>OJST01000212.1_pt1 | contig 16231 bp, 16 predicted proteins | sample 1599491 | NCBI WGS metagenome assembly OJST01 (sample SAMN04436635, study PRJEB24849) | human gut metagenome | biome: human gut; feature: NICU; material: stool | host: Homo sapiens | place: USA: Saint Louis, MO | collected 2010-02-10
GTCAGCGCACCCACCACCTGGGGCAGCTGCGTGCTGGCGCCACAGCTCGCCGGCCTGCTGCGCGCGCAGCCGCAGCTGAACGTCGAACTGGATCTGAGCAACCGCCGTGTGGATCTGATCGAGGACGGCTTCGACGTGGCGATCCGGGTCGGGCCGCTGCCGTCGCAGGAGGTGGTAGCGCGGCCGCTGCCGCCGTATGCGATGAGCCTGTGCGCGGCGCCGTCCTACCTGCGCCGGCGCGGCACGCCGCGTACGCCCGCCGATCTGGAAGGGCATGACTGCCTGAGCCATCTGGCCTGGCGCGGTGGCCACGGCTGGCAGCTGGCCAACGGTGAACAGGTGGACTGGGAAGCGCGCCTGACCTGCAATGATGGTGTTGCACTGCGCGAAGCCGCGGTGGCCGGGGCCGGGCTGGTGCTGCAGCCGACCGCACTGCTGGCCGGGGAGATTGCAGCAGGGCGGTTGAAGCCGCTGCTGCGCGACTACCTGCCCGAACCGCGGCCGATGCACCTGATCTACCTGCCCGACCGCAGGCCGCGCCCGCGGTTGCAGTGCTTCGTCGATTTCGTCATGACCACGTTGGGGCAATGAGCATCCACGCCATGCGTGGATGATGGTAGGTGCCGACCGTTGGTCGGCACACATCGGGATCAATCATTCGCCGCAGACAGTTCCTGCCCACGCACCTGCGCGGCGCGCAGTGCCGTATCCACCAGGGCCTCGAAGCCACCGGCCTGGAAGCTCTCGATCGCGGCCTGGGTGGTGCCGTTGGGCGAGGTCACGCGGCGGCGCAGTTCCGCCGGGCTTTCGCCAGCCTCATCCAGCATGCGCGAGGCGCCCAGCAGGGTCTGCACCACCAGCGTGCGCGCGGCGTCGGCCGGCAGGCCCTGGGCAATACCCGCCGCTTCCATGGCTTCGGCCAGCAGGAACACATAGGCCGGGCCGCTGCCGGAAACGGCAGTCACTGAATCCATCAGCCCCTCGCTGTCGATCCACACCGTGCGCCCGGCACTGGCCAGCACCTGCTCGGCCCGCGCGTGCTGCTGCGTGTCCACCGACGGTGTGGCGAACAGGCCGGTCACACCTGCGCCGAGCAGGGCAGGGGTGTTCGGCATCGCGCGCACCACTGCCAGGTCGCCCCCCAGCCAACGCTGCAGCTGCGCACTGGTGATGCCGGCGGCAATCGACACCACCAGCGGTCGGCTCGCCTGTGCCAGCGCCTGCAGAGACTGGCAGACCTCGCGCAGCACCTGCGGCTTCACCGCCAGGAGCCAGGTGCCACCCTGCGCGGCGGCATCGCTCGCGTTGTCATGCACCTGCACGCCGAAGTCGGCGGCCAGCGCCTGGCGCAGTTCGGCCACCGGTTCGGCGACGTGGATGTGCGCGGCCGGCACGCCCTGGCGGATCAGGCCGGCGATCAGGCTGCGCGCCATGTTGCCGCCGCCGATGAAGGTGATGGAATCAGCTGCCATGGAAGTCTCCTTGAAAAATCAGGCCGGGCGCGGGCGCGCGCCGAACAGGGCGGTGCCGATGCGCACCAGGGTGGCGCCCTCGGCGATGGCTTCGGCGTAGTCGCTGCTCATGCCCATCGACAGCGTGTCGATCTGCGCGTGCTGGGCAGCCAGCAACTGGAAAAGTGTGCGCATGCGCACGAATGCATCCCGACGGCGCTCGGCTTCGGGCCATGGCGCGGGAATCGCCATCAGTCCGCGCAGGCGCAGGGTGGGTTCGGCGGCAATCGCTGCGGCCAGTGCATCCACTTCTTCCGGTGCACAGCCATGCTTGCTGGATTCGTCGTCGATGTTGACCTGGATCAGCACGTTCAGCGGGCCTCGCGCGGCCGGGCGATGGCGTGCCAGCGCGGTCACCAGCTTGGGGCGGTCCACGCTCTGCACCCAGTCGAAATGGCTGGCCACGGCCTCGGCCTTGTTCGACTGCAGGTGGCCGATCAGGTGCCATTCCAGCGCCAGGTGCTGCAGCGCCTGCATCTTGGCCAGTGCCTCCTGCACGTAGTTCTCGCCGAAGGCGTGCTGGCCCTGCGCGGCCAGCGCGGCCACGGCCTCGGCCGGCTGGGTCTTGGACACCGCCAGCAGGCGTGGGTCGGGCCTGCCAGCGGCCTCGGCGGCGGCATGCAGGTTGCTCAGGATCTGGGGCAGGGGAGTGGCCACGTAACGCGTTCCGTTGAATCAGGAGGCTATACTGCCGCCCGGGGAAAGATCCTTCCAGTCGAAGCCGTTATTGGGGAGTAGCCGCTCATGGATATCGCCGAACTGCTGGCGTTTTCCGTAAAGAACAAAGCGTCCGACCTGCACCTGTCCGCAGGCCTGCCGCCGATGATCCGCGTCGACGGCGACGTTCGCCGGATCAACATCCCAGCCCTGGACCACAAGCAGGTCCATGCGCTGGTGTACGACATCATGTCCGACAAGCAGCGCCGCGATTACGAGGAATTCCTCGAAGTGGACTTCTCCTTCGAGATTCCATCGCTGGCGCGCTTCCGAGTGAACGCGTTCAACCAGAACCGCGGTGCCGGTGCGGTGTTCCGTACCATTCCGTCCGAGGTGCTCACCCTCGAGGACCTGGCCTGCCCGCCGCTGTTCCGCGAAGTGATCCAGCAGCCGCAGGGCCTGATCCTGGTAACCGGCCCGACCGGTTCGGGCAAGTCGACCACGCTGGCGGCGATGATCGACTACATCAACAAGAACGAGTACGGCCACATCCTCACCGTCGAGGATCCGATCGAATTCGTGCATACCTCGCAGAAGTGCCTGATCAACCAGCGCGAAGTGCACCGCGACACGCATGGCTTCAATGAAGCACTGCGCTCGGCGCTGCGTGAGGACCCGGACATCATTCTGGTGGGCGAACTTCGTGACCTGGAAACCATCCGCCTGGCACTGACCGCAGCGGAAACCGGCCACCTGGTGTTCGGCACCCTGCATACCAGTTCGGCGGCCAAGACCATCGACCGCATCATCGACGTGTTCCCGGCCGGCGAAAAGCCGATGGTGCGCTCGATGTTGTCCGAGTCGTTGCGTGCGGTCATTTCGCAGGCGCTGCTGAAGAAGGTTGGCGGCGGTCGTACCGCAGCGTGGGAAATCATGGTCGGCACCCCGGCCATCCGCAACCTGATCCGCGAGGACAAGGTGGCGCAGATGTACTCGGCCATCCAGACTGGCCAGCAGTACGGCATGATGACCCTGGACCAGCACCTGCAGGACCTGGTCAAGCGCAGCCTGATCACCCGAAACCAGGCCCGTGAGTACGCCAAGGACAAGCGCCTGTTCGAGTAAGGCGGGGCAGTAACGGGGCAGCGTGCGCCAGTGCGCTGCTGTTCCCGTGTTGTTTCCTCCACCGACCGTTACCTGGTAAACCGCTTTCCGGGAGCCTGCCGTGAACACCACCGCGACCACCATCGATTTCACTTCGTTCCTCAAGCTGATGGCGCACCAGCGCGCCTCGGACCTGTTCATCACTGCGGGTATGCCGCCGGCAATGAAGGTCAACGGCAAGATCTCGCCGATCACGCAGACCCCGCTCACGCCGCAGCAGAGCCGCGACCTGGTCCTCAACGTGATGACCCCGGCGCAGCGCGAGGAATTCGAGAAGACCCACGAATGCAACTTCGCCATCGGCCTGTCCGGTGTCGGCCGCTTCCGCGTCAGCTGCTTCTACCAGCGCAACCAGGTCGGCATGGTGCTGCGTCGCATCGAGACGCGCATCCCGACGGTGGAAGAACTGAGCTTGCCGCCGATTATCAAGACCCTGGCGATGACCAAGCGCGGCATCATCCTGTTCGTCGGTGCCACCGGTACCGGTAAATCGACCTCGCTGGCAGCGATGATCGGTTACCGCAACCAGAACTCGACCGGCCACATCATCACCATCGAAGATCCGATCGAGTTCGTGCACAAGCACGAGGGCTGCATCATCACCCAGCGCGAAGTCGGCATCGATACCGACAGCTGGGAAGCCGCGCTGAAGAACACCCTGCGCCAGGCGCCGGACGTGATCATGATCGGTGAGGTGCGTACCCGCGAAGGCATGGACCACGCCATCGCGTTCGCCGAAACCGGCCACCTGGTGCTGTGCACCCTGCATGCCAACAACGCCAACCAGGCGATGGACCGCATCGTCAATTTCTTCCCGGAAGACCGCCGCAACCAGCTGCTGATGGACCTGTCGCTGAATCTCAAGGGCGTGGTCGCGCAGCAGCTGGTGCCGTCGCCCGATGGCCGCTCGCGCAAGGTGGCGATGGAGATCCTGCTGGGCACGCCGCTGGTGCAGGACTACATCCGCGACGGCGAGATCCACAAGCTGAAGGAAGTGATGAAGGACTCGGTCCAGCTGGGCATGAAGACCTTCGACCAGAGCCTGTTCGAGCTGTACCAGGCCGGCGAGATCAGCTACGAGGACGCGCTGCGTTACGCCGATTCGCAGAACGAAGTGCGCCTGCGCATCAAGCTCAGCCAGGGCGGCGACGCACGCACGCTGTCACAGGGCCTGGATGGCGTGGAGATCTCCGAGATCCGCTGACCTGCAGATCTGTAGAGTCGACTGTCAGTCGACTCTCGCGCGCAGCGCGGGATTTTCCCGGCCGGTGAAAGAGCAGTCGACTAACAGTCGACTCTACCGGGCGCGTTGGCGATTGATGAATTCCAGTCATGACCAACTGCAACGCTGCCCATTCAATCGGCAGCCCCTGCAGGCGTATCGTCAGCGTTCCCCCCTCTGGAGCACGACGATGCAGACACGTGAACTCGGCCGCAGCGGCCTGAAGGTTTCCGCCTTGGGCCTGGGTTGCATGGGCCTGACCCATGCCTATGGCCAGCCGGTCGAGCGCAGCCAGGGCATCGCCCTGCTGCACGCTGCCGTTGAATGCGGCGTGACCTTCTTCGACACCGCCGAAGTGTACGGCCCGTACACCAATGAAGACCTGCTCGGCGAGGCCCTGGCGCCTTACCGCGACAAGCTGGTGATCGCCACCAAGTTCGGCTTCAGGGATGCGCGCACCGATACCGGCCTGGACAGCCGCCCCGAGAACATCCGCGCCGTGGCCGAAGCCAGTCTCAAGCGCCTGCGCACCGACCATATCGACCTGTTCTACCAGCACCGTGTCGACCCGAACGTGCCGATCGAGGACGTGGCTGGCACCGTGCGCGACCTGATCGCCGAGGGCAAGGTCGGCCACTTCGGCCTGTCCGAGGCCAGCGCCGCCACCGTGCGCCGTGCGCACGCGGTGCAGCCGGTGGCTGCCGTGCAGAGCGAGTATTCGCTGTGGTGGCGTGAACCGGAGCGCGAACTGCTGCCGGCCCTGCAGGAACTGGGCATCGGCTTCGTGCCGTTCAGTCCGCTCGGCCGTGGCTTCCTGACCGGCGCGATCAACGCCGACACCACCTTCGACGCCAACGATTTCCGCAACAGCGTGCCGCGCTTCGAAGTGGACGCCCGCCGCGCCAACCAGGCGCTGGTGGATCGCATCAGTACGATTGCTGCAGCACGCGGCGCGACCCCGGCGCAGGTGGCGCTGGCCTGGCTGCTGGCGCAGGCGTCGTGGATCGTGCCGATTCCGGGCACCACCAAGATCCACCGCCTGGAAGAGAACCTGGGCGCGGCTGACCTGCAGCTGGCGCCGGAGGAACTGCAGCGCATCGCGCAGGCGCTGGATGAAGTATCGATCGTCGGTGAGCGCTACAACGCCCAGCGTGCGGCCCAGGCCAAGGGCTGATCACCGGGTGCGGACCGAGGTGGGTGCGGACCGTTGGTCCGCACACCTCATCCAGCCATCGGCCCGCGCAGCGCATCCAGCACCGTGCGCATCGCCACCGTGACGTGGCGGCGCGACGGGTAGTACGCGTAGTAGCCATCGAAGTGCGGGCACCAGTCGTCCAGTACCGACTGCAGGCGGCCATCGTCCAGCATCGGCTGCACCTGGTCTTCCGGCAGCCAGGCCAGTCCGCTGCCGGCCAGCGCAGCGGCGCGGGTCATGCCCATGGTGTTGAAGGTCCACTGGCCGCTCACGCGCACGCTCAGTTCGTTGCCGTCCTGGCCGAAATCCCACGGCATCAGCCCGCCATGCGTGGGCAGGCGCAGGGTCACGCAGTTGTGGCCTGCCAGCTCGTCCGGATGGCGTGGGACCACGTGCTGGCGGAAGTAGCTGGGTGCACCGACCACGCGCATGCGCAGCGGCGGGCTGATCGGCACGGCGACCATGTCGCGCGCCAGGCGTTCGCCGAGGCGGATGCCGATGTCGTAGCGCTCAGCCACGATGTCGGCCAGCCCGTAGTCGGCGGTCAGTTCCACCTTGAGGTCCGGATACTGCTGCAGCAGCGGCGCCAGCCGTGGCCACGCGATGTACTCGGCGGCATGGCCGGTGGCATTGATGCGGATGGTGCCGGCCGGGCGTTCACGGTATTCGGCCAGCGCGGCCAGTCCGTCCTCGATCTCGGCCAGGCGCGGGCCCAGGGTGTCGAGCAGGCGGGCACCGGCTTCGGTGGTGGACACGCTCCGAGTGGTGCGGGTCAGCAGGCGCACGCCCAGGCGCTGTTCCAGGCCGCGCATGGCATGGCTGAGCGCGGACTGGGACACGCCCAGCTGGGCGGCGGCCTTGGTGAAGCTGCCCTCGCGGGCAACGTGCACGAAGGCCTGCAGGTCGTTGAGGTTTTCGCGGGGCATGACGGGATGATACGGCCGGGCTGCGCCCGGCACCTGCCGAATCAACGTCAACGGCAACGTCAAAAGCTGGCTTCCCGTGGGAGGCGGGGTGGCTCAGGTTGCGGGGGACGGCGCAAGTCCCCCTCCGGGGCCCGGCCCAGCCGCTGGCGGCTGTGCGTTCGGGCGCTTGCGAAGCAGTGCTTCGCAAGCAAAGCGCCCTCACCCATGAAGCTCGGTCGCGCTTGCTCGTGTGTGCTGTCCTGCGCACACGGCAAGACCGGGGTTGGTCGTCCTGCCCAACCCGCCCGAGGCATGCCTCGGGCCCATGCGGCTTACACCCCGCAACCTGAGCCGCCCCGCCTTCGACAATTTCCCGCTGCTGTTGGTGGGTGCCGACCGTTGGTCGGCACGGGATCCGGCCCCACGACGTGAGGGTGTGTCGATTTCAGGGGCTGTGGTTCGTCGAATGAATGACTTCAACGGGAGCTGCACATGAGCACTGACACCAAGCCGAAAGGCCCGGCCTCGTATTTCCCCTCCATCGAGAAGACCTACGGGCAGCCGGTGGCGCACTGGTTCGGGCTGCTGGCCGGGAAGAAGGGCCTGAAACACATGGAACTGGTCAGCTTCCTGAAAAGTGAGCATGGGCTGGGCCATGGCCATGCCAATGCGCTGGTGGCGCACCATCTGGCCGGCAAGGGCTGAGCAGCGGCGGGCCGGAGATCGGGCGGGGCGCATTCAGCTGAACGATTTCATCTGCAACTGTCATGCAGATCGTGTCTAATACCGATCCCCACCTGCTGTTCCCCACCCGTATGTCCCTTCCCTCCCATGGCCCCGCGCCGTGCGACGACGCTGACGGCCACCTGGTCACCGCCGGTCCGCTGACCCCGCCGCCCGACAGCGCCGGCACCACCGCCGACGAAAAAGCGCTGCGCCACTCGATCGCCGAGGACGTGCAGGGCATGGTGCTGGCCACGATGGTGGCCTCGCTGGGCCTGGCCATCTTCGCCAAGGGCGGGCTGATGATCGGCGGCATGGCGGGCATGGCGTTCCTGCTGCACTACGCGATGGGCTGGAACTTCGGCCTGGTGTTCGTGCTGGTCAACCTGCCGTTCTACTGGGTGGCGCTGCGGCGCATGGGTTGGGAATTCACCCTGAAGACCTTCGCTGCGGTCACCGCCTGTGGCGTGTTGACCGACCTGCTGCCGCGCTGGATCGACTTCTCGCACATCAACCCGCTGTATTCGGCGATCGTCGGCGGTGCGTTGTCCGGCCTGGGCATCCTGTTCTTCATCCGCCATCGTGCCAGTCTCGGCGGCATCGGCATCCTGGCGGTGTACCTGCAGCGCACCCGTGGCTGGAGCGCGGGCAAGGTGCAGATGTCCTACGACGCCTGCCTGATGGTGGCCGCGTTCTTCGTGTTGTCGCCGTCGAAGGTGCTGTACTCGGCCATCGGCGCGGTGGTGCTCAGCCTGGTGCTGATGTTCAACCACCGCCCCGGCCGCTACATGGGCGTGTGACCGTTCAACGGGGTTCCCGGCCAGCGGCCGGCACTACCGGAACCCACGCGTAGTAACGCCGGGCCATGCCCGGCGGATATCCATCAGCGGGCGGCGGCCTTCAGCCACGGCGGCGACAGCGTCAGCAGCCGCGCATGCACCGGGCAGTCCTCGGCATGCGCACCGGGGAGGTAGCCCAGGCTCATCAGGAACTCGCCGGTGATCTCGCCGCCGGTGAAGCGGAAGGTCTTCTTGAACAGCTTCACCCAGTCGGCCTTGCTGCGCGGGTGGTGCGCGTCCAGCCACGCCGCGAAGCTGCCATGGCTGGCCCGCAGCTGCTGGATCACCTGCGCGTTGTGGATGGCCGCCAGCACCTTCAGCCGGTTGCGGATGATGCCCGCGTCCGACAGCAGGCGCTCGATGTCCTGCTCGGCGTATGCAGCCACGCGGTCCACATCGAAGCCGTCATAGGCCGTGCGGAAGCCCTCGCGCTTCTTCAGGATCGTTTCCCAGCTCAGGCCGGCCTGATTGATTTCCAGCACCAGCCGCTCGAACAGTTCGCGCTCGTCACGCTGCGGGAAGCCGTACTCGTTGGCGTGGTAGTAGTCATGCACCGGATGGCCCGGGGCGATGAGGCAGTAGCCGCTCATGGGGAAGACTCGGTGGATTCGGGTTCGGGATCGATGGCCACTGCGGGGCGCCCATCGATGGACAGCATCGGCCAGCGTGGCGGTTCGAGCGTGAGTTTGCCATCACGCAGCGCCTGGTTGATCGCCTCGGCCTGGCCGCTGGCGGTGCCGAACAGCGAACCGGCCCGGCGCCAGTGGGCATCCCTGCCACGTGCGTACAGCACGCAGTCCGGCCCACGGTGGGTGTACAGCTCGCACAGCAGCACTTCGCCAGTGCCATCGCCGTCCAGGTCGCGATGCACGATCAGGCAGTCGCGCTCGCTCTGGGCGCAGGATTCGCCATCGATCGCGCGCGTGGCCAGTGCCTGCCACCAATCGTCCGGTGGCGAGCTGGATCCCTTGGCCAGCTTCAACGCGCGCTGCAGGGCGACGACGTCCTGCGGCCCCTTGTCGAGGCGGTGGCCGTCATCCCAGCGCGAGGTACGTGCCAGCGCGGCAGCGATCACCTGTGGCGCGTTGGCATCGGCGGTGATGGCTGGGTCACGCTGCAGCTCGCGCAGCGCCTGCACGCCGCGGTGGCCAAGATCGAAGCGCAGCACGTTGACGTCACTGCTGGTGATTGCAGGCGGGTCCGCACGCAGGCGCGCCAGCTGGCTGGACAGGGTCAGCCGTACCGGGTCCAGCAGCGGCGAGTTGCCCAGCAACGCCAGTGCCAGCACCGCCCAGCACATCCAGCGGTTGACCGGCTCCAGCATCTGCAACCAGCGCCCCTGCCGGCGCAGCACCGCCAGCGCGTAGCCCGCGGCATAGCCGGCCACGGCCACTGCGACGAGTACCGCCCAGAACCGGTCCACGGTCCAGCCGTACTGCACCACGCGCAGCCCCAGTGCGTACAGGGCCAGTGCGGCGTAGGCCGGCAGCGCCAGCAGGCTGGCTTCAACCAGCCGGCGCAGCAGCAGCGGGTAGGGGGCGCTGTCTTCCCCCTGCTGGTAGACCGCGTTGGTGAACGTCACCAGCAGCAGCGACAGCACCAGCAGCAGGCCGGCGGCCGAGCGGGTCTTCCACAACGGTTCCAGCCCGGTAAGCGGCAGGCTCAGCACGAACAATACGGCGATGAACGAGAGCAGCGGCAACAGCCCACGGCAGATCGCGAACAGCACCTGACGGGTGATCTGGATGGCGCGGTGCTGGGTGCGCCCGATCAGTACGCCGAACCCGGCCAGGCTGCCGGTGGCCAGTGCGATGAACGCGTCCTGCCGGAACAGGTCGCGGAAGACGGTCACGTCGAGCAGCTGGAACAGCGCCGACCACAGCCACAACAGCAGCCAGGTCAGCCCGGTGAACAGTGCCGCCAGGGCCAGGGTCAGACCATTCTGCCAGGTGCGCTCGAACAGCTCGGGATAACTGGCACGCCAGTGCCCGTGCTGCAGCTGGAACTGCCACCAGGGCAGGACCACGAACACCGCAACGGCAATGCCCAGGGTCAACGGAAGCTGCAACGCGCCCGATTCCAGTGCGGTCTCGCCATTGAGGTTCCAGCCGATCCAGGCGGCCAGCGCCAGCACCACCGTCGAGCCGAGCACGGCCTGCAGCCACAGGCGGCGCTGGCCCAGCTCCACCAGGCTCAGCGCCACCGCGCTGGGAATGGCCAGCACCCAGGCGTACCAGCAGTAGCGCCAGCCGATATCGCGGAACGGCCACGCGTCGGACAGTTCCTGCGCGGCATACAGCATCAGGCCCTGCAGCAGGGCAAGCAGGACGATGGCGCTGCGTGCCGGCAGGGTCAGGGGCGTTGAAGACTGCATCGATGACCTTCCATGGCAAAGCACCATCCTAGCCCATCGCTGTTCGACGCCATCGCGCGACCATCCCGCCCCCAGCAGGTAGAATAGGACCATGCCTGTAACGCCGACCTCCCTTGCCGATCACCTGCTCGTCGCGCTGCCGTCGCTGCTCGACGCGACCTTCGCCCGCAGCGTCGCGCTGATCTGCCAGCACGACGAGAACGGGGCGATGGGCGTGCTGGTCAACCAGCCTTCCGAGTACACGCTGGGTGAAGTGCTTGCACAGATGGACATCACCACCGGTGATGGCGACCTGCAGGCGCGCATGGTGCTCAACGGCGGCCCGGTGCATCCCGAGCGCGGCTTCGTCATCCATGACGACGCGCGGGCGTGGGATTCCAGCCTGACCGTGGGCGACGGCCTGTACCTGACCACCTCGCGCGACATCCTCGAAGCGATGGCGCGCGGCGAAGGCCCGGCCAATGCCGTGGTCACCCTCGGCTGTGCCGGTTGGGGCGCAGGGCAGCTGGAAAGCGAGCTGTCCGAGAACAGCTGGCTGACCGTGCCGGCCGATGCCGAGCTGGTGTTCCAGCTGCCGCTGGAGCAGCGCTGGCAGGGTGCGGCCTCGCGCATCGGCGTGGACCTGTTCCGGCTGACCGACTACAGCGGCCATGTCTGAGCCCATCACGCCCGCGCCGGATTCTGCTGCCCGGGCGATCCGCCGTGATGGCACCGTTCTGGGTTTCGATGTCGGCTCGCGACGGATCGGCGTGGCCATCGGCAGTGCCTTCGCCGCGCATGCGCGCGCGGTGGCCGTGGTCGATGTGCACGGCAACGGCCCGGACTGGACCGCGATCGAACGCCTGCTCAAGGAATGGAAGCCCGACGGCCTGGTGGTCGGCGACCCGCTGACCCTGGACGGCCAGGACCAGCCCAACCGCAAGCGCGCGCAGGGCTTCGCCCGCCAGCTGCGGGAGCGCTTCAAGCTGCCGGTGGTGATGATCGACGAGCGTTCCAGCTCAGTCGAGGCCGCACGCCGCTTCGCCGTCGAGCGCGCCGAAGGGCGCAAGCGCCGCCGTGATGCGGCTGCCCTCGATGCCGTCGCCGCAGCGGTGATCATCGACCGCTGGCTGTCGTCCCCCGACGACGCCACCCCCATTCCCTGACTGCCCGACACCGCCATGACCGCCCAGCAAATCGATGCCTCCGGACGCCTGCGCCACCTGCTGACCCTGGAGGGCCTGCCGCGCGAAACGCTGCTGCAGCTGCTCGACCGCGCAGGGCAGATCCGCGATGCCGCAGTCGGCCGCGTCGGCAACAAGCGCCACGTGCTGGCCGGTTCGGCGGTGTGCACGCTGTTCTTCGAACCGTCCACGCGCACCCGCAGTTCGTTCCAGCTGGCCGCGCAGCGGCTGGGGGCGGACGTGCTGAATTTCGACGCCTCGACCTCCTCTACCCGCAAGGGTGAGACCGCCTGCGACACGCTGCGCAACCTGGAAGCGATGGGCGTGCGCGGCTTCGTGGTGCGCCACCCCGATGACGGCGCCGTGGCCGCACTGGCCGATGCGGCAGGCGAGGGCACCGCGCTGATCAATGCCGGTGACGGCCGCAGTTCGCACCCGACCCAGGGCCTGCTGGACATGCTGACCCTGCGCCAGGCCAAGGGCCCGGATTTCTCGAAGCTGAAAGTCGTGATCGTCGGCGACGTGAAGCACTCGCGCGTGGCCCGTACCGACCTGCATGCGCTGCGCACGCTGGGCGTGGGCGAGATCCGCGTGTGTGGCCCGCAGTCGCTGCTGCCGGACGACGAGACCCTGAAGGGCTGCGTGGTCGGCGATGATTTCGACGCGATGCTGGAAGGCGTCGATGCGCTGATGATGCTGCGCCTGCAGCGCGAGCGCATGGAAGAAGGCCTGGTGCCGTCGCTGGAGCAGTACCACGCGCAGTACGGCCTGACCAACGAACGCCTGGCGCGCGCGGGCAAGGATGCCGCGGTGCTGCACCCGGGCCCGATCAACCGCGGCGTGGAAGTGACCGACGAGGTGGCCGACGGCTCGCAGTCGTGGGTGCTGCGCCAGGTCGCCAACGGCGTCGCGGTGCGCATGGCCGTGCTGGAAACCCTGCTGGGCTGATCGCTCTGGTGGGTACCAACCTTGGTTGGCACTGGCCTACTCGGGCGAAGGTGATTTCCCTATGTTCAGGGAACATGCGCCCCCCCATGCTCTTCTGCATGAACAGCACCCGCCTCCTGCTAGGCCGTCATTCCAGTATCGGCCAGAGCTACATCCTCACGACGAACGTGCATGGCCGGGCGGCACTGTTCGCCAATGACACCGTTGCGGTTACCGCCATGCAGGAGTTCCAGCGTCTGGATCTGGAAGGTCTGACCCATTCGATCGCCTACGTGGTCATGCCGGATCACGTCCACTGGTTGATGCAACTGCGCGCGGCATCGCTCGATGTTGTCATGAAGCGCTTCAAGTCGCGTACGGCCGTGCACGCAAACCGGGTACTGGGCAGGGTGGGGCGCTTCTGGCAGTCCTGTTACCACGATCACGCGATCCGCTCTGATGAATCGCTGTTCCGGCACGCAATGTATGTGATGGCGAATCCGATCAGGGCAGGGCTGGCAACGCAGCTTGGCGAGTACCCGCATGCGTGGTGTGAGTGGGAACTCGAAGGTTCCTGTGACAAGGTGGAGTTCATGGGGGCGGATAGATAGTGCCAACCAAGGTTGGCACCCACCGAAAGCAGGCTCCAACCTTGGTGGTCAACTACCAGAAGCTGCGGTTCAGCGCTTCTGCGCGAACAGCCATTCCCACATTGCCGGGTCGGCGTAGGTGGCGTCCCAGGCATTGTGGTTGCCTTCCGGGTATTCGGTGTAGCGCACGTCGCGTGCGGCGGCGCGCTGGAATGCGGCATGCAGTCTGCGGTCGTCGTCCGGCGGCACCACGTCATCCAGTGCGCCGTGGAAGATCCAGATCGGCGTGTGCTGCAGGCGCTGGGCAATCACCGCGTACGGGTCCGCTTCGTGCGCGACCTGCTCGACGAACAGGGTCGGGCGTACCGCACGCGGGGCGAGCACCGCGCCGCACACGGGGACGATCGCGGCAAAGCGGCGTGGGTCATCCAATGCGATGTTCCAGCTGCCATAGCCGCCCATCGACATGCCGGTCAGGTATTGCCGCGCCGGGTCGGCGCCGAATTCGGCGATCGTCGCGTCCAGCGCGGCCACTGCCGTACGGTTGTTGCGGCCGCTCCATTCCTCGTGGCCCGGCACCTGTGGGAACACCACCAGGGCGGGGAAATCGGGATGCGCGCGCAGGTAAGGCCCCAGCCCGGCGTGGGTCTGCTTGACGCCATCGGCGCCACGCTCGCCCGAGCCGTGCAGGAACAGGACGACCGGAAGGTGGGTGGGAGCGGCGGCCTGCACGCTAGCCGGAATGAACACCTGGTAGTAAGCCGTTTGCCCGTCCACCTTCACCGCGCGTGCTTCGAAGCGGCCACGCGCGCTGTCCGGCAGCGAAGTGCAACCGCTCATCATCAGAAGGGCCAGCAGTGGCAGCCAGCGCGACAGCAAACGGACCATGGGATTTTCCGAAGCGGCGAGATCGCCTGCATCGTAGTCCGCCGACGTCGGCACGGCATCGTGCGCCGCGTCACTGCGGGCGCGGGAAGCTGGCGATGATCTCCAACTGCTCCTGTGCCTCGGCATTGCCTTCGGCGGCGGCGGCCTGCACCTGCGCAATGTCCGGGTGCAGGACCACCAGCAGTGGGTTCTCGCAGACCGGGCAGGCGTACTCGGTGGCGTCCTCGTCAAGTTCCATTTCCATGGCACGCGAGCTGCCCTTCCATTCACAGGCCGGGCAGGTGTGCTGCTGGTCGCGCCAGCCGGGCTGGAAGTAGTTTTCGATTGTCGTTGCCATGGGGGGATCCAGTTGGGATCGGGTCAGAGCGCCGCGCAGCGGGGATCCGACCCTCGAGACGGTCAGTGCAGCAGCACCAGGGTGGCCAGGCCGAGGAAGGTGAAGAAGCCCATCGAATCGGTCACGGCGGTCAGGAAGATGCCGCTGGCCAGCGCCGGGTCGAAGCCGAAGCGTTTCAGCGTCAACGGCACCAGCACGCCGGCCAACGCAGCAAACAACAGGTTGCAGGTCAACGCGATGGCGATCACTGCCGACAACCCGGGCGAGTGGAACCAGGCGAGCACGATCAGGCCCAGCACCGAACCCAGCATCACGCCGTTCAACAGCGCGACCCGTACTTCCTTCCACAGCAGGGTGCGGGCGTTGGAGGCGCCCACCTGGCCCAGCGCCAGGCCGCGCACCATCAGTGCCAGCACCTGGGTACCGGCGTTGCCGCCGAGGCCGGCGACGATCGGCATCAGCACCGCCAGCGCCACCAGTTTGTCGATGGTGCCTTCGAAGTGGCCGACCACGCTGGAGGCCAGGAAGGCCGTGCACAGGTTCACCGACAGCCACATCAGGCGGCGGCGCATCGCGCGCCAGACCGGGCTGAACAGATCTTCGTCCTCGTCCAGACCGGCGGCGCCCAGCGCCTGGTGCTCGGCCTGGCCGCGGATGATGTCGACCACGTCATCGATGGTGATGCGACCAATCAGGATGTTGTTGTCATCCACCACTGGCGCGGAGATCCAGTCATGGTCGGAGAACTGGCGGGCGACTTCCTGGTCGCTCTCGCCGACGTCGATGGCTGGCTGCTCGTCGTCGATCAGGCGATTGATCGGGGTGGTGTCCTCGTGGGTCACCAGTGCCGCCAGCGACACGCGGCCGAGGTACTGATGGCGGCGGCTGACCACGAACAGGTGGTCGGTGTGGTCGGGCAGTTCACCGCGCAGGCGCAGGTAGCGCAGCACGACGTCGACATTGACGTCGGCGCGCACGGTCACCACGTCCGGATTCATCAGGCGACCGGCGCTGTCCTCGGGATAGGACAGGACCTGTTCCAGGCGCTCGCGGTTCTCGCGGTCCATCGACTTGAGGACTTCGTCGATGACCGTGTCCGGCAGGTCTTCGACCAGGTCGGCCAGATCGTCGATGTCCAGGTCTTCGACCGCGGCGATGATCTCGTCCGGGTCCATGTCCGCGAGCAGGCTTTCGCGCACGTCGTCGCCGACGTGGACCAGCACCTCGCCGTCGTCTTCCGGATCAACCAGTCCCCACACCACCTCGCGCTTGCCCGGCGGCAACGATTCGAGCAGGTTGCCGATCTCGGCCGGGGCCAGGGTGTTGACCAGGCGACGCACCGGGCCCAGCCGGCCGCTGTCCAGTGCATCGGACAGCATCCGCAGTTGGCGCGCAGTCTTGTCGTGGCGTACAGCTTCAGCCATCGCAGCTCCCGCGGGGATAAGAAAAGCCGCGATCCTGGCAAGGATGCGGCAACAGGGGTGTTCAGCGCGTCATTATCGCAAGGCGATGTTTCAACGCATAGCCGCCGGGTGGCGGGAGTGCCGGCCGCTGGCCGGCAACGTATTGGCCTTCAACGAGACGGGGTCAGATCCCTTTTCCCGCGGAAAAGGATCTGACCCCAGGCGTGCATGCCCGGCGAGCGGGGGGTATCAGGCCGTTTCGGCCACCAGCGCCAGCCAGCGCTCGATCGCGCGGCGGTCGCGCGCGGCCAGCAGCTTCGGTGCGCGCGCGCG
>OJST01000213.1_pt1 | contig 16207 bp, 13 predicted proteins | sample 1599491 | NCBI WGS metagenome assembly OJST01 (sample SAMN04436635, study PRJEB24849) | human gut metagenome | biome: human gut; feature: NICU; material: stool | host: Homo sapiens | place: USA: Saint Louis, MO | collected 2010-02-10
CGCCGGCGAAGCCGCGCATCCCGGCCCGGGCCGCATCATCGGCGCCGTCATCCGCCTCGACGACGTCGCTGGCCCGCGTCACGGTCTCGGCCTCGACCGCGCGCATGCCGCAGGGCGAGACCGCCATGCCCAATACCATCACGGTGCTGACCCGCGAGGACATCGCCCAGCAGCTGGCATTGGGCTCGGATGTGTCGCGGGTGCTGTCGTCGCAGATCCCGGCGTTTGCCCCGGCGCGCGAGAAGATGTCCAACTACGGCGAAACCATGCGCGGCCGCGGCATCCTGTACATGGTCGACGGCGTGCCGCAGTCCACGCCGCTGCGCGATGGCTCGCGTGATTCGCACACCATCGACCCGGCGATGATCGAACGCATCGAGGTCATCCACGGTGCCAACGCGCTGCAGGGCATCGGCGGTACCGGCGGCATCGTCAACATCATCACCCGCAATGCGCCCAGTGAGCCGGGCGCGTTCCTGCTCGACACCAACGTCAGCTACAGCGCTGCCCTGCCCAGCCGCCACGACGACAATGGCCAGCGCGGCTCGGCCCTGGTGGGCGTGCGCGGAGAGCAGTTCGACCTGGTCGCCGGCCTGGCCTATGAGAAGCAGGGCCTGTACCACGACGGCGAGGGCCGATCGATCGGCACCAACGCGCAGGGCGAGCTGATGGACTCGACCTCATCGAACGTATTTGCCAAGCTGGGCTGGAACATTGCCGACGGCCACCGCCTGCAGGTCATGGCCAACCGCTACGAACTGCGCGGGCTGGACAACTACCTGGCCATCAACGGTGACTACCGGACCGGTCGCCCGACCATTTCGGTCCCCGGCGATACGCCGCTCGATCCGCCGATGAACCGCTCGCGTTCGCTGACGGTGGACTACAGCGCCGCCGACCTGCTCGGCGGCCGTTTCCAGGCGCAGGCCTTCGCGGTCGATTTCGAAGGCCGCTACGGTGCCAGCCAATGGGATCCGTGGGGCAACACCGGCGCCAATGCCGCCTGGGACCAGACCCAGAACGAATCGGACAAGCGCGGCTTCAAGCTGACCCAGAGCTGGAGCCGCATCGCCGACACCACGCTGGACGTGACCCTGGGCCTGGACGGCCTGCGCGACCGCACCCACCAGGTGCTGCTGGCCAGTGGCATGAACTGGGTGCCGCAGACCACCTACCAGAGCCTGTCACCGCTGCTGCAGCTGCACTGGTGGCCGACCGATCACCTGATGCTGTCCGGCGGCCTGCGCTACGAAAAGGGCGAGCTGGAAGTAGGCGACTACACCACCCTGCCCCGTTACGGCGCACGCAAGGTGGCCGGTGGCAAGCCGACGATGAGCGAGACCCTGCCCAACTTCGGCGCGGTCTGGTACATCAACGATCGCCTCAACGCCTATGCCTCGTACTCGGAAGGCTACACCGTGGCCGACGTCGGCCGCGTGCTGCGCGCGATCAACCGCGACGGACAACGCGTGGACAGCCTCGTCGACCTGTCACCGGTGGTGTCGGACAACCGCGAGATCGGCCTGGAGTACGACGATGGCCGCTTCAGCGGTGACATTGCCTACTACACCTCCGAATCCGAGCTGGGCTCGGTGCTGATCTACGATCCGGGCATCGATGCCTATGCGGTGCAGCGCCAAGCCACCCGCGTGGAAGGCTTTGAAAGCAACCTTCGCCTGCGGTTGGGCAACAGCCGCCTCGGACTGGGCTATGCACGCGCCAACGGCCGCTACGACGCCGACGTTGACGGTCGCCTCGACAGCGACCTGGCTGGTGTGAACATCGCGCCGAACCGGCTGACTGCGTTCTGGGAACAGAGCTGGACGCCGCAGCTGAGCACCCGCCTGCAGGCCAGTCACGCCTTCGACCGCGACTTCGACCTGCGTGGCGCGCGGGTGGCCGAGTTCAAGGGTTACACCACCGTGGATCTGGTCGCGCGCTATACGCTGGACAAGCATGCCTTCACGCTGGGCGCGCAGAATCTGGCGGACAGGCAGTACATCAGCTACTACTCGCAGACCACGCCGTCGAACCCGAGCTATTTCTCCGGCCGCGGCCGGGTGCTGACGCTGGGATGGCAGTACCGGTACTGATCCATGGCGTCCTTATGGGAGCCATGAAATCTATGCGAGACGCGATGAAGGAGGCCCATGCTAGTTTCTGGGCCTCCTTCAAGCGGACGTGGATCATGCGTTTTACCCTGCTCGCCTTCGCCCTGGCCGTCGCTCTTCCGGCCGCCCACGCCAGCGCCGCCGAGGCACCGCTGCCACAACTGCGGGCCTATACCGTGGATGCGTCCTGGCTGCAGCCGATGGCGCCGCTGCAGGTTGCCGACCACACCTGGCAGATCGGCACCGAGGACCTGACCGCGCTGCTGGTGCAGACCGCCGAGGGCGCAGTACTGCTGGATGGCGGCATGCCACAGATGGCCGGTCACCTGCTGGACAACATGAAGCTGCGCGGCGTGGCCCCGCAGGACCTGCGATTGATCCTGCTCAGCCATGCGCATGCCGACCACGCCGGCCCGGTCGCCGAGCTCAAGCGTCGCACCGGCGCGCATGTGGCGGCCAATGCAGAAACGGCGGTGCTGCTGGCGCGCGGCGGCAGCAACGACCTGCACTTTGGCGACGGCATCACCTATCCGCCGGCCAGCGCCGACCGCATCATCATGGATGGCGAAGTGGTCACGGTGGGCGGCATCGCATTCACCGCGCACTTCATGCCAGGGCACACCCCGGGCAGCACCGCCTGGACCTGGACCGACACCCGCAATGGCAAGCCGGTGCGCATCGCCTACGCCGACAGCCTGAGTGCACCGGGTTACCAGCTGAAGGGCAATCCCCGTTATCCGCGCCTGATCGAGGACTACAAGCGCAGCTTCGCAACGGTACGGGCGCTGCCCTGCGATCTGCTGCTCACCCCGCATCCGGGCGCCAGCAACTGGAACTATGCCGCCGGCAGCAAGGCCAGCGCCGAGGCACTGACCTGCAACGCCTACGCAGATGCGGCCGAGAAGAAGTTCGACGCGCAGTTGGCCAGGGAAACGGCCGGGACCCGCTGATTCTGTAGCGTCGAGCTTGCTCGACGGAGCCGCAGAGCAGTCGAGCACGGCTCGACTCTGTAAAGAGCAAGTCGGCCGCGAGGAAAGGTGCCGGTCAGACCGACCGGCACCACCACTGGCTGTCAGCCACCTTGCCCGTGCTGGGCGAACGGCTCGGTGCTGCCATCGGTGCGCACCAGCTCGACGGTATACGGCTGCACGTAGCCGTCCGGCATTTCCATGCCCGGCGAACCGGCCGGCATGCCGGGCAGCACCAGCCCGCGCGCGGCCGGGCGTTCGGCCAGCAGGCGCTTGATGTCCTCGGCCGGGATGTGACCCTCGACCACGTAACCGCCGATCTCGGCGGTATGGCAGGACGCCTTGCCGACCGGCACGTCCAAGCGGACCTTGATTGGATTCATGTCATCGGTGTCGCGCACATCGACCTGGAAGCCGGCGGCCTTCAGGTGGTCGACCCAGATGCCGCAGCAACCGCAGCTGGCGGTCTTGTGCACGATGGCGACCGGCAAGGCTGGATCGATCTTGGCCGGGCTGGCCTGGGCCGGTACCGGTGCTTCGCTGGCAACCGGTGCCGCGGAGGATTCTTCGGCGGCACGAGCGCAGGCGGTCGTGGCCAGCACGGTGCCCAGCAGCAGGCCGAGGGAGAGAGTACGGTTCATTGAGTGATTCCTTTGCAGAGGCGGGCAACGTAGCCCGCCGCCCGCGCATCGAAGGCGCGGGCAGAGTCGAGAAGAAGTCGAGCAGCTACGGCAGGCGCGTAGGGCCTGCAGGGAATCACGCGATGGGGGGCCGCAGCGGGTCGAGTCTCGGCGGCGGTGCGCGTTGCTGGGCATTGGCCGGAACAGGCGCCTCGCGCCACGGCGAGGCCGGTGTTCCGTTCAATGTCGCCAGCATGCCAAGACAGGCCGGTGGGCATTCGCACTCACCACTCTGGCAGGCCGCCGGGGCTGCATCATCGCAGCAGCCGGCTGCAGCCATCGCGGCCGAGTGCGGTGCAGCGCAATGCCCCTGGCTGGACGGGCCGCTGTACGAAGACGCAGCGAGCGCCAGCGCCGGTGCATTCAGCACCAGGGCGACAAGCAACATCCATCGCAGCAGCAGGCCAGGCAGGTTCACCGGCCGATGATAGCCGATGCAGGCGCCCTGAACGTGGGGTGGCAACGACCCTGACAGCTTGACAACCACGCGGCCGACTTGCGCGATGCCCCTTGCTATGGCGAGATGGCAATCGTGCCACCCTGCATTGCCACGCCCCTGCCCCTGTCCCCGACACGGAGTTTCCCTCATGAATGGATTCATGCGAACACTGCTTGTGGTGCTGCTGTTGTCGTGCGCGACCATCACCCACGGCGAAGAACCAAGCGAAGATGAAGCAAGCGAACGCGCTGAAGTCTCCCGGCAGGCACAGCAACTGCTGGAGAAGCAGGATTTCGCCAGACTGGAGCAACTCGCCAGTCGTTACCGGGATACGGATCGCTACTTCAGCAGTGGTGTCTGGAAGCTTTCGGCGTACTACGTAGGCATCGGCTATGTCTTCAGCATGAGGAACCGTGACCCGGCCTACTGGCAGGGTCGCGAGAAGCTCGTGCAGGCGTGGATCTCGCGCTACCCCAGGTCGCCGTCGGCGCGCTTGGCCATGGCTGAGATGCTCAGCCGCCAAGGCTGGAGCATCCGCGGCCCCGGCTATGCAAATACGGTGAAGGAAGAGGACTGGGCACCGTTCAAGGCGCTGCAGCAGCAGGCCGTTGACTACCTGCTGAAATACAAGGACATCGCCAGCACGGACCCGTACTGGTACGAGTCGATGGAACACCGGGCGATCGAACAGAGTTGGGATGCAGACCGCTTCTTCGCATTGCATGACGAAGGCATCGCGCGCTATCCGGGCTACTTCCCGCTCTACTTTGCTGCCGTGCGCTATTTCGCTCCGAAGTGGGGCGGCGATCCGGCTGGCCTGGAAGCCTATGCACGCAGGGTCATGGCTGCGGCCCCACCGCAGGACCAATACATGCTGTACGCCCGTATCTACTGGGTCGCCTCGCAGCGGGAGTACGAGGACCGTTTGTTCACCGAGTCGAAAGTGAACTGGCCGACCATGAAACGCGGCTTCGAAGACGTGCTGTCACGTTATCCCTCGCCATGGAACCTGCAATCGTTCGCGTACTTCGCCTGCCAGGCCAATGATCCCGTCAAGGCCCGTGAACTGCTGGCGCAGATCCAGGAACCGATCGTTGGCGCTTGGCGGGATACGGCCAACTATTTCCGTTGCTCCTTTGCTCTGGATGAACCCAACCCACATGCCGAAGGCCCATAGGACTGGATTCATTCACTGCTAGGCGACCGCCGCCATTGCACTCATCCGCACCGGGATCGACTTGGCCGCCGGCGTGCCGCTGATGCGGTCGTAGTAGTCCAGCGGCAACAACGGGTTCAGTTCGGGGTAGTAGCCGGCCAGCGCGCCGCGCGGCATCGGGTAGTCCAGCACGGTCAGGCCCTCGACGCGCCGCTGCACGCCATCGCCGCTGATCGTCTCCAGGCTGACCAGCGCCTCCTTCTCCAGCCCGCGCGCCAGCCGGTCCTCGATGTTCATGAACAGCACCATGCGATCGTTGTACACGCCGCGATAGCGGTCGTTGTAGCTGTAGATGGTGGTGTTGTACTGGTCATGCGAGCGCACCGTGGCCAACCGCAGCATGTCCGGATCATGTACGGGATCGTCCACGTCCAGGCCGGGCATCATCAGGATGTTGGCCTTGCCGTTTGGCGTGGGCCAGACGCGGCGGCGCGGCGGGATGTCCAGATGAAAACCATGCGGCTGCTGGATGCGCTCGTTGAAACCGGTGTAGATCTCCGGGTACACCGCAGCGATCAGCTCACGGATGAGTGCGTAGTCGTGCATGCAACCTGCCCAGTCGACCTTGCTGTGCGGCAGCGCGGTCATCGCCATCCGGCAGACAATCTCGACCTCGGGCAACACATCGGCGCTGACCGGCTCGAGCACGCCGCGCGAGGCGGTCACATTGGACATCGCGTCTTCGATGGTGACGAACTGCTCGCCGGCCGGCGTGACGATGCGCTCCGAGCGCGCCACCACCGGCAGGATCAGCGCATCGCGGCCATGAACCAGGTGCCCACGGTTGAGCTTGGTGGCGATGCCCACGGTCAGGTCCAGCCCACGCATTGCCTCGTACGCGCGCGGCGTATCGGGCACGGCATGGATAAAGTTGCCACCCAGGCCGATGAACACCCTGGCGCTGCCGTCCAGCATCGCCTCGATGGATTCGACCACATGGTGGCCATGCTCACGCGGCGGGTCGAAGCCGAACACCTGCTGCACGCGGTCGAGATAGGCCGGCTTGGGCTTCTCGTCGATGCCGACGGTGCGGTCGCCCTGCACATTGGAATGGCCCCGGATCGGCCCGATGCCAGCACCGGGCTTGCCGAAGTTGCCACGCAGCAACAGCAGGTTGGCGACCTGCTGCAGCAGGCGCGAGCCGTACTGGTGCTGGGTCAGCCCCATGCCGTAGCAGATCACGGTGGCATTGGAGCGGATGTAGATCTCCGCACAGCGACGGATCTGCGCCTGCGAAATGCCGGACACCTGCACGATCTCGTCCCAGTCCTGCGCCATCACGTCTTCGCGCAGCGGCTCCAGGCCCACCGTGTGTTCGGCGAGGAATGCATGGTCGAGCACACGCTCACCCTGCGCCTCGCGCTCGAACATCACCTTCATCATGCCCTTGATCAGGGCCAGGTCGCCGCCGATGCGGATGTGCACGAACTCGCTGGTGATCTCGGTCGAACCGAACGTGGCCATCTGCACCATGTCCTGCGGCTCGGCGAAGCGGATCAGCGCGCGCTCGGGCATCGGGTTGACCGCCACGATCGGAATGCCGCGTTTGCGCGCCTCGACCAGATTGCTCATCATCCGCGGTGAATTGGTGCCGGTGTTCTGGCCGATCACGAAGATCGCCTCGGCATGCTCGAAGTCCTGCAGCACGATGGTGCCCTTGCCCACCCCGATGGCTGGCGGCAGGCCGCGGCTGGTCGGCTCGTGGCACATGTTCGAGCAGTCCGGAAAATTATTGGTGCCGAACTCGCGCACGAAGATCGAATACAGGAACGCCGCTTCGTTGGGCGTGCGTCCGGAGGTGTAGAACTCGGCCTGGTGCGGGCTGTCCAGCGCCTGCAGGTGGCGGCCGATCAGTGCGAAGGCATCGTCCCAGCTGCACGGCACGTAGTGATCGGTGGCCGCGTCGTAGCGCATCGGCTCGGTCAACCGGCCCTGCATCTCCAGCCAGTAGTCGGTCTGCGCCATCAGCTCGGTAACGGTATGCCGGGCGAACAGCTCACGACCGGCACGGAACTGGGTGGCTTCCCAGGCCAGTGCCTTCGCGCCGTTCTCGCAGAACTCCAGCTTCTTGCGTTCGTCGGCATCGGGGAACGCGCAGCTGGGACACTTGAAGCCACCGGGCTGGTTCATCGCCAGCAACGCCTTCGACCCCTTGCCGATCACACTCTGCTGCAGCAGCACCTTGGCGGTGGCTCCGGCGGCACCCCAACCACCGGCGGGCTGGTTGTAGGGCTTGTAACGCGGCGGCTTCTGCTCGGACATGTTCGGGAACCTGACGGGAGGAACGCGGCAACAATGGGCACAACGCGGTCCGGCGGCGCTTTCGGATGCACAGCCAGCCCCACAGTCAAACACGGCCTGCACGGCTTCGCCAGTGGGTGCGCGCTGTTTTCAGCGCAGCCTGCCATGACAACGGTTACACCTGCGTCAGCGCATGGCCACTGCGCTATTCTCGATGGCGTGGGTGGTCCACCACCTGCGTATCTCCCTTGTCCGGACGCGCTGCATGCCTGATTCGACCCCACCGCACACCCCGCCTGCCGGCACGGCCCAGCGCCCGTTGCAGCGCTGGCGCAGCGAGGGGCGACAGCCCCTGGTCGACGTGGTGGCCGAGGAAGTGCCGGTGGCGCTGCGTTACAACGACGTCGCCTTCGCGGTGATGATGGCCACGCCCTGCGACCTGGAGGACTTTGCGCTTGGGTTCTCGCTCAGCGAGGGACTGATTGCTACGCCCTCGCAGCTGCTGTCGATCGACATCCGCCCACAGCTGGAAGGCATCGAACTGCAGATGACCGTGGCCGAGGAGGCACCCGGTGCCGATCTGGACCCCGCCAATGGGCGCCTGCTGCCCGGCCGTGGTGGCTGCGGCCTGTGCGGCACGCGCCAGCTGGAAGAAGTGCTGCGCCCACTCCCGCAGATCCGCGAACGCCGCAGCTATTCCGCCACCGCCCTGCAGCGGGCGGTGGCCACCTTGGCGCAGCACCAGCCGATGAATGCGGCAAGCGGTTCGATCCACGCCGCGGCCTGGGCCGACGCCAGTGGGCGCATCGGCTGGGTACGCGAAGACGTCGGCCGCCACAACGCACTGGACAAGCTGATCGGCGCCCTGCATCACAATGAACACACGATCGAGGGTGGTCTGCTGGTGATTTCCAGCCGGGCCAGCTACGAGATGGTCAGCAAGGCAGTGCGCGCCGGCGCCAGCGTGCTGGCAGCGGTGTCCGCGCCGACCGCGCTGGCGATCGATCTGGCGCGCAGCGCCGGCCTGTGCCTGGTCGGGTTCGCGCGGGAAAGCGGGTTCAATGTGTATACCCATCCCGAACGGCTGCAGGCAGACGACAAGTAGCCCCGAAAACCCCGCGCTGCGCGCGATAGTCGACTGACAGTCGACTCTACCCGGTCGGCTCCATTCAGACCGGCCCGGGCGACCACTGCCACCCGGGCCAGGCCAGATCTCAGCGCAGCGCGACCTTCGGGAAGTCCACCGGGACGTCGAATGCTACGTTGATGTAGTTGGTGAACAGGTTGAGCGCGACGTGGGCGAGGATCTCAACGATCTGCTCATCATCGAAGCCAGCCGCGCGCAGCGCCTGCACGTCGCCGTCGGCGATCTGCGCACGCTGCTCAACCACCTTCAGCGCGAAGTCCAATGCCGCCGAGGTGGCCGGATCGCTGGACTGGCCGATCTGCGCGGCGGCCATCTGCTCGCCGCTGGCGCCGGCCTTGCGGCCCAGCGCGGTGTGCGCGGCGAGGCAGTACTCGCAGGCATTGCGGTTGGCGATGGCCACGGCGATCTGCTCGCCCAGCAGCGGCGACAGGCGACCGCCGCCCAGCGCGCCGAACGCACCCCACATGCTCTGCAGGGCAGCCGGCGAGTTGGCCACGGCACGGAACATGGCCGGGGTGGCGCCGAAGGCGGCGTGGACCTGGCCCAGCAGGGCCTGACGGTCGGCGGTGGTGTTGGCGGCATCGATCAGGGGGACACGGGACATGGTGGATCTCCTTGGGAAAGCGCCCGGGATTGGACGACCCGCTCATCCTAGGTAGACTCCCCGGACGAATCAGGCGCGATAAACCACACATGTTGTCCATTCATCCATGAACGTATCCGCCGACGCTTCCGCACCCGACCGCCTCTCCTCCCTGCTGGAACGCTTCCGGGTGCAGGCCGCGCTGTTCCACAGCGGTCCGCTGTGCGGGCGCCACGTCTTCGAGCCGCAGCCTGGTCGTGCCTTCCTGCACATCCTGCGCCAGGGTGAAATGGAGGTCCGTCATCCCGGGGGCGATATCGCGCTGCCCCGGTTGAAGATCGACACACCCAGCCTGCTGCTGTATCCGCAGCCGCTGCACCATGTGTTCTTCAACGCACCGCTGGATGGCCCGGATTTCACCTGCGCCACGCTGGACTTCGATGGCGGCGCGCGCAATCCGATCGTGCAGTCGCTGCCACCGGTGATAGTGGTGCCGCTGGCGGCGATCGGCGAACTGGATGACACCCTGCACCTGCTGTTCGCCGAGGCCGATCGCCAGCGCTGCGGTTCCCGGCTGCTGACCAACCGCCTGTTCGAGGTGGCGCTGATCCAGATCCTGCGCTGGGTGGTGGACCACCCGGATGCGGCTGGCGTCAGCCATGGGCTGATGCGCGGGCTGTCCGATGCGCGGCTGGCCCGTACGCTGGTGGCGATGCACCAGGCGCCGCAGGACGAATGGACGCTGCCGCGCATGGCTGCGACTGCCGGCATGTCGCGCAGCGCGTTCGCGGCCGTGTTCAAGGAGGTGATGCAGGCGACACCGGCCGCTTATCTGCTGGACTGGCGGCTGAGCCTGGCCTGCACGCAGCTGCGGGCCGGCGTGGCGGTCAAGCAGGTGGCGATCGAGGTCGGGTTTGCCGATACCGCCTCGCTGTCGAAGGCGTTCCGCAAGCGGCTGGGGGTATCGCCGAGGGCGTGGCTGGCCTCGGGCGCCGCGCAGGCTGGGCAGACGCGCGAGGAGTAGAGTCGACTGTCAGTCGACTAACGCGCGAAGCGCGGGGTTTTCGTTGTCTGACCGAAGAGCAGTCGACTGACAGTCGACTCTACCGAAGCGCATTTTCGTGGCCTGACCGAAGGGCAGCCGACCAGCGGTCGGCTCTACCACGGGTGATGTCTGCGCGCCGGCGGGCCGCTCAACTGGACGTTCCTTCAGACTTCGCCAACAACCCGGCGATGCGCTCGGCAACACGGGCGCGCACGCCTTCGTCCAGCTGGCCTTCGTACATCGCCTCGTAGATCCACAGGCCATCGGCGGCCAGGCGCGCCACGAAATTGTCGAGCGTCGTCGGATCGACATTCCCGGCCTCCGGCGCGGATGGTGCCCAGCGCCGTACCGCCGGTCCCCATGGACGCTCGCCCGCCTCCGGGTCGGCCGATTCCAGCATGAACATCAGTTCGGCACGGGTGGCACTCTGCGCCGAGACACGCACGAAGGTCTGGTAACGCTCCAGTGCCGTCGCTTCATCCGCGCGCTTGCCCAGCAGCGTTTCCATCGACGTTTCCCAGGCCTGCACCAGGTGCTCGTCGATGCCGCGCAGCAGCGCCTCGCGCGACGGGAAGTGGTACAGCAGGCCGCCGCGGGTCAGCTTGGCCTCGGCCGCCACCGACTCGAAGGTCACCCCTCGCACGCCATCACGATTGATCACGTTGACGGCGGCGTCGAGGATGCGGTCGCGCTTGCTGGTTCTCATCGCTTCATTTTACGCGATCGGCCGCACCCTCGCGGCTTCCGACGCGGCCGCGCAGCAGGCGCGCCAGGATCGTCGCGCCCATCGCCAACACCGCCGTGATCACCAGCAGCACGATCTGGTAGCCACGGTCATACGCCGCCGCAGTCAATGCGAACCACTCGCCCTGCCCGCTCTCGCGCGCGGCATGCAGCGCCTGGGTGAAGCCTTCACGGGCCAGTGCCGGCATGTCGGCCGAGACCGGCAGGAACGCGCTGTACATCGCGGCGCTCAGGCTGCCCAGCATCGCCACCGCCAGCAGGCCGCCGAACTCATAGGACACTTCTTCCACCGACGAGGCCATGCCTGCGCGGTGTGCCGGCACATTGTTGAGGATGGCGGTGGATGCCACCGAGATGGCCGAACCCATGCCGAAGCCGGTGATCGCCATGCCCGCGACCACCCAACCAAGGCCGTGCGGGAAGCCGAACGCCACCACGCCGACGCCCAGCGCACCTGCGGCCAGGCCGCCACAGATCAGCGGGCGCAGGCCCACCCGGTGCAGGATGCTGCCGCCCAGCAGTGCGCTGGGCAGGCTGCTCAGTGCCGCCACCGAGACCAGCAGGCCGGCCTGCAGCGGCGTGAAACCTGCCACCAGCTGGAAGCGCTGGGTGGTGACCAGCTGCAGGCCGGCCATCGCGAACAGGGTGAACACCGCCGACAGCGTGCCGGCCAGGAACGCCGGGTTGCGGAAGATCGCGAAGTCCAGCAGCGGGTACGGCAGCTGTTGCTGGCGGCGCGCGAACGCCGCACCGCTGATGACGGCCAGCAGCAGCGCGCCTGCGCCCAGCGCATACGACGGCGGCGTAGCGATCAACGACTTGATCGCCAGCACCAGGCCGGACAGTGCCGCCAATGCCAGCACCGAGGACACAAGGTCCCATGGCCGCGAGGTGTCACGCTGTCCTTCCGGCGCCAGCAGCAACGTGGCCACGAACGCGACCACCACCACCGGCACGTTGATCAGGAACACCGAGCCCCACCAGAAGTGCTGCAGCAGCCAGCCGCCAATGATCGGTCCGAGCGCCGCGCCGACGATGGCCACCGAACCCCAGATCGCAATGGCGATATTGCGTTCGCGCTCTTCGTGGAAGCTCAGGCCGATCAGCGCCAACGTGGCCGGCATCATCGCTGCGGCACCGACCGCCAGGAACGCGCGTGCGGCAATCAGCTGCGCTGCGCTGTCGGCGAACGCCGCTGCCAGCGAGGCGCCGCCGAACACCACCAGGCCGATCAGGAACATGCGGCGGTGGCCGATGCGGTCGCCCAGCGTGCCCGCGCCGAGCAGCAGGCCGGCCATCACCAGCGGGTAGGCGTTGATGATCCACAGCGCCTGGCCGGCACTGGCCGAGAGTTCCTCGGTCAGGGTGGGCAGTGCGGTGTAGAGCACGGAGTTGTCGAGCGTGACCAGCAGCAGGCCGGCGGCGACGGTAAACAACAGTGCCCAGCGGCGGGCACGCGACAGGGCCGGAGCACCGGCCAAGGGCTGGGACAAAGCCATGGGAGAACCTGGTGGGGGTGGATTACGATCATAACTATACCGGATGTCCTGTATAGTTATGATCGTCGGAGCCAGCCGATTCAGTTTTTGTAGAGGCGGGCTTGCTCGACGGGGCCGCCAGCCAGGCATGGCCTGGCTCTACTGGCAGACGCTCACCGGCAGTCTTCCGGCAGCGCGGCGATGGCCGATACCACGGCCGCCTGCATGCCCTGCCCCACGGCGGCGTCCAGTTCGCCGCCAATGTCACCATGCTGGCGCCGCAGCTCGTCCTCGCACAGCCCGCGCACGCGCGCGCGGGCATTGGCGCGCAGGCTGCTGCATCGCCAGTCGGTGCCACCCAGCGGCAGCACCGAGTACACCACGCTGTTGCAGGCGTTGCCGGCGCGCTGCTGCAGCGACAGCCCACCGAAATCCCGCGGTTCGCTGCTGCGTTGCGGGTCGAAGTAGCTGTCCGGGAACGTGCGCGCGTACTGTTCGATGTCCACGGCCATGCGGCGTCCACCGGCCAACGGCATCTGCAGCGTCTGTCCGCACGGCGTCGCGTCGGCGCGATGCTGGATGTACTGGTAGATGGGCCGGTCCAGCGATGGATCCTGCTGGGTCACCGCGCTGACTGCCGCCAGCACCGGCAGCGATGCACGATTGGCCATGCGCGCCAGCACTCCCGCCTGCGCCGGCTGGCAGCGGTCACGCAATGTTGCCGCGAGCAGGAACAGCACGTCGTTGCGGAATGCGTGGTCGTCACCCAGGCGCTGTTCGATGCGCTGGCTGGCATCGGACGCCGGTGCTGGAAACGCAACCGCCGGCGGCGCGGTGGGTCCGCGCTGCCGCTGCCACCACACCAGCAGCACCACCGCGCCCACGATCAGCCCGGCAGCCATGATCCATCGCCTGCGCATCAGTTGCGGATCGCCGTCAGCGTGGCTGCCGCGGCATCGTAGGACGCGCTGGCGATGTCCGCGTCGAAACGCTTCACCTGCAGGCGGCCGGCAAGCCGGTACGGATCCCACAGATCGCCCAGCGCGATCGGTGTCGCCAGGGTCACGTGGATGATCTGGTTGGGCGGCGGCGGTGGAACATGGATGCAGGCCCCGTAGAACGGTACGAACAGCAGTTCATCGACCAGTCCGGCATCGTTGGTGCCGAGCGGTACCACGTAGCCATCCAGATCCACCGCGCGACCGTCGACAGCGTCGACCACGCGCGAAGAGCCGAACTGCTTGGCGCGATCCGGGCTGGAATGGTCGATCTCCAGCCCCGGTGGCGTGCCTGAGCCGGTGTCGTCGATCAGGCCACCCACGCCCTCCATCCCATTGCGTGACAGGCCGATCTGAGGGGGTGGGCGCTGGTAGGTGACCTCGTCGGGTCGCAACGCGTCCCAACGGTCGATGAGGGCTTCGGCCGTGGCGGAGGGCGCCGGCTTGTCCTGCGGCGTGACCACCACGGCATCGCCGCCCGGCGCGGTACAGGCTGCCAACCCGACGCACCCCAGCACCAGCAGCAGGCAACTACGGTTCATACGGCCTCAACTGTGCGTCACGCATGGTGTAGGCCGAACCGGCCAGATCGTCGTCCAACCGTTCGGCACGCAGAGTGCCGGCCAGGAAGAACGGCGAGTACATGTCCGGCATCGCGATGGGGCGCGGCAGCACAACGTGCACGATCTGGTTCGGCGGCGGTGGTGGCACGTGGATGCAGGCGCCGTAGTACGGCACGAACAGGAATTCGGTCAGCCGCCCGTCCTGCGCGTTGGCCAGTGGTACCACGTAGCCCGGCAGGCGCACCGGCCGCTGCAGTACCGTGTCCACGGTGCGGAAGGTGCCGAACTGCGGCATGCGCCGGTTGCCGTTGTGCTCGACCTCCGGGCCCTCGCCCCGCTCCAGCGCGGCCAGCTCGTCCTTGGGCATCATCTGCAGCCAGTCCAGTTCCTGCTCTGCCGCATCCGCAGCGTCAGCGCGGTCGACAACCGGCGAGGGTGGCAAGGCCTGCACACCGGTATCCACCGGCCGCTCGCAGGCAACCAGGGCCAGTACCATCGGCAGCGACAGCATCCAGCGCATGCTCAGCCTCCCGGTGAAAGGCCATCGGCCAAGGTGCGCCGGTAAGCGAGCGACGCCGGGACCAGCCCAGCCGCCGCACTGATCGCCAGCACGCCTGCCACCCACGCCAGCTCGCGGCCATCCGGCCAGACATGGGTGATCGACAGGCCGAAGGTGGCCAGGGCCCAGCCGCGCCCGGCAATACTGGCGACCACCAGAAGCGACAGGGCCAGCACGCAGGCCACCGCACTGGTCGCCACCGCCTCCACCACCAGCAGGCCAGCGATGTAACCCGGTCGCGCGCCGGTGGCACGCAGGATGGCCATCTCACGCCGCCGCTCCTGCAGGGTCGAGACCAGCAGCGCCACCAGCGAGACCATGCCCAGCAGCACCACCATCGCAATGATCAGCTGCAACGCCCGCTCGGCGGTGCCCAGTGACTGCCACAGCTGTTGCAGGGTCACGCCGGGCAGGATCGCCAGCATCGCCTCGTCCGGATACTCGTTGATCCTGCGCTGTACCGAGAACGTGGCGATGCGCGAGTTCAGGCCGAGCATGAAGGCGGTGATGCTGGTCGGGGTCAGATCCAGATGACGCGCCTGCTCGGCGCTGACGCGCTGGCTGCGCAGCTGCACGCCCGAACGCCAGTCGACATGGATCGCCTCGATCGCCGGCAGCGAGACCAGCAGCGACGAATCCACCGGCGTGCCGGTGCGTTGCAGGATGCCCGTAACACGGAACGGCTTGTCGGCATGCGTGGCCAGCGTGACCGCGCCGGTGCCGTGTGCCAGCACGATCTGGTCACCGAGGCCGACCTTCTGTGCCTGTGCCACCTCGGCACCGATCACCACGTCATACAGGTCATCGAACGGCCTTCCGCTCGCAAACGCAAGCGCGTGCCCGGCGCCATAGCGGTAGTGCTCGAAATAGCCATCGCTGGTACCGACCACGCGGTAGCCGCGCCAGGAATCGCCCAGCGAAAGTGGCACCGCCCACTTCACCTGCGGCAACGCGGACAGCTCCTGGTAGGACTGCCAGGACACGTTGTTGGTCGGGTCACCGATATGGAACACCGAGTACAGCAGCAGGTTCACCGGCCCCGAACGCGCACCGACGATCAGGTCGGTACCGGACACGGTGCTGGCGAAGCCTTCGTGTGCCTGCGTGCGCACGCGCTCGACGCCCAGCAACAGCACCACGCTGAGGGTGATGACCAGCACGGTCAGGCCCACGCTCAACGCACGGCTGCGCAGGCTGGCCCAGGCAAGCTCAAGCATGGCCGGCACCTGCCTGGTTGATCTGAGACAGGGCAATCGTGCGGTCGAACAACCGCTCCAGGCTGTCGTCATGGCTGACCGCCAGCACGGTGGTGCCGGCTGCCTGGCACTGCGCCGACATCAGCTGCAGGAACGCGGTGGCCGCGTCGCGGTCGAGCGCCGAGGTCGGCTCATCGGCCAGCAGCAACGCCGGGCGGCCGATCAGGGCGCGTGCCGCC
>OJST01000214.1_pt1 | contig 16185 bp, 9 predicted proteins | sample 1599491 | NCBI WGS metagenome assembly OJST01 (sample SAMN04436635, study PRJEB24849) | human gut metagenome | biome: human gut; feature: NICU; material: stool | host: Homo sapiens | place: USA: Saint Louis, MO | collected 2010-02-10
CTGTTGGTAGGTGTCGACCTTGGTCGACACGGTAGATCCACGCCATGCGTGGATGCAGAGCGAAGCGATCCGCTTTTGCTTTTGATCTTTTCTTTCTTTTCCGTGGTGGACGCGCACGGAAACTGTCCGTGGCCGGGCGGGTGGGCTGTGCAGGGGCGTGAGCCGCATGGATGCGGCGACCGAGCTTACATGGACGTACTCGCAGCGACCCCTGCGCAGTCCACCCGCCCGGCCTATCCCATGACCGACAAACGCCGCCCACCACGAGGGGCTGCGCCGTTGGCTGGAAACCTAGATCGGTGCCAGTGCAGTGAACGGTGCCCACGGCAGGTTGCGCAGCAGCGCATACCCGGGCAGCACCCAGAGCCAGAACACAGGATTGGCCAGCACCCGCATCAGCGGGTCGAGCACGCGTGGGCGGATGCCGGCGATATTCAGCAGCATCAGCAACAGGAACGGCAGGCTGATGACCAGCAGCGGGTTCATCGCCATCGCGCCGGGCAGGTCGAAGTGGACCAGGGAGTACAGGCAGCGCGTGCTGCCACAGCCCGGGCAGTACAGGCCGGTCAGGGCGTACAGCGGGCAGCTCGGCAGTGGATTGCCGGCGACATACGGATTGACGTTGCGCAGCACCACCGTGGCACCCACGGCCAGGCCGGCGGAAGCCAGCAGCGGTGCCCAGCGGGCGAGTCGGGAACGAGCGGGAAGCGCGGACATGCAACAACGGATCCGGCGCAGGCGCCGGATCCGTCCAGGCGTATCAGTAGCCGCTGTTGCTCATCGCGCCCATGCCGCCGAGCACGACGAAGAACAGCACGTACAGCACGACCAGCACGGCCCAGGCAATGGCCGACCAGATGGCCCACTTCTTGGCCTTGGCGGCGGAGTCCTGGGCGCCGGCGATGTCGCCGGCGGCCAGCTTGCCGTTGACCTGTGCGGCGTAGACGATCGACACGATGCCGGCCGGCAGGCAGCAGAACAGGGTGGTCAGGATGGCCCAGACCAGGTTGTTCGGGACCTGCGGAGTAGCGGTATTCATGGGTTCAAGCTCCTTGATGGGTGGTGGTGGTGAATCATTGGTCGGAAAGAGCGCCCAGTACGGCCAAGCCGCCGAACAGCCCGAGCCACAACAGCAACAGGACCGGCAGGGCCACGGCCGAAGCCACTGCCCACCAGCCCGCCTTGCGCGACGCGCTGTAGGCCCCCGGCAGATCGCCAGCCGCGCGGCGGCCATCGACCTGGGAGGCATAGACGATCGACACCACGCCCAACGGCAGGCAGCAGAACAGCGTCGTCAGGATCGCCCAGACCAGATGGTTGGGGATGTAGACCGGACGGCTGAGCGGTGGTGGTTGATTCAAAGCGAGACTCCATTCCTTGGTGGCCGGCCTTGGTGAATCGGCCGAACCTCCCCCCTGTGGGTGCGTAATCTACCGCAACCGGCGTTGCATGTATGCGTTTACACGCACGGCATGTCGTGTTCGCCACTGGACGGTGGCGTATGCGGGGGAGGTTGCCGGGCCTGCCTGTCAGTCCGATTCTGTCAGGCGTGATCGCCGCGCAGGGCCCGCACCTGGGCTTCCAGCGCCTGGGCGTTGGTGGTGTGGCCGTCCATGGACGGTGCCGCCACTACCTCGACGGTGGCTCGGAAACGGCGCGGCACCCGCATGCGGCCGAGGCGGCTGTCGCGCCGGCTCCACATGCTCGACCACATGCCGCGCAGGGCCATCGGCACCACCGGCACCGGCCGCCGTTCGAGGATCTTCTCGACGCCGGACTTGAACGGGGCGATTGCACCATCCCTGGTCAGTGCGCCTTCCGGGAAGATGCAGACCAGCTCGCCTTCGGCCAACGCGGCGTCGATGTCATCGAACGCGCGTTGCATCAGCGCCGGGTCTTCGCGCGCACCGGCGATCGGGATCGCCTTGGCGGTACGGAAGATCCAGCGCATCACCGGGATGTTGAAGATCCTGTAGTACATGACGAAGCGCACCGGACGCGGAATCGTCGCCGACAGGATCAGTGCGTCCATGTAGCTGACATGGTTGCAGACCAGCAGCGCGGCACCTTCGTCGGGCACGTTGGCTTCGATGCCGTGCGGGCGCAGGCGGTACAGGGTGCGCACCATCAGCCAGCTGAGGAAGCGCATCAGGAATTCGGGGACGATGGTGAAGATGTAGATCGCCACCAGCGCGTTGGCGATGGCCAGCGCCAGGAACTGCTGCGGGATGCTCCAGTGCAGCAGCTTGTGCGCGGCCAGCGACAACAGGGCTGCGCCGACGATGAAGCCGGAATTCTGGATGTTCAGCGCCGCGAACACGCGCGACATCTGCGCCTTCGGCGTGCGGCTCTGGATCAGCGCGAACAATGGCACCACGAAGATACCGGTGAACAGGCCGATGCCGATCAGGTCGATGACGATGCGGATGCTACCGGACTGCTGCAGGAAGGTGCCGATGGTCAACCCGTGCACCGTCGCCTCGCCGCTGCGCGCGAAGTACAGGTCGAGCAGGAACGCGGTCATGCCGAACGCGCCCAACGGCACCAGGCCGATTTCCACCGTGCGTGCCGACAGCTTTTCGCACAGCAGCGAGCCGACGCCGGTGCCGACCGAGAACAGGGCCAGCGCAAAGATGTACAGGGTTGGTTCGCCGCCGAGGTTGGTCACCGCATAGGCCGGCAGCTGCGAGGTCAGCACGGTGCCGACGAACCAGAACCAGGACACGCCCAGGATTGAATTGCGCACCGCCTTCTGCTGGCGCGCCATGCGCAGCACCGCCAGCGATTCCGGCAGCGGGTTCCAGTTGATCTTCAGGTCCGGGTCGCCGGCATCGACCTTGGGAATCAGGCGGGCGGCGATGTTGCCGCAGATCGCCAGCGCGATGATCGCGCACGCGGCCACCACCGTGCCATGGCTGCCGGCCACGGTGAACACCAGGCCGCCGACGATCATGCCGGACAGGATCGACATCGAGGTGCCCATCTCGACCAGGCCGTTGCCGCCGGTCAGCTCTTCGGGCTTGAGCACCGAGGGCAGCACCGAGTACTTCACCGGGCCGAACAGGGTTGACTGCATGCCGGTGCAGAACAAGGCGACCAGCAGCACCGGCAGGCTCTGGGTGAGGAAGCCGGTTGCCGCCAGCGACATGATCACGATCTCCATGGTGGTGGTGATCACGATCAGTCGCGATTTTTCCAGCTTGTCGGCGATCTGCCCGGCCAGTGCCGAGAACAGGAAGTACGGCAGGATGAAGATGGCCGGTGCCAGCGTGGCGTACAGCCCCAGTTCTTCCTCCGGCACGGCCATGAACAGCAACATGCTGATGATCGCCTGCCGGTACACGTTGTCGTTGAACGCACCCAGCGCCTGGACGACGAAGAACGGCAGGAAACGGCGCTGGCGCAGCAGGGCGAACTGGTTGTGACCGGACATGGAACCTCCTTGACCGGCGCAGCCTAGCATTCCTGCCTATCCGCTGTGGGTGCGGACCTGTGGGTGCGGACCGTTGGTCCGCACACCTGTCGATGGTCTCAGACGATATCGTCGACCACGCCGCCATCCACGCGCAGTGCTGCACCGGAGGTGGCCGAAGCCTGCGGCGAGGCCAGGTACACCACCATGTTGGCTACTTCCTCGACCGTGGCGGTGCGCTGGATCACCGAAGACGGCCGGTGTGCCATCACGAACTCGCGGCCGATCTGCTCCAGCGGCTTGCCGCTGCGCTGGCGTTCATCTTCGAACATCGCCGCGAAACCGTCGGACAGGGTCGGGCCGGGCAGCACCGCGTTGACGGTGACGCCACTGCCGGCCACGCGCTTGGCCAGGCCGCGCGACAGCGACAGCTGCGCGGTCTTGCTGACACCGTAATGGATCATGTCGGCGGGAATGTTGCGTGCCGATTCGGAGGAGATGAACAGCACGCGGCCCCAGCCGGCGTCGACCATCGCCGGCAGCAGTGCCCGCGACAGGCGCACGCCGGACATCACGTTGGTCTGCCAGTAGCGCTCCCAGGTGGCGTCTTCGGTCTCGAAGAAGTCCTCGGGGCCGAAGATGCCGGCGTTGTTGACCAGGATGTCGACCTTGGGCAGGCCGGCCAGCAGCACATCGACACCGGCTGCATCGGAAAGGTCGGCGGCGACGCCGATCACCTCGGCACCCGGAACGGCGGCGAGCAGGCGCTGGCGGGCGCGTTCGACACTGTCGGTGCTGCGGCCGTTGAGAATGACCCGCGCACCCGCCGCGGCAAGACCCTGGGCGATCGCCAGGCCGATGCCGGCGGTGGAAGCGGTAACGAGCGCGGTGCGGCCGGCGAGTTCGATCTTCATGGGGGGAGTCCAGGAGCAGGGGATCACCCAGTATCCGCGCAGGACCGTGATCGGGATGCGGCGCCAGGCGCAACACACGGTTGCACACGGTGCAGTAGATCCACGCCATGCGTGGATGGACTGCGGGTCGCGCCAGGCCATGCCCGGCGCCGGCCTTCAGGTGAGCGTGCGCACCGCCTCATTCGCCGCCGCCCGCACCTTCGGCAGCATCCGCAGCACCAGCGCCATCTGCGTGCGGATCAACTGCAGCTTCGCCGGCATCGCCTCGTCGATCTGCTCCAGTTCGGCCGCCACCGCGCGATCAGCGTCGTTGTCGTCCTCGTTGACCGGCTGCCGTGCGGTCAGGGCCGAGGCCAGCTGCTGCAGCGCCTTGCGCACGCGCTCACCGGCGGCCAAGGCCAGCGGATCGCCGGCGTAGCTGTCCACCTGGTCGCGGTGTGCACCCAGCGCCGACAAGTGCCCAAGCAGCGTGTTGGAGAGCGCCAGGAAGTGGAAGCCGGCATCCAGGTTGCGACGCACATGACCGGGTTCGCGCAGCATGTTCGACAGCGCGGTGGACAGCGCGGCGTCGGCGTTGTGCATGTCGCGGCGGGCGATGCGATAGGCCAGGTCATCGCGCATGCCGCTGCGGTACTGGCCCAGCACCGAATCCAGGTAGCGCGCGGCGGTATCCAGCACCCGCGCCAGCACAAGGTGCAGCTGGCGGCCCTGCCAGTCGGGCAGGATCAGGAACGCGGCGGCAGCGGCGATCGCGCAGCCCAGCAGCGTGTCGACCATGCGCGGCACGATCAGCACGAAGCCATCGCCGATCAGGTTGAAGCAGGTCAGGGCCATCACCGTGATCGCCGCCGATGCCACCAGGTAGCGGTCGGTGCGGGTGAAGAAGAACAGCAGCGCCGACAGCAGCGCGATCAGCAGTTGCACGTGCAGTTGCGGGAACAACTGCAGCAGCGCCCAGGTGAGCACGAGGCCCGCCACGGTGCCGACGATGCGCTGCGCCAGGCGCTGCCGGGTCGCACCGAAGTTGGGCCGGCACACGAACACGATGGTCAGCAGCACCCACGAGCCGTTCTGCGCATTGAACAGACGGATCGCGGCGAAACCGGCGATCAGGGCCAATGCCATGCGCAGGCCGTGGCGGAACAGGACCGAGCCGGGCGTGAGCTGCTGGCGCACGCGCACGCCCATCTCGCGCAGGGTATGCGGGTTGCTGTCGCGCAGGCGCGTATCGACATTGTCGAGACTGGCCTCGGAGCGTTCGGCGTCCAGCAGGCGGCGTTCGATGCTGCGCAGGTTGTGCACCAGCAGGTCCAGCGAACCCAGCAGTCGCTGCCACTGCGGGCGCTGCTGGTCGCGCAGGTAGGCCAGCGCATCGGCCAGGTCGCGCCCGGCCTGCTGGTTGGTTTCGCCATACACGAACGGGCGGCGCAGGCGGATCGCCTCGCCCAGGCGCGCGCAGGCCTGGCCCTGAAGATCGAGCAGGCGCTGGCAGCGGTACAGCACGTCGCTGTGGAAGAACGCATCGACCAGGGCGCCGTAAGGGTAGTGCGAGGAACTGGCGCGCTCGTGGAAATCCTGTGCCATGTAATAGAGGCGCAGGTACAGGCCGGAGTTCACGCCCGGCCGCCCGGAACGGCCGAAGCGGGCGAGAATCGCGGTCTTGGCCTCGTTCAACGCGCCGACCACGCGCCGGTTCTGCTCGGCCAGGTCGAGCTGGCGGCGTTGCAGGTCGGCCTCACGTACCGGTTCGAACAGGGCGGCCTTCAGCTGCAGGTAGCGGCCCAGCTCGATGTAAAGCCGCGCCACGCGCTCGCGCACCGGTCGGTTGGCGAACAGTGCGGTCCACAGGATCGACAGCAGTCCGTACCAGACGGCGCCCGCCAGCAGGTGGCTGACCGCTTGCAGCGCGGTATGCAGGTCGCTGGCACCGTGCTGCTCCAGCCCGATCATGGTGTAGATCGCCAGCGTTACCGTGGCCTGGGCGATGGATGCGTAGCGCTCGCCGAGCGCGCCCAGCAGGGTCAGGCCGAAGGTGGACAGTGCCAGCGCGCCGATGAAGATCCACGGCCAGGGGAACAGCCAGATCACCGACGCCGCAGCGATGCAGAAACACAGCAGCGACAGCGCCACCGCCTTGGTCCGGCCCCACCAGTTGTCGTCGGTCTCGGCGATGGCGCTGGCGATGATACCGAGGAAAACGCCGGGCAGGGCGGTCAGCGCATCCAGCTGCCAGCACACGGCAAGCGCTGCGGTCAGGGCGATGAACACGCGCAGGCCGTAACTGGCCTTCTCGTGGGCCCACAGGCGGCTGAGGCGGGATTGGCGGGCGGGCATGCAGGCTCGGCGGAAGGATCTCCCACCATTATTGCGGGGTGCGCGTGAAATATGGAGGCGGACCACCGCGGTAGTGCCGGCCGCTGGCCGGCAGATTTGCCGTACCGAGAAAGCCGGCCAGCGGCCGGCTCTACCCGTAGATCCACGCCATGCGTGGATGGGCCGTTCTACGCACGCTGCGCGCGCTTGAGCAGCTTCGCTTCGCGCTTGCGCGCGCGACGGGCCCGCCAGCGTTCGGCCAGGCACGAGAAGATCACGTACAGCGCTGGCGTGCTGAGCAGGGTCAGGCTCTGCGAGAACAGCAGGCCGCCGATCATCGCGATGCCCAGCGGGCGGCGCAGTTCGGAGCCTTCGCCCAGGCCGATCGCCAGCGGCACCGCCGCCAGGATCGCCACCATCGTGGTCATCATGATCGGGCGGAAGCGCACGATGCTGGCCTCGCGCGCGGCATCGCGCGGTGCCAGGCCATGCTCGCGCTGCGCCACCAGCGCGAAGTCGATCATCATGATCGCGTTCTTCTTGACGATGCCGATCAACAGCACCAGCGCGATCATCGAGATCACCGACAACTCGGTGTTGGTGCCGAACAACGCGAGCAGTGCACCCACGCCCGCCGCCGGCAGCGTGGACAGGATGGTGACCGGATGGATCAGGCTCTCGTAGAGCATGCCCAGCACCAGGTACACGGTCAGGATCGCGGCGAACACCAGGATCAGCATGTCGCTGGGGTCGGAGTTGAAGCCGAAGCCCGCATCATCGGCCAGGCGGATGTCACCAGGCATGCGCATGCCGGCCACGGTCGCGTCGATGATCGCCTTGGCCTCACCCATGCTCACGTTCGGAGCCAGGTTGTAGCTGAGGTCCATCGTCGTGTACTGGTTCTCGTGGGTGATCTGCGACGGGGCCAGGCCGGGCATCTGCGTGGCCACCGCGGTGATCGGCACCATGTCACCATTGCGCGCACGTACGTACACCTCGTCCAGCGCGGCGGGGGTGGCGGTCTGCGAGGGCAGGGCGTTGACCACCACGCTGTACTGGTTGATGTCCGAATAGATGGTGGAGATCTGGCGCTGGCCGAACGCACCGTACAGCGCACCGTCGATGGCACCCACGGTGATGCCCAGGCGTGCGGCCTTGGCGCGGTCGATCTGGATGTTCTGGCGCAGGCCGGCGTTGTCCACGTCGGTACCGACATCGCGCAGCTTGGGGTTCTTCTTCAGCTCCGCCTGCAGCTTGGGCAGCCATTCCTGCAGCGATGCCAGGTCGTTGCCCTGCAGCGAGATGCGGTACTGCGCGCCCTGGCTGGAACCGCCGCCATCGTTGCTGGGCAGATCCTGGATCGCGCGCAGGCGCAGCTGCAGGTCGGGGTAGCGGTCGGCCTTGGCACTCAGCCGTGCGAGTGCGTGCGCCGTGGTCTCGCGACGGCCATCGCTGCGCGACTTCAGCTCGATGTTGAACTGTGCGCTGGAGCCCTGGCGGCCGCTGCCCAGGCGCACGCCCACGGTCTTCACCGCGGGGTCGGCCATCAGCATGTCGGTGATGCGGCGCTGGCGGGCGACCATGTCCTCGAAGGACACCGTGGCGCTGGAATTGGCGCGGCCCCAGATCAGGCCGGTGTCCTGCGGCGGGAACGCGCCCTTTTTCACCGCGCCGAACAGGAAGACGGTGGCGCCGATCAGGATCAGCGGGGTCAGCGACAGCAGCAGCGCGTGGCGCAGCGAGAAGTCGAGGAAGACCGTGTAGATGCGAAGCATGCGCTCATGGCCGGCATCCAGCCAGCGGCCGAAGCGCGACGGCGGCGCGCTGTGGTCGTGCGCGCTGAGGAACCGGCTGCACAGCGCCGGAGTCAGCGTCAGCGAGACGATCATCGAGACCACGATCGCCGCCACCAGGGTGACGGTGAATTCGCGGAAGAACGCACCCATCATGCCGCTGGCGAACAGGAGCGGGATGAACACCGCCACCAGCGAGGCGGTGATCGAGACGATGGTAAAGCCGATCTCGCGCGCGCCGGTGAGCGCCGCCTGCATCCGCGGCATGCCTTCGTCGAGGTGGCGCATGATGTTCTCGATCACCACGATCGCATCGTCGACCACGAAGCCGATGGCGATCACCAGCGCCAGCAGGCTCAGGTTGTTCAGGGTGAAGCCCATCACGTACATCACCAGCGCGGCACCGGCCAGCGACAGCGGCACGGTCACCGCGGCGATCAGCGTGGGTGCCAGCCGGCGCAGGAACAGCGCCATCGTCAGCACCACCATCGCCAGGCTGATCAGCAGGGTGATCTGCACTTCATGCAGCGACGAGCGGATGGTCGGCGTACGGTCGAAGTACGGCGTCATCGTGGTGCCGGGCTGCAGGTAATCGCGCAGGGTCGGGATCTGCGCCTTGACCCGGTCCACGGTCTCCACGATGTTGGCGCCGGCACGGGTGAACACGTACATCACCACCGCCGGTTTGTGGTCGAACCACGCGGCCTGGTAGGCATCCTGCTGGCCGTCGTAGACGTTGGCGATGTCCTTCAGGCGGATCACCCGGCCATCGCCCTGGGTCTTGACCACCAGGTCGGCGAAGTCGGCGGCACGCGCCACCGAGTCGTTGGCGATGATCGCGGTAGTGGTGTTGCCGTCGCTGAGGAAGCCGGTGGGCGAGGTCACGTTGGCCGCGCGCACGGCGTTGCGCAGGTCATCGGCGGTCAGGCCCAGCGCGTTCATCAGGCGCAGGTTGACGTCCACACGCACCGCCGGCGTCGAAGCGCCAGCGATGTCGACCGAAGCAACGCCGCTGATCTGGCGGATGCGCTGGGCCAGCAGCGAGTCGGCGACGTTGTACAGCTCGTCGGCCGACTGCGTCTGCGAGGTCAGCGCGATGGCGATGACCGGGTCGTCGTTCGGATTCGCCTTCTGGTACATCGGCGAGCCCATGCCCGAAGGCAGGTCGGCCTGCGCCGAGTTGATCGCGGTCTGCACGTCCAGCGCGGCCGAATCGATGTTGTGGCCGCTCTGGAAGATCATGAACACCAGCGAGCTGCCTTCCGAGCTCGACGAGCGCATGCGGTCGATGCCCGGCAGCTGGCCGAGGTGGCGCTCCAGCGGCGCGGTGACTGTCGAGGCCATGGTCGCCGCATCCGCGCCGGACTGGCTGGCGTGCACGAAGATCACCGGGATCTCGATGTTCGGCAGTGCCGATACGCCCAGGCGCAGGTAGCAGATCAGGCCGACCATGAACAGGCCGATGGCCAGCAGCGCGGTGCCGATCGGGCGGCGGATGAAGGGGCCGGACAGGTTCATCGTGCGGCCCACCGCAGCAGCGGGGCGTGGATCATGCCTGCGGCTCCTGCAGCGAACCGTTGCGCAGTGCGCGCTGCTCGCGGCGGCGCGCCAGCCATTCGGAGAAGCGTTCCATGTACAGGTAGATCACCGGCGTCGTGTACAGCGTGACCAGCTGCGACAGCAGCAGGCCGCCGACGATGGCGATGCCCAGCGGGCGGCGCAGCTCCGAGCCGATGCCGGTGCCCAGCGCCAGCGGCAGTGCGCCGAGCATTGCCGCGGCGGTGGTCATCATGATCGGACGGAAGCGCAGCAGGCAGGCGCGGCGGATCGCTTCATGCGCGTTGGCACCGGCGCGACGCGCCTCGATCGCGAAGTCCACCATCATGATGCCGTTCTTCTTGACGATGCCGATCAGCAGCACGATGCCGACGATGCCGTCCACCGACAGGCTCAGCCCGCACAGCATCAGCGCCAGCAGCGCGCCGACGCCGGCCGGTGGCAGCGTGGAGATGATCGTGATCGGGTGGATGTAGCTCTCGTAGAGCACGCCGAGCACGATGTAGATCACCACCAGCGAGGCCAGCAGCAGCCACACCACATCGGTCTGGCTGCCGGTGAATTCGGCGGCCTTGCCGATGAACTCGGCATGCAGGTGTGCCGGCATGTCCAGGCTGTCCTTGGTCTCCTGGATCGCACGCACCGCTTCGGACAGCGAATAGCCCGGCGCCACGTTGAACGAGACCGTCACCGCCGGCAGCTGCTGCTGGTGGCTGACCACCAGCGGCGCACTGCTGACCTTGCCTTCGGCCAGCGCCGACAGCGGGATGATGTTGCCGGCGCCGACCGTGATGCCGGTGTTCTGCGCGCCGATGCCGGTGGCGGTGGACGAGTTGGACGAGGTGACCTGGCCGAAGCTGGTGGCATTGGTGCCGGTCAGCGCGCCGGCGCCGTTGGAAGCCACGGCCAGCTGTTCCATCAGCGCGGTGCTGGTACGGAACTCCGGCGCCACTTCCAGCACAACCCGATACTGGTTGAGTTCGGTGAAGATGGTCGAGATCTGGCGCTGGCCGAACGCATCGTAGAGCGTGTCGTCGATGGTCTGCATCGGCACGCCCAGCACACTGGCCTTGTCGCGGTCGATGTTCAGTTCAAGCGCGCGGCCCTGGTTGGACAGGTTGTTGTCCACGTCGGCCAGTTCCGGGCGCTTGCGCAGCGCTTCGGTCAGGCGCGTGGCCTGCGTGGCCACTTCGGCGCTGTCCACGTCCGACAGCGAGTACTGGTATTCGGTGGCGGCCACGCGGGTATCGAGGGTCACGTCCTGCACCGGTTTCAGGTACAGGGCCACGCCCGGAATACCGGCTACCGCCTTCTGCAGGCGCGGCAGGATCTCATCCAGGCCATCACGCTGGCTGCGCTCCTTCAGCACGATCGACAGCTGGCCCTGGTTGAGCGTGGGGTTCATGCTGCCGGCACCGATGAACGCCGACACGCCGGTCACGTCCGGATCCTGGCGCAGCGCTTCGGCAACCTGCCTTGTGCGCTGTTCCATCTGCGGGAAAGCGATGTTCTGGTCGGCCTGCACCACGCCGGTGATCAGGCCGGTGTCCTGCTCGGGCAGCAGCCCCTTGGGAATCAGCACGTACAGCAGCACGGTCAATACCAGCGCGCCACCGGCCACGGCCAGGGTCAGGCGCTGGTGGCCCAGCACCCAGTCCAGGCTGTGCTCGTACAGGCCGACGGTGCGCGTCCACAGGTTCTGCTTGCCGGCCGCCGCTGCACGCTCGTGCGCGTCCTCGCCTTCGGGCAGGGCGTCGGGCTTGAGCAGGTAGGCGCACATCATCGGGGTCAGCGTCAGCGAGATCAGCATCGACAGCACCACGGCGATGCTCAGCACCCAGGCGAACTCGTGGAACAGGCGGCCGGTGACGCCAGGCATCAGCAGCAGCGGCAGGAACACCGCCACCAGCGAGACCGTCAGCGACAGCACGGTGAAGCCGATCTGGCGTGCGCCGATCTCGGCCGCTTCCTTGCCACTCTTGCCCTGCTCGATGTAACGCACGATGTTCTCGATCATCACGATCGCATCGTCGACCACGAAGCCGGTGGCCACCACCAGCGCCATCAGCGAGAGGTTGTCCAGCGACATGCCGGCAAAGGCCATCACCGCGAAGGTGCCGGCCAGCGACAGCGGCACCGCCACCGAGGGAATGATCGTGGCCCACAGCCGGCGCAGGAATACGAAGATCACCGCCACCACCAGGCCGATGGTGAGGATCAGGGTGAACTGCACTTCGTGCACCGAGGCGCGGATGGTCTCGGTGCGGTCGTTGAAGATCTCCAGGTGCACGTCGGCCGGCAGCACGCCCTGCAGCTGCGGCAGGATCGCGCGGATGCGCTCGACGGTCTGCACGATGTTGGCGCCCGGCTGGCGGCGCACTTCCAGCAGCACCGCCGGCTTGCCATCGGCCCAGGCCGCCAGCTGGTCGTTCTCCACGCCGTCGACCACCTCGGCCACGTCGGACAGCCGCACCGGGCGGCCGTTCTTGTAGCTGATGATGGTGTCGCGGTACTCGGCGGCGCTGGCCAGCTGGTCGTTGGTGCCGATGCTGTAGGACTGGGTCTTGCCGTTCAACGAGCCCTTGGGCGCATTGACGTTGGCTTGGGTGAGCGCGCTGCGCAGCTGTTCCAGGGTCAGGCCCATGTTCGACAGCTGCGCCGGATTGACCTGGATGCGCACGGCCGGGCGCACGTTGCCGGCAATCGAGACCAGGCCGACGCCCTGCACCTGCGACAGGCGCTGGGCCAGGATCGAGTCGGCGTAATTGTTGACGTCGCGCAGCGGGCGCGTGTCAGAGGTCAGTTTCAGGGTGACGATGGCCGCGTCGGCCGGGTTCACCCGGTTGTAGACCGGCTGGTAGGGCAGCGACGAGGGCAGGGTGGCCTGGCGGATCGCCGCCTGCACGTCCTGCGCGGCGATGTCGATGTCGCGGTCCATCGAGAACTGCAGGATGATCGTGGACAAGCCAGCCGACGAGTCGGAGGTCATCAGCTCCAGCCCGGAGATCTGCCCGAACTGGCGCTCCAGCGGCGTGGTGACCAGCGAGGCCATGGTGGTGGCGTTTGCGCCGGGGTACTGGGTGGTGACCACCAGGCTGGGCGCATCGATTTCCGGCAGCGCCGACACCGGCAGCTTGCGGTAACCGAGGATGCCCAGCAGCAACAGGCCCGCCATCAACAGCGAGGTAGCGATCGGGCGGCGGATGAAGATCGTCGAAAAGCCCACGGACTGATCCTTGCTGGCACTTCAATGTCGGCGCCGGCGGGTCCGCCGGCGCGAGGGAGAACCGTGGCCTGCGCTCAGCGCGGACCGCCACCGCGACGGCCACCGCCGCCACCGTTCTTCTGTTCGGCCGCCTTCAGCTCGGCCTCGGTCGGTGCGGCCGGGGTTTCGCCCGGCTTCAGCGCGGTGACCTTGCTGCCCGGCTTCAGGCGGAACTGGCCTTCACTGACCACCCGCTCGCCGCCCTTCAGGCCTTCGGCGATCTGCACCTGGCTGTCGCCCACTTCCACGCCGCTGCGCACGGTCTGCATCTTCACCGTGTTGTCGCCCTGCACGACGTAGACGTACTCGCCATCCGGCCCACGCAGCACGGCCTGGGTCGGAATGACCACGCCGCCGGCAATCGTGCGCAGCTGCATGCGCACGTTGACGAACTGGCCCGGCCACAGGCCGTTGTCGGTGTTGTCGAACAGCGCGCGCGCCTTGAAGGTGCCGCTGTCGGCACTGATCAGGTTGTCGACCACGTCCAGCTTGCCGTCGCCGGACAGCACGTGCGAGTCGGCGCGGTCCAGTGCCGCCACCGGCACCGCGCCGGCGGCCTGCGCCTGGCGCACGTCGCCGAGCTGGCGTTCGGGCAGGTTGAACAGGACGTGGATCGGGTGGATCTGGGTCAGGGTGACCAGCGCGGTGCCGGCGTTGACCACGTTGCCCGCGTCGACCGCGCGGATGCCGGCGATGCCGGTGATCGGTGCGGTGACCCTGGTGTACTGCAGCTGCACCTGTGCCGAGCGCATGCTGGCTTCGTTCGCCGCGACTGCGCTTTCGTACTGTGCCACTTGGTTTCGCTGTGTATCCAGATCGGTCTTGGCGACGAACTGGCGATACTCCGGCGCATTGGAGCGCTGGTAGTTGGAGCGCGCGGTGGCCAGCAGCGCCTCGTTCTGGCGCTTGGCTGCCGCGGCCTGGTCGTAGCTGGCCTGGGCAGTGCGTGGATCGATCACTGCCAGCACGTCGCCCTTCTTCACTTCCTGGCCTTCGCGGAAGTTCAGGCTCATCAGCTGGCCACCGACCTGCGGGCTGACGGTGACGGTGTTCATTGCCGTCACGGTACCCAGTGCGCTGGCATACACCGGTACGTCCTGGTGCGTGGCCTGGACCACGGTCACCGGCACCGGGCCGGCATCCGGGTCTTCGCCACCCTGGCGCGCTCCCGCTGCCGGCTTTCCAGCCTTGTCCTTGCCCCCGCCGATGACGCGCAGGCCGACCACGGCCAGTACCAGAACCGCCACGACCAGCAGCACGATCTTCCAAACACGTGACATTACGAGGACTCCAAGAGGGCTGGACGGGGCGCGGCCCCGGTTGGCAATGCGCAAAGCATACCTGTGCCACATCACGTTTCCTGCATGACGGATGGGACGGGCGCTAAGACCGGATCCGGCCGCGGAGGTTCCCGTGGCGGCGGTGTTGCCCTACATTCAGCTGGACCCCTCTTGCTGTGGAGATTGCGATGCGCCGTTCGCTGCTGCTGTCCGCCCTGCTGCTGGCCCTGCCGGCCGTTGCCCACGCCCAGGACGGGCAACGCCCCGAAGTGACCGCTGCTGCCCAGCGCCTGCAGGCCAAGGTGGTTGAATGGCGCCGCGACTTCCATCAGCACCCGGAACTGTCCAACCGCGAGGCGCGCACCTCGGCCGAGGTCGCCAAGCGCCTGCGTGCGATGGGCTTGAAGCCGAAGACTGGCATCGCCCACCACGGCGTGGTGGCGATCATCGAAGGCGGCAAGCCCGGCCCGAAGATCGCGCTGCGCGCGGACATGGACGCGCTGCCGGTAACCGAACAGACCGGGCTGCCGTTCGCCTCCAAGGCCACCGACCAGTACCGCGGCCAGACCGTGGGCGTGATGCATGCCTGCGGCCATGACGCGCACACCGCCACCTTGCTGGGCGTGGCCGAAGCGCTGGTGTCGATGAAGAAGGACCTGCCGGGCCAGGTGATGCTGATCTTCCAGCCGGCCGAGGAAGGCGCACCGCCGCCGGAAGAGGGCGGTGCCGCGCTGATGCTGAAGGAAGGCCTGTTCGCCGACTTCAAGCCGGAGGCGGTGTTTGGCCTGCATGTGTTCTCCAGCGTGCAGGCCGGCCAGATCGCGGTGCGCGGTGGCCCATTGATGGCAGCCTCGGACCGCTTCGGCATCAAGGTGATCGGTCGCCAGACGCACGGCTCCGCACCGTGGAACGGTGTCGACCCGATCGTGGCCACGGCCGATCTGGTCGGTACCGCGCAGACCATCGTCAGCCGCCGCGCCAACCTCTCCAAGCAACCGGCGGTGCTGACCTTCGGTGCGATCAACGGCGGCATCCGCTACAACATCATTCCGGACGAGGTGGAGATGGTCGGCACCATCCGCACCTTCGACGAGGGCATGCGCCAGCAGATCTTCGCCGACCTGCGCAACGTGGCCGAACACACCGCCGCCGCGCACGGGGCAAAGGCGGTCACCGACATCTACGAATCAGAAGGCAACCCGGCCACGGTGAACGACCCGGCGCTGACCGCGAAGATGCTGCCGAGCCTGCAGGCGGTGGTGGGCAAGGACAACGTCTACGAGCCACCGCTGCAGATGGGCGCGGAGGATTTCTCGCTGTACGCGAAGGAAGTGCCGGGGATGTTCTTCTTCGTTGGTTCCACCAGCGTGGGCATCGACCCGGCGACGGCGCCGGCGAACCACTCCCCGAAGTTCCTGCTGGATGAGAAGGCGCTGGATGTCGGACTGCGCGCGCTGCTGCAGGTGAGCCTGGATTACCTGCACGGTGCCGGCACTCCGGCGGGGTGAGGGTTTCCGGCAGGGCTTGCAGCCCTGCACCCGCCTAAATCAACGTCAACGTCAAAAGCGGGCATTCCGCGGGATGGCGGGGTGGGTCCGGTGGCAGGGGACGCTGCAAGTACGTCCATGTAAGCTCGGTCGCCGCATCCATG
>OJST01000220.1_pt1 | contig 15863 bp, 12 predicted proteins | sample 1599491 | NCBI WGS metagenome assembly OJST01 (sample SAMN04436635, study PRJEB24849) | human gut metagenome | biome: human gut; feature: NICU; material: stool | host: Homo sapiens | place: USA: Saint Louis, MO | collected 2010-02-10
GCGGGAGTGTCCGCGGCATGGGCCCGAGGCATGCCTCGGGCGGGTTGGGCAGGACGCCCAACCCTGGTCTTGCCGTTTGTGCAAGGACTGCACACACGAGCAAGCCGCGGCCAAGCCCCCATGGAAGGGTTTACGGCGTCTCCCGCCACCGGACCCACCCCGCCATCCCACGGAATGCCTGCTTTTGCCGTTGCAGTTGAAGTTGCTCCAGCAGGTGCAGGGCTGCAAGCCCTGCCGCACGCACACCCCTCACACCACCGGAATACTGTGCTGGCCCAACCCGCGATACGGCGGCGTGGCCATCACCATCTCCGCCAGCGAATACGCCAGCTCACGTTCGGCCATCACTGTGCCATCCGCACCGTGTTCCAGCAGATGCTTCACCTCGGCGTCGCTGTGCGCACGCGCCAGCAGGGTCAGGTCCGGGTTGATCGCCCGCAGCTTGGCCAGCGCCTCACCGGCTTCCAGCGGCTGCGGAATCGCCAGCACCGCGATCTTCGCGCGTTCCGGATGGGCCTCGGCCAGCACCCGGTCGGCAGCGGCACTGCCGCGGATCGCCGCCAGGCCCTTGGCGTGCGCCTGCTCGACGTGTTCCTTGTTGTCATCGATCACCAGCACCGGCACGCCACGGTCGCGCAGCACCTGCGCCAGTTCGCTGCCGACCCGGCCATAGCCGATCACGATGGCGTGGTCATGCAGGTCGCGCGACGGGCCGATCGCTTCGGCCGGCTCGGGTACCTGCGGAGACTGCTCCTGCTTGGCCTGCCAACGGTCGAGCAGGCCGAACACCAGCGGGTTGAGCATGATCGACACCAGTGCCCCGGCCAGCACCAGCGACTGGCCTTCCTTCGGCAGGATCTGCAGCGCCACGCCGAGGCCAGCGATGATGAAGGCGAACTCGCCGATCTGCGCCAGGCTGGCCGAGATGGTCAGCGCGGTGCTGGTCGGGTGGCCGAACGCACGCACGATGAAGAACGCGGCGGCCGACTTGCCGAACATGATGATCAGCACCGTGGCCAGCACCTGCCACGGGTGCTGCACGATGATGTTGGGGTCGAACAGCATGCCGACCGACACAAAGAACAACACCGCGAACGCATCGCGCAGCGGCAGCGAATCATGCGCGGCCTTGTGGCTCAGTTCTGATTCGTTGAGCAGCATGCCGGCGAAGAACGCGCCCAGCGCGAACGAGACGCCGAACAGCATCGCCGAGCCGAACGCCACGCCCAGCGCGATCGCCAGCACGGACAGGGTGAACAGCTCACGCGAACCGGTACCGGCGATGCGTTCCAGGATCCACGGGATGACCCGGCGCCCGACCACCAGCATCACCGCCACGAACAGGCCCAGCTGCACGAAGGTCCAGCCGATGTCGGCCAGCACGCTGCCCAGCGAGTGCGATTCCTTGGCCGCGTCGGGGCCGAACACGCCGGCCATCACCGGCATCATCACCAGTGCCAGCACGCAGGCCAGGTCTTCGACGATCAGCCAGCCGACCGCGATCTTGCCGCGCATCGTCTCCAGCAGGCGGCGTTCTTCCATCGCCCGCAGCAGCACCACGGTGCTGGCGGTGGCCAGCGAGAAACCGAAGATGACGCCATGGATGGCCGGCCAGCCCATCAGCGAGGCCACGCCCCAGCCGAGCAGGGTCGCCACTGCGATCTGCCCGATGGCACCGGGAATGGCGATCGCCTTGACCGCCATCAGGTCCTTCAGCGAGAAGTGCAGGCCGACACCGAACATCAGCAGCATCACGCCCAGTTCGGCCAGCTGGTTGGCCAGCGCCTGGTCGGCGACGAAGCCGGGGGTGAACGGACCTACGCAGATGCCAGCAACCAGGTAACCGACCAGGGGAGACAAGCGGAGCTTGTTGGCCAGCGCGCCGAAGATGAAGGCGAGCCCCAGGCCAACGGCAACGATGTTGATCAGGTCGGTGTCATGGTGCATCGGCACTCGCAGGAAATCGGGGGAATGCCCCGATTTTCACCGATGCGGCCAGATACGGCAAACCCGGCCAGCGTATCGGATCGTTGCGTGGGCGGAGCCATCAGTGGCCGGCGTCCGGCCTAGCGTGTGCGGCGCGATCGAGGGTGGCGCTGTCGGGATCGGACCTGTTTTGGGGTGACCCGTTCCTCTGGACCGTGAACCGGAGCCAGGCCGACGCCACCCGAGAAAGGCACGGGAAGGGGGATGGGTTCGATGGGCAGGACGCCTGAGGTCTGGCCGAAGTTCTCCCGAGCCCCGCACGCGTCACCATGTGCTCATTGCCCCTTCTGCTTGCCAACCAGGCGGGGCCTGCTCTCTTCAGACTGCACGGGTGGATGACCGCATGAAGCTTCCCGACATTGACGTAGTGATTCAGGCGCTAGGCCAGGACACGAGTTCTGCTTCCATTTCCCGGTTGCTCCTTGAACTGGAAATCGGCGAGGTCGACTTCCGTCGCTATCCGTTCAACTTGGCCGGAAGGCGAATATGGACCGACAGCGAGGGTTCGCTGCAGTTGGAATTCAAGGACATCGGCCTGCTGAAGGACATTCCATATCACGATCTGGACGATGGCCCATGGGTGCTGACCGACGCGATCTTCTGGGGAGTCAGGAAAAACAAGCGGGCCTACGCTGGATCTTTACCCCACGGACTGAGCTTTTCCATGCTGCGTCCACATATCAGGGACCGACTTGGCGCTTTGGGTGCAGGGAACGCTGTCGAGATGGGCTTTTCTGGAGAAGTGGATATCTGGTGGGTCAGCGGTCTGGAGCTTGCGGTGGATTTTTCTGGTCCCGGAGATTCGATTCGCTGCATATCCGTTGGCATTCCGGTGGACCGTCCTGATCGCCGGGCGTACGCGCGGCGTGTGTGCTTCTCGCCCGTATGGACAAGGGACCTTGATGAATCATCCAGCCATTGAAGAGTTCATCGCTGCGATCGGCAGCGATTCAGAATCGCAGGAGCTCGAAACCATATTTTCGAGGATAGGAATCCAGCTTCAGAATCTGGATGATTTCCGCATGGGTGTCAGTGGTCACCGGATCTGGGCAGATGACGCTGCTGGACTGCAGCTTGAATTCAAGGATGCCGGTCTGGTCTCAGAGACCGCCTATCACGACATCGATGATGGCCCCTGGATGCTCACCGACGTCATCTTCTGGGGCTGGCGAAATGACACCGGCACCCAGTATGAAGGGCCGGTGCCTTTCGGCCTGAACTTCCTGATGTCCAGGGACCAGATCAGGTCGGACGTATCTGCCGAACTGGGGCCGCCAATGGTGTTTGGTCTGTCTGGTAATGTCGACGCATGGATGCTCGGAAAGCTGGAGCTGGCTGTCGACTACGACGGTGAAAGGGGAGTCCGTTGCGTCAGCCTGGGGCTTCCATCAGAGGAATGAATGGACCTACAGGCGATAACGGCCCTGTTTGGCAGAAGCGCCACTGACCCAGCCGTCTCAACGATGCTGCAATCGCTTGGCGTCAGGCGAAGGCCAGAGCTGGCCCGTCCTGCAAAATGCCCTTACGAGGCGATTCTGCGTGTGAGCGCGCGGGGCATGCTGTTCTCTTTCAGCGAGCGCAACTACTGGAACGGGCGATCCGTTGCTTCGCACGGCAAGAGCGGTGAGCTGATCTTCACCAACGTTGCGGTGACAGCCGGCATTCCGGATGTCATGCGCAGGTACGAAGGCGATCTGCCGTTTGGCCTGCAATGGGAGGACGACAGGACGACCGCTCGCGAAAGGCTAGCCACGGCGGGCTTTGGGGATAGCTTGCACGCCGGCAGGCGTGACGCGTGGTGGTTGCCTGACTACCGCATTCGTCTGACGTATCAGGCTGGATGCATCAAGCAGGCAGGAGCGTGTGGGATCTTTGATATCGGCTTGGGAATTCCCATGCGTCCGTTGGCTTGCGCACCGGCAACGCGCGAGTACCCTTCAGCGGAGCAGGTGCTCGCTGTCCTCGGCAGATCGACCGAGGACGCTGATTTCCAGGCCGTGTTCCGGGAGTTTGGTCTTGCGAGTCTGATGGCGGAGTCGAGCAGGGAGGTCGTCGATAGATCCGGCGAGCATGGCTTCATCCTGTACTTCGACAGCAAACGGGGCACGCCCGGTGGCCATCCGGTATGCACGGGTATCAGTTTCGTCCGCGATCGATTGGGAAACTCAAGAGCCTGGGCTGGGTCGCTGCCATTCGGTCTTCAGTTCGATGATCCGCCGTCCATTCTCGAAGAGCGCATTGGCCAAAGAGCCGGTCGTTGGCACGATGAACAGACATTTGGCAGCGCGAGCTGGATGCTTCCTGGTCTTCAAGTGAACGTGAATTTTGACAGTCTGGATAACTGTCTCGAGTCTGTCCGTGTGATCGCAGAAGGTCATCGCACGTCCAAGTGCCAGCCGCACGGCTGATCTTGCTCGCAGCACATAGCAAAACACCCGCCGGATCATTCCGGCGGGTGTGAGAGATGCGTCGATGGTATGCCGGCCAGCGGCCGGCTCTACCCCTTACCAGGTGTACTTGATCCGCCCGTACACATACGCGCCGTTGAAGCCGAACGGCGAGTAGTTGCTGTACGGCAGCATGCCGAAGGTCGAGTTCTGCAGGTCTTCGGTGCGGTCCGGGTACTTGTCCAGCAGGTTGTCGGCGCCCACGGTCAGGGTCCAGTTGCTGCTCGGCTTGTAGCTGGCCGAGGCATCCACCACCCAGGCGTCGCCGTAGGTCTGGTCACGCAGCGCGGTGGCCGAGTTGCGCACGGTGAATTTGCCGTAGCGGGTGGCGGCCAGGCCCAGTTCCCAGTGGTCCGAGCGCCAGGTGCCGCTCAGGATCGCCTTGTCGCGCGGGTAGCTGTCCTCGATGCGGCCAATTTCATCGCGACCGATCAGCGACTGGGTCAGGCCCAGCGTGCCGAACACCGCCGGGGTGCCGCCAACGCGGCGCACTTCGGTGTCGTTATAGCTGTACGCAGCGGTCAGCTCCAGGCTGCTGGCGTTGAACGGCACCGTGTAGCTGGACACGAAGTCGACGCCACGGGTGCGCGTATCCAGGCCGTTGGTGAAGTAGGAGAACGCGGTCACCTGCGGCAGGCCCAGTGTGCCCAGCAGCGCGCTGGTGGCCGCGTTGGTGGTGATGCTGGACGACAATGCGATGCGGTCATCAATGTCGATCTGGTAGGCGTCGACGGTGATATACAGGCGGTCGACCGGCTGCAGCACCAGGCCCAGGCTGTAGGAGGTGGAAGTTTCGGCCTTCAGCGGCGAGGCGCCCAGCGCCTGCGCGGCCGGGCTGGTGGTCGGGAAGGTGCCACGCTCGACGAATACGCCATTGAGGAACTGGCTGGTGACCGCCTGGTAGCCCTGCTGCGCCAGCGACGGTGCACGGAAGCCACTGGAGGCGGTGGCCCGCAGCGCGACCTTGTCGGTGAATGCATAGCGCGCCGAAAGCTTGCCGGAGAAGCGGTCGCCGAAGTCCGAGTAGTCCTCGTAGCGGCCGGTGATGCCGGCCGAGAACTTCTCGGTCAGGTCCGCTTCCAGGCCAGCATAGACCGCGTAGTTGTGGCGGTCCGCATGCACTTCATTGGTCGGGGTGAAGCCCGCGAAGCCCTGCGCGCCGCTGCCGGTGTACGAGTTCAGCTCGCCCGGGTTCTGGTCCCACTTTTCCTTGCGGTACTCACCACCGAAGGACAGCGTGACCGGGTAGGCCAGGCCCCAGTCCAGCGACTTGGTCAGGTCGGCATTGAAGATGTCCTGCTGGTATTTCAGCGTGCCGTCGTAGAACGAGCGCGGGCTGGTTGCGCCGAGGCTGTAGTTGATGCTGTTGCGGGTGTGGAAGTCGAGGGTGTTCTCACCGTGGTTCAGGCTCAGGTCCCAGGTCCAGCCGTTGTCGGTGTTGCCCTTGACCCCGGCCACCAGCGAGCGGTCCTTCGAATACTGGTTGATCTCCGGCACGAAGCCGTCGGGGTAGGTCTGCGCCAGCAGCGCGCTCTGCCCGCTGTGGTTGCGCGAACGGTAGAACGCGAACGAGGTGATGTCGCGGTTGCTGAGCAGCGCGCTGGCGTAGCCGGTCACGTGGTCGCTGAAGTCGAAGCTGGCGTTGGCCGACGCGGCGGTGGCATCCACGCGCGGGTCGCCGACGATGAAGGTCTTCTGGCCGATGCTGGGGAAGTTGCCGGTGTTCGGCGTGGCGCCGCGGTACGGGCCGGCGCGGTTGCTCTCGTCCTGCTGGCTGATCTGGCCAGCCACGTGCACGCGACCACGGCCGTTGCCGAACTCGATGCCGGTATCGCCGGAGAGCTGGTACTTGTTGCCGTCACCGGCCGAGTACTGGCCGTAGTCCACGGCCAGGCTGCCGCCACGGCCGCTGCCCTTGAGCACGATGTTGATGACGCCTGCAATGGCGTCCGAGCCGTACTGTGCCGACGCACCGTCGCGCAGCACTTCCACGCGCTCGATGGCGGCGATCGGGATCGCATTGATGTCCACCGCCGACGAGCCACGGCCGATGCTGCCGTTGACGTTGATCATCGCCGAGGTGTGGCGGCGCTTGCCGTTGACCAGCACCAGCACCTGGTCCGGCGACAGGCCGCGCAGCTGCGCCGGGCGCACGCCACTGGTGCCGTCGGTCAAGGCCGGGCGCGGGAAGTTCAGCGAGGGCAGGGCGCGCGACAGTGCGGTGGCCAGTTCACTGGTGCCGGTGGACTGCAGCACTTCAGGGGTGATGATGTCGATCGGCGACTGCGATTCGGCGACGGTGCGGTCGGCCACGCGGGTGCCGGTGACGATCACCGTGTCCAGGGTGTTGGCGGCGGTGCCGGCCTGCTGGGCAGCGGCAACGAACGGAGAGCCACCGAGTGCGACAGCGACGGCGGCGGCGATCAGGCTGGTCTTGCGGGTCATCGGGATGGGGCTCCGGTTGGCGGGGGTGGCACCGGAATCGACATCACGGGGGTGAGGCGGACGGCGGTTGTTGCGGTGCGCAAGGCAGGAATTAACGGGATATTCAGTGCCTGTCAAATGGTTGCAACAGGAAAAAACGTTGCAGCAGCAACCATTTAGCGGCAGAGGGCAGCGGCGGGAGGTGGGGCCCGGGGGCTGCGCGGGGCCGACGAGGGAGAGAGTTGGCCTGCCGCCGCGCATCCCGGGGCGCGTCAAGTATTCGTTAACGCTAGAATTACGTCGCAGGAACAGTGCTCACCAGCACATTCCATCCGGTTATATGGACCCCTCCCCCGATGATCTCCCTTCGTAATTTCGCCTTGCGCCGCGGCGAGCGGCTGCTGTTGTCCAATGTCGACCTGACCCTGCACGCCGGTTACCGGGTGGGCGTGGTCGGCCGCAACGGTGCTGGCAAGTCCAGCCTGTTCGCGGCGGTGAAGGGCGAGCTGGAGGCCGACAAGGGTGACGTCGACCTGCCCGGCAAGGTCCGTATCGCCAGCGTGGCCCAGGAAACCCCGTCGCTGCCGGACCCGGCGCTGAGCTTTGTGCTGGGCGGGGATACCGATGTGGCTGCGGTGCTGGCTGAAGAGGCTGAAGCAACCGCGCGCGAAGATTGGGAGGCGGTGGCCAACGCGCACACGAAGATGGCCGAGATGGGGGCCTACGACGCCGAAGCGCGCGCCGGCAAGCTGCTGCACGGCCTCGGTTTCCCGGCCGAGACCCACCACCGCGCGGTGTCCTCGTTCTCCGGCGGCTGGCGCGTACGCCTGAACCTGGCCCGCGCGCTGATGATGCCCAGCGACCTGCTGCTGCTGGACGAACCGACCAACCACCTGGACCTGGACGCGGTGTACTGGCTGGAGCAGTGGCTGCTGAAGTACCCCGGCACCCTGCTGTTGATCTCGCATGACCGCGAGTTCCTCGACAACGTGGCCACCCACACCCTGCACCTGCACGGCGGCGGCGCCAAGCTCTACCCGGGCGGTTATACCGATTTCGAGCGCCAGCGCGCCGAACAGCTGCGCCAGCAGCAGATCGCGCACGAGAAGGAACAGGCCGAGCGCGCCCACCTGCAGAGCTTCATCGACCGCTTCAAGGCACAGGCCAGCAAGGCCGCGCAGGCACAGAGCCGCATGAAGCGCCTGGCCAAGCTGGCCGGCACCGAAGCAGTGCGCGCCGAGCGCGAGTTCCGCATCGAGTTCGCGCCGCCGGCCAAGCTGCCGTTCTCACTGATCCGCCTGAACCATGTCGAGGCCGGCTACGGCAAGGACGCAGTGATCCTGCACAACGTCGGCTTCGGTCTGGAAGCGGGCCAGCGCATTGGCCTGCTCGGCCCGAACGGTGCCGGCAAGACCACCCTGGTGAAGACCCTGGTGGGCGAGCTGGCGCCGATCGTCGGCGAGCGCATGGCGCACCCGGACCTGAAGATCGGCTACTTCGCCCAGCACACGGTGGAGTCGCTGCACGAAGGCCAGTCGCCGATGGAGCACTTCCGCGAGATCGCCCCGGACGCACCGAACCAGTCGTTCCGCGACTTCCTCGGCAAGTGGAACTTCCCGGGTGACCGCGCGTTCGAGCCGGTCGATGGCTTCTCCGGTGGCGAGCGCGCACGCCTGGCGCTGGCGCTGATCGCCTGGCAGCAGCCGAACGTGCTGCTGCTGGACGAACCGACCAACCACCTTGACCTGGAAATGCGCGAAGCGCTGGCCGAAGCACTGGCCACCTTCGAAGGCGCGATCGTGATGGTCTCGCACGACCGCCATCTGATCGGCCTGGTCTGCGATACCTACTGGCGCGTGGCCGATGGCGTGGTCGAGCCGTTCGATGGCGACCTGGATGCCTACGCCGCGTGGCTGCGTACCCGCCCGCAGGCGCAGGGCACCAAGGCGCGCATGGAACAGGTGGAAGAGCCGGTGGTGGTCAAGACCGCCCCGGTGGCGCAGGTGGTGCAGAAGAAGCCGGTGAACCCGCACAAGCTGGCCGCCGCTGAAGCCAAGGTGGCCGAGCTGGAAGGTGCCCTGGCCGAGCTGGACCGCCAGCTGGCCGACCCGGCCAACTACGCCGATGCCACGCGCATGGCCGTGCTTGGCCGCGATCGCGAAACCGCCGCCGCGCAGCTGGAAAAGGCCGAAGCCGCCTGGATGGAACTGCTCGAGTCCTGACCGGTAGTGCCGGCCGCTGGCCGGCAGCGCGATGCGCCTACAACGATCAAGGGGTTGCCGGCCAGCGGCCGGCACTGCCTACCCGCCCTGTGCCTGCAGCCATTCGCGGAAGCGCCTGGCCGGCTCACGTTCGGCACGCGATCGCAACCGCGTCAGCCAGTAGCGCCCCAGCTCCAGCGTGGTGCTGAACGGCTGCAGCAGGCGGCCCTCGGCCAGTTCCTGCTCGAACATGCGCAGCGGCAGCAAGGCCACACCGGCGCCACCGGCGGCCGCCATCGCGACCGTCAACGAGGAATCGAATACCGGCCCGCGCGCTTCCACGCCGCTGACCCCGGCCGCCTGCAGCCAGCGCGGCCATTCGTCGCTGCGGTAGGAACGAAGCAGCGGCAGCGTGCCCAGGTCGCGTGGCTGTTTCAGGCGCCGCGCCAGCGCCGGTGCGCACAGCGGTGCAAACGGCGCGTCGAGGATCGCCGTGCACGCCTGGCCCTGCCAGTCGCCATCACCAAAGCGGATCGCCAGGTCCAGCCCTTCTCCGGCCAGGTCGATGCGGTTGTTGTGGGTCTGCAGGCGCAGCTCGATGTCCGGGTGCGCTGCCTCGAACGCGGCCAGCCGTGGCAGCAGCCAGCCGGTGGCGAAGGTGCCGACCACGCCCAGGGTCAGCACTTCACGCGCAGGTCCGCCGGTGTAACGCGCGATGCTGGCGGAGATGCGTTCGAACGATTCGTTGAGCACCGGATACAGGGCCGCGCCTTCATCGGTGAGCGCCACGCCGCGCGGGAGGCGATGGAACAGGCGGATGCCGAGCCGGTCCTCCAGTCCACGGATCTGGTGGCTCAGTGCGGCCTGGCTGACACACAGCTCCAGCGCGGCACGGGTGAAGTTCTGGTGGCGGGCGGCGGCCTCGAAGGCGCGCAGCGCGTTCAGTGGCAGGGTAGGGTGCAGCATCGTCGAGTCGTGAGCTGGAGTGATGGATGATCCTAACGCTTCAACGAAACATTTCAGAAAATTAAGGGGTTGAATGCGTAAAACATTAATTGAACTAATGTCTCTCGCAGATTTTTTGCGCTGGTCGCCCCCGATCAAGGCTTCAATAATCGAGCGGTCCCCCAGGAGAACCCGCATGCTCGCCCGTCGCCGATTCCTGCAGTTCAGTGGTGCCGCCGTGGCTTCCTCGCTTGCCTTGCCGCTGCTGGCACGTGCAGCGGGCAAGGCCACCGCCAACGCACCCACCGATGCCGCCATCACCGCCGCCAGTGATTTCGCCGCGCTGGAGAAGGCCTGCGCCGGACGCCTCGGCGTGACCCTGCTGGACACTGCCAGCGGTCGCCGCATCAGTCATCGCCAGGACGAGCGCTTCCCGATGTGCAGCACCTTCAAGAGCATGCTGGCGGCCACCGTGCTCAGCCAGGCCGAACGCATGCCGGCATTGCTGGACAGGCGCGTGCCGGTGGGCGAGGCCGATCTGCTCTCGCATGCACCGGTCACCCGCCGCCACGCCGGCAAGGACATGACCGTGCGCGACCTGTGCCGTGCCACGATCATCACCAGCGACAACACCGCCGCCAACCTGCTGTTCGGCGTGGTCGGTGGCCCGCCCGCAGTGACCGCGTTCCTGCGCGCCAGCGGCGACACAGTGAGCCGCAGTGACCGCCTGGAGCCGGAGCTGAACAGCTTTGCCAAGGGCGACCCGCGCGACACCACCACGCCGGCGGCGATGGCCGCGACCCTGCAGCGCGTGGTGTTGGGCGAGGTACTGCAACCGGCTTCGCGGCAGCAGCTGGCCGACTGGCTGATCGACAACGAAACCGGCGACGCCTGCCTGCGCGCGGGCCTGGGCAAGCGCTGGCGCGTGGGTGACAAGACCGGCAGCAATGGTGAAGACGCGCGCAACGACATCGCCGTGCTATGGCCCGTAGCCGGGGGCGCCCCGTGGGTGTTGACGGCTTATCTGCAGGCAGGTGCGATCAGCTACGAGCAACGCGCTAGCGTGCTGGCACAGGTCGGGCGGATTGCCGACCGGTTGATCGGATGAGGTAACCGGGGTCATTCAAACGTGGCTTGCCGGATCGGTTCGGCGCGCGCATCCTGCGCGCGTTCGAACCACACGGAAGTCCCCCATGAGCCATGAACTGATCTACCTGCTGCTGATCTTCGCGCTGCTGGTGATCCCGCGCGCGCTGCAGCGTTTCAGCCTGCCCGCGCCGCTGACCTGCCTGCTGTTCGGCATCATCGGCATGCTCTGGCTGGGCGACCAGGCCCATGATGCGGTGATCGGCCTGCTGGCCACGCTGGGCATTTCCTCGCTGTTCCTGTTCGCCGGCCTGGAAGTGGACCTGCAGGCGCTGCGCCGTGGCATGTGGCCGCTGCTGGCGCACCTGGTGATCCGTACCGGCACGCTGTTCGGCGTGGGCTGGCTGGCCTGGCGCTATGCGGGGCTGCCGTGGCAGGCCGCCGGGCTGCTGGCGCTGGCGCTGCTGACGCCGTCCACGGGCTTCATCATGGACTCGCTGTCGCGGCTGGGCCTCAGCGAAGACGAGCGGTTCTGGGTGACCAGCAAGGCCATCGCCGGTGAACTGCTGGCGCTGGCGGCGTTGTTCATCGTGCTGCAGGCCGGTGACCCAGGGCACATGGCGTTGTCCAGCCTGGCACTGCTGGCGATGATGATCGGCCTGCCGCTGCTGTTCATCGCGCTGGGCCGCTGGGTGGCACCGCACGCGCCGGGCTCGGAATTCTCGCTGCTGGTGATGGTCGGCATGGTGGCGGCCTACATCACCTACCTGCTGGGCGTGTACTACCTGGTTGGCGCGTTCATCGCCGGCCTGGTCGCGCGCCTGCTGCACCAGCGCATGCCGCTGCTGGCCTCGCACGAGAACCTGCACGCGCTGCGCCTGTTCGCCTCGTTCTTCGTGCCGTTCTACTTCTTCAACGCCGGCACCAAGGTGCCCGCCGAAGCGCTGAGCTTCGAGGCGCTGGGGCTGGGCATCGTGATCACCCTGGTGGTGCTGCCGCTGCGCATCGGCGTGGTCTGGCTGCAGCGCCGGGTGATGTTCGGCGAGAGCTTCCGCAGCAGCCTGCGGGTCTCGCTGGCGCTGGCACCGACGCTGATCTTCACCCTGGTGCTGGCGGCGATCATGCGTGAGCGCTTCCAGATTCCGGCGGTGCTGTTCGGTGCGCTGCTGCTGTACGCGGCGCTGACCACGCTGTTGCCGTCGCTGGTGTTCCGTACACCGTTTGACGTTGATCCGGTGGAGCAGGAGCCGGCCGGCGAGGGCGAGGCCGCACCGGTGGCGGCGACCGAAGCACTGCCGGCAGCACCGTCTGCCGAGCGCTGAGCGGGACTGGCGCGCGGTTTGCGCCCATCGTCCATGGCCGTTAGGGTTGGGGCATGAGACCGATTGCCGTTGCCACTACCGCCGCCCTCCTGCTCAGCCTCGCTGCGTGCACGCAGCGCTCCGATACGGTCGCCCACGATCTGGCGACCGCACCGGCCGATGCGTTCATGGCCGCCATCGCCGCACATTGCGGCCAGGCCTACGTCGGCAAGGTGGTGGAGGACACGCCTGCACCGACCGCCAAGGATCCGTTCGCCGGGCAGCGCCTGGTCATGCATGTGCGCGGCTGCGCCGACCCGGCGCACGAGCTGCGCATCCCGTTCCATGTCGGTGATGACCACTCGCGGACCTGGGTGCTGACCCGCACGCCGAACGGGCTGCGGCTGAAGCACGACCATCGCCACGAAGACGGCAGCCCCGACGCGATCACCCTGTACGGTGGCGACAGCACGCCGCCGGGCACCGCCGAGCGCCAGCAGTTTCCGGCCGATGCCGATTCGGTGGCGATGTTCCGCCGTGCCGACATGCTGGCTTCCACGCACAACACCTGGGCAATGGAGATCGATCCGGACCAGACGTTCGTCTACGAACTGACGCGCCCGGACGGCCGCCGCTTCCGCGTCCAGTTCGACCTGAGCAAGCCGGTCGAACTGCCACCGCCACCGTGGGGCGACGACACAGCACCCGCGCCGTGATCCCGGGGGCGGATCCCTCCTGCGGAGGGCTCTGACCCCGACCCTGCACTCACCGCGTGCCGAAGCGCGCCCGGCAGCCGTTGCTCACCCACACCTGGCCACGCGAGTAACCCCAGCTGCGGCCTTCCTGGCAGACGCTGCCCGACAGCTGCTGCTGCAGCACCGGCCGGCCCTGGCGCTCATCCCAGTCGCAGGTCTGCGAGCGGTTGTTGTTGCTGCTGCAGGTGACGGAATAGTTGCTGTTGCCACCGCCCCAGCCGCCACCGCCCCAGCCGCGGGCCTCGGCGAATTCGGCGCGGCAGCCATTGCTGACCCATACCGCGCCGTTGCGCACACCCCAGGTACGGCCCTCGTCGCAAGGGCTGCCGGACAACTGGCGGACCAAGCGGGCATTGCGCCAGCCGACCGGGCAGCTGCGCTCGCGGTTGTTCTGGCTTTCGCAGCGGATGGTCTCGCCGGGGCGACCGTTGTTGCCTCCCCAGCCACCGCCATTGCCGCCGCCCCAGCCACCACGGGCCTCGACGAACTCGGCGCGGCAACCGTTGGTGACCCAGATGCTGCCATTGCGGCTGCCCCAGGAGCGCCCTTCCTCGCAGGGGCTGCCAGACAACTGGCGGACCAGCTGCGCGCCGCGCCAGCCGGTGTTGCAGACCCGTTCGCGGTTGCTCTGGCTTTCGCAGCGGATCACCCCGTTCTGCGCAGAGGCGGACGGAGCGGGCAGGGAAAGGGTGCCCAGCGCACCCAGGCTGAGGGTCACGGCCAGGCTGGCCAGGGACAGCGGTTTCATGGCGGCATCCCATACGGTGGCAGGTGCCCGACTATAGGGAGGGGGATGATCAAGCCGGTGTGACTGGCCGGATTTGCCCCAGCCGGGGCCTCGGCCGCAGAATACGAGGCTTTCCGGCCCCCACCCGGTGCCGGCGTTCTCCAGCGGAGCTTCCCCCCATGCGTACCCACTTCTGCGGCCTGGTCGACGAGACCCTGATTGGCCAGACTGTCACCCTCGCCGGCTGGACCGACGTGGCCCGTAACCAGGGCGGCGTCTGCTTCATCGATCTCCGCGATCACGAAGGCATCGTGCAGGTGACGGTGGAGGTCGACAATGCCGAAGTGTTCGCGGTGGCCGCGTCGCTGGGCTACGAGGATGTGCTGCAGGTGGAAGGCGTCGTGCGTGCCCGCCACGCGGTGAACGACAAGATGCGCACCGGCAAGGTGGAAGTGATCGCCACCGCCATCACCGTGCTGAACAAGGCTGCGCCGCTGCCGTTCCACGCCCACGAGAACCCGGGCGAGGAAACCCGCCTGAAGTACCGCTACCTGGACCTGCGCCGCCCGGAAATGCAGCGCATGCAGCGCACCCGCATCAAGCTGGTGCAGGCGCTGCGCCGCCACCTGGACGAAAAGGGCTTCCAGGACATCGAAACCCCGATCCTGACCAAGGCCACCCCGGAAGGCGCACGCGACTTCCTGGTGCCGGCGCGCATGCACCCGGGCGAGTTCTACGCACTGCCTCAGAGCCCGCAGCTGTTCAAGCAGATCCTGATGGTGGCCGGCTTCGACCGTTACTACCAGATCGCCAAGTGCTTCCGTGACGAAGACCTGCGTGCCGACCGCCAGCCGGAATTCACCCAGATCGACATCGAGACCAGCTTCCTCGATGAAAACGAGATCATGGGCCTGACCGAAAGCATGATCCGCAAGCTGTTCAAGGAAGTGCTCGACCTGGAATTCGGCGAATTCCCGCACATGACCTTCGAAGAAGCCATGCGCCGCTACGGTTCCGACAAGCCAGACCTGCGTAACCCGCTGGAACTGGTTGACGTTGCCGACCAGCTCAAGGATGTCGACTTCAAGGTGTTCGCCGGCCCGGCCAACGATCCGAAGTGCCGTGTAACCGCCCTGCGCCTGCCAGGCGGCGCCAGCATGCCGCGCAGCAAGATCGACGAGTACACCAAGTTCGTCGGCATCTACGGTGCCAAGGGCCTGGCCTACATCAAGGTCAACGAGCGCGCCAAGGGTGTCGAAGGCCTGCAGTCGCCGATCGTCAAGAACATCCCCGAGGCCAACCTCAACACCATCCTCGATCGCGTTGGCGCCGTAGACGGCGACATCGTGTTCTTCGGTGCCGACAAGTTCAAGGTGGTCAGCGAAGCGCTGGGCGCGCTGCGTATCCGCCTGGGCCACGACTTCGAGCTGCTGACATGCGAGTGGGCACCGATGTGGGTCGTCGACTTCCCGATGTTCGAAGAGAACGAAGACGGCAGCTTCACCGCGCTGCACCACCCGTTCACCGCGCCGAAGTGCACCCCGCAAGAGCTCGAGGCCAACCCGGCTACCGCGCTGTCGCGTGCCTACGACATGGTGCTGAACGGTACCGAGCTGGGTGGCGGTTCGATCCGTATCCATCGCAAAGAGATGCAGCAGGCCGTGTTCCGCCTGCTGGGTATCGAAGCCGAAGAACAGGAAGAGAAATTCGGCTTCCTGCTCGACGCCCTGAAGTTCGGTGCACCGCCTCACGGTGGCCTGGCCTTCGGCCTGGACCGCTTGGTCATGCTGATGACTGGCGCCCAGTCGATTCGTGAAGTGATTGCCTTCCCGAAAACCCAGAGCGCCGCGTGTGTCATGACCCAGGCCCCTGGCCTGGTCGACGCCAAGGCCCTGCGCGAGCTGCACATCCGACTGCGTGAACAGACCAAGGTCGAATAAGCAGTCCCGGGCGCATCCACATGGATGCGCCTTTGCGTTTCGGCGCAGGCA
>OJST01000221.1_pt1 | contig 15859 bp, 24 predicted proteins | sample 1599491 | NCBI WGS metagenome assembly OJST01 (sample SAMN04436635, study PRJEB24849) | human gut metagenome | biome: human gut; feature: NICU; material: stool | host: Homo sapiens | place: USA: Saint Louis, MO | collected 2010-02-10
TGGAAACAAAAAAGGCCCACCTTGCGGTGAGCCTTTTGAGTACTGCGTATGGTGCCGGCACCAGGAATCGAACCCGGGACCTACTGATTACAAGCCGTTTGCTCTGATGGTTTTCGGGAAGTCACAGATTCTCATGGGATGCCGTGATTACCAGCTGAAGCTCAGCATAGCGCCGGTTTGATGTCTTTCTATGTTTCACCCGATAGCGTACCTTTGCATCGAAAACGGGGATCGAACGGGGAAAACGTGGAGGCAACGGGGAAAAATGGCTAGACGCACGCGCATGACTGAGATGGAGGCATACGCCGTAAAAACCCGACAGTCTGAGCCGGTGGGTTCTCGTGGAAGAGGTACTCTGCTTCTCGAGCGCAAAGCATCAGGTGCAATCCAGGCCTATTACCGAGAGCGCACACCTGACAGCGATAAGAGGCTGGTGCTGGGGACGCTCTCCAAGAAGCCCCGTGTAGGGACAGGTGAGCATACCCTTGATGGAATCCGCGCCGAGGCGATGCGTATCTCTGTTGAGGCCGCGGCTGCGGGAGGCCTGGCCAAGTACCTGGCGTATGTTGCTGAACAGAAGGCCGCAGTCGAGATCGAGCAAGAGAACGCGGCTGCGCGGATGGAACAAGAGAGGCTTGAGCGCTTGCGCTTGGCTGAGATAGACGCAGCCCGCGGCAGCTTCCATGACCTTTTCTTAGATTACATCGAGTCACGCCGGGCCAAGGCGACCATAGGCGTTGTGAAAGAGCTGGAGCGCTTGTTCAAGAGCAACCTGGCAACCCCCCATCCCGACATCATGCTGATGAAGGCCCGGGACATTCGATCAGAGCATATCCTCACGATCCTCAACCCGATCTGGAATCGCGGCTCCAAGGTCCAGGCCGATCGGATGCGTTCTTTCCTTGTCGCGGCTTTCAATCATGGCCTTACGGTCGAGAGTGTCGTAGGGCGCTCAAATGCCAAGGTATACAGCCTTGAGATCAACCCGGCCGCAATGGTGAAGGTGGAAAAGGTCTCGGCTCCTGTCGAGCGGGCCCTTTCGGATGCAGAGCTGAAGCACTTTTGGCAGACGATCGAGAGCACAGAAGGCATTGGTCCAGTGATGGCACTGCTGTTCAAGTTCGTGATCGCGACTGGTGGTCAGCGCATCAAGAACATCATCGAAACCACATGGGCTGACTACGACCTGGACGCGGGCACTGTCCTGCTCGTTCACCGGAAGGGCAGGGGCGGGCAGACCATGAGCCGCCCGCACCTTGTCCCGCTTTCGGATCGTGCGATCTCTATCATGCGGCGCGTGCTGGAAATCAGCGGTGACCATCACTGGCCTTGGACCACCCATGGCAAGCAGCCCTTCGTTATCAGTAGTCCGACCCATGCGATAGCGGATTGGATGGATTCCAAGCACGCTGTGGTCGACGGAGTGCGGATGTCGTCCTTCTCGCCCCGTGACCTGCGCCGCACTTGCACCCAGCTTATGCAGCGGTGCGGTGTTGATGATCGCCTGTCTGACCTTCTGCAGGCGCATGGCCAAACAGGGGTTGTCTCGAAGCACTATCGGAACAACGCTGAAGCTGCGTTACCGGAGAAACGTCGCGCGCTTGAGCAATTTGAGCTCGGATTGGCAGTTGCTTTAGGCGAACTCAAAGCAAAAGGTGGCAATGTGCTTTCAATGTCGCGTCGAAAAAAGAAGGCAGCGGGGCCGAGGTCGTAAAGGTCTTGGGGGCCGCGGTCCTAATTTAGCCGCTAAAAACTGACCACCCTCGCTTTCAAAACCATCCTTTTAGCTTTCGGCCTGTCCAGCGCATCGGCAGGGCTTGGGCTGGTAGTCTCCTGGCCGCGCAAGCCCATTCGATTCAGTCCGTCTACGATTCCCCGGTTGACGCGGCCTGCCGCCATTTCCACTTCCGAAAACCCTGCCGAAAACAGCTAGAAACAGTGCATAACAGGGAATAACAGCGAATAACGGTAAATAAGCAACGTAGAGTAATACGCAGCGTTGTTACTTGCCCGCTGGGCTGTTCTGTATGTGGAAAAAGAGCGTGCGCGCCACGAAATCGTAATTCACGTTTTTGTGGCGCGGAGTCGATTTCATTCTGCCGGTGGAACAAGAAATTGTGCTCTGGTACCGACAGCAGCATCTGGCCAGGCTGGCGGGCTTTTGGAGCTACTTCCGCTTGAGGCCCTCAAAAGTCCCTGTTCAGGCCCCAATAAAACCGGGGGTTTCACGGGTTTCCGACAAGCGGTAGGTGGCGATTTGATGGTGGGTAGTGAAAGACCAAATCGCCCTCCTGAGCACTCCTGAGCACTCAGCGGTACGCAATGGTACAAATGAGACAGCGAATTGTCCGGGGATAAAGCATCCTCGGACTTTAGTTATCTAAAGGTAACTCAGGGTCTGCCGGAAAAAGTGGTTGCGATTTCGGGACTGGCGACATTAACATTCGGCCATCCGCACAGGATCGACATTATGAAACTTCGTCGCTGCTGGTGGAACGCTGGATTGCTGAGCAGCAGACATAGAAAAGCCCCTGGCATCTCACCTCCAGGGGCTTATTCGGGTAAGGACGTTTGCGCGTCCTCTGCATGCCAGCAAGGCCAGCACACAAACCCCGAGGGCGAAGCATTTACGAAGGGCTTCGCGGCGGACTGTAGTACTGGAAGGTGCAATGTGCAACTGGGTTTTTACTCAGTAGCCATGGGCCTCTGGCTAAATCCGTCACCTCGGTACGTCTAAAACTAGAGGTACCTATCCATGGCTCAAACCGCCAACAGCTGTACCGAAGCACCCCGCCTGCCGATCCCCGGCACTCGCGCCACCGCAGCCCAGCTCTGCGCCAAATACCAGGTCAGCCGTTCCACTTGGTGGCGCTGGTCCAAAACCCCCGGCTTCCCCACCCCTATCCGTTTCGGTCGCTCTGTCCGTTGGGAGCCCGAGTCTGTGGAATCTTTCCTGCGTAGCCAGGAGGCTTAACCCATGATGACCAATAAACTCTGCGTGACCGCGGGGCGGGGATCGGCTGGCCTGGAAAAAGCGGTTCTATCCCTTCCTGTACCCTTAAAATTTTTGGTGCTCCGTTGCTGGGTCACTCAGCGGGATGAGGTGAACAGCCTTGGTGCTCGCTCTGAAAGCGAGGTGGCCTAAATGACTAAGGCCACGATCCCCGCAGATAAACGCAGCCAGCCGGATGGCGATATGACCACCAGCAAGCCACCGAGCAAGATCGCCCGGGTGCTGGCGTACATGCTCAATGACGGTAGCCTGCAACGGTTCGAAGCTGAGCGCCTGGGCGACCACTGCTTGCACTCGACCATCAGCAGCCTGGCCAATGGCTATGGCCTGAAGTTCCAGCGCCAGCTTGAGCGCGTGCCGAATCACTGGGGCGAGCCTTGCACCGTGACCCGGTACACCCTTCCTGCCGGCGAACGCCGCCGCGCCAGCGCCGTGCTGGAGATGTTGTGCTCGCCCTTGAAGCAGCGCCAGCGGGTGGCAGCATGAAAAAGACGACCATGCCATCGGCAGAGCTTGCCAACGACAAGCTACCTATTACCCTGACCCAGTACAACGGTGAGCCGCGCGTGGATAGCCGCCTGCTGGCTGAACAGTTGGAGAACAAGCACAAGAACTCCATGGCGCTGATCGACCGCTACCTGGCCAAGTTCGAAGAGTTCGGGGTTGTTCCGTTTCAAACGGAGAAACCCTTGGCTGGGACTGCTGGAGGCAGGCCGGAACGCTTCGCCCTGCTGAATGAGGACCAAGCGTTTTTCCTGCTAGCGCTGTCCCGCAACAGTGACCGCGTGGTTGGTCTGAAAGCCGACCTCATCATGGCTTTTCGCGAAGCCCGGTACGGGTATGCCCGCCAGGCTCTGGAGGATCGCCGGCAGCAGGTCAGCGAATGCGGCCGTCGCTTGGCGCACTGGCGGTACGACAAGCCAGGCGCGTACCAGCACGTCGCTCACTTGCGCGAGCAACTGAAACTCCCGCTCGACCTTGAGGGGGGTGGCCAATGAAGCTGGCGCTCAAGAACCGCGATGAACGGTCGATATTTCTAGTTGCAGGCAATCGTGATGCTCGGTATGGTTCGCCCAAATCCACGGTAAATCCCGTGGTCGGGCGTAGGAACCCGATGAGCAAAAGGCGCAACAGCGCCCAGATCACCACTGCCGGCGTTTTTTTTCGCCTGCAGTTTCGTGTTATGGCGGCTGTGTGCGGGCAGGCTTCGGCCTGGCCGGGTTCCTTTTGCCCCGGTATTCCTACCCCGTGCACAGCTGCCACCCAATCCCGTAGGAAGGATCGTGGCGGCTCCTCTTCAGCAAAAGGAGCACTACCCATGCACGCCCTCAGTCCGTCCAAAATCCGCGCATACGCCCACCGGCGCCTGGCCCTGGCCGCACTTCGCGCAAACTCTTCCCTTTCTGTCCGCATCGCCCGCTACAACCATCACGCCGAGATCGCCCGCGCTCTTGAAGCGCAAGGCGGTGCCCAGTGACCCACATTCAGCAGGCTTCCGAGGCTGTACAGGGCTTCATCCAGTCTCAAGTTGTAGTCACGATCCCTGGGCAACAAGTATTCCGCCTGCCCCCAGTGGTTGGGGTAAGCCTGGCAGGCGATATCGCCGCCATGGTGAGCGCAGACTTTCCGCGGGCAGCGGTGAGCATCCTGGGCCGTTGCCGGGGGTCTTTGGTCGGCCTAGACGACGCCATGCGTGTGTCGGAGGAAGTCTGTGCCGCGCTGGAGGAGTGCCGGCGCCAGCCGCACCCGGGGGCTGCTCTGGTAGAGCATTTCCAGGCCGCTGCTCATGCCGGAGGTGCCCAATGAACCGCCTCCCAAGCGTTGCGATCCTTGAAGGCGAAGTGCTGCGCGAGGCGGTGCTCGAACCGTTCGAAATGTGCCAAATGAACTTCGCAAGGGAGGAGCATCGCAAGCTGAAACAAATCCTGCTGACTCTCGTGATCCCGTCCATTGGCGGCTATGAGAGTCAAGTGGCCCGAGACATTGCTAGGCATCTTGAGCAAATCCAGACATTCAGCGGCAACTTTTGCTGGCGCCATCGTCACCTCGGCGCCTCGCATGGTGTCGTTGGCCAGCCCGCTGCTGATGGAGGCCTTGTATGACCTCCGTTATTCACGTGCCCGACGACCCTCAAGACGATCTGCGCGACGTACAGGGCGTGCTGGTGCTGCTGAGCATGGCATTGGCAGTGATCGCTTCGCCGGCCACGCCAATCATCGTTGCCCGCGTCACCGCCGTGCTGGCGCAGCACACCGCCATGGCCTGGGCCGAGCTGCTGGACGGCGTGATCGCTGAGCAAGGGGGTGACCTGTGAAGGCCAGTTCTAAAACGGCAAGCACCGTTAGCCCGCTGAGCGCTAGCAAGCGTTCTCGCAACAAGGCAAAGCAATCGGGCCTTCGCGCCCATCCCGAGAAAACTGGTCCGTGGGCGCGTTTGCCATTTGTTGGTCAGGATCACGGCCCACGTGAGGGCAACTGGGACGTGCCGATGACCGGAACATTTCTTGGTGGCGTCGAAGCGGGCAAGTCCATCGCTCACATTTACCTGAAGTACCTCAGAGACGAGCGTGGAAATCAGTTCTCGCTCAGCTCCTCTCTGCTGGCCTCAATGCTCTATTCAATGGCACTGAAGCAGCCGGCGTCGAAGGAGGAACAGACCGCGCTCAATGGGCAGCGTGCTGGTTTTCTCGGAGAGCTATCCCGGTGGCTTGAACAAGCGGCCGTGAGGCTGGGGTCTGACCTCGATCGCCAGACAGAGCAGCAACTGATCAACAACGCAAATCGCTGGCTTGATCCCAACACTTATCCGCCGAGCTTCGACGAACTGAGCTAACTGCCCAGGAGAACTAAGTATGACGAACTTTCAACACTGCCAATCGGCGGTGAGGGGATCGCCTTGCCCGAAGAAAGCCACCGAATTGTTTTACGTGAGCCATCCGAAGGTCGAACGAGCCTTGCTTGGGCCTTTCCTCAGCCAGTCCGACGCCGAGTGCGGGCGCGTAGTTTTGCGTAGCCCTGACGCGGTGGTGACGGCCTGCCTCGTCGAGTCGCTGGACGAGCTGACCTACTGGCACGCGGCGAACAACGGCCAGGTCTGCCGGGCCTTCGCCGGCGCCATGGGGGTGAGCCATGAGTAAGGTCACGCCGATTCGCCGCAAGGGTGCCGGTGGCCCACCTGCTGCTGACGCCCACATCGATAGCGCCAGCTATGCGCTGCTGGTGGAAACGCTGGTGGGTTTCCTGGAACTGCGCATTGCGGAGGGTGACGCGGGCCGTCACTGCCCCGAGTTGGAGCGCCTGACCAATCAACTGGAGCGGCTGGCCAAGCGCTTCACCCCACCACAGGGGGCCGCATGACCGACGCGACGATCCTTTTCCGTGACGCGCTCCAGTCGGCCTACGGGCCGCTTGATTGGCTGCCCCTGGATGATGGCGACATTCACCGCTTCCACGTTCCCGGCGACAAGCCCGGCACGCTCAATGGCTGGTACTGCCTGTTTGCTGATGGCATTGCCTCGGGCGCGTTCGGGAGCTGGAAAACAGGCGGCACCAGCACCTGGTGTAGCCGTGAGCCGGTCGACGCCCGCGAAGCCGAACAGGTGCGCCAGCGCATCGAGCAGGCCCGGCGCCAGCGGGAGGCCGAACGGCAGCGGCGCCAGCTCAAAGCGGCGGGCCGGGCACAACGCTGGTGGCGTGATGCGCGCCGTGCTGACCCGGCTCACCCCTATCTGGTCGCCAAGGGCATCCGTGCCCATGGCCTGCGCCAGCGCGGTGGCGATCTGCTGATCCCGCTGTACACGGGCGGTGTGCTGGTGAACCTGCAACGGATCGCCCCGGATGGAGACAAGCGCTTTCTGTATGGCGGGGATCAAGGATGCCTATTCACCACTGGGGCGCATCACGCCGGGCAAGCCCCTATGCATCTGTGAAGGCTGGGCGACGGGTGCCACGCTCCACCAGAGCGGCTACACGGTCGCCTGCGCGATGAATGCCGGGAACCTGAAGGCGGTGGCGCTGGCGCTACGGGCTGACTATCCCGGCATCGAAATCATCATCGCCGGCGACGACCGCCAGACCGAGGCCGAGGGCAAGGGCAACCCTGGGCGCACCGCCGCCCATGATGCCGCTGCCGCGTGTGGCGGCCTGGTGACTCTCCCCGAGTGGCCAGTTGATGCGCCGCTGACCCTTACCGACTTCAACGACCTCGCTGCTTGGAGGTGCCGCCATGCGCCCGCCTGATACCAACGTCATCAACCTGCGCCCCGAAGCGCCCAAGGTCGAGCCTGACCGCCCGTGCTGGGGTGTGTATGAGCACTGGGTGACGAATGAGAAGGGCCGCAGGCTCAAGCCCGGCGTGTACTGGCACAGCTTCAAGCGCAGCGCCGGCGACGACGACAGCGACGACGACAAGACCGACCGCCCGATTACTGACGAGTGGATCGCCACGCCGGTGATCGTCGCTGCCCGCACCACCAACAGCGACGACGGCAGCGAAGGCCGGTTTCTGCGCCTGCTCACCGACAACGGCCCCAAGGAGTGGATCATTCCCATGGAGGTGTTCGGCGGGAGTGGCGAGGACGCCAGGCGGACGCTGTTTGGCATGGGCGTCATCATTGCCCTCAAGAAACGCGGCCAGTTCATGGAGTACCTGCTGGACCAGCGCCCTGCAGAAGTGTTCGCCACCACATGCCGGCCCGGCTGGCATGAGTCGGGCGCCTTTGTGCTGCCTGGGCGCACCATCGGCAGCGACAAGGTGCGCTATCAGGCCAGCGCTAAGGGGCAGAACCTGTTCAGCGTGCGCGGTAGCTTGGAGGGCTGGAAGGCCGAGGTGGCGGCAAAGTGTGAGGGCAACCCGGTTCTGACCCTGGCGATCGGCTGCGCCCTCGCTGGCCCGCTGTTGAGCCTGGTGGGCGTGCTGGGTGGTGGTGTTCACCTGGTGGGCGACAGCTCCAGCGGCAAGTCGTTGGCGCAACTGATCGGTTCATCCGTATGGGGCGATCCCGGTATCTTCGCCGCATCGTGGGACATGACCAAGGGCGGCTTGGAGATCGAGGCGTCCAGCCGCAACGACACCATGCTGCCCCTGGACGAGATCAAGCGGGCCGACCCCAAGCGCGTACAGGAGATGGCCTACTCGCTCGCCAACGGCCAGGGCAAGGGCACCATGACCCGCGACCGGGAGGCCCGCGGCAAACTGAGCTGGCGCCTGCTGGCGCTTTCCAGCGGTGAGCGCTCCCTGTCCGAGCACGCGGCCATCAGTGGGAATGCCGCACACACCGCGCCTTCGATGAATTGCACGGCCTGGAGGGCGCCGACTTCCACCGCCAGCTCACGGTGGCCGTAGGAGCGAACCATGGGCACATCGGGCCGGCATTCGTGGAGAAGCTGCTGGCCAGCGATGACCGCCCCGGCTTGCTTGAGGACTTCGCCGGCATCCGCGCCCAGTTCGTCGAGGACAACGCCCAGGCCGGGCGGGTGGCGGATCGCTTCGCGGTGATCGCCCTGGCCGGCGAGATGGCCATTGCCTATGGCCTGCTGCCCTGGACGCCGGGCACCGCTCTGGCCGACTGCCAGTTGCTGTACGGAGAGTGGTTGAGCCGGGTGGGCGGTGGCAACGCCGAAGACCGCCAGATCCTCGCCGGCATCCTCGACTTCATCGACAAGCATGGCAGCAGTCGGTTTTCGGACGTAGAAGACCAGACGCCGGATACCAAGGTATTCAACCGCGCCGGGTACTGGGAGGTGGTGGGCACCAAGCGCCTGTACCTGTTCAACAAGTCCGCACTAACTGAGGCCGCCCACGGGCACGGGCTGGCGCGTGTCGTGAAGGCGCTGGAATGCGCTGGTGCGCTCGCCAAGCACGACACCGACCGGGACAGCCGCAGGACCAAGAAGTACCGCCTGCCTGCTGGCGGGTCTGCCCGTCTGTATGTGATCGATCCCGACGCCATGGATAGCGAAGGCGGTGGCCTATGACCGTCATCACCATCCAACGCCAATGCCCGAATCCACAGGAACCTAAAAACGTGGGGAACAGGGGGAACGGGGGAACAGCCAGCAAATACGCGGCCTGTAGCCGTTCCCCCTTATTGAAGTGTTGGGGAACAGGGGGAACACAACCATGTTTTTGAATATAAGCGCCGGTTCCTTTCCTGATGTTTGGTTATCACTGTTCCCCCGTTTTTCTCCTGGGGAACACGTACCCCCGCTGGAGGCCCCGGAAACACTGGGTGTTCCCCGCGTTCCCCCGTTCCCCCGATTTTTTTTCACAGACACATTTGGGCGTTATGGGAATCAGGACGAGGTGACGCCATGAGCCTCCTTGCCGACCTGCTCAATCACATGCCGCCGAACGTTGCTGGCGCTGGCAAACCGCCCATAGCGAAACGCGCCCCGGATCGTCCGCGCCTGGTGCTGGTCGAGCCTGCGCCATTGCCGTCCAGCCCCTACGCCAACGCCGCCAATGCCACGCCTGAATGGCGTCAGGCCCGCGACCGGTACATCAGTCATGTCATGACCTGCCGGGGCTGCTATGCACCTGGTGGTCGCCACTGCCTGGTAGGCGCCGAGCTGCGGACCGCCTACGACACCACGCCCATGGAGGCCCACCCATGACGCTCACACCGACCATGCGCCTGTGCGATATCGCCTCGAAGCCAGGGATCAGCGCCAGCACGCAGCTCATCACCACCCGGCGCATCTGCCGCAACATCAGCCGTAACCTCGATTCGATCCACGCCGAGCGACGTGCCATGCGCCGTCAGGCGGGCAAGCTGAAAGCGTTCTTGCCGTTCACCCGACAGGCCATTTCCGATCTGGAAGAGCAGGCGCAGACACACCGATCGGTTGAGCGCGCCAAGGCGCTGGTGGCGCTGGCTGGGTTCGGCCAATCGCTGTTGCTCGACCATGACGGGCTGGCCCAGGCCCTGGGGTTCGAGCGCCTGTGCGACCTGCTGAGTGTGAACATGGTGGAGCGCGAACAGGGCAGGCGGGCGGGCGTCACCAGCCTGAACGACCTGGTGTTCACTCATGCGCTGGAGGACAGCGCAGAGCGCCGAGGGCAAGACTGGAATGACGCGCCGCTGTTCAACGCCTGCCACGCGGCCATGGCGGACTTCATCAGGGATTGTCCGGATGGCGTGTTGCCTGACCCGTTCGCACCCGGGGCGCCATTCGGGCCGAAGCTGCCGCCCAAGCTGAGGGTGGTGTAAGCCATGGCCATGCTGAAACAGGCTGATTCAGCCGAAAAAATGAGACACCGGGTTTCAGACGAGCAACGGCGCCTGGTGCTGGACCTGCGCCGCCGTCACTCGCTGCGTGAGGTGGCCGAGATTACCGGCCTGCCGCTGGGAACGGTGAAGACCCTGGTTTCACGCTCCGGGGTGTTCCGCGACAACGAGCAGCACCGCGCCTTGTTCACCCTGCCGCCGATCAGCGCCAGCACCGAGACGCTGCCGAGCGTGCCCGAGCTGCCGCCGCAGGAGGTGGTTACCGGCGACAAGGAAGTGGATGCGGTGCTCTGGCTGCGCTCGATCATCAGCACGGGGCAGAGCGCCCTGATTGAACGGGCCATGGAGGGCGCCAAGAAGATCAGGACGCCGCTCGATGCGCTGGAGAAGCGGTACCGGGATTACCTGGTGACCACCAACCCCGGCCACCCATTCGCCGCCATGTCGTCGTTCGGCTTCGCTGACCTGGATGCGCTGGCCACGCGGGCCATCGAGCAGCACCGGCTACGTCTGGAAGGCGCCGCCCGCTTCGGTGATGCCCTGCTGGCAGACACCGAGGCGGAATCGTTCTGTATCGCAGCGTTACGCGGGCTGGAGGCTACCGGCCATCTCGGTGACTTCGACAAGGGCCAGGTAGCCGCCCGGTTCAACGCCCACCCTGAGCTGCTACCCCACACCTTGGCGGATTGCCTGTACGAGCTGGACTACTGGAACCAGCTCTACCGGCTGCGCAACGCCGTGGACCGGGACGCCAGCGACGGGCCACCAGAGGCGACGGCGCGGGACTGGTTTGTGTTCGGCCTGCTGGCGCAGATCCGGCCCCGAGACAAGGCAGAGGGTCTGGCTGTGTTCCGCTACCTGGTCGCCAGCCAGCGCGATGACATGGCCGAGTCAGAGGCAATTCTTTGCAACCTGATCGGGTGACCGGCCCGATCACCCACACCACCGGGCATGTGCCCACAACAAGCGCCAGCGGCGCATCAAGGAGTTCACTTATGGCAGCTACAGCAGCTCATTACACACCCCGGACGAAAGTGCGCCTACTCGGCTTCCTTCGGAAGAAATACTTCAAAACACAGAGTTTTCTGCTGGATCGAGGCGACACGAAGGAGGCCGTGAAAGCGATCGACGTGAATTATCCAGGCTTCGCCAAAGACGTGGCCGAGGCGGAAAGCCGAGGACTACGGTTCGCGATTTTCAAGAACGGCAAAAACATCGGACAGGACGAACTAGACCTGGGCGGTGCTCGGGAGCTGTGGTTCGTACCCGTGATCCATGGCAGCAAACGGGCAGGTCTTCTACAGACAGTGATAGGTGTAGCGTTGATTGTCGTGGCTTCGTTTATGACCGCAGGGACTGCCGCAACGGCAGTCATGGGCGCCGGTATTGCAAATACCGCTGGAGGCGTAATCCAGATGCTTAGCCCGCAGGCTGGTGGCCTTTCTCAGAGCGGCGCACCAGAGAACCTTCCTAGTTATGCGTTCGGCGGCGCTAAGAATACTGTGGCGAGTGGCAACCCCGTACCGATCTGCATCGGCGAGCGCCGGTGGGGCGGAGCGATCATTTCGGCCTCGATTGTGGCGGAGGACAAGGCATGAACGTGCGTGAAAGGATCGGTCTCACGATCAAGGCTATCGCTCAAAAAGATTACGCCCAGGTCCGTCAGTTGATAGACAGCTGCCCCACTGAGCATGTGGAAGTCGCAAGCCTGGAGTTTCTCAATACGACGAGAATGCTGTGTCGTGTAGCCCAGCTGTTCGAGTGCGACATGCGCGGGTTAGCGCTGAACTTAGCCAGTACAGATACACGGGATAGCGCTGGGGGAATCACCGATTGCCTCGACCAGATTGCCGCAGCACATCAGGCCTTCACCGAGTTTTGCAATGATTTCAGTGTGTGCGTAGATGACCTGCTTGGAACAGTTGGCGGCCATCATCCTGCTGTGGCGTATATGATCGGCATATCTCCAGAACCACAGGCGGATTTGGTGGGGCACTGGCGGCAAGCGTTCGCTGTTGCTGCAAGTGGGGAGGTGCTAGGCGAGAAGCGTCACTGATTGGGCTTTGCTCAAGCGCATGGTAGGTTCCAGTTTTCTTCGTAATGGATGACTGTCCCATGCGCTTTAGCAGCCTCGCTGTAATCGCAGCCGTTACCCTTTCGATTGCCGGGTGTTATTCGCCCGGCGAACTGATCCAGAGGGGCCCCACCTATGCTGCTCAGACCCACAAGTCTCCCAAGCAATATGCCTTGTGTGTTTTCCCTCAATGGCAGGAATCGAGGCCGGATGCGACCTTGAGCGAGACTGAGAATGGCTACAGGTTGTTGAGCGGAAACGACATGAACACCAATGAAATTCTGCAGGTCAGCAAAACAGCCAACGGGAGCGATGTGAAGTTCTACCAGCGCTCATATCTCGACTTTGGGGCAGGGAAGGCGACGGCGCTGGAGTCGACAAAGAACTGCCTGTGACTGTTGCCGCGCCACGAAATGATACGCAACCATAAGCGGCTATGCCGCAGGAGCAATAATGAATACTTACGATCCAGCTAACGCCACGGCGCAATTACAGCCGACTCCTGACGAAGATAACTCTCGCCACTTTGCGGCGGCTGTATTACCTCCGGACTGGCATGCGAACGCTGAGAAGTCGGCGGAACTGCTTGAACGACGGCTAGCGCGCTTGGAGCAAGCGCTGGGGCTCGGACCTCTGGCCTAACTCATTGCTCTATCGAAGATGTTTCTGTTTGGCCGCGCCACGAAATGCGACCTCACGAAATCGTGGCGCGAGACAGACCAAAACGTCTCAGTCGGACCATATCGTCTGTCTCGCTGAGCCGACCATGCGTAGTGGTAACCAACGGTGGTAACCGCTCCTGGTAACCATCCTGGCCGTGTGGCGACACCCTCAGCGCCAGCGCCCAACCTTAACAATTGTTAACAGGCTGGAGGGCTGGCCAGCCCCGGCCAGGCACAAACATTTGCTAACAGGGCAGTGGCCGGGATGGCGGCTCAGGGCGGTTTCGATGTCAACATTTGTCAACGTCTGGCCGGGTCGCTGGAGCGGAACAGATCAGCCGGTATCCACCCTGGTATCCACGAAATGGGCAGCTCCTGCAGGCGGTGTCGGGCCTGGTTCGCGCAGCGCTTCACGCACGATCGTCACGCACTCCGACTGCGTGATCCGGCCGTGGTACGCAGCCAGGTACGCGCTGCTGGTACGCACTCAGACGTGCGGGTCACAAGTCAGCGAGGCACTGACTCAATGAATGCTTTCCTTTTGGAGTGGGCGCCCAGGGACGCGAACCGGTGCCAGAAGCTTTGAGGGGTGCCTTTGCCGAGTTGCCCGGCCGCATGAAGTGTTGCGAGCTGATCTAGCGCCTCTTCCTTTGTAAATGTTGGGCCGAGCTTCTCTAGTGCTCGCCGCGCATTCTGGCGAAAGCCATAGTTCAATTCTTTCCCGGCTTGGGTCAGGCGATACATAGCCATGATTGCGACCTCCCACGTAGACGAGATATCCATGATAGCCATCGCGCCGGTATCCGCCTTGCGCCTACCGGTTCGCACTCAGGTTCGCAACCCCTATGCGCGAACCCTCCGTGCGAACCCGGGCGGCCTGCCTGTTATCAAAAGTTATGGTTTCCAGGGCTGGGTTTCCAGTGGGGTTTCCACGGTATGGTAGCCTTGCCAGTGGTAACTGGCCCGACGCGACCAGCTTGAATGACCACATGAAAACCACAATGCTCGCTGCCCAGCGCCAGCCGATCCGATCTCAGGTTTTCTCAGGTTCCACCGTGTAGAAAGCAACACGCTGTGTAGGAATCAACACGGCAGGCTGGCCAGCGTAGTTTTACCGGGGCTTTACCGAATGTGAGACAGGCATGAGACGGAAGCCGCACGGCCAGGGCGTTCGAGGCCATATGCCAGGCCGTGCCGGTAAAAGCTGGCGGTCGGCACCGTCTCACATTGCTGGTGGTGCCGGATGCTTGCTAGAGCACGCTTCGACGAGTACGGGCCAGGTAAATGGCAGTGGCTCTTGTGGTGAGGCGTCAGAGGTCTTCCTGGTGCTGGAGGCCGTAAAAGTAGGGGGGCATACCCCTGACAGACCCCTGACGGATTTTGGACCGCTTTGGACGGATCGGCGCAGGCTTTGCCTGGTGGTGCTGGCGCTATGGCGCGTGATGGCTGGACTGCCAGTCTGGTGGCGGGCTGCTCCGGCCGTAAGCTCGTCCAGAATCGCTGGAGGGAACTAGACCGGCACTAGACGGCGATAGACGGTGGCCTGTGGCCCCATTCGCTGGCTCACCTGCCGGGCCTGGCCTGGGCCAATGCGTGATGGGCTGGCGCGGACAGTCCCGTCTAATGCCGAAGCCTGAATTCTGGACAGGCTCTGGACGGATCAGCGCCAGCACCAGCAGGTGTAATGCCGTAGGAGCGGTGAATTTCCTGATGCGCGGGAGGCTGGCCACCATCGACCGGCGTCTACTCGTCCAGAATGGCCAGAGGCGGCGAAATTCTTGACAGGCCTTGACGGAATCCTTGACAGGGCCTTGACGGATTCAGCCGCTGGCGCTTGAGCAGAATTGGCTGTAAGCCTTGCTGTGCAAGGGCTGGCGCTGTATCCGATTGACCTGTGGGAGCGGAGACCGTCAAGAATTTCCAAGTGTGCTCGTCAAGAGAAATCGGGCGGTTCAGAACCTGACAAAACCTGACATGCCGGGCCTGCAAAGGGGGTGGCCAAAGTAATCCACCCCCTGCGCAGCGGGCCATGGTCACCACCACTGCTAAGGGATGGTGGAGATCACCACGCCCTTGCTGCAAAGGTATCTCCGAGACGGAGATGCCCCGAAAGCTCGGGACATCGCCTGGGGCTGGCCAGCCTTGGCGAAACTACCAATTCCAGCAGTCTCGACTGATATTGGCAGCCTCGCGCCGCGATGGCGGTAACGCCAGCATCGTTACCTGGCATACGGCTGGCGTGAACCCAGGCTCGCAGGTTTCCCGATTTCAGATCGGAGAACATGGAGGTATTCAAACTGCGACCCCCTTTAACTCTGCTGCTGGCCAGAGTTGGCCGGTTTGGTGGTGGGGAATCACCCTGACAGCAGGCCGGAACAGGTGGCCGGCCGCCCTGGTGCAAACTACCCGGATGCTGGGTGGTTATCAGATAATCAGGCGCCACGACATCGAGGGCCGCACCATGTCCGTTATCGACTGCGACTACCTACCCCAACCAGAGCCGGTCCAGTTCCCGCCCGAGCTGGCGCTACTGATCGTCAGGAAGGCTGCTGCCATGGCCGAGGCATTCGAGAGCAAGGCGCTCGACCAGATGACCATGGACGCCAGCCGGGCGCTTCGCGATGGGGTGGAGCCGCGCAGGATCATCAGACAGATGGGGCTGTAATTACGGGACTTCCCCGTAATTGCCTGGTCGAGGTGTTGCTATCATCGCAACACCTGCCGGCGAGCACTCGCGGTCATTGGGTGGTGCCGGCTATACACAACCCCCTGGGCATCGCTTAAACAATGGCTATACACAACCCCTCTCGCATCGCCACATTTCTGCTGAGCTGCGCCCACCATCTTCCACTGAGCACTGAGCACTGAGCACTGAGCACTGA
>OJST01000223.1_pt1 | contig 15823 bp, 5 predicted proteins | sample 1599491 | NCBI WGS metagenome assembly OJST01 (sample SAMN04436635, study PRJEB24849) | human gut metagenome | biome: human gut; feature: NICU; material: stool | host: Homo sapiens | place: USA: Saint Louis, MO | collected 2010-02-10
GTGCCCGGCCCCTGTGCGTCCACGCTGCCGGCACCCTGTCCTGTGCTCTGGCCGGGCCCCTGCACGCTGCCCGCGCCGGGGCCGACCGCACCTGCACCGCGGCCGTTGGTATCCAGCTGCGCGGTGCCCTTGCCACCACCGGCGTTGGGGTTGCTGCCCCCGTTGTTGTCGTTGCGCAGGTTGCCGACATCGATGGTGAGCTTGCCACCGGCGGTTATCGACGAACCCAGCGCGCCGGTCTTCTCGGTGATCGGTGCCGCCTTCCAGCGGCTGGAGGAGCCACCGTAGGTGATGGACTGGTTGTCGAAAGTGCTGGTACGGGTCAGCTGCTCGGCAGCATTGATCACCTCGGACTGATCGCGGTTCAGGCCGACGATGGCCAGGTCGCGACCCGCGGCGATGTTGGCGAAACGGTTCTCCAGCCGATCGGTGCTGATCCGCATGTTGCCGCCCGCGTTGATCACGGCGTTGTTTCCTGCCGAAACCACAACGTCTTCCACGGTGGTGCGGGTGGCAATGCGGGTCTTCTCGTTGCCGCTGGTCTCCTGCGGGTGACGCTGCATGTTGATCAGCGTCGCTTCCGGATTGTCATAGTCCGGATAGGTGATGATCTGCACGCAGGTCGTGGTGCAGGTGCCATAGGCGTTGCTGTACCGAAGGGTATCGGTCACGTACTCGATCGGCGGCGACCCCGGACCACGGGTGGACAGATCGCGGAAGGGATCTTCCGCGCCTGCGCCGAGCTGATCGGGATTGTTGCGGTTGTCGGCGCGGCTGACGTAGTAGATCGTGACCGTGCCGTCCTGCACGCTCAGGCGCTCACGTGACGCGCGTGCGCCATGCACGCCACCGCGGGCGAACGCATAGGCGCTGGTGTTGCTGGACAGCCGGATCACCGCCTTGCGGATCTGCTGGCCATCCGGAGTGACATAGGGGGTGTCTTCGAGGATGTCCGCCGGGTTGAGGTAGTAGATCTCATACGGCTGGTAATTCGAGGTAGCGCGGAAATCCCGGTTGTTGTTGTTGGCGTTCTTGAACCAGCCGGGTTGTTCCAGCCGCACCGGTGCATGCACGGTGGTGACCTTCTCCACGACCACGTTCTCGCGGATGTTGTTCACCGCCAGCGCGGACAGGTCCAGGTTGCCGCTGACCTCGATGGTGGAGCCGATGTTGTCGACCTTCTGCGCGCTGCCTACCGCGCCCAGACCGTTCAGGCCACCGCCGATGGCGGCGTCGCCATCGCTGAAGATCAGGCTCTTGCCGCTGTTGGTCAGCGTGCCGACGCCGAGGTCCAGGCGCTGGCGCGCAGCGATGGTACCTGCACGGTCCACGCCACCGATGTTGGCTGCCACGTTGTTGAGCGAGCCCGCCTGGATGGCGACCCGGTCACCGTAGATGCGGCCGCTGCCGATGTTGTCGACGGTCGCAGCGGTGATATGGGTGACGTTGCCGTCCAGCAGGCCGTAGTTGACCAGTGCGCCGCCCGCTGCAAGGCGGGTCAGGCCGATGCTGCTGATCTCGCCGGTGGAGGCGTTGGTGATGTTGCCCGCATTGATGTTGACGTTGGCGCCGGCCAGCTTGCCGGTGTTGTCCAGGTTGCCCTGGATGGACAGGCTCAGCGTGCCGTTGGCCACCATCTCGCCACGGTTGGTGTGGCTCTGGCCCAGCTCCAGAGTCATGTCACCCTGCGACATCAGCCGGCCATCACCGATGATCTCGCGGGTGCGGAGGGTCTGCTGCCTGCCGGCCACCAGGGTGCCGCCGCTGTTGACCAGGGTATCGGCGCGGACATCAGAGCCCAGCGCCGCCGACACCAGGCCACCGCTGTTGTCCAGGCGCTGGTTCACCTGCAGCACGAGGTTGTCGGCAATCACCTGGCCGTTCTGGTTGTCCAGGTTGCTGGTGGTCACCTGCAGGGTCTTGCCCTGCAACCCCAGTGCAGGACCATTGCCCGGGCTGAGCGTATTGCGGTTGTCGACACGGCCGGCCTGCAGGTCGAGGCGGCCGGTCGCGGCCACCAGGCCGCCACTGTTGAGCAGCGCGCCCTGCAAGCTGATGTCGGCATTGCCACCGGCGGTCACGCTGCCACCGGTGTTGGCCAGCTGCTGCGCGCGCAGCAGCAGGTCGGCCGCACTCACCAGCGAGCCGCCGCCACTGTTGTCGATGTCGATGGCCTGCACGTCGGCACCGGCCTTGGCGGACACCGCGCCACCACGGTTGTCCAGATCGCCGCTGCGGATCTGCAGCGTGCCACTGCTGACAATGCCGTTGCCGTTGGAACCGGCGTTGATCAGCCGCTGTCCGGCGGTGTTGATGCTGAGGGCTGCCGCCGACTGCAGCAGGCCGCCTGTGTTGTCCAGGGCACCGCTGCGCAGCTCTGCGTTTCCGGAAAGGCTGGCAATGATGCCGCTGCGGTTTTCCAGCGCCTGGCCGCGGGTATCCAGCTGCAGGTCGTTGGCGATGATCCGGCCACTGTTGTTGTTCAGGCCGCTGGCCGAGACCTGCAGGTGCTTGCCGGCCTGGACCAGGCCGCCCTGGTTGCGCAGCGCATCGGCGCTGGTCAGCTGCATGTCCTGACCAGAAGCCACGGTGCCACCATCGTTGTTGATGGACTGTGCCTCGGCCAGCAGTGCGCCTCCGGCAGACAGGGTGCCCTTGTCGCTGTTGTCGAGCAGGCCGTCGACGCGCACGGTCAATGCGCTGCTGCCATCGCTGTGCACGATGCCGCCGCGATTGTCGAACGCGCCTGCGATGAGGGTGGCGTCTCCTGTGGTCAGGATGCGGCCACCGCGATTCTCCAGCGCGTGGGTGATCGCCAGGGTGCTGATACCGCCGCCGGCAGCCTGGATCGTGCCCCGGTTGTTGAGCAGCTGAGCGCTGCGCAGATCCAGCGTGCCATTGCCGGCAAGCGTGCCACCGCTGTTGTCCAGCCTGTCGCGCGCGGACACCTTCAATGCATTGCTGCCAGAGGCGATGATCGAACCGCCCGCGTTGAGCAGCGTGCCTGTATCCACGGCGATGCGGGTAGCCGACAGCGTGCCGTCACGCAGGTCGGTGGTTTCGCCGGTCAACTGCAGGGCGCCATTGCTGAGCAGCTTGCCGCCCTGGCCATTCAAGGTGTGTGTGTTGATGGCCAGCATGCCGGTGCCAGCCTGCTGCACGGTGCCGCCGGCATTGCTGAACACTGCACTGGTCAGTGTCAGGTCACCATTGCTGGCGATCAGGCCGTTGCCGCCATTGTCCAGTGACGTGGTGGCCTGCACGGTGCTGGCCTGCGTGCCCGTCGCCAGCAGCTTGCCGTTCTGGTTGTCGAAGCGGTCGGCGTTGAGGGCGAAGTGATCGGCAGTGAGGGTGGCGCCGCGATGGTCCACGGTCACCGCATCCAGCTGCAATCCGCCTGCCGTGGCGATGCTGCCGCCGGCGCCGTCCAGCTGGGTGGCCTGTACGGTCAATACGCCCTTCCCTGCATGGACGATGCTGCCCGCGGCATTGACCAGTTGCCCGGCATCGACACGCAGATTGCCGGCATTGCTGGCGAGGGTGCCGCCGCCGTTGTTGAAACGGCCGGTGACGGTGATCCGGCTGTCGGACGTACCTGCCGAACTTAAGGTACCGCCCGCATTCGATAGCGAACCGGCGCTGATCTGCTGCGCACCGTTGGCAGCGATGGTGCCGCCGTCATTGCCCAGCGCGCCGCGTACCTGCAGCGACATCGCCTGGTTGCCGGTAGCGGTCAGCGTGCCCGCCGTGTTGTCCAGCTGGCCGGCCTCGACGCTGACCTGCTGCGCGGCCATGGTGCCCGCACTGAGATCGATGGTCTCGCCCTTCAGTTGCAGCTCGCCATTGCTGACGATGCGGCCGGCATGACCCTGCAGCGTGTCGGCATCGATCTGCAACAGGCTGTCGCCCGCCTGCTCGATGCTGCCGGTGCGGTTGTCCAGCGAAGCCGCTGACACGCGCATGCCCGCACCGCTGGCGATGACACCCTTGTTGCTGTTGTCGAGCAGGCCATCGGCCTTTGCCACCAGGCGTGCAGCGCTGTGCAGCGTGCCGCCCTGGTTGTCGATGCTGCCGGCGGTGATGCCGAGCCCGCCGTTGGCCAGGATGCGACCGCCACGGTTGTTGAGGTTCTGGCCGATGTTCAGCTGGCTGGCCGCCGTACCGGCGGACTGCAGCGTACCGCCAGCATTGACCAGCGCGGCGCTGCGCAGGTCCAGCCCACCGTTGCTGGATACGGTGCCACCGCTGTTGTCGATGCGTTCGCGCGCGCTCAGCCGCAGCGTGTCGCTGCCGGTCGCGGTGAGCGTGCCGCCGGCGGTGATCAGGGTGCCGGTATCCACCTCGATCCGCTTGGCCGAGGTCACACCCGTGCGCAGGTCGGTGGTGGTGCCCTTGAGCAGCAGGCTGCCATTGCTGACCAGCGTGCCGCCCGTACCGTTGAGCGTTCCGGCGTTGATCGACAGCACGCCTTCGCCGGCGTGCTGCACGGTGCCGCCGGCATTGCCGAACACCGCCGCCTGGATGCCCAGGTCGCCATTGGTGGCCAGCAGGCCCCCCTCACCGTTGTCCAGGCTGCCGACCACGTCGATCCGGCTGCCCTCTGCACCAGTCGCCATGACCTTGCCGGCCCGGTTGTCGAATGACTGTGCGTCCAGCGCGATGTGCTCGGCCTGCAGGGTGGCGCCGCGATGGTCCACGCTGCCCGCCTGCAGGGTGATGCCGCCTGCGCTGGCGATGGTGCCGCCCTGGCCATCCAGTTGCCCGGTGCGCAGCAGCAGGCCCTGGATGCCGGCATGGCTGAGCGTGCCCTTGACGTTGGCCATGCTGCCGGCGTCGATCTTCAGCGCCGCACCATTGCTGGCCAGCATGCCGTTGCTGTTGTCGAACAGGCCGTCGATGCGGAGCTCAGTGGACGCGCTGCCGGCCGAACTGAGCGTGCCGCCACGGTTGGAGAGCTCACTGGCTTCGATGTGCTGGGCACCGTTGCTGGCAATGGTGCCGGCGTCGTTGGCCAAGCGACCGCTGATCTGCATCGCCAGCGTTCCACTGCCCGTAGCGCGCAGCGCACCCGCACTGTTGTCCAGGCTGCCGGCCACGATATCGAGCTGCTCGGCCGCCACGCTGCCGCTGCGGAGATCCAATGACCCGCCCTGCAGTGACAGCGCGCGGGCGGCACCGATGCTGCCGCCCTGGCCCGACAGCGTTTGCGCCTCGATGCGCAGGTTGCCGTTGGCGGAGATCGCGCCGCTGCGGTTCTCCAGCTGCGCGGCGCGGATTGCGGATGCAGCATCACCGGCGGCAATCAACTTGCCATGGTCGTTGACGAAGCGGCCTGCGTGCACATCGACCGCACCATTGCTGCCCAGCGTTCCGCCGGTATTGTCGAGCAGCCTACGGGCCTGCAGCTGGAGCGCCTGGGTGCCCAGCGCACTCAGCTGGCCACCGGCGGTGATCACGGTGTCGCTATCGATGCTGATGCGCTGCGCGGTGGTAGTACCGTTGCGCAGATCGAGGGTGTCGCCCTGCAGCTCCAGCGAACCGTTGCTGAGCAGGGTGCCACCGGCGCCGGTCAGGTCCTGCGTGGTGATGACCAGGCTGCCGTATCCGGCCTGCTGCACGGTTCCGCCGGCATTGCCGAAGGTACGCGCGTGGATATCCAGGTTGCCATTGCTGGCCAGGGTGCCGCCATTGCCGTTGTCCAGCGTGCCCTGCACGCGCAGCGTATTGCCACCGGTGCCGGTGGCGATGATGCGCCCACCGCGGTTGTCGAACCCGGTCGCCGAGATGTCCAGCTGCGCGGCAGCCAGCGACGCGCCCTGGTGATCGACCTCGGCCGCGGTGAGCTGCAGGGCGCCGGCAGTGGCGATCTGTCCCTTTGCTCCGTCCAGGCGCCCGCTGTCGATGACCAGGCCGTCGCTGCCCGCATGGCTGAGGGTACCGCCGGCATTGACCAGCCCGCCGCTTTTCAGCTGCAGGTGGGCGGCATTGCTGGCGATGCTGCCGCCACTGTTGTCGAGCGTGCCGTCGACCTGGATCTGCGAAGCTGCCGTTCCCGCCGAATTGAGCGCACCGCCGCGGTTGGACAGCGCACCCGCCTGGATCTGCTGCGCGCCATTGGCGCTGATGCTGCCGCCGTCGTTGCGCAGCAGGCCCTGCACCTGCAGCTGCATCGCGTTGTTACCCAGTGACAACAGGCTGCCGCCACTGGTGTCCAGGCCGGTGGCCGTGATCTTCACGTCACGGGCGCGGGTGCTGCCCTTCTGCAGGTCCAGCTGCTGCCCACTCAACTGCAGCAGGCCATTGCTGGCGATGCTGCCAGCAGCTCCCTGCACGGTGGTCGCGTCGATCTGCAGCGTGCCGGTGCCGGCATGGTCGATGCTGCCACTCTCGTTCAGCAGGCCATCGGTCTTGATCTGCAGATCGCCATTGCCGGACAGCAGGCCGCGCTGGTTCTGCAGCCGCTGGCTGGCGTGGATGTGGCTGGTGCCGGTGCCTGCGGCGATCAGCTTGCCGCCGTCGTTGATGAGGATGCCGCTGTTGATGTCCAGCGCACCATTGGCGCCCACGGTGCCGCCGCTGTTGTCCAGGGTGCGCGATACCTGCAGCTGCAGGGCATCGCCGCCGGTCGAGGTCAGCGTGCCGCCGGCGGTGGTCAGGTCGCCGGCGCGCACATCGATGCGCTGCGCGGCGGTGGTGCCATTGCGCAGGTTCAGGGTATCGCCGTGCAGCTGCAGGGTGCCGTTGCTGAGAACGGTGCCGCCCTGGCCCTGCAGGCTGGCGGTGGTGATGCGCAGGTTGCCAGCGCCCGCCTGCTGCACGGTGCCGCCGGCATTGCCGAAGAACGCTGCATCGATCTGCAGGTCGGCATTGCTGGCCAGCAGGCCACCGTCGCTGTTGTCCAGGTGATTGCGGACGTTGAGCGTGCTGGCCTGCAGCCCCGTGGACAGCACGCGGCCGCCGCGGTTGTCGAAGTCCTGTGCGCTCAGGCCGAGCTGGCGGGCGACCAGCTGCGCACCACGGTGGTCGGCGCGGCCCAGCTGCAGGTCTGCCGCGCCGGCGGTGGCGATGCTGCCCTGCACGCCATCCAGTACCTCCGCACGCAGCAGCAGGTCCTCGCTGCCGGCGTGGTTGATGCTGCCCCGGGTGTTGACCAGGGTGCCGATGTCGAGGCCGAGCCGCGTGGCATTGCTGGAGATGCTGCCCTCGCTGTTGTCGACCTGGCCGATCATCCAGGTCGTCTCGGCGCTGCCACCGTGGGCAAGGCTGCCGCCGCGATTGATTGCCGATTGCGCCTTCAACTCGAAACCACGGGCGAAGGTCATGCGGCCGCCGCTGTTGTCCAGCTGTTGCACCTGCGCGCTGGCCGCGCCCTGGACCTGCAGGGTGCCACGCATGTTGCGCAGCGCCTGTCCCTGCACCTGCAGGGTGCTTGCGCCCAGCGTGCCGTCGCTGTTGTCCAGGCTGTTGCGGGCGCTGAGCTGCAGGTCGCCACTGGCTTCGATGCGGCCGCCGTCGTTGTCCAGCGTTCCTGCGATGTTGAGCACACCGGCCGCCAGCGGCGGAAGCGGCGTGACCGGCGGGGTGCCGCCGCCAGTGCCGGGAGTGCCAGTGCCGGGGGTACCTGTGCCTGGCGTACCGGTACCTGACGTACCCGTGCCTGGCGTACCCGTACCCGGCGGGGTGCCGGTGCCGCCGGTGCCGGTGCCTGGCGAAACGCTGGACACGGTGCCGATGCGGCCCTGCAGGTTGCTGAGGTCGGCGGCCTGCAGCTGCAGCGCCTGCGTTCCAAGCTGTTCGATGCTGCCGCCGCGGTTGCGCAGCGCATCGGCATTCACTTCGATGCGTCGCGCATTGAGCGTGCCGCCACTATTGTCGACATCTGCCGGGGTCTGCACGCGCAGCTCGCGCTCGGCACTGAGCGTGCCGGCATTGGCGATGCCCGCGCTGGCGTCGATGCGCAGGTCCTGCTGCGCATGCATCGCGCCGGTATTCTGCAGCCGGCCGTCGGCGGTGACCACCAGCTCGCCGGCCTGGGCACCGATCTTGCCGGCATTGCTTACGCCCACGCCATGTTCATTGCCGACCAGCCAGATGCGGTTGGCATACATGCCGCCCAGCGCGCCCACATCCAGCGCGAAGGTGGGCGCGGCGGACGTAGGCTTCTGCTGCTGCACGCTGCTGTGGTCGGCACTGACCACGTTGCTGCCCAGGCTGGCCTGCAGCTGGTTGGCCCAGATGCCGGCATTGACCTGCAGCGAACGGGTGATGATGTCGGTGTAGTCGGCGCGGCTGGTATCCAGGCCCGTGCCACCGACACCGATGCTGCCACCTTCCACGCGATAGCCTTCCAGCACGCCATTGCTGACGATCGGCGTGCCGGTGGTCAGGGTCACCCGGCTGGCGTTGAGGAAGCCCGCGCCATTGACCTGGATCCCGGCCGGGTTGGCGATGACCACCTGCGCCCGCGCACCGGCCACCTCCACATAGCCATTGAGGTGGCTGGGATTGCTGCTGTTGACCTCGTTGAGGATGACCCGTGCGGTGCCCGTGGCCAGCCACGGATTGCCCTGCACCCAGCCACCCAGCTGGGTCTGCACCTCGCCGCGCGAGTTGTTGAGGATCACGCCCTGCTGGCCGACGTCGAACTGCTGGTAGGTATTGCGCGACACCCCGCCCGCACTGGGCGTGGTGATGTTGACCTGTGGCGTGCCGTTGGCCGAGGTGATCACCGTCGGGCGCTGGTTTGCCGGCGCGCCCGGGTCGGCGGCGATGCGGCCCGGGTCGGCCGGCGCCTGCTGCGCTGACAACGGCTGCACCAGCCCCACCCAGCCCAGCACCAGCCACAACGCGAAACTGATCGGTCGCAGGGTGCCGACCGTGCGGCCTTCACGATTGTCGGCACCGCCGTGCGCGGCGTTGACCAGCTCGGACGCAACCTGCATGACCCCGAGCGTACGGTTGAAGACCAGACGGTAGACTTTGTTCACGGCGCTGATTCCTTTCGGTGCTGTTGGGTGGTGTGCGCAGCGGGCTGCGCGGTACCGCATCGTGTTGGCCGCGCTGCAGGCAGCGCAGGCCGGCCATGCGCAGGCGTCAGAACGAGACGCCCATGTTCATTCCGAACGTGGTGTAGGCGGTCTGGAAGCCGCGCGGCCTGGACAACGGGCTGCCGACGAAGGCATCCCAGTTGATGTGGCGGGTGCCACCGCGAAGGCCGAGCGCGGTACCGGTGAGCCGGTCGCCGAGCAACCGGGCCGTGGACGGACCGCCGACGCGGCCGTGATCGACCGCGACGTAGGCCTCCACGCCACTGCCCAGGGGTACGCCCACTTCATTGCGCAGCAGCCAGCCGCGCTCGCCGGTCAGCGACATTTCGCCATCGAAGCCACGCACGGTGTAGCGGCCACCGATCGAGAACCGATCCTGCGGTACCAGCGGCGAGCGGTTCCACTGCGCACGCCAGCTGCTGGTGTAGCGCAGGCTCTGGCGGCCCCACTGCATCGGCACGACCAGCTGCGCATCGGCGGTGAAGATGCGGCCATGCGCCGTGCCTTCGCCAAAGGCCTCTTCCGGTGCGCGCAGCGCGTTGAAGGCGCCGGTCCCCTTGCGGTATGCCAGGTTCACATCCAGCGTCGCCTTGCCGATGAAGTGCCGGTGGCCCAGGCCCAGTTCCCAGCCCGCCATGCGGCGGCGCTGCACTTCGATCTCGGTATCGTTGATGAAGTTGTCCGATTCGCGGTACCAGCCGCGCGCGTACATGCTGGTCTTGGCGCGCGCGTTGCGGAACAGCATGCGCGTCAGGCGCAGCTCGGCGTTGCGGCTGGAGCCGCTGTAGACGTAATTCTCGAATGCGCCGGCAACGGTCTGCTCATAGTCGAAGTTGCTGGCGTTGGCGCCCAGCAGCCATCCGCCCAGCGGCACGCTGTAATGCACTGCCCAACTGTCGGTGCCACGCTCGCTGCCGTTGAACAGCGATCTGCCCACGTTGATGTAGAACAGGTCGCTGAGGCCGGCCGCGTTGTCCACCGACACCGTGGTGCCGGCCTGCATCTTGCCGGTGGACTGGCTGCCGGCATCGTCCAGGGTCAGGTTGACCCGTACCAGGCGCGCCTGCTGCCAGCTGATCACCAGATCACTCTCGCCCGGCTTGGCCGCCGCGCCATCGGCCGGGGGCGCGATCTGGATGTCCACCTGCGCGGTCGGCACGCGCTGCAGGTTTTCCAGCGCCTGTTCGATGTCACGCAGGTTCAGTACTTCGCCGCGTGCCACCCGCACCGCGTTCCAGAGGGCGGGGGTGCGGCCTGCGCCGTCGGCAAAGCGGATGGCATTGACGCGGCCCGGGACGACCGTGAGCGTCAGGATGCCGGTCTTCAGGTCCTGCGGTGCGGCCAGGATGCGGGTGGTGACGTAGCCGCGCTCGATGATCGCGTTCTGCACGCGCTTCATCACGATGTCCACGCCGGCGGTACCCAGGCAGCGCCCGGTGGCGGGGTCGCTGCGCGGATCGGCTGCCGCCAGTGCCCAGCGGAAGCGGTCGGCCTGGTCACCCTGCAGCTCGATGCGGTTGATGGTGAAACAGGGTGATTCGTCCACCGGCAGATGGCCGAGGTCTTCAGTAGCCGGCTGCAGCCGGACATCCGGCGTGGCTTCCTGTTGTTCGCGCAGCGCGCGTTCGCGCTCCTGCTGCCGGAGCAGCTCCTGCTCCGGTGACACGACCTGCGCCCCGGCCGGTGCCTGGAAGCCGGCGATGGCCAGTGCCACGCCCACGGACAACCGCCAGTGCAACGCGCGGCTGCGTACATTACGTCCCTGTTCCACGATGTCCTGTTCCCTGCAGATGGCTGCCAGACCGACGAAGATGCGGCTGGAAGAGGCAGCACTGTAAGGGAATCGCGTGGCAGGAAACAGAGCCGGCAAACTGCCGCCGGCCCAGCCCATCCGGGCAAAATGTGATGTCCGACGGACGGCGTTCCGCTAGCGGGCGGCGCCCCGGATCTACACCCGACCCAGCGCAGGTCCGCCAGTACGCCGACAGATGCCTGCGGCACTGGGGAAACCTGTGCCCGGCCCCCGCCACTGCAGGCGACGCAGCAGTGGCGGGGTACCTTTGAAACCGTGAAGCCCGTCAGGCCTCGTAAGCCGACTCACCATGCGAGGTGACATCCAGGCCGGTGCGCTCTGCTTCCTCGGTCACGCGCAGGCCGACCACGCTGCGCACTACCAGCAGGATCAGCGTCGTCACCAACGCCGACCACACCACGGTGAGGCCGACGCTGACCACCTGCACCCAGACCTGGTGCGCGATATCCAGATCCGCCTTGGTACCACCCAGCGACTGTGCACTGAACACACCGGTAAGGATCGCGCCGACGATGCCGCCGACACCATGCACACCGAACACGTCGGCGGTGTCGTCCACTTTCAGCAGGCGCTTGAGGCCCGTGACGCCCCAGACGCAGACCACGCCGGCAACGAAGCCGATCACGATCGCGCCGAGCGGGCCGACCGTGCCACATGCCGGGGTGATGCCGACCAGGCCGGCCACCGCACCCGAAGCAGCGCCCAGTGCCGATGGCTTGCCCTTGCTGATTGCTTCCACCAGCGTCCAGCCGAGCACGGCGGCGGCGGTGGCCAGCACGGTGTTGAGGAAGGCCAGCGAGGCCACGGTATCGGCTGCGGCAGCGGAACCGGCATTGAAGCCGAACCAGCCCACCCACAGCAGCATCGCGCCGATGTAGGTGAACGGCACGTTGTGCGGCTTCAGCGCGGTCTGGCCGTAGCCCAGGCGCTTGCCGACAAACCAGGCAGCCACCAGGCCAGCAACGCCCGCATTGATGTGGACCACGGTGCCGCCGGCGAAATCGATCGCGCCCAGCTCGCCCAGGTAACCGCCACCCCAGACGATATGTGCCATCGGAATGTAGCTGAGGGTGAACCACAGCGCCGAGAACAGCAGCACCGCGCGGAACTTGATGCGCTCGGCGAAGGCACCGACGATCAGCGCGGTGGTGATGCCGGCAAAGGTCGACTGGAACGCGACGAACAGATAGTCCGGCAGTCCCTTGATCGGCGTGTTGCCGACCGACTCGGGGGTGAAGCCCTTGAGGAAGGCGAACTCGGTGAACGAACCGAAGAACGGATTGCCCGCGCTGAACACCGCGCTGTAGCCGTAGGCCACCCACAGCAGCAGCACCAGCGAGAACACCACCAGGATCTGGCTCAGTACCGACAGCACGTTCTTCGAACGCACCAGGCCGCCGTAGAACAGGGCCAGGCCCGGCACGACCATCAGCAGCACCAGCAGGGTGGAGGTGAGCATCCAGGCCACGTCGCCATGATCATAGGCGGCGGCCGCTTCGGCCACGGCCGGCGCAGCGGCTGCAGCTGCAGGGTCCTGCAGCGGCTCAACGGCCACGCTTTCGCTCGGCAGCGGCGACACCTGCGCCTGGGCGTGGGCATTGCCCGGCCAGGCACCCGCGGCCAGCGCGCTCAGCAGCATCAACAGGCACACGATATGGAACCGGGCTTGCCACCCGGTGAGAAGGCGCATCTTCATGGGGGAGTCTCCGGAAGGGGGTTACAGCGCGTCGGCACCGATTTCGCCGGTGCGGATGCGGATGACCTGTTCGACGGCGGTGACGAAGATCTTGCCGTCACCGATCTTGCCGGTGCCTGCCGACGATTGGATCGCTTCGATCACCGCATCGGCACGCTCGTCGGTGACTACGGTTTCGATCTTGATCTTGGGCAGGAAATCGACGACGTACTCGGCGCCGCGATACAGCTCGGTGTGGCCCTTCTGGCGGCCGAAGCCTTTCACTTCGGTCACGGTAATGCCCGACACGCCTGCGTCGGACAAGGCCTCGCGGACCTCGTCGAGCTTGAACGGCCGGATGATGGCGGAGATCAGTTTCATGCGCATGTCCCGATGGTGGATGGGGCCAGCGCGCCAGCGCGCGTTGGCATCAGGCAACCACGGGTCATCAGGATGATGACCGTGGCTGTTGCACCGGACACGTACAGGGCCGGGACGGCCGTGCCTCTCTCCTTGCACGACCGACGCGGGAGGGAGGGCGGCCCTGGTCGCGTATCCGGTCTCTCTCTTGCCCCTGGATAAGCGGGCCAAAGGCCCACGTTCCAATGCAGCGGACTGACAGTCCGCTCTACAACGGCGGGCCTGCGCCCGCCTTGCGGCTCCCCAGCCGCGAAAACGGAAGCGATGGCGGCGGGTGGGAGGGGGAAACCCACCGCCATCGCATCCGGTCAGCTGGCGTAGTACAGCTGGTATTCCAGCGGGTGGGTGGCCGCGCGGAACTTGGTCACTTCCTGCATCTTCAGCGCGATGTAGCCGTCGATGAAGTCATCGCTCATCACGCCACCGGCCTTCAGGAACTCGCGGTCCTTGTCCAGCGCTTCCAGCGCCTGGTCCAGCGAGGAGCAGACCTGCGGGATCAGCTTCTCTTCTTCCGGCGGCAGGTCGTACAGGTCCTTGTCGCTCGGTGCGCCCGGGTCGATCTGGTTCTTGATGCCGTCCAGGCCGGCCATCATCAGCGCAGTGAAGGTGAGGTAGCCGGACTGGATCGGGTCCGGGAAGCGCATTTCGATACGGCGCGCCTTCGGGTTGGAGACCCACGGAATGCGGCACGATGCCGAACGGTTGCGGGCCGAATAGGCCAGCATCACCGGCGCTTCGAAGCCCGGCACCAGGCGCTTGTAGCTGTTGGTGCCCGAGTTGGCGAAGGCATTGATGGCCTTGGCGTGCTTGAAGATGCCGCCGATGTACCACAGCGCCAGCTGGCTCAGGCCACCGTAGCCGTCACCGGAGAACAGGTTGGTGCCGCCCTTGGACAGCGACTGGTGCACGTGCATGCCGCTGCCGTTGTCGCCGACGATCGGCTTGGGCATGAAGGTGACGGTCTTGCCGTTGCGGTGCGCGACGTTCTTGATCACGTACTTCATGCGCAGCAGTTCGTCGGCCTTCTGCACCAGGGTGCTGAACTTGGTGCCGATCTCGCACTGGCCGGCGGTGGCCACTTCGTGGTGCTGCACTTCCACTTCGATGCCGACCTGTTCCAGGGTCTTGCACATCTCGGCGCGCAGGTCGTGCAGGGTGTCGGTCGGCGGAACCGGGAAATAGCCACCCTTCACGCCCGGACGGTAACCGCTGTTGGCGCCGTCGTACTTGGCGCCGCTGTTCCAGGCGGCTTCTTCGGAATCGACCTTGAAGAAAGTGTTGCCCATTTCATTGGCGAAACGGACCGAGTCGAAGATGAAGAATTCCGGCTCCGGGCCGAAGAACGCGGTTTCGGCAATGCCGGAGGACTTCAGGTAGGCCTCGGCGCGCTTGGCGATGCCGCGCGGGCAACGGCCATACGGCTGCATGGTGGCCGGGTCGAGGATGTCGCAGCTGATCACGATGGTCGGATCGGCGTAGAACGGGTCGACGTAGGCGCTGGCGGTATCCGGCAGCAGCACCATGTCCGACTCGTTGATGCCCTTCCAGCCGGCGATCGAGCTGCCATCGAACATCTTGCCTTCTTCGAACAGCGACGGTTCGACGATGCTGACCGGGAAGGTGACGTGCTGTTCGACGCCACGCATATCCACGAAACGCAGATCGACGAACTCGATCTGGTTGTCCTTGATCAGCTTCTCAACGTTTTCCACGGACATCGGTACGACCTCGGATGGGGATGAATGCCTGCTGAGGTACAGCAACGACCGTGCCAACTTTTCGCAGGCCGCAAGTCATTGATTTCAAAAAGGGTGCTCCGTGGCGGTGCAGAACGGCGCGCACCAAACGGGTGCACCCAGCACCAGACGCACCCGTTTGGTGCGGCGGTGATCGTCTATCCTCTCGACCTTCTTCCTTCCGCCGCGCGTGCACGCACCGTCCATGTCCGACCTGCTCTCCGCCCTGCTGCTGGGCATCCTCGAAGGCTTGACCGAATTCCTGCCGATCTCCAGCACCGGCCACCTGCTCATCGCCCAGCACTGGCTGGGCGCCCGTTCGGACTTCTTCAACATCGTCATCCAGGCCGGTGCGATCGTGGCGGTGGTGCTGGTGTTCCGCCAGCGCCTGCTGCAGCTGGCCACCGGCTTCAACCAACGCGAGAACCGTGAGTACGTGTTCAAGCTGGGCGCCGCCTTCCTGGTCACCGCAGTGGTCGGCCTGGTCGTGCGCAAGGCCGGCTGGTCGCTGCCGGAGACGGTCAGCCCGGTGGCCTGGGCACTGATCATCGGTGGCGTCTGGATGCTGCTGGTGGAGGCCTACACCGCGCGCCTGCCCGACCGCGACCAGGTGACCTGGACAGTGGCGATCGGCGTGGGCTTGGCGCAGGTGGTGGCCGGCGTGTTCCCGGGTACCTCGCGCTCGGCCTCGGCCATCTTCCTGGCCATGCTGCTGGGCCTGAGCCGCCGCGCCGCCGCCGCCGAGTTCGTGTTCCTGGTCGGCATCCCCACCATGTTCGCCGCCAGCGCCTATACCTTCCTGGAGATGGCCAGGGCCGGGCAGCTGGGCAGCGAGAACTGGACCGAGGTGGGCGTGGCCTTCCTTGCCGCGGCCGTCACCGGCTTCGTCGTAGTGAAGTGGCTGATGGGCTACATCAAATCGCACAAGTTCACCGCCTTCGGCATTTACCGCATCGCGCTGGGCGCGGCGTTGCTGCTGTGGTTGCCGTCCGGCAGCTGAACAGCGCCGGGGCACGATAACCCCGTTGCCGGCCCCACCCCGTTTCCCCCACGGTTCCCCAAGGAGAATCACCATGAACCGCAAGCTCACCCTGCTCCTCCCGTTGGCCCTGATGGCCGCCTGCAGCCAGAC
>OJST01000225.1_pt1 | contig 15666 bp, 10 predicted proteins | sample 1599491 | NCBI WGS metagenome assembly OJST01 (sample SAMN04436635, study PRJEB24849) | human gut metagenome | biome: human gut; feature: NICU; material: stool | host: Homo sapiens | place: USA: Saint Louis, MO | collected 2010-02-10
ACCGAGATCTACACTCTTTCCCTACACGACGCTCTTCCGATCTATTCACCTCCAGGTGATGTCCGCCGCAGGCCAGCCTGTCGCCGGCGCTGAAGTCACCATCACCCACACCGAGTCGGGCACCGTTTCGCGTGCCACCACCGATGCGTCGGGTCGATACAACGCGCGCGGCCTGCGCGTGGGTGGTCCGTACACCATCACCATCACCAAGTCCGGTGAAGGCACCAAGACCGAAGAGGGTGTCTTCCTGAACCTGAATCAGGTCAACACCGTCAACGCCAGCCTCGGCGGTGACCTGGCTGCGACCAACCTGGACGCGGTGAACGTCGTCGCCACCGCAGGTGGCCTGGACCTGTTCAGCGCCACCAAGATGGGCAGCGGCAGCAACGTGACCCGCGAAACGATGGATGCGCTGCCGTCGGCCAACCGCAACATCCAGGACTACATCCGCCTGGATCCGCGCATCTCGCAGGTCAGCAAGGCTGACGGCGCGATCTCGGCCGGTGGCCAGAACACCCGCTACAACGCCATCCGCATCGACGGCATCAGCGCATCCGATCCGTTCGGCCTGGGCTCCAACAACCTGCCGACCGAGCGTCAGCCGGTGTCGATGGACGCCATCCAGGAAATCAACATCGACCTGGCCAACTACGACACCACCATCGCCGGTGGTACCGGTGCGGTGATCAACGCCGTGACCAAGTCGGGTACCAATGAGTTCCACGGCACCGTGTACGGTTCGTACCGCGACAAGGACATGGTCCGTTCGCGCCTGGAAGGCGACAAGTCGGACTTCAATGGCTTCAAGGACGAGAAGACCTATGGCATGACCTTCGGCGGCCCGATCGTCAAGGACAAGCTGTTCTTCTTCACCAACTATGAAAAGTACGAGCGTAGTGGTGGCGGTGTCAGCCTGAGCGACAGCCCGTACAACAAGGATCCGTCCAAGGGCGGTATCAGTGATGCCGACATTTCGGCTGTGCAGAAGCGCATGGCGGAATTGGGCCACCCGGTGGGCGGCGTCAGTGACTTGAACAACAAGACCGAGATCGAAGAGTACGCCGTCAAGCTGGACTGGAACATCAACGAGAACCACCGTGCGGCCCTGCGCTACAACAAGATGAAGCAGGACGTCGTCCGCTTCCCGCAGGTCAGTAGCAGCGCACTCTCGCTGAGTGACTTCTGGTACACCCAGCCGACCCAGTACGAAACCTGGATGGGTGAACTGTTCAGCGACTGGTCCGAAAACTTCTCGACCGAGTTCAAGGTCTCGCACAAGGACTACTCGTCCAACCGTGTCGCAGCCTCGCACCTGCCGCAGATGCGCGTCCGCTTCGGCAACAACTCGCTGTACCTGGGTACCGAGCAGAACACCCACACCAATCTGGTCGAGTCGAAGGAACTGAGCGCCTTCGGTGCCGGTACCTGGTACATCGGTGACCACACCGTCAAGTTCGGTTTCGATTACACCGACAATGACCTGATGAACTTCTACGGCCGTAACCTGTACGGCGCATATGACTTCCGTGACCTGGCCTCCTTCCTGACGGGCACCGCGAACGGCTACCAGCTGCGCGTTCCGCGCCCGGGCGGCAGCCTGGATGACATTCCTGCCAAGTTCCACCTGAAGAACACCGGTCTGTTCATCCAGGATACCTGGGCGGTCAACTACAACCTGAGCCTGATGTTCGGCGTCCGCGTGGACATTCCGGACTTCACCAGCCAGACCAAGTACAACGCCGACATCCAGGCTCGTTACGGCTACGACAACACCAAGCTGGTCGACAAGAGCCTGATCCAGCCGCGCGTTGGCTTCAACTACACCTTCGACAGCGATCGCCCGACCCAGCTGCGCGGTGGCGTGGGCCTGTTCGGCGGTGCTGCGCCCAATGTGTGGCTGGCAGGTGCTTACCAGAACACCGGCCTGAACTACGTCGAGTACAACGTTCCGGGTAATCCGGGTGGCTTCAGCGTCGATGCCGATAATCCGTTCATTCCGGACCCGTCGCGTATCGTTGCGCGCCAGAACGTCGACATCATCAACCCGGGCACCCGCCTGCCGTCGGTGTGGAAGGCGAACCTGGCCTTCGATCATGAACTGCCGTGGTACGGCATCGTGGCGTCGGCCGAACTGCTGTTCACCAAGGTCAAGGATGGCCTGTACTTCGAGCGCCTGGACCTGACCAATGGCAAGGGCAATGGCCCGACCTTCGTGTCTGCACAGGACGGTCGTGAGATCTACTGGAACGACAAGGGCCTGAACCAGGCCAACAGCAAGATCGACACCCGCACCGGCGACAACCTGGGCATGGAGAACGGCACCAACGGCGTGCTGAATCGCAACTACCGCCCGAACAACATTGGCGACGTGCTGCTCCTGCGCAACACCGACAAGGGTCGTGGCAGCCAGGCTACCTTCTCGCTGGCCAAGCCGCTGACCGAGAACTGGGGCTGGTCGCTGGGTTACACCTACACCCAGTCGAAGGAAGTGAGCCCGCTGACCAGCTCGCAGAACACCTCGAACTGGAACAACACCCAGATCCTGAACGCCAACGAGAACATCGCGTACAACTCGCGCTATGGGATCAAGGACCGTATCACCGGCACCCTGGAGTGGAAGCACAACTTCTTCGGTGACAATGCTACCCGTATCGGCCTGTTCTACGAAGGTCGCTCGGGCCGTCCGTACAGCTACGTGTTCTACAACGATGCCAACGGCGACAGCGCCATCGGCAACGATCTGTTCTACGTGCCGAAGGGTGTGGGCGACGTGCTGTTCACTGGCGGCGCAACGATGGAGAAGAAGTTCTTCGATTGGCTGGCGCAGAACCCGGAACTCGAGGCCTACCGTGGCAGCGTGGTCCCGGCCAACTCGCACCGCGCCAAGTGGGTCAACAGCTTCGACGTTCGTATCAGCCAGGAATTCCCGGGCTTCGTGAAGGGTCACAAGGGTGAAGTCGCCCTGGACATCATGAATGTCGGCAACCTGCTGAACAAGAAGTGGGGCCTCATTGACGACTACGGCTTCTATGCAACCCGCCGCGTGGGCAACTTCGCAGGTATCGATCCGGCCACCGGGAAGTATGTGTACTCGTTCACCGGTGCGGATGATTCCTCGATCCAGGAAAACAACAATGACAAGGGCAACACTGCCGTGTCGCGTTGGTCCATGCAGCTGACTGTGAAGTACAAGTTCTGATCCGTCAGAGCTTGATGATGTAAACGGAAACGGCCGGGGAAACCCGGCCGTTTTCCGTTCAGGCGAAAGTCCTTGCAGGCCACTCCGCATCGGCGTAGCATCCAGAAATGTGCGCGGTGCCAACGCCGCCGATGCGGTCCCGGAAAGGCGAACGCGGGGAGCACACATCCAACGGTCGGGCTTCCCGGCCGTTTTGCTTTTTAAGGGGGCGGCAGTACAGTCGGAAACCTTGAAGGAAGCAAAAAATTGGACATGACCACGAACGAAAAATCAGCCCGCGCACTGCCGGTGCAGGACGCACGGATCTACCCGCGCGGTGGGCTGGATGTGCTGTCGCGGGCCGAAGTGGCCCGCCTGCGCGATGCCTCTGCCGGCGGCATGCACGAGCTGCTGCGCCGCTGCGCGCTGGCCGTGTTGACCAGCGGCAGTGCCTCTGACGATCCGCGCGCGGCGCGCGATCTGTATCCCGATTTCGACATCCAGGTGGCGCAGCAGGATCGCGGCGTGCGCATCGACCTGGTCAACGCACCGGCCATGGCCTTCGTCGATGGCGAGATCATCCGCGGTGTTGCCGAACTGCTGTTCGCCGTGGTGCGTGACCTGGCCTACATGGCCATCGAGATGGGTCCTGCCTACGCGGCCGAGCTGGAGTCGTCCGAGGGCATCACCAACGCGGTGTTCGGCCTGCTGCGCAATGCGCGCATCCTCAACCCGGGTGACCCGAACCTGGTGGTGTGCTGGGGCGGCCACTCGATCTCGCGCGACGAGTATCTGTACACCAAGCAGGTGGGCTATGAACTGGGCCTGCGCGGCCTGGACATCTGCACCGGCTGCGGCCCGGGCGCGATGAAGGGTCCGATGAAGGGTGCCACGATCGCACATGCCAAGCAGCGCCGTACCGTGACGCGCTACATCGGCCTGACCGAGCCGGGCATCATCGCCGCCGAGTCGCCGAACCCGATCGTCAACCACCTGGTGATCATGCCGGACATCGAGAAGCGCCTGGAGGCCTTCGTCCGCATCGGCCACGGCATCATTGTGTTCGCCGGTGGCGTCGGTACCGCCGAGGAGATCCTGTACCTGCTCGGCATCCTGCTGCGCGAGGAAAACAAGGACCTGCCGTTCCCGCTGATCCTGACCGGACCGACCGTGGCGGCGCCGTACTTCGAGCAGATCGACCGCTTCATCCGCCTGACCCTGGGTGACGCGGCCGCCGAGCGCTACGAGATCATCATCGGCGACCCGGTGGCGGTGGCGAAGAAGATGGCCAACGGCATCAAGCGCGTGCGCGAGCACCGCCTGGCGCAGAAGGACTCGTTCTTCTTCAACTGGTCGATCGAGATTCCGTGGGAGTACCAGCAGCCGTTCGTGCCCACCCACGAGGCGATGGCCGCATTGGACCTGCACCACGGGCGTGCCCCGCACGCGCTGGCGGCCGACCTGCGCCGGGCGTTCTCGGGCATCGTCGCCGGTAACGTGAAGGAAGACGGCATGCATCGCATCGAACAGTTCGGGCCGTTCCAGATCCATGGCGACCCGGACATGATGCAGGCGCTGGACGCGTTGCTGCGCGCTTTCGTCGAGCAGCGCCGGATGAAGATCTCCGGCGAATACCAGCCCTGCTACCAGGTGCTGGCCTGAGCCCGGGCCGGTGCGATGGGGATCGCGCCGGCCGGGGTGGGAGGGTGCGGGTCGTCAAGGCTTTGACGCCCGTCGCCCTGGATTGACCGTTCATCCTGCCGCCGCTTGCCGGTGGCGGGACGATGGCCCATCGTGGCCATCAACACGCTGGGGAGCGTCCAATGTCTTTGCGCCGGCAAAACGGCTTCACGCTGGTCGAGTTGATGATCACGCTGGTCATCCTGGTCATTCTGGCCAGCATCTCCTATCCCAGCTTCCGCACCGCGATGCGCTCGAACCGGCTGACCACCACCAACAACGAGGTGATCGGTCTGTTGTCGCTCGCTCGCAGCGAGGCCATCCGCAACCGCCATGGTGGCGGGGTGTGCGGCAGCAGCAACGGCACGTCCTGCGATGGTGAGTGGAGCAAGGGCATGCTGGCCTGGGGCGACGCCGATGGCGATGGCTCCGTCAGCGGCAGCGAAAGCGTGCTGCGCTTCTCCAAGGGCAGCAGCAGCCTGGCGGTCGAGGCTCCCAGCCCAACCGTCATCACCTTCGATTCCCAGGGACGCCGCCGCGCGTCCGCCGACCAGGTCGTGAGCCTGGTGCCGCAAGGCTGCAAGACGGGTGACCCCATGCGGACCCTGACCGTCCTGTTCTCCGGCCAGGTCCGCTCCACCGCAGGAACCTGCAAATGAAACGTCGTCGTTCCGGCATGGGCGGGCCTGCCCGCAGTCGTGGCTTCAGCCTGATCGAGGTGCTGATCGCGCTGCTGGTGCTGGCGTTCGGCCTGCTTGGCTTTGCGCTGCTGCAGACCATGAACGTGCGGTTCGTGCAGAGCGCCAGCCAGCGCACCCAGGCCACCAGCCTGGCCTACGATCTGATCGAGCTGATGCGCGTGCAGCGCAGCGAAACCCTCAACGGTGGCGAATACACCAAGGCCTCCTTCACTGCCGGCTCGGTCACCGCGCCGGCTGGCCCCTGCACCTGGCCCAACAGTGCCGACGTGACAGCCTCCAAGGCGAACGTGGCGCGCTGGCAATGCCAGGTCGTCAAGGTGCTGGGAGGCAAGGCCAGCGCCAACGTGACCGTCAATGATGGTCTGGTCACGGTGGGCATCGGCTGGGGAGACGAGCGATGGAACGCAGCCAATCCCGACAGCATCACCACGTTCACCCTGGTTACCCGTCTATGAAGCGCGCGCCTTCCGCTGCCAGCCATGCGGCTGGCCTCTCGCTGGTTGAACTGCTGATCTCGCTGGTCATCGGCCTGGTGCTGATGCTGGGCGTGACCCAGATCTTCATGGCTTCGCGGGCGGCCTCGCAGCTGTCCGAAGGTGTCGCGCGCACCCAGGAGAACGCCCGATTCGCATTGGAGTTCCTCGAGCGCGACATCCGGATGGCCGGGCACATGGGCTGCGTGAATGACCAGGCGCACCTGGTGCGCGCCCAGGACAGTGTCAAGGTCAACATTGCCGGCGTGAAGTCGGGTGATGGCAGCCCGATGGACTTCTCGGTGCCGATCCAGGGTTACGAGGCGCAGGGCACCGCGCCTGGCAACAAGCTGACCCTCGGCGCAAGCTGGGGGGCTGCCGGCAGCACGCCGTCGGCGATCACCAATCTGAAGCCCAAACCGCTTGGCGGCAGCGACATCATCGTGATGCGCTACCTGGCGCCGGAAGGCTCGCCGGTGCTGTCCATCGGCTCCGGCACTTCGCCGGACATCACGATCGCCAGTGACGCGGCGGCCCGCCTGTCGGCCGGTGCCGTCACCACGCCCTCGGCGTTTGCCGTGGCCGATTGCAGCAAGGTGGACGTGTTTGCGGGAAAAATCGCCGGCAGCACGATCACGGCCAGCAAAGCCGATCTCTCGGCGTATTCGGCCAACAACGCGGTGACCATGGTCTATCGGGTGGAATCGATGGCGTACTACGTGGCAACGAATACCGCCGGCGAACCCGCGCTGTACCGCGCGCGTGGCGCTGGCGACAACACGTTCGCCACCGGTGAGGAGCTGGTGGAGGGCATTGAGAGCCTGCAGTTCCTCTACGGCCAGGATACCGAGACGGCGATCAGCAGCACCGCGCCGCCGACCGGGGTAATCGCCTTCCAGAAGACTGCCAGCGGGGTCAGTACCGGTACCGATGCCGCCGCTGTCGCTGCGTGGCGACGGGTTGGCCTGGTGCAGTTTGGACTGCTGGTGCGCAGCCCGCAGCGCGCCGCGGCCGAGCAGGCCAATACGGCCGTGGCCCAGCTGGGCGTGCTCGGCGTTGGCTTCAATCCGCCCACGACCTACGACGATCGCTACCGCGCCTCCTACGAGGTGTCCGTGGCACTGCGCAACCGACTGTTCGGGAACTGACCCATGAAGCCCTCCGTCTCCCGTCGATTCCAGGGGCGTACGCAGCAGCGCGGTGCGGTGCTGTACGTGGCTCTGATGCTGTTGATCCTGCTGTCGCTGATCGGCGTGGTCGGCATGCAGGTGGCAAGCATGCAGGAGCGCATGTCCTCCAACTACCGGGCCGCCAACGTGGCGTTCCAGGCCAGCGAGCGGGCGGTCCGTGACGCCGAGCGGTCGATCGAGGAGATCGACAACAATACCGGCGACGGCGGCTCGTTGAAGGCTGACGCCATCAAGCGCATCTGCGATGACGGCTTCGATCCCACCCGCTGGGTGGGAGAGCAGAAACTGTCGGCGGCGCCGGTGGTCAGCGTGCGCCGCATCGACGCCTGCATCCAGGGCGAATCGACGCTGGGCATGGGCACGCCGGAAAGCGAAGAGCCCACCCGCGTCTACCAGATCACCGCGTTCGGCTCCGATCGCGATGCCGCCACCAGCAACGAGGGTACTTCCTCGGCGGCTGTCGACACTGTTTTCAAGCTTTGAGGAACCCGGTCATGGCGACCCGAAAGATCAAGATCCTGGCCGGCTCCGGGCTGTTGCTGGCGGTGGCTGGCGGCACCTGGCTTGCGATGAACCTGTTCGCCGCGCAGGCGCAGGGCACATTGTCGCAGCACCCGATGAACCTGAAGGTCTCCGCGCCGCCGTCATTCATCATGGCGGTGGATGATTCGGGTTCGATGACCTTCCAGACCCAGTTCCCAGGGCAGGATGGAACGGCGTGCTGGAACTATGCCCGGCAGAGCTTCTTCAGATCCAAGGGTGTACTGAACACCGTTGACGACATCATCAGTGGCTACGATCGCTATGGAAATCCCATCTATGGCGCGGGTGAGTGCGACTACTTCTATGTACTGCCAGGTGCCCGAATCAACGACAACAGCGGCATTCCCGCGCTGGACGTATTCGGGTTCGCGCGATCGGCCGCCTACAATCCGGCGTACTACGATCCGAACATCAAGTACGAGCCTTGGCTGAACATCGTCAAGGAAGAGGTCGTGTCCTATCCTCAGGCCAATACGACAGCCACCCTCATTGATCCGCGTGACACGGGTAATTCGCTATCGCTTGCTGCGAGCTACCTGGGTAAATCCAGTTGGGATGTCCAACGGATGCAGAAGGGCATGGTTGCGCCGCAGGGGCAGGCCTATGCGAATGTGACCCGATACGAGGATCGCTCGGGGAACGTAACGTATACATTCGGTAGCGAAAACAGCAATGGCAATAGCGCTGGCCGAAGCTGGACTTCGGCGGATTACGCATCTCTCAGGTACGTTCCGGCAACATTCTTCATGCCCTACAGCAGTGATGCGGACCCCCGTCCCCAGCTGCCGGGGACGACCAATGCATATGCGGGCGTGAAGCGCACCAGAATTGCGGGTGCCTGTGGCCCAGGGTGTGACATGTGGAAGTATGTCATCGCATCCGGTGATGCCGCCGCGCTCCAGAATTTCGCCAACTGGTACTCCTACTACGGTAACCGAAACCGCGCGATGATCGCCGGCATGACGCATGCGTTGAACGTCAACGACATGTATGTCGGCTACTTCAAGATCAACGACTTCCTGAAGTACAACAGCTCGTCGGATGATGCGAAGCGTCTCGCGATCCAGGACATGAGCCTGATCTCGCAAAAGGCGAAACTGTACAGCGACATGATTGCGCTGACCGCCAATGGCGGTACGCCCAACCGAAATGCGGTCAATGCGGCCGGCCTGCAGTTCATGCGAACCGACGATGCGGCCCCCATCAAGCTTTCCTGCCAGAAAAACGCGGTGATGCTGTTCACCGATGGCTACAGCAACAACGGCAACGGGTTCCCATCGAGTTCGATTCCCACCCCAGGGAACATTGACGGTGCCATGGGTGCCCCGTTCAAGGACAGCAACTCGGATACGATGGCTGATATCGCGGCGTATTATTACGTCAATCCGTTGCGCACCGATACCGCGATGCCCAAGGGCAATGTGCCGGTGCCGGAGCAGTGCGCGACCAGTACCGACAAGTCGCTGGACTGCAACAAGAACCTGCATATCAACTTCTACGGGATCACCCTGGGTGCGCGTGGCAACCTGTTCGATCCGGACAAACAGCAGAATCCGTATACCGATTCGGCCATCTACAACAACTGGCCGCCACGTCAGAACAACAACCCCAGCACCGTGGATGACATCTGGCACGCCGCGACCAATACCCGCGGTGAGTACATCAACGCGCGTACTCCGGCAGACATCACCACGGCCATGCGCCGGGTGCTCTCGTCGGTCACCTCCGGGCCAGCGCCTTCGGGCAGCCAGGGCCTGACCGGCGCGCGTATCGGTACCGGGTCGCTGGCGGTCACGCCCCAGTTCGAAGTGGCCAACGAGGAAACCGATTGGTTCAGTCGCCTGAAGGCATCCAAGCTTGCGGTGAACGACAAGACGCAGCAGACCGAGTACACGCAGGTGTGGGAAGCGGCGGAGAAACTGGGGGCGCAGCGTTCGCGCACCATCGTTGCCACCAAGGGCAATGCTGCAGTTGACTTCAGCAGCACCAATATCGCCTTCACCGACCTCTGCAACAAGGATGAGAAGCAGTATCCGGGCATTGCGCGCTGTTCCGCGACCGAGGCTGAAAAGCTGGGCGGCGACATCGCCACGGCCATGGCTTATCTGCGCGGCGACGCATCGCGCGAAGTACGCAACTCGGGGGGCATCTATCGCACCCGTACCACCGTGCTGGGCGACATTGTCAATTCCAGCCCGGTGATCAGTTCGCCCCGCGATGACTATGGCTACCAGCGCATCAGCACCGCGATGGCGACCTCGTATGCGACGTACCTGACCCGCAAGCGCAACAATGGCCGCTACATGGTCTATGTCGGTGCCAACGACGGCATGCTGCATGCCTTCGACGGTGGCATGAACGGCAATGGCGTAAGTGACGGTGCCGGAGGCAGCGAGACCTTCGCCTACATCCCTGGAACCGCGCTGGGCCACATGGCCAACCTGCTGTATCCCTACGTGGCGGCCAACAAGTCCGACCAGCGCTTCCGTCATCGCTACTACGTGGATGGACCGATCGCGGTGGCGGATGCACAGATCGGTGGCAACTGGGCCACGGCGCTCGTCGGTACGGCGGGCGCCGGTGGGCGCTCGGTGTTCGCGCTGGATGTAACCACGCCGTCCAGCTTCGGCACCGGCAATCGCCTGTGGGAAATCAGTGACGTGGCGCCGGGGCTCGACAGCACCATAAAGGCGAACATCGGCCATGTCCTTGGCAAGCCGGTGATCGTGCCGGTGAAGGAAGGGACCGGGGTGGCGTGGAAAGCGATCTTCGGCAACGGTTACAACAGCCTCAGCCGCAAGGCCGTGCTGTTCGTGGTCGACCTGGGATCGGGCGCGGTGCGGATGATCACTGCTACCGAGGCCGCAGCAACCGCACCCGCCGGTGACAATGGCCTGGGCAACATCGTGGCTGTCGACCGTTGGCGCGCCGACAGCGCCGGTGGGACGGGGCGTGTACGTGGCCGTGACGGCCTGGCGGACACGATCTATGCGGCCGACCAGCGCGGCGCGCTGTGGAAGTTCGACCTGGAAAGCACGGCGACCTCGGTCACCACGCCGGTGTTCACCACGGCGCGCCAGACCAACAACAACAACCAGGTGTATCGCCAGCCGATTACCGGTGGCATGACCGCCGTGACCGGACCCGGTGGTGGCGTGATGCTGGTGCTGGGTACCGGCAGCTTCTCCTTCGACAATGACCCCCAGGATCTCACCGCGCAATCGCTGTACGGTGTCAACGACACCAGCAAGGACCAGCCGGAGGCCACGATCGTGCCCGCCAATCTGGTGGCCTATACGGTGACCACCACCAACAAGTTGCGCACGGTCACGGCCACGCCCTTCTCCGGGGCGGCGCGCGGATGGAGCATTGCACTGCCCGGCGCAGGTGAACGCTTTGTTGGTAATCCTGCCGTGGCGTCGGGAACGGTGTTCATGCCGACCTACATGCCTACCGCGGGTGGCCGTGGCTGTTCGACCGAGGGAAGCAACTGGCTGTTTGGCCTCAATCCGATCTCGGGTGTTGCATCGCTGGAGCAGGCGCGGGTCGGGTCCATTACCGGCACGCCCTACGGAGCGGGCACGGCTGGCGTGAGTCTCGACACCGGCGGCACCGCACCGGTGAAGGACGTCAATGTCTCGGTGATGCCACGCCTGGCAAAGGGTGCCGATCGAGGCGGACGTGCCTGCTGGATGGCGGTCAACGTGGCGGGTGCTCCGACGATGTACGTGCCTTATCCCTGCGGTCGCCAATCCTGGCGCCAGATCCAGTAACGAAGACATGCCCATGAGCCTGAACACTCTTTCCCGTACCCTGCGTCGTCCCGGCAAACAGCACGGTTTCTCCCTCATCGAACTGATGATCGTGGTGATCGTGCTCGGCATCCTGGCCGCGATTGTCGTTCCGTCATACCAGCAGTACATCCGCCAGTCGCACCGGGGCGTGGCCAAGGCGGACCTGGTGGAATACGCGCAGCGTGCTGAGCGCTACTACTCGGTGAACAACACCTACTCGGGTTTCGCGCTGCCCAGCAAGGTGTCGCCGCGCGAGGGCGGGACCACACGGTACGCCATCACGTTCGATGGCAAGGCGTCCTCGTTCACGCTGACTGCGACGCCCCAGGGCAACCAGACCAAGGACAGCTGCGGGACGCTGAGCGTGGACCAGGCCAACCGCAAAACGGCCAGCGGCACGGTTTCCGATTGCTGGTAAATCAGGTGTTGATCTTCCTCTGAACGCCCAGTACAATGCGCCTCCCCGCCCGAATAGCTCAGCCGGTTAGAGCACTTGACTGTTAATCAGGGGGTCGTTGGTTCGAGTCCAACTTCGGGCGCCAGATACTGCAAAAGCCGCGAGAAATCGCGGCTTTTGTCGTTTTGGCCCGTCAGCAGGGAAGGGTGCGGTCGACACGCTCGCTGCGGATGCGGCCGCCGTTGTTGATGACCAACCTGCCATGCAGCCGGTCTCCTGCACAGATGCGCAGCGTCAGATTGGCACCGGGACTGCGCCCGTCAGGCTGGAAGAACAGCAGCGGCCGTCCACCGCTGGCCTGGGCGACGATGGCGATGTCGGTCCGGCCTTGATGGTGGATCAGGATGTCCTGGGCGGATGCTGGTGTCCCCCGGTGCCTGCCGCTGCGATAGATGATCCACCCTGCGCTCCAGTCGCGGGAGCACTGCTCACCGTCGTCGCTGGCGCACAGCCCGATCAGTTCGCGGCGCTTCAGGGCCTCGCTTCTGGCGCTGGAAAGACTGGCATGCAGGGTCAGCTGCAGGGCGTCGGCGCGTTGCCGCAACAGCACCGGGCGCAGGGCCGGCCAGCTCACGGCCAGCAGAACGGAAAGGATGGCGATCACCACCAGCATCTCGACCAGATGCATGCCGCGTGATGCTGAACGACAGTGGGCGGGAGTGCGATGCATGGCATCAAGCCTCGCGCCGCAGCGGGGCGGCCGCCATCAGGCACTGCCGCGCCCGCCTGCCCGGAAAGCCCTCAGCCGGCCGTCACCCCTTGCCCCGTATACTTGTCCTTCCCGGGAACTGGCAACACCATGAGCGACCGTTTCGAACTCGTCTCGCCGTATTCGCCGGCAGGCGACCAGCCTGATGCCATCGCGAAGCTGACCAGCAACTTCGAGGCGGGCATCGCCAAGCAGACCCTGCTGGGCGTCACCGGCTCGGGCAAGACCTACACCATCGCCAACGTCATCCAGAACGTGCAGAAACCGACGCTGATCATGGCGCCGAACAAGACGCTGGCGGCGCAGCTGTATGGTGAGTTCAAGGCGTTCTTCCCGCACAACGCGGTCGAGTATTTCGTCAGCTACTACGACTACTACCAGCCGGAGGCCTACGTGCCTTCGTCGGACACCTTCATCGAGAAGGACAGTTCGATCAACGAGCACATCGAGCAGATGCGGCTGGCCGCGACCAAGACCCTGCTGTCGCGCCCGGATGCGATCGTGGTGGCCACGGTGTCGGCGATCTATGGCCTGGGTGCGCCGGAGGACTACCTGTCGCTGCGCCTGATCCTGTCCAAGGGCGAGCGCATCGACCAGCGCGACCTGATCAATCACCTGACCCAGCTGCAGTACACGCGCAACGAGTACGAGCTGCAGCGCGGCACGTTCCGCGTGCGTGGCGAAGTGATCGACGTGTTCCCGGCCGAGTCGGACAGCGAAGCGCTGCGCATCGAGCTGTTCGACGGCGAGGTCGAGAAGATCACCCTGTTCGACCCGCTCACCGGTGAGACGATGCGCAACATGCAGCGTTTCACCGTCTACCCCAAGACCCACTACGCCACTACCCGCGAACGCGTGCTGGCCGCGGTGGAAACGATCAAGGTGGAGTTGAAGGAGCGGCTTGAGCAGCTGTACGCGGAAAACAAGCTGGTGGAGGCGCAGCGCCTAGCACAGCGCACGCAGTTCGACATCGAGATGATGGCCGAGGTCGGGTTCTGCAACGGTATCGAGAACTACTCGCGGCACCTGACCGGCAAGAACGCCGGCGAGCCGCCACCGACGCTGTTCGACTACCTGCCGCCGGACGCGCTGCTGGTCATCGACGAATCGCACGTGACCATTCCGCAGATCGGCGCCATGTTCAAGGGCGATCGCTCGCGCAAGGAGACCCTGGTCGAGTTCGGATTCCGCCTGCCGTCGGCACTGGACAACCGACCGCTGCGTTTCGAGGAATGGGAGGCGCGTTGCCCGCGCGCGATCTACGTGTCCGCCACGCCGGGCCCGTATGAGTACCGCGAGGCCGGCGACGAGATCACCGAGCTGGTGGTGCGCCCGACAGGCCTGATCGATCCGGTGGTGGAGATCCGCCCGGTGGGCACCCAGGTCGACGACCTGATGAGCGAGGCCAACGCGCGCATCAAGGCCGGTGACCGAGTGCTGGTCACCACGCTGACCAAGCGCATGGCCGAGAACCTCACCGAATACCTGACCGAACACGGTATCCGCGTGCGTTACCTGCACTCGGACGTGGATACGGTCGAGCGCGTGGAGATCATCCGCGACCTGCGCCTGGGCAAGTTCGATGTGCTGGTGGGCATCAACCTGCTGCGTGAAGGCCTGGACATGCCCGAGGTGTCGCTGGTGGCGATCCTCGACGCCGACAAGGAAGGCTTCCTGCGCTCCACCGGTTCGCTGATCCAGACCATCGGCCGCGCCGCCCGCAATGTGCGCGGCAAGGCGATCCTGTATGCGGACAAGGTGACCCGCTCGATGCAGGCAGCGATCGACGAGACCGACCGCCGCCGCGCCAAGCAGGTCGAGTACAACGAAGAACATGGCATCGTGCCGCGCTCGGTCGCGCGCCCGATCGTCGACGTCCTCGAAGGTGCGCGTTCGGATGCGGCGGAGAAGGAAGCCAAGAAGGGCAAGGGCAAGGGCAGGGCGGGTGTTGCCGAGGACGGAGCCGATTACCGTTCGCTCGGTCCGGCCCAGCTGGCGGCGCGTCTCAAGGCGCTGGAACAGAAGATGTACCAGCACGCCAAGGACCTGGAATTCGAGGATGCCGCACGGGTGCGTGACCAGATCCGGCAGCTGAAGGAAGCGAGTCTGGGCTGAACGCGGCGGTGCAGCATCTTCTTCACAAAAGTGTTGCGCTTCACGGCCGGCATCCGTAATATACGCGGCCTGCACCGACGCAATCGCGGACGTTCAGAAGCAAAAACGGGCGGTTAGCTCAGCGGTAGAGCACTACCTTGACATGGTAGGGGTCACAGGTTCGAACCCTGTACCGCCCACCACCTGGCTCCCGGCATTGCCGGTGCAGCGGTGGATCACGATGAAAGCCGGCCCTGGGCCGGCTTTTTCGTTTACGACGGTTGCCGGTGTCGAGCGTCAGCGCTGGGCAACCCATTCGTCGATGCTGATCATGCGCTGCAGCCGCCAGTGCCCGTCCACGCGTTCCCAGACCTGCGCGAAGCGCGCCGAGCCGGCTTGCCGCTGCGGGGCGTCGGCCTGCAGCGGCTGATTGCCTACGCGCAATACGCGATCCTGGCGTAGCCGGTACAACTGCAGGGCCGTCGGCTCCGGTGTCTGGTCATGTGCCGGGGGCACGCCCGCATGCCCGGCGTCGGCCTGCAGGATCTGGCTGCGCAGGGAGGCATCCCCGGCGTCGGCATCGCGGCCGAACAGGCCAGCGCACAACAGCAGCAGGGCAAGCATCGGCATGGCACGGTGCTCCGGAGAAGGGAGTCCAGCGTGGCACTGCCCCCTGCGCTGTGAAACCGGTATGCGACGAAAGCCGGAAAAGCGCCCGCCAAGTCGCTGCGGGAAGGATGAATCCGGGCCAGGAAGTGCCGGGCCGCGCTTCAAGGCGGCCCGGCGTGGTGGGCCACTGCGGCGTGGCCCGGTCATGGCCGCGGCGCTGGCTCAGCTCCGCGGCGGG
>OJST01000226.1_pt1 | contig 15542 bp, 11 predicted proteins | sample 1599491 | NCBI WGS metagenome assembly OJST01 (sample SAMN04436635, study PRJEB24849) | human gut metagenome | biome: human gut; feature: NICU; material: stool | host: Homo sapiens | place: USA: Saint Louis, MO | collected 2010-02-10
CGACGAGCCGTTCTCCAACCTCGACGTGGAACTGCGCCGGCGGCTGAGCCATGAGGTGCGTGACATTCTCAAAAGCCGCGGCACCAGTGCCGTTCTGGTGACCCATGACCAGGAGGAAGCGTTTGCCGTCAGCGACCAGGTCGGGGTGTTCAAGGAGGGCCGCCTGGAACAGTGGGACACACCCTACAATCTGTACCACGAGCCACAGACACCGTTCGTTGCCAGCTTCATCGGCCAGGGCTATTTCATTCGTGGCCAGATGGTCAGCCACGAAGCGGTCAGCACCGAACTGGGCGAGTTGCGGGGTAACCGCGCCTACATCATGGCCGCGGGCAGCTCGGTGGATGTGCTGCTACGCCCGGACGATATCGTGCATGCACCAGGCAGCCCCCTGCAGGCCAGAATAGTCGGCAAGAGCTTCCTCGGCGCCTCGACCCTGTACCGCCTGCAGTTGCCGACCGGCAGCCAGCTGGAAGCGATATTCCCCAGCCATGACGATCAGCAGGTAGGTGACGATGTCGGCATTGCGGTAAAGGCCGACCACCTGGTGCTGTTCCCGGCACCCGGTAGCGTTGCGGCGCAGTTGTCGCCCCTTGAGAATGGGGTTCGTCGCTACAGCTCGGCGACCTGATACAGGGTGCTGGGGCTGCACGGCAGCCCCAGCTTCTCAGCCTCTGCCAATGCCGGCAAATTTGCCCTGGGTATGCTCGGCCAGCACTGCGGCCGCCAACTCCACCTCGAGCCCTCGCCGTCCGGCACTGACATGGATGGTTGCAAAGTTCTGCGCCGAATCATCGATGAAGGTGCGCAAGCGTTTCTTTTGCCCCAGCGGGCTGATTCCACCCACCAGGTAGCCCGTAGCGCGCTGCGCCGCCGCCGGGTCGGCCATCTCGCACTTCTTCACCCCGGCAGCATGGGCCAGGGCCTTGAGGTCCAGGGTGCCTCCCACTGGCACCACCGCCACCAGCAACTCGCCTTTCTCGCTGCTCGCCAGCAACGTCTTGAATACCTGCTGCGGGTCCAGCCCAAGCTTCTCTGCCGCCTCCAGCCCATACGACGCCGACTTGGGGTCGTGTTCGTAACTGTGCACGCGATGCTCGGCACGATGCTTCTTCAACAGGTCTAGGGCGGGGGTCATGCTGGGGCTCCGGTCTGGGACGGCTCGGCGGCTACTTTAGGACAATTCCCACATGGCAGCCAGCGCACCGCAATCGCGCAGCTCTGGCACGGGCATCCGAAACCGATTTTAGCGGCCATTTCGTGACTGGTCGTTCACTTTCGACCTTTGACATCAGCGTTTCTTGTCTATATTTTTTCGTTTCTGAATACGTGGTGCACGTTAAAGGTGCACTTCCCTGCTCGGTGTCAATGGGGATGGACACCGAGCTTTGCTGTCGAGCGCCAAGCGCCTCACAACAAAAACAACGAGGTCATACATGACGACTGCTCTACGCCAGCCCACACTGTCCAGCCAATGCCTGGCCGAATTTCTCGGCACGGGCTTGCTGATATTCTTCGGCACCGGCTGCGTTGCCGCCCTCAAAGTCGCGGGCGCCAGCTTCGGCCTGTGGGAAATCAGTATCATCTGGGGTGTCGGGGTAAGCATGGCCATCTACCTCACCGCCGGCATTTCCGGCGCGCACCTGAACCCGGCCGTGAGCATCGCCCTCACCCTGTTCGCCGGTTTCGACAAGCGCAAGCTGCCCTTCTACATGCTGGCCCAGGTGTGCGGCGCATTCTGTGGTGCAGCACTGGTCTACACCCTGTACAGCAACCTGTTCTTCGATTTCGAACAGGCGCACGCCATGCTACGCGGAAGCGAAGCCAGCCTGGAGCTGGCGTCGGTGTTCTCCACTTACCCGCACCCCTCGCTCTCCACCGGCCAGGCCTTCCTGGTCGAAGTGGTGATCACCGCTATCCTGATGGCTGTGATCATGGCCCTGACCGACGACAACAATGGCCTGCCGCGCGGCGCCGTGGCGCCGCTGCTGATCGGCCTGCTGATCGCCGTGATTGGCAGCGCCATGGGCCCGCTGACCGGGTTCGCGATGAACCCGGCACGTGATTTCGGTCCAAAGCTCATGACATTCCTGGCGGGCTGGGGCGAAATTGCCTTTACCGGTGGGCGCAGCGTTCCTTACTTCCTGGTGCCGATCTTCGCGCCGATCGTTGGCGCCTGCGTGGGCGCCGCGGCCTATCGCGGCCTGATCGCCCGCAACCTGCCTGTTGCAACTGCCGAGCACCCTGAGACAAATGACAACCGCCAGGGCGATACTCAAGCCAGTTGATCGCGGCATCACACACAGCCCTGACCCCCTATTCTTGCAAGGCCTACGACCATGACAGACACCCAGGACAAGAACTACATCATCGCCCTGGACCAGGGCACCACCAGTTCGCGAGCGATCATTTTCGATCGTGACGCCAACGTGGTGGGTACCTCCCAGCGCGAGTTCGCCCAGCACTACCCGCAGGCGGGCTGGGTCGAACACGACCCGATGGAGATCTTCGCCACCCAAAGCGCGACCATGGTCGAAGCCTTGGCCCAAGCGGGCATCAGCCATGCGCAGGTTGCCGCGCTGGGCATCACCAACCAGCGCGAGACCACTGTTGTATGGGACAAGGAGACCGGGCGCCCGGTATACAACGCCATCGTCTGGCAGTGCCGCCGCAGCACCGAGATCTGCGCCCAGCTCAAGCGCGATGGCCATGAAGACTACATTCGCGAAGCCACGGGCCTGGTCACCGACCCGTACTTTTCCGGCACCAAGCTGAAATGGATCCTCGACAACGTTGAAGGCGCCCGTGAACGGGCCGAACGTGGCGAATTGCTGTTCGGCACCATCGATACCTGGCTGATCTGGAAATTTTCCGGTGGCAAGGTCCATGTCACCGACTACACCAATGCCTCGCGCACGCTGATGTTCAACATCCACAGCCTGCAGTGGGACGACAAACTGCTGGAGATCCTGGGCATCCCGCGGCAGATGCTGCCTAAGGTGCGGCCGTCGTCGGAAGTGTACGGCCACACCAAGAGCGGCATCGCCATCGCCGGTATCGCCGGTGACCAGCAGTCGGCCCTGTTCGGCCAGATGTGTGTGGCACCGGGCCAGGCCAAGAACACCTACGGCACCGGCTGCTTCCTGCTGATGAACACCGGCAGCCAGGCCGTGAAGTCTTCCCATGGCCTGCTCACCACCATTGCCTGCGGCCCACGGGGCGAAGTGGCCTATGCATTGGAAGGCGCCGTGTTCAATGGCGGCTCCACCGTGCAGTGGCTGCGTGACGAGCTGAAGATCGTCAACGACGCACTGGATACCGAGTACTTCGCCAGCAAGGTCAAGGACAGCAATGGCGTGTACCTGGTGCCGGCGTTTACCGGCCTGGGTGCACCGTACTGGGATCCCTATGCCCGTGGCGCGCTGTTTGGCCTGACCCGCGGCGTGAAGGTGGACCACATCATTCGTGCAGCCCTCGAGTCGATCGCCTACCAGACCCGCGACGTGCTCGACGCCATGCAACAGGACTGCGGCCAGCGCCTGTCCGAACTGCGCGTAGACGGTGGCGCAGTGGCCAACAACTTCCTCATGCAGTTCCAGGCAGACATCCTCGGCACCTGCGTGGAACGCCCGAAGATGCGTGAAACCACAGCCCTCGGCGCAGCATACCTGGCGGGCCTGGCCTGTGGCTTCTGGTGCGGCCTGGACGAGTTGCGCGACAAGGCCATCATCGAACGCGAGTTCAGCCCGCAACTGGATGAAGCGCAGAAAGAAAAGCTGTATGCCGGCTGGAAGAAGGCCGTCGATCGCACCCGCGATTGGGAAGATCACGACGCCTGAGGCACCCTCAGCGATGCCGCGGTCCCGCCATGGGATCGCGGATCGCGGTTCGCAGCCCGGGCCGATGCGTCATAGCCCACTGGCCGTAGTCTCCGTCCTACGGCATCATTGCAGAATTTGTCCGGCAGCCCCAAAGGACCGCCCATGAATCTGCCCCCACGCCAACAACAAATCCTAGAACTGGTGCGAGAGCGCGGTTATGTCAGTATCGAGGAAATGGCGCAGCTGTTCGTCGTGACGCCACAAACCATCCGCCGTGACATCAACCAGTTAGCCGAACTCAACCTGCTGCGCCGCTACCACGGGGGTGCCGCTTACGATTCGAGCGTCGAAAATACCGCCTACGCCATGCGTGCCGACCAGATGCGCGACGAGAAGCAACGCATCGCCGAGGCCGTGGCCAGGCAAATACCCGACCATGCCTCGGTGTTCATCAACATAGGTACCACCACCGAATCCATCGCCCGGGCCCTGCTCAATCACAACCACCTGAAAGTCATCACCAACAACCTGCATGTGGCCGCCATTCTCGCGGCCAAGGATGATTTCGAGGTGCTGGTGGCAGGCGGCACGGTGCGCCGCGATGGCGGCGTGGTCGGCCAGGCCAGCGTCGATTTCATCAACCAGTTCAAGGTCGATTTCGCCCTGGTAGGGATCAGTGGCATTGACGAGGACGGCAGCCTGCTCGACTTCGACTACCAGGAAGTGCGGGTATCCCAGGCCATCATCACCAATGCCCGCCAGGTCATCCTCGCCGCCGACTCCAGCAAGTTCGGGCGCAACGCCATGGTGCGCCTGGGTTCGATCAGCCTGGTGGATTGCCTGGTGACCGACCAGGCCCCCGCCCCCGCCCTGACTCAACTGCTCAACCAGTACAAGATCCGCATCGAAGTGGTGTAAACGCCCCACCGGCCGTCGGGCTGTAACGCCCTCAGATCGAGCGCTGCGCGATCTGCGGGCGGCTCGGTGCGCGAAGGGTTCAAGCGCATTTTCGTTAATGTTCATTTACTTGCCATGTGATCAGTTTTTTCTATGAAAACTGACTGGCAAGCGCCCTCCTGTTGCGCTAGTATTTTCGGAAACGAACATTAATGTTCATATTCGATATGAACAGTTTCAGGAGGCCTTGCCCGTGTCCCAGCCCGTTTCGTCCCAGCCAGCACTCGCCGACTGCTACGACATTGCCGTAATCGGCGGTGGCATCAATGGTGTCGGCATTGCCGCCGATGCCGCTGGCCGGGGCCTCAAGGTGTTCCTGTGCGAAAGGGACGACCTGGCCCAGCACACCTCATCGGCCAGCAGCAAACTGATCCACGGCGGCCTGCGCTACCTTGAGCACTACGAGTTTCGCCTGGTACGCGAAGCGCTGGCTGAACGTGAAGTGCTGCTGGCCAAGGCGCCACACATCGTCAAGCCCATGCGTTTCGTGCTGCCACACCGCCCGCACCTGCGCCCGGCCTGGATGATCCGCGCTGGCCTGTTCCTGTATGACCACCTGGGCAAGCGCAAGCGCCTGGGCGCCTCGCGCAGCCTGCGCTTTGGCCCGGGCTACCCGCTCAAACCGCAGATCACCCGCGGTTTCGAGTACGCCGACTGTGCAGTCGACGATGCCCGCCTGGTGGTGCTCAATGCCATGGCTGCCCGTGAACACGGCGCTCACATTCTGACCCGCACCCGCTGCCTGCGCGCCGAGCGTGTAGATGGCCTGTGGCAGGTAGACCTGCTGCATGCCGACGGCAAGCAACAGCGCATTCGGGCACGCGCCCTGGTCAATGCTGCCGGCCCTTGGGTGGCCAGTTTCATCAAGGACGACCTCAAGCTCGATGCGCCCTATGGCATTCGCCTGATCCAGGGCAGCCACCTGATCGTGCCGCGCCTGTATGAAGGCGAACACGCCTATATCCTGCAGAACGAAGACCAGCGCATTGTCTTCTGCATACCTTACCTGGAGCGCTTTACCCTGATCGGCACCACCGACCGGGAGTACAGCGGCGACCCGGCGAAAGTCGCCATTACCAACCAGGAAACCCAGTACCTGCTCAACGTGGTCAACGCCCATTTCAACCATCAGCTGAGCCAGGCCGACATCCTCAACACCTATTCCGGGGTACGTCCGCTGTGCAACGACGAGTCGGACAACCCGTCGGCCGTCACCCGCGACTACACGCTGGCGCTGTCGGCAGAGGTCGGTCAGGCCCCGCTGCTGTCAGTATTCGGCGGCAAACTGACTACCTACCGCAAGCTGGCCGAATCGGCGATGGCCGAGCTCAAGCCCTTCTTCAGCCAGATGCGCGGCAGCTGGACGGCCACCGCGCCCCTGCCGGGTGGCGAACACATGACCACCGCACAAGCGCTGCTGGAGCAACTGTTGGCCCGCCATGGCTGGCTGCCGGTGGATATCGCCAAACGCTGGGCGAACACCTATGGCAACCGTGTCTGGCAACTGCTCGACGGCGTGACTGGCCCGGATGACCTCGGCCAGGCCATTGGCGGTGGGCTATTCGCTCGCGAAGTCGACTACCTTTGCGAGGCTGAGTGGGCGACGCCCGCCGACGACATCCTGTGGCGCCGCACCAAATTGGGCCTGTTCACTCATGCAGCAGAACGCCTGGCCCTGGAAAACTACCTGCAACAAACCCGAGTTGGGCTTGCCCAGGGCAACGCCGCGTGATGCGGCGCTGCTGCGCAGGCTCAAAGCCTGCTGTGCAGCTCCTGCGCCAGGGTTAGCAGCAAGCGTCGCTCGGCCTGCTCGTATTCGTACTTGAGGGCCTTGCAACGCAGGGCGAAGGTCCAGTCGTCGATCTGCCCCTGGCTTACCTGTCCTTCGAGGCTCTCCATCCGAACATTGAGCGGTTGCAGTACGTGCTCGAAGCGCGCCGGGTGGCGCTCGCGGGCATGGACCTCCCAGAACGGCCGCTGCGCCAGGGAGCCGATCACTTGCTCAGGTGTTTCGTTTGCCAGTATCTGGTCGCGAGCACGCAGCAGGTCGCTGCTGGTGACATGGGCAAACCCTGGGTAGTGCATCTCATCGTCCTCAAGGGGCAGGTCCAGGGGGCCACTCAGCTTGAGCCGGTAATATAGCCGCGTCTCGACCTCATACACGCCGACCGTACGCTGCGCACGCAGGCGCTCGATATGGCGCACGGCAAGCCGGTCGACTTCGTCCAGGCGCCAAAGCGAACGCCCCAGACGCCATAAACGCCCCTCCAGCCCCGCCGGCTCACCGCCTACCGCGCGCTCCACCATTACACTCAGTTCAAGCTGCTCCAACGTCAACAGCAGCCGGTCTTCACACGTCCTTGGGCCACCGGCTTCAGCGAACAGGCGCACACGCACAGCCTCATGTTGCTCGCAGAACTCCAGAATGCGCCAGATACGCGCGCGGTAACGCGCCGGCGCCAGGTCGAAATCTTCCGCCCCCGCGAAGTCCGCCAGAAACCGAAACAGGTCGGCGGCGCCACGCTCTGCGCCTAACGCGTCGTAGATGACGCGCCAGCGCATCCGTTGTTGTGCCTCGGCCGTACCGGCCAAGCGCTCGAACAAGGCGTCGGCCAGAGGCTGAGGTACACCCATAGCCCCAACCTGGGTTCCTGCAGCGAGCCCGCCCGGGCAAACAATCGGTTTTCCGACCGTAGCAACCAGGATAGTTCGGAAAACCGAACGAAAGCCCGAGGTAGACGCACTCCGCCAGGGCCCCGAGCGCCCGGACGATCAGGTTTTTTGCTCGTCAAACCCGTTTGGCACGACTCATGCTCTACACTCTTCAATCGAATGCACAGCGCTTCGCTGTATTCGTTGAACGAAAGAGTCCGCCAACGGCTCCATAAAAAAAACAAACACGTCGAGGAAAATTTGATGCGTATCGTTCGTCATCTGTTGGGCGCCACCATTGCCGCTGCGATCATTGCTTCGCCAGCCATGGCCGAAGAACTGACCGGCACCCTCAAGAAGATCAAGGACTCGGGCACCATCACCCTGGGCCACCGCGACTCTTCCATTCCATTTTCCTACCTGGCCGGCAAACCCGAGCCCGTGGGCTACTCGCATGACATTCAGCTGGCTGTCGTCGATGCCCTGAAAAAACAACTGGGTACGGACATCAAGGTCCGCTACAACCTGGTCACCTCGCAGACCCGTATCCCGCTGGTGCAAAACGGCACCGTCGACCTGGAATGCGGCTCCACCACCAACAACGTCGAGCGCCAGCAGCAAGTCGGCTTCTCGGTCGGCATCTTCGAAGTCGGTACCCGCCTGCTGACCAAGGTCAAGGACGGTCAACCTGCATACAAGGACTTCCCGGACCTGGCTGGCAAGAACGTGGTGACCACCGCTGGCACCACCTCTGAGCGCATTCTCAAGGCGATGAACGCCGACAAGCAGATGAAGATGAACGTGATTTCCGCCAAGGACCACGGTGAAGCCTTCAACATGCTAGAAAGCGGCCGCGCCGTAGCCTTCATGATGGACGACGCCCTGCTCGCCGGTGAAATGGCCAAGGCGCGCAAGCCGGCAGACTGGGTCATCACCGGTACCCCGCAGTCCTATGAAATCTACGGCTGCATGGTGCGCAAGGGTGACGAGGCGTTCAAGAAAGCGGTCGACGATGCCATCGTTGCCTATTTCAAGTCGGGCGAAGTCAACAAGAGCTACGACAAGTGGTTCCAGCAACCGATCCCGCCAAAAGGCCTGAACCTGCAGTTCCCGATGAGCGATGAGCTGAAGAAACTGATCGCCGAGCCTACCGACAAGGCCGCGGACGAGAAGAAGTCCTGATCCTCAGATAACGGCCTGGTGCTCGACAGCACGAATCAAACCCTGCAGGCCACTCATTAGTGTCTAACCTTTCATCCGAGGGCGCCCAGCGCCCCCGGATGTTCCAAGGTGCCCGTGAAACAACCGTCTGAGGGGAAATCCCGATGAATTACAACTGGGACTGGGGCGTGTTCTTCAAGTCCACCGGCGTGGGCAGCGAGACCTATCTCGACTGGTACATCACCGGCCTGGGCTGGACCATCGCCATCGCCATCTCCGCCTGGATCATCGCCTTGCTGCTGGGCTCGGTGCTCGGCGTCATGCGCACCGTGCCGAACCGCCTGGTATCGGGCATCGCCACCATCTACGTGGAGCTGTTCCGCAATGTGCCGCTGCTGGTGCAGCTGTTCATCTGGTACTTCCTGGTGCCAGACCTGCTGCCCGAAGGCCTGCAGGAATGGTTCAAGCAAGACCTCAACCCGACCACCTCGGCGCTGATCAGTGTGGTCATCTGCCTGGGCCTGTTCACTGCCGCCCGTGTCTGCGAGCAAGTGCGCACCGGCATCCAGGCGCTGCCGCGCGGCCAGGAATCCGCGGCCCGCGCCATGGGTTTCAGCCTGCCGCAGATCTACACCAACGTGCTGCTGCCCCAGGCCTACCGGATCATCATTCCGCCGCTCACCTCCGAATTTCTCAACGTGTTCAAGAATTCCTCGGTGGCATCGCTGATCGGCCTGATGGAGCTGCTGGCGCAAACCAAACAGACCGCCGAATTTTCCGCCAACCTGTTCGAGGCGTTCACCCTGGCCACGCTGATCTACTTCACCCTGAACATGGGGCTGATGCTGCTGATGCGCATGGTCGAGAAGAAAGTCGCCGTGCCTGGCCTGATTTCCGTGGGGGGCAAGTAAATGGACATGGATTTCAGCGAAATCATCCCGGCCCTGCCCGCCCTGTGGGAAGGCATGCTCATGACCTTGCAACTGATGGTCATGGGCGTGGTGGGCGGTATCGTGCTGGGCACCATCCTGGCGCTCATGCGGCTGTCATCGAGCAAGCTGCTGTCGCGGCTGGCCGGGGCCTACGTCAACTATTTCCGCTCGATCCCGCTGCTGCTGGTGATCACCTGGTTCTACCTGGCGGTACCGTTCGTACTGCGCTGGATCACCGGCGAGGACACCCCGGTGGGTGCCTTCACCTCGTGCGTGGTGGCGTTCATGATGTTCGAAGCCGCCTACTTCTGTGAAATCGTCCGCGCCGGTGTGCAGTCGATCTCCAAGGGCCAGATGGGCGCCGCCCAGGCCCTGGGCATGACCTACAGCCAGACCATGCGCCTGATCATCCTGCCGCAGGCGTTTCGCAAGATGACCCCGCTGTTGCTGCAGCAGAGCATCATCCTGTTCCAGGATACCTCGCTGGTCTACACCGTGGGCCTGGTGGACTTCCTCAACTCGGCACGCTCCAACGGCGACATCATTGGGCGCTCCCATGAGTTCCTGATCTTCGCCGGGGTCGTGTACTTCCTCATCAGCTTCTCCGCTTCGTGGCTGGTCAAGCGCCTGCAAAAAAGGATCACCGTATGATTTCCATCAAGAACGTCAACAAGTGGTACGGGGACTTCCAGGTACTGACCGACTGCAGCACCGAGGTCAAGAAAGGTGAAGTGGTGGTGGTGTGCGGCCCTTCGGGTTCGGGCAAGTCCACCCTGATCAAGTGCGTCAATGCCCTGGAGCCGTTCCAGAAGGGCGATATCGTGGTCGATGGCACCTCGATCGCCGACCCCAAGACCAACCTGCCGAAGCTGCGTTCGCGGGTGGGCATGGTGTTCCAGCACTTCGAACTGTTCCCCCACCTGAGCATCACCGAAAACCTGACCATCGCCCAGCGCAAGGTACTGGGCCGCAGTGAGGCGGAGGCCACCAAGAAAGGCCTGGCCCTGCTCGACCGCGTCGGCCTTGGCGCCCATGCCAAGAAGCACCCGGGCCAGCTGTCGGGTGGCCAGCAACAGCGCGTGGCCATTGCCCGTGCACTGTCGATGGACCCGATCGTCATGCTGTTCGACGAGCCGACCTCGGCGCTGGACCCGGAGATGGTCAACGAAGTACTGGACGTGATGGTGGAGCTTGCCCACGAGGGCATGACCATGATGTGCGTGACCCACGAAATGGGCTTCGCCCGCAAAGTGGCCAACCGCGTGATCTTCATGGACAAAGGCCACATCATCGAAGACTGCCAGAAGGAGGCGTTCTTCGGCGACCCGACTGCCCGCCACGAACGCACCCAGCACTTCCTCAGCAAGATCCTGCAACACTGATTTTGCTTCATTGAACCGGTCGGCGCCGCTGCCCAATCGGGCAGCAGGCGCTGGTCGTGACAAGGCCACTGTGATGAAATGCGATCCTTCGCTTCTTCTCCCTGCCAAGCCTGCCGTGAAATCCCGCCTGCTCCGCCAATTGCTGTTGCCACCACTGATCATTTTGCTGATGGTCGGCCTGGGTATGGCTGGCTACCTGATCAGCGAGAGCAACGGTATTCGCACCCTCAGCGAAAACGGTGAACGCCAGCTGGAGCTGCACGCGCGCACGGTCGAAAGCGAGATCAGCAAATACACCTCCCTGCCGAGCCTGCTGGAGCTGGAAGACAGCGTCTCGCACCTGCTCACCGACCCGGATGGCGGTTCGCGCCAGGCGGTCAACGAATACCTCGAAGGCCTGAACCGGCGCAGCCGCAGCCGGGCAATTTTCGTGCTCGATACCAATGGCCGGGTCCAGGCCACCAGCAACTGGCGCGATGCCGATTCGTTCCTGGGCGAAGACCTGTCGTTCCGCGCCTATTTCCAGACTGCCGTACGCGGCGAACCTGGGCGCTTCTACGGCATCGGCAGCACCACGGGCGAGGCTGGCTACTACCTGGCCCACGGGCTCGAGGAACACGGCAAGATCATTGGCGTGGCGGTGATCAAGGTACGCCTGGATACCCTGGAAGAACGTTGGCAGCGGGCGCGCCTGGAGGCATTCGTCAGCGACGAGAACGGCATCATCATCCTTTCCAGCGACCCTGCCAGGCGCCTGAAGTCGGTACGCCCGCTGACCGCGCAAACCAAGGAACGGCTGGCGCGCAGCCTGCAGTATTACTGGTGGCCGTTGAACGAGTTGCAGCCCCTGGCCCGCGAGACCCTGGCCGATGGCGTGGAAAAACTGACCTTCCCCGCCAACAGCGAGACTGCCCACGGCGAGCCCCACGAAGTGGCCTACCTGGCCCAGACCCGCCGGCTGGTCGACACGCCCTGGCATTTCACCCTGCTCACCCCGCTGCAGGACCTGCGCCGCGAATCCATGGTCCAGGGCATTCTGGTGGGGGTCGCCTTCGCCCTGCTGGCCATCCTCGGCATCGCCTGGAACGAGCGGCGCAAAGTCATCGCCACCCGCCTGGCCGCACGCGAGGCGCTGGAGGAAGCCAACAGCCAGCTGGAGCGACGGATTACCGAACGCACCGCCGACCTGCGTGCCAGCAACGAACGCCTGAAAGGCCAGATTCGCGAGCGCCGGCACGCCGAACAAACGCTGCGCCACGCCCAGGACGAGCTGGTGCAGGCCGGCAAGCTGGCAGCCATCGGGCAGATGTCCACCAGCATCGCCCACGAGCTGAACCAGCCGCTGGCTGCCTTGCGTACGCTGTCTGGCAACACGGTGCGCTTCCTCGAACGCGGGGCGCTGGAAACCGCCAGCACCAACCTGCGCACCATGAACGACCTGATTGACCGCATGGGCCGCATCACTGCCAGCCTGCGCTCGTTCGCCCGGCGCAGCGACGACAGTGGCCAGGCTTCCCTGGCCAAGGCGATAGAAGCCACCTTGCAAGTACTGGGCAACCGCATCAGCGCCTGCCAATTGCAGCTGCACAACCACTACGAGGACCAGCAACTGGCCATCGACCAGACCCGCCTGGAGCAAATCCTGGTCAACCTGATCGGCAATGCCCTCGATGCCATGGCTGCGCAGCCACAGCCCGAACTGTGGCTGGAGGGCGAAGTGCAGGGCGACAAATACCGTTTGCAGGTGCGTGACAATGGCCACGGCATCGACGCCGAGGCGCGCAAGCACCTGTTTGAACCGTTCTTCACCACCAAACCGGGCGAACACGGCCTGGGCCTGGGCCTGACCCTGTCGGCGAGCCTTGCGGCTGCGGCCAAGGGCAGCCTCAACGTCGAGCACCCCGTCACCGGCGGGAGCGCCTTCGTCCTGGCCCTGCCCCTGGTTTCGCCCCCTAACGAATCGGCAGAGCACCCATGAACCAAGCGCCTCTTACCGTCCTGATCGTCGAAGACGACCCGCATGTGCTGCTCGGCTGCCAGCAGGCACTGGCCCTGGAGGACATCGCCTGCGAAGGTGTGGGCAGTGCCGAGCAGGCGCTGGAGCGCATCGGCGACGATTTCGCTGGTATCGTCGTCAGCGATATCCGCCTGCCCGGCATCGACGGCCTGGAGCTGCTCAACCGCCTCAAGGCCCGCGACCGCAGCCTGCCTGTGGTACTGATCACCGGCCACGGTGACATCGACATGGCCGTAGGCGCCATGCGCAATGGTGCCTACGACTTCATGGAGAAGCCGTTCTCCCCGGAACGCCTGGTCGACGTGGTGCGCCGCGCCCTGGAGCAACGGGGGCTGTCGCGCGAAGTGGTTGCCTTGCGCCGCCAGCTGGCCGAACAGAGCAGCCTGGAAGGCCGTATCATCGGCCGCTCGCCGGCCATGGAGCACCTGCGCGAGCTGATTGCCAATGTGGCCGACACCTCGGCCAACGTGCTCATCGAGGGCGAGACCGGCACCGGCAAGGAACTGGTCGCACGCTGCCTGCATGACTTCAGCCGTCGCCAGGGCCAGCCCTTCGTGGCGCTGAACTGTGGCGGCCTGCCGGAAAACCTGTTCGAGACCGAGATTTTTGGCCACGAGGCCAACGCCTTCACCGGTGCCGGCAAGCGCCGTATCGGCAAGATCGAACACGCCAATGGCGGCACGCTGTTCCTCGACGAGGTGGAGAGCATGCCGATCAACCTGCAGATCAAGCTGCTGCGCGTCTTGCAGGAGCGCACCCTGGAACGGTTGGGGTCGAACCAGAGCATTGCCGTGGATTGCCGGGTGATTGCGGCAACCAAGGCCGACCTCGATAGCCTGGGCCAGAGCGGTCAGTTCCGCAGCGACCTGTACTACCGGTTGAACGTGGTGACCCTGGAGCTGCCACCGCTGCGCGAGCGCCGCGAAGACATCTTGCAATTGTTCGAGCACTTCCTGCAGCAATCGGCCCTGCGCTTCGATCGGGAAACACCGACCCTGGACAGCCAGACCTTGTCCCGCCTCCTCGCCCACGACTGGCCAGGCAATGTGCGGGAACTGCGCAACGTGGCCGAACGCTACGCCCTGGGCCTGCCGGCGTTCAAGAAAGGGCCCAGCGGGGGGGCCAGCCAAGGCCTGGGCTTTGCCGAGGCGGTGGAGGCGTTCGAACGCAACCTGCTCAGCGATGCACTGCAACGCACCGGCGGCAACCTCAGCCAGGCCAGCCAGGAGCTGGGCATGGCCAAGACCACGCTGTTCGACAAGGTCAAAAAATACGGCCTCGGTTGACCTCAACAACGGTGTGAAGCGCCTACGGCGCGATTATTCGGGCCCCAGTGGGTGTGGGGCCAGCCGCAGGCGGTGCGGCGCTACGCCCAGTCGACAGCGTTGCCAACATGAGCGAAACTCAACTCATTGCTTCGTTCACCCCATTCACACCCCGGAGTCAGCAGTGCTGGAGATCCGCCACCTGAAAACCCTTCATGCCTTGCGCGAGGCCGACAGCCTTGTGGAAGCCGCCGAGCGCCTGCATCTGACCCAGTCGGCGCTGTCTCACCAGTTCAAGGAGCTGGAAGAACGCCTGGGCCTGCCGCTGTTCGTACGCAAGAGCAAGCCGATACGCTTTACCAGCGCCGGGCTGCGCCTGCTGCAACTGGCCAGCCCAGGCCTGCCGGTAGGTGGCTTCACCTATTCACAGGGCCTGGAGTGGGCCGTGGAGGCGGGCTGGGTAAGGGATGTGCACGGGTTCACTGCGTGGCAGCGTGAGCAGTTGCACGACACCCTGGTCGGCCTGGACTGGCCGGTGCTCGCCCGCTTGTACCAGGCCTGCCAGGCCGAGGATGCGCAAGCCTTTGCTCATTGGAGCCGCTTTTTGCTGGCAAACCGTGAGACCGCCGAGTTGCGCCTGGAAGAACAGCAGCGCGGGGCGGCCCTGGCACGGCTACTCGACGGCTGGCAGCTGGGCCAGGCGCCGGCGTGGCGTACCAGCCTCGAGCTGACCCAGTTGGGCGGCATGGCCTGGTTGGCTGTGCACTGGGCCATCCCCTTGCGCCAACTGGCCCTGGGGCATGGCTTTGCCTGGCTGGAGGGCGCGGTCATGGCCGGTGTCAAGTTGGTGCCGTTCGGCCAGCAGGCGGCCCAGACCCTGCTGCGTGACCTGGCCACCGATTTGCCCGCAGCCATCGACCAGGCCCTGACCCTGGGTGACGACCAGCTCGGGGGTGGCCTGCCGTTGCTGGCCATTGCCTCATCGCGTCACGAAACCCAATACACCCGTTTGTTCCGTTCCTGAGGACTGCCTGCATGCATAGCTATCAACAACCCCTGCGCGTCGGTGTCGGCGGCCCGGTCGGCTCCGGCAAGACCGCACTGCTCGAAGCCCTGTGCAAAGCCATGCGCGATCACTACCAGATTGCCGTGGTCACCAACGACATCTACACCAAGGAAGACCAGCGCATCCTCACCGAAGCCGGCGCGCTGGAGCCGGAGCGCATCGTCGGGGTGGAAACCGGCGGCTGCCCGCACACGGCGATTCGCGAAGACGCCTCCATGAACCTGGCGGCGGTCGAGGCGCTGGCGCGCAAGTTCGGCAACCTCGAAGTCATTTTCGTGGAAAGTGGCGG
>OJST01000230.1_pt1 | contig 15300 bp, 14 predicted proteins | sample 1599491 | NCBI WGS metagenome assembly OJST01 (sample SAMN04436635, study PRJEB24849) | human gut metagenome | biome: human gut; feature: NICU; material: stool | host: Homo sapiens | place: USA: Saint Louis, MO | collected 2010-02-10
AGCGTCTCCAGGCCCGGCTCGTCAGCGAACTGCTCGTGCAGCGCCGCCAGCCGGCCCGGATCGCGGCCGACAACCAGCACCGGGCTGCCGGCCTCCAGCAGCGCGCCAACCACACCCTGGCCGACGGCACCGGTGCCGCCCAGGACCAGGACTTCAGGCGTCAGCATCCCATTCACGGGACATTTCCTCCCAAATCCGGGATAGTCCCGATTCGGCGCAGGCGGTCACCCTTGTGAGCGGCCAGGCGGATGGCACCGCCACGCTGCTGACGCATGGGCGCGGTAAACTCACGAAAGTCCTTGTGTACCAAGGAACTCGGACGGGCTTCGACGGTCATCGCCAGGTCCAGGGTGTTCTGGCCGGCATTCCGGAGTCGGGCAAGAATGTTGCGCAGGCTCATGGTGGACGGGCTCCAATTAACGAATGGCGCCACGATAGACCTCAAACCTTTACTTGATTAGTCCTGATTAAGGGGAATAATCATCCCGCTCCCGGTCCAATCGTTCTGTCACGATTGTCCCATCCCCGACGTCCAGGATCCCCGACCATGTCCCACGATCTCAACGAGACGCTGATCTTCGTCAAAGTGGTCGAGCAAGGCAGCTTCATTGCCGCTGCCAAATCGCTCGGCCTGCCCAAGACCACGGTCAGCCGCAAAGTGCAGGAGCTGGAAACGCGCCTGGGCGCGCGCCTGCTGCACCGGACCACGCGCCGCCTCGGCCTGACCGAAGCCGGTTCGATCTACCACGAACATTGCCAGCGCATCGCGCGCGAACTGGAAGAGGCCGAGAGCGCGGTAAGCCAGCTGCAGTCCGGCCCGCGCGGCTGGCTGCGCTTCACCGTGCCCTATTCGATCGGCATCACCTGGATCGCCCCGCTGCTGGGCCAGTTCCATGCGCAGTATCCGGAGATCCGCCTGGACATGCACATGGGCAACGAAAAGCTGGACCTGATTGCCGGCGAAGCGGACCTTGCGCTGCGCGTGGGTGCCCTGCCCGATTCGAACCTGGTCGCGCGCAAGCTGGGCAGCCTGCGCACGCAGGTATTCGCCAGCCCGGCCTACATCGAGCGCTACGGCGAGCCGCTGCATCCGGAGGAGCTGCAGTTCCATCGCATCCTGGCGATGCGCAAGCCGTACCACACCGGAAATTCGCCGCGCTTCACCTGGCAGCTGGGCGAGAACGGCGGCGAGCTGCGTGACTTCCCGGTCACCCCGCTGATGACCGCCAACGACATGTCTGCGTTGAATGGTGCATTGGTCTGTGGCGAAGGCCTGCTGCTGACCGGCGACGTGATGGCCAAGCCGTTCGTTGAATCGGGCATGGTGCGCCGCGTGCTGGCCGGCTGGACCGGCCCGGAAGTGGACTTCAACGCCGTGTTCGCCGGCGGCCGCCTGGTCTCGCCGAAGGTGCGTGCGTTCGTCGACTTCCTGGTCGAAAAGCTCAACTTCGACGCCAATTACATGCTGGCGCAGTGTCCGGGTGCGAAGCTGGCGCAGCAGCAGAAGGAAAAGGAAGACGCCGCACTGGAAAGCAGCGGCAAGCGGATCCTGGAGAAGGTGGCCGCTTCGGCGGCGTAGCCTGCAACAAGAGCGCCTACCCATCTCCTGGTAGTTGCCGACCTTGGTCGGCATGGCTTACAGAGGGATGCGCTATCGGCGTGCCGAGCAACGCTCGGCACCCACAAAAATGCCGCCTGCAAGGGCGGCATTTTCGTTCCGGCCGATGGCCGGACCGGCTCAAGCAGTAACGCTACGCGTTATTGCTTGAGCGGAATCACCCGGATCTCGACGCGGCGGTTCTTGGCGCGGCCGGCGTCGGTGCTGTTGTCGGCAATCGGGTACGACTTGCCGGCGCCCAGCGTTTCGATGCGCACGCTCTGCACGCCCTGGCCGATCAGGTACTGCGCGACCGAGTCGGCACGTTCCTTCGACAGGCGGTTGTTGACCGCATCGCTGCCGATGCTGTCGGTGTGGCCGACCACTTCGATCATGGTCTGGTTGTAGTCACGCAGGGTGCCTGCCACGCCATTCAGCGCGCCGTAGAACTGCGGCTTCAGGGTCGACTTGCCGAAGTCGAAAGTGATGCCGTCCGGCAGGTTCAGCATGATGTTGTCGCCCTGGCGCTGCACATCGATGCCGGTGTTGGCAGTGCGCTCGCGCAGTGCGCGTTCCTGGCGATCCTGGTACTGGCCGACGGCGGCGCCGCTGAGCGCACCGATACCGGCGCCGATCAGGGCATGCTGGCGGCGCTCGGTGGCGCTGTCGCCGGTCAGCAGGCCGGCTGCCACGCCGATGGCGGTACCGATCAGGGCGTTGCGCCCGGTGCGGTTCTGCTGCTCGGTGGGGTTGCCGTACTGGCCACTCTGTACGTAGGAGCCGCCGGTGGCGCAGGCCGACAGGACGGCCGCGCTCATCAGGGCCAGTGCGACGTTGCGGGTGGTGTTGCGGATCATGAGGTTCTCCTTGGTTTCCGGTCGGCCGGCGGCCTGCGGGCGCAAAGAGAATAAACAGCCCGATGCGATGCCGGAATGATGATCGGGCACACCGACAGGGCCGCGTTCAGCTAACTGACCAGATCGCTCAGGTCGCCCTTTACCCCGCCCCCGACTGGCGGTAAGCCGCCAATGCGGCGTCGCGGCCCGCGGCCAGGTCCACCAGCGGCGTACGCGGATAGCCCGGGGCATGTGCCGCCAGCAGCAGCGGATGCTGCCAGGGAGCAAACCGGGCCTTCACCGGCAGCGCGGCCAGTTCGGGCACCCAGCGGCTGATGTACCGTGCCTTCGGATCGAACTTCTCGGCCTGGGTCACGGGGTTGAACACACGGAAGTACGGTGCCGCGTCGGCACCGGTCCCGGCCACCCACTGCCAGCCCATGGTGTTGTTGGCCAGGTCGGCATCGACCAGGGTGTCCCAGAACCAGCGTGCGCCATGCAGCCAGTGCGCGCGCAGGTGCTTGCACAGGTAACTGGCCACGATCATCCGCACCCGGTTGTGCATGTAGCCGGTGTGCCACAGCTCGCGAAGGCCGGCATCGACGATCGGCACGCCGGTGTTGCCGCGCTGCCAGTCGTACAGCTGCGCCTCACTGGGCGTTGCCCATGGGAAGCGATCGAAACGCGGGTTGAGGTTGTCGGTGGGCGTCTTCGGGAAGTGATGCAGCAGGTGGTAGGCGAAGTCACGCCAGCCCAGCTGGCGCAGGTAGCCGTCGATGTCGGCGTCGGTGCCGGCGCTACGCAGCCCTTCCAGCGCATGGGCAATCCGCCAGGGCGCGATTTCGCCGAAATGCAGGTGCGGCGACAGCCGCGAGGTCCCGACACGGTCCGGTAGGTCACGCTGCTCGCGATACCCGCGCAGGGCACCGTCTTCAAAGACGGACAGTGCTTCCAGCGCACCGGCTTCACCCGGCTGCCAGTGCTCCCAGAAGCCGGTATCCCAGTCCAGCGTCGGCGCCAGCTGGAGATCATCCAATGCCAGGCTGTCGACCGCGTGCGGCGCCAGTGCTTCCGGTGCGGCCTGCAGTGCCGGCAGGCGCCAATGACTGAGTACATTGCGCCAGTACGGCGTAAATACCTTGTACGGCTGGCCCTGCTGGGTGGCGATGTCCCAAGGCTCGAACAACAGGCTGCCATTGCAGCTCTGCGCGTCGATGCCCTGCTCGCGCAGCATGCGCTTGATGGTGGCGTCGCGTGACTGGGTGGCCGGTTCGTACTTGCGGTTCCAGTACACCGCCTCGGCGCCAGTCTGCGCGATCAGCAACTGCAGGGCCGGCAGGCTGTCACCACCGCGCAGCACCAGCGAGGAACCGCGCGTGCGCAGGTCCGCATCCAGCGCGGCCAGTGAACGGTGGCGCCACGCATCGGAGGCAGCACCCGGCGCCCACTCACCTTCTTCGTGCGGCGCATGGATGTAGACCGGCACCACGTCGTGACCGGCATCCAGCGCGGCCTGCAGGGCCGGATTGTCCTGCAGCCGCAGATCACGGCGGAACCATACCAACGCTACCGACACAGGTACTGCCTTCGTTGTGGAAGGCGCACATGATAGCCAGCGGTGGTGAAGGGGATGCGCGCAGACGCCGTCTGCTAGGCTGCACGGCCGCTACCCGTTGGAACTGACATGGATGATCTGCACGCCTCATTCGCCCGCTTCGGGCTGCTGCATGCGCAGCACGAGCGTGACTGGCAGGGCCCGTTCCCGCTGCCCACGGCACTGGCGTCGTTCTACGCGCAGGTCGGGCCGCTGGGCGAAGAGATCAATGCCAGGGTTGGCCGCGCCGGCATCACCGTTCCCGGCCTTGATGTCTGGATACCGCCACTGCAGCGCCTGTGGAGCCAGCAGGCCGGCTATCGATGGCATGGCGTCAGCGGCGAACGGATCAACGACTGGCCATCGAACTGGCTGGTGATTGCCGATCGCGGCGCTGATCCGTTCATCCTCGACCTGGACGACGGCCGTGTGCTGTTCAGCCACCACGGTGCCGGCCTGCTGGATGCCGGCGAGATCACTGCCGATGTGCCAACCTTGATGGCGGCTCTGGCTGCTGCAGGCACGGTGTACCTCGATGCCGGCGATGACCTCTACAACGACGATGACGATGGCGGCATCCGTCCTGAACACCAGGACGCAGCCGTACAGGCGGTGGCCCGGGTACTGGGCGACCGCCTGCAGGCCGAGTCGTTCATCGAGACGTTGCTGGACTGAATCCAGCCATGGCGTGGATCTATTTTTCGAAGCGCTTCATCGCTTCGCTGATCAGCGTCCGCGCCTCGGCAGCGTTGCCCCAACCGTTGAGCTGCACCGGGTTGCGCCCGGCCGGCAGGTCCTTGTAGACCCGGAAGAACGCTTCGATGCGCTGTCGTTCGATCTCCGGCAGATCGGCCAGGTCGCGGATGTTGGCGTAGGTCGGGTCAACCTTGTCGGTCGGCACGCCGATGATCTTCTCGTCGTGCTCGCCGCCGTCGACCATCTTCAGGTAGCCGATCGGCCGGAAGCGCACGATCACGCCCGGATGCAGGGGTTCACGGGTCAGCACCAGCGCGTCCAGCGGATCGTTGTCGCCAGCCAACGTGCGCGGCATCGAACCGTAGTTGGCCGGATAGGCGACCGGCATCGACTGGAAGCGATCCACGTGCACCAGGCCGTCCTCCTTGATCTCGTACTTGGTGAAGCTGCCGGCCGGAATCTCCACCGCCAGGTTCACTTCCTGCGGCGCCTGCTTCGGCTGCGCCACCAGGAACGGGTGCAGCACGCCATCGGCGGCGGCCACCGCGGTCGCGAGCAGGAGCAGGGCCCCGCCGATGGCAGCCATGGGGACAAGACGGTGCACGGTTTTCATCTGGATCTCCTCCTCATTCCCAGCAGCGATCGGCGCGGCCCTTGGCAGTCTGCGCGCGCGGGCAGTCACGCGGCGTGATGCGGCCTTCGGTCAGCTCCGTGCGCTGCTTGCCGCCCTTGGCGTCGCGACGCAGCTCGAAGGCATCGTAGAGTCGCCCGGTCACCGTGCGGGCTTCATAGCGCAAGTGCTGCGGATCGATGTGCAACACCTGGAACAGCTGGGTGTCCTCGGCCACCGGATCCATCGTCCTACGTGCCTCGTCGGAGAGACGGTACTGCTTCGGCCCCGCCACGGTCACCACATACTGCGGCGTCGCGGCCTGTCCTTCACCACGGCGGCCATAGGTGTGATCGTGGCCCTGCAGCACCAGATCGACGTTGTGGCGACGAACCACCGGCAGCAGCACGTCACGCAATGCGGCGTTCTCGCGCCCTTCGCGCGGCGAATAGAACGGCTGGTGCAGCAGCACGAGCGTCCACGGCTGCGGATTGCCGGTCAGTACCTTGTCCAGCCACTGCGCCTGCGCCTTGGCCGTGCCAAGGTCGAGTGCCGACGTGCCATCGACCACGGCGACGCGCACGCCCTGCGCATCGAACCAGTAGCTGGTCTGCTGTGCGGCGGATGCCCCATTGCCCGGCAGCGCGAACGTCACCGGCCAGTGCCTGCCCAGCACGCGGCGTTCCTGCGGAGTGTCCTCGAACTCCTCGACATACTCGTGGTTGCCGATCGCCGGCGCGACCAGGGTTTCCTGCGCCAGCCAACCGGTGGCGGCAAACCATTCGCCCCACTCGCTGTCATCGGCACCATCGCCCCCACTGACCAGATCGCCAGCGAACAGGCTCAGGCGCGCCTCGGGTGCGGCCTTCTGCGCGGCGCGCACCACGCGGCTGACATGGCTCACGTTCTTGTTCTGGGTATCTCCAAAGTACAGCAGGGTCAGCGGCTGGTCGGGCGCAGCCAGCGTGCGCAGCTGGTTCCAGGCGCTCCAGCTGCCGTTGCCCTGCACGCGGTAGACGTACAGGGTATCGGGCCGCAGGCCGCTGACATCAGCGCGGTGGTGGTGCGACAGCCCGTTCTCGGTCTGCAGCGCGCGGGTCGTGGCGCGCACCTGGCGGATGCCCTCGATGGCCGGTGAATCACCGGCAAGGGCAATCTCCAGCAGCGGCGCCTGCACGCTGCCGTCGGTGCGCCAGGCCACGGCGAACCCATGGCCGGGATCGACTGCCGGCGAAGCGACAATGCGGTCCGGCACCGTCGTCGCTGCGTAGTGGCGGCTGCCCGCCGGCACCTGGGTGTTCGCTTCAGCCGCCGCGAAGCACAACGACGGCACCGCCAGCAGCAGGCCCAGCGCCAACGTACGCATCAGGCAACGACCGCTCACGAACCACACTCCAGCGGCAATGCCAACTGCTTGGCAATGCTCTCCCAGTCGAACGCCACCACGCCCTGGTCGTCATGCACCGCATACAACGCGCCGTGCGGGAAGCGCGCGCTGGGCTGCGGCATCATCCAGATGCCATCGGTGTTGGCCACGGTATTGCCCTGGAACGCGCCGACCGGCTTCAGGGTGTGGCGGTCGAACAGGTGGAACACGCTGCGCTGCTTGCCCTGTTCGGTGGTGATCCACCAACCATCCTTGCCGCAGGTGCGCAGGGTTACGCCTTCGGCCTGCGCCTTGAACACGTCGCGGCCGAAGGTGGTGCCGGTGAAACGCCCGGCCAGCGTGTAGACCTTGAACTCGCTGGCGTAGCCCTCGTCCTCTTCGGCGATCAGCAGGCGATCGTTCTCGGGGTCGCCCCAGATCGACTCGACCACGCGCAGGGCACCCGCCTCAGTGGTATCACCGATGCTGGCCACAAGCTTCGCTTCGACCTTCGCGCCATCGCGGGTCACCTGGTACTGGCGCACGCGCTTGTCCAGCTCGGTCAGCGGCGGCAGGATGTCACGGCCCTGTGCATCCTCGCCGTTGTCCCAGGAGTCGGTCACGTAGACGCTGTAGCCATCGGCACGGCGGTCGACCCACAGTCCGTACGGCTTGCGCAGGTCGTCCGCAGCGAAGGTCGCCAGTGGAGTGAAGTCCGGCAGGCTCAGTACCTGCACGCGGTGATTGTCGCGCTCCACGATCCACAGCAGATCGTCGGTCACCGCGATGCCGTTTGGGCGATCGAACTGCCCTGGCGCGGTGCCGCTGCTGCCTACGTCGCGCAGGTGCTGGCCGCTGCTGCCGTCGTAGACCACCAGCTTGTCGGTGGCCTTGGCAGTGGCGATCAGCCACAGCTTTCCGTCAGGTGCACGCCAGGCGGCAGGCGAATCGATGTTGTCAGCCGGCGTCATCGGTGAAAGGAATGCCTCGGCGATGGTGGTCACCGCACGCTCGTTCGTGGTCTTCGCTCCGGGCTTGGCCACGGCTGGATCATTGCCGTTGGCCGGCGTACAGCCGGCCACCAACGTCACGGCCAGCATGGTGGCCAGCAGGGTGATGCGAGGCCCGCTCACAGTGCCACCTTCAGGCCCAGTGCGTAGGTGCGGCCATATTCTTCCATCTGCAGGGTGCGCGAGCGCGTGCCCTGGTACAGCTCCAGCGGCTTGTCCAGCAGGTTCTGTGCCTCGAAATACATGCTCACGCGCGGAGTGAACCTGTAGTCAAGCGAGAAGTCGAGCTGGGTGTTCGGCGCTACGTAGATGTCGAAGGCACGGCCGGCACCAAGGGTATCCAGGTACTCGCTGCGGTGCACGGCTGCCACGCGGGTGCTCAGGCCGTACTTCTCGTAACCGATGTGCGCGCTGTACACGTTCTTCGAGGCGCGCGGCAGGGTGAAGTCCTCACCGGCGCGCTTGGCCAGGCCCGGGTCGAAATCAGTGTCCAGCCAGGTGCCGCTGGCACCCACCAGCAGGCCATCCCAGCCAGCCGGGAGGAACGACAGCTGCTGCTGCCAGTTGAACTCGGCGCCACGCACCTTGGCCTTGTCGCCATTGACCGAGGTCACCACCGGCAGGCCGTCGTAGATGCCGTCGGCGCCGGCCTGGCGGACCTGCACGATGTAGCCGTCGATCGACTTGTGGAACACGCCCAGCGAGAGGATGCCGCTGTCGCCGATGTACTTCTCCACCGACAGGTCGATGTTGGTCGACTCGTACGGATCCAGCTCCGGATTGCCCAGGCGCACTTCATTGTCGTTGCGGGCCAGGCCGATGCGCGGCGAGGCATCGCCGAAGCCCGGGCGCGCCACCGTCTTGTTGGCGGCGAAGCGGAATACCCAGTCGTCGCTGGCGTCGTAACGCAGGTGCAGGCCCGGCAGTACGTTGTTGTAGCTCTTGCTGGCGGTGACCCGGGTCGCGGTGTAGGAGCGCCCGTCCTTGGCCACGTCCACGCGATTGCCGGTGGCGCTGAAGCGGGTGTTCTCCACACGCACGCCGCCGATCACGCGCAGCGCACCGATGTCCCAGGTGCCCATCGCATAGCTGGCGAACACGTCTTCGCGCGCGGTGTAGTCGCCTTCCAGAGACGTCGCGGCGTTGCCACCGACATCCTGCGGACGCGCGCTGTATTCGCCACCGTGCTGCGACCAGTAGCTGCGCATCGCCGACGAGTCCATGCCCTGCCCCATCGGGCCGTGGCGATGTTCCGGCGAGCCGGTGGTCCAGTCACTGAGCTTGATCGCCGGACCCACGCGCAGCGACGCCTCATCGACATTCACGTCACGGTCGCGCCAGCGCCCGAGCAGGCCGAACTTGTAGCTGCTGTTGTCGCCGTCGAAGCGGATGTTGACCTGCGCGCTGCGCTCCTCGTCGTCCACCTTCTTCGGCTTGGCCACCACACGGTCGAACTTGTAGTTGGCGTTGTCCAGCCACTGATCGTTGTCGAAGGTGTAGGTGGGCAGGCGGCTACGCTGGTCCAACGTGCCATTGAAGGCCTTGCCGTTGAGCTTGAAGCGCGACTCGATCTCGTCGTCCACGCGTTCTTCGGTACGGGTATAGCCGATCTTGTAGTCCAGTACCGCGTCGGTCAGCTTGTTCTCGCCACCCAGGCTGGCGGCGAAGGTGTTCTCTTCCTTGGTCCGGTAGCGCATGCGCTTGTCGATCGAATCCTTCGGCATGCCGGCAAGTCGATACTGGTCGGTGCCGGTGGCGATCATGTCGGCGCTGTTGAAGTTGAAGATCACGCGCTGGCGGGTTTCGGCATCGTCGAACTGGCTGTACAGCGTGCGCAGGTAGTAACGGCTGTCCTCGTTCGGGCGCCAGTCGAAATTGAGGTTGGCGCCGATGCGCTTGCGCTCGATCTCGTACTTGCGGTTCTGCAGGTTCAGCGCGGTGATTTCGCCCGGGCGGGTGGTGGTCGGATCCTTGTTCCCGCTGACATCACCGTACTCCACTTCGCTGTTGTCCGATTCGAACGTCCGCTTCTGGTAGTTCACGCCGGCGGCAATGCCGAAGGTGTCGTTGAACACTTCGCTGTAGTTGAACGCGGCCTTCGGGCTGGTCTCGCCCGAAAGCTGCTGGTGGCTGCCTTCGATCTTGCCACGCAGGCTGCGGCCCTCGCGGTCGAACGCCGAGGCGGTCTCGACCAGGATCGCGCCGCCAATGGCGTCGCCCGGCATGTCCGGGGTCGGTGATTTGATCACGCGCAGGCGCTCGGTCGAATCGGACGGGATCACGTCCATCGGTGCGGCGCGGCTGGAGTTGTCCGGTGTGCCGATGGCGATGCCGTCGACGCTGACGCTGTTGAGGTTGGCATCCAGTCCGCGCACGACCACGTAGCGGCCCTCGCCCTGGTCGCGCGTCACGCTGATGCCCGGCAGGCGTTGCAGCGACTCGGCCACGTTCTTGTCCGGGTACTGGCCCAGCGCGTCGGACGACACCGCATCCTCGATGGCGTTGCTGCTGCGCTTGAGGTCCACCGCGCGGATCTGCGATTCAAGCTGGGCGCGCACTTCAATGCGGTCCAGGTCGACCGCATCGGCGGCCACTGCACCGGTGGCGGCGACCGCCTGCTGCCCGGCGGCCTGCAGTGGTGCAGCAGCCCCCATCGCCAGGGTCAGGGTGATGGCAACGGCCAACGGAGTCTTGATATGCACTGGGAATCCCCATTCCTGTTAAGAATGGGTCTGCACGGTATGTCCGCAAGGTTGCATGGCAATGACATGCATCTGCACATTTCATGCAGGCCGTCTCCGGCCCCGGTTTGGGGTTGGGCGCCCAATCCGGCAAAATGGCGTCCTCTCTCCTTATCCCCCTTCCCGACCATGAAGATCGTCGAAGTGCGCCACCCGCTGGTGCAGCACAAGATCGGCCTGATGCGCAACGCTGCGCTCAGCACCAAGGATTTCCGCGAACTGGCCAACGAGCTCGGCACGCTGCTGGCCTACGAGGCCACCGCCGACCTGGACACCGAGCCGCACACCCTGGCCGGCTGGGCCGGCCCGGTCACCGTGCAGCGCATCGCCGGCGCCAAGATCACCGTGGTGCCGATCCTGCGCGCCGGCCTGGGCATGCTCAGCGGCGTGCTGTCGCTGATCCCGGCGGCACGCGTCAGCGTGGTCGGCCTGCAGCGCGATGAGGAAACCCTGCAGCCGGTGCCCTACTTCGAGCGCCTGACCGGCCGCCTGGAAGAGCGCGACGCGCTGATCCTGGACCCGATGCTGGCCACCGGCGGCACCCTGATCGCCACCATCGACATGCTCAAGCGTGCCGGCGCCCGCCGCATCAAGGGCATCTTCCTGGTGGCCGCGCCGGAAGGCATCGAAGCAGTCAAGGCCGTGCATCCGGACGTGGAAATCTACACCGCGGCCATCGATGCCCAGCTCAACGACAAGGGCTACATCCTGCCCGGCCTGGGCGATGCCGGTGACCGCATCTTCGGTACCCGCGTCGGTTGATCCGGTGAACCGGGGTCGGATCCCTTTCGCAGAAAGGGCTCTGACCCCACCCCGGATGCCGGCCTACAGGCCGGCCGCGAACGCTTCCAGCTGGCCGATGACGGTGTTCCAGCCGTCGAAGAAGCCCATCTGCTCATGCTGGTCGCGCAGGGCCTTGTCCGGGTGCATCACCTGCGCGGTGTAACGACAGCCCTGGCCCTCATCCTCCATCGAGATGATGGCGGTGAAGCCCAGCCACGGTGACTGCGGCCGCCAGCCCGGGCCCAGCATCGAGGTGAACACCAGACGCTGCTGCGGCACGATCTCCAGGAAGCTGCCCGGGTTGTCACTGCTGCCGCCGTCGGGGCCCTGCATGAAGGTGTGGAAGGCGCCGCCCGGGCGCAGGTCGAAGGCACGCACTTCGGTGGACCACGGCTTCGGGCACCACCACTGGCGCAGCAGCTCCGGGTCGGTCCACGCCCGCCACAGGGCGGCGCGCGGTGCGTTCAGTACGCGACTGATGACCAGATCGGTCTCGGGGTTGTTACCTGCGTCTACGGCCATGGGCCTGCTCCTGTCGGTGAAGGGTTTCGACAAACTCGACCATGCGGTCGGCGCGCGCCTCCCACACGACGCGCTGCGCGGCCAGCCATTGCTCGGCCTGGCCCAACCGTTCCGGCACCAGTTCGCAGGTGCGTACACGCCCCTGCTTGCGGCTGCGCACCACGCCACTGCGCTCCAGCACGGCCAGATGCTTCATCAGCGAGGGCAAGGCCATCTCAAAAGGCTCGGCCAAGGTCGACACCGTGCGCGGCCCCTGCCCCAGCGCCGCCACGATCGCGCATCGGGTGGGGTCGGCCAGTGCCTGGAACACGTCTTGAATGGCGGGATCATACTTACCCATCTGGCTAAGTAATACGCCGATCTGAATGCCCCCCTGCAAGCGGTCGCTGCCGAGGCACGATTCTTCACGTGGCCTTGCTGCCTGCAGGCCAATGCTCCGCGCACCCGCCACCGCCTGGAGTGCTCTCGATGAAAGCTTCTTTCCTGCTGGCCGCTGTCCTGCTGGTCGGCCTGCCCCTGGCTGCCAATGCCACCACGCCGCAGCAGCAGCGCATGGCCGACTGCTCGGCCAAGAACAAGGGCTTGAAGGGTGACGCCTACAAGACCGCGCAGAGTTCCTGCCTCAGTGGCCACGCCGCCGAAGCCAAGCCGGCCAACGCGCAACAGGAACGCATGCGCAAGTGCAATGCTGACGCGGGTGCCAAGAAGCTGGCCGGTGACGCGCGCAAGACCTTCATGAGCAGCTGCCTGAAGGCGTCGTAGCATCGCTCGTCCAGTTCAATCGAATGGGGGCAGAGCCCGTTGCACGGCAATGGCATTCGACCCCATCTGAATATCGATATCTGACAGATGTGCCGACCAACGGTCGGCACCCACCAATAGCCACCGGCCACCTGTCAGAGGTGGGGCGGTGTAGGTGGGCAGGCGCCGTGGATGGCGCCATCGAGCCCCCATGGATGGGTTTACGGCGTGTCCTGACCACCCGCACCGCACCGCCATCCCACGGAATGCCGTTCTTGATCTTGCTTCGGCTTCTGCAGGTGCAGGGAGCAGCCCTGCCGAACACCCGTCACCCCAGCGCGCGCGCCTTCAGTTCACCCTGCTCGTGCAGGGTCACGAAACGCCCCTTGTCATCGCGACCCAGCTGCGCCAGCGCCACCTGCGGGTCGTGGGTGAAAAACAGATGCACGTTGCGCGCCAGCTTGTCCTCAAGGAACTGCCGCTTCTCGTCGATCAGGAGCTCGGCATTGCGGTCGTAGCCCATGGTGATCGGCACGTGTACCCATGAGCGCCCCGGGATCAGGTCGGCACAGAACACCACCCCGCCGTGCGCATCTTCGCCGGCGTGCGCGTGGCCGACAATCTCGGCCAGCATCAACCCCGGCGTGTGGCCATCGCTGTAGCTGAAGCGAACGCTGCGACCCAGAACCTTCGAATACTCGCCGTCCACCACTTCCAGGCGACCGCTGGCCTGCAGCAGGCCAGGCAGCTCCGGAATGAAGCTGGCACGGTCGCGCGGATGCGGCTGCATGGCGCGCTGCCAATGCTGCGCACCGACCACATAAGTCGCATTGGGGAACAGCAGTTCCGGCTCACGCCCTTCGCTCCATGCCGCCAGCAGGCCACCGGCATGATCGAAATGCAGGTGGCTGAGCACGACGACATCAATGTCCTCGTGCTCGAAACCTGCTTCGCGCAGCGAATCGATCAGTACGTGCTGGCTTTCCTGCACGCCATAGCGCTCACGCATGCGCGGATCGAAGAACGCCCCGATACCGGTTTCAAACAGCACGGTCTTGCCTTCCAGCGGGCTGGCAAGCAGCGCACGGCACGCCAGCTCGATGCGATTGAGCTCGTCCGGTGCCGCCCATTTTTCCCACAACGCGCGCGGCGCGTTGCCGAACATCGCGCCGCCGTCGAGGCGCTGCGAGTTTCCACGAATAGACCAGAGTTTCATGTGTCGATTATCGGCGCCGGCTCGTTAAATAATCGCTAGAAAGGAAACAGAAAACCCCGCCGTCAAGGGCGGGGTTTCGGTAAACAGCCAGATTGGCGGCCAGCGGCCGGCACGACTGGATCAGCGTGCCGGCGCGACCAGGGCGCTGCCCACCGGGTTGCGCGGGTCGCTGCCGCCAAACAGCTTGTTGGCCTTCCGGTCCCATTCCACGGTCTGCAGGTTGCCCCACACGTGGCTGGACCCGCGGCCCCCGGCGGCCACATTGCCCGGCAGGTCGATCTTGTGACCCATCGCCTGCAGCTGCTTCACCGTGGCCGCGTCGAATGCATCGTCCTCTGCTTCGATCAGGTCCGGCAGCCACTGGTGGTGGTAGCGCGGCAGCGCGGCAACCTGCTGCGCGTCCAGGCCGGCGTCGTAGCCGAGGATGCCCAGCAGCACCATGGTGATGATGCGGCTGCCACCCGGGGTGCCCAGCACCACCACCTTGTCGGCGTTCTCCATGAAGGTCGGGGTCATCGAGCTGAGCATGCGCTTGCCCGCCTTCGGCGCATTGGCCTCGTAGCCCATCACGCCGAACGCGTTGGGCGTGCCCGGCTTCAGCGCGAAGTCGTCCATCTCGTTGTTCAGCAGCACGCCGGTGCCCTTCGGAATCAGCCCCGAGCCGTACAGCAGGTTGACGGTCTGGGTCGCGCCGACGCGGTTGCCGTCGCGATCGATGATCGAGAAGTGCGTGGTCTCGTCGTCTTCCAGCGGCGTCGGGTTGCCCGACAGCAGGTCGCTGGGCGTGGCCTTTTCCGGATGGATGGTCGCCCGCAGGCCCTGTGCGTAGTCCTTGCTGGTCAGCACCTTCTGCGGGATCTGCACGAAGTCCGGATCGCCGAGGAAGAAGGTGCGGTCGCGGTAGGCACGGCGCATCGACTCCACCACCAGGTGGGTGCGGTGCGCCGGGTCCATCTTGTTGATGTCCCAGCCTTCCAGGATCTGCAGCATGCTGGCCAGCGCGATGCCACCGGACGACGGCGGCGGCGCGGTGGTGATCTTCCAGCCGTTGTAGTTGAACACGATCGGTTCGCGCTGCTTCACGCGATAGCCGGCCAGCTCTTCAGCGGTCCACTTGCCGCCGGCCTGCTTCACGCCGGCCAGCAACAGCTTTCCGGTCTGGCCCTTGTAGAAGCCATCGAAGCCACCTGCGGCCAAGCGCTCCAGCGTCTGTGCCAGCTCCGGCTGCTTGAACAGGTCACCGCTGGCGATCGGCTTGCCGTTGCGCAGGTAGACCTCACGGGTGCCGGGATAGCGCTCCATCACCTCACGGCGAGAGGCATAGCCCTTGGCCATGCGGTCGTAGACCGGGAAGCCTTCGCGCGCGATGCGGATCGCCGGCTGCAGCGATGCAGACAGCGGCAGCTTGCCGTGCTTGGCCGACAGCTCGACCAGCGCCGCAGGCAGGCCCGGAATACCGGCCGACCACGCACCGTTGACCGAGCGGTCACGGTCGAGGTTGCCCTGCTTGTCGAGGAAGGCCTGCGGCGTTGCATCTAATGCTTTCCCAATATCATGTAGTAAACCTGCACGTTTGGCTAATTGAACA
>OJST01000231.1_pt1 | contig 15059 bp, 15 predicted proteins | sample 1599491 | NCBI WGS metagenome assembly OJST01 (sample SAMN04436635, study PRJEB24849) | human gut metagenome | biome: human gut; feature: NICU; material: stool | host: Homo sapiens | place: USA: Saint Louis, MO | collected 2010-02-10
GCAAGCCGTCCGAGCTCAACCGTGGCGCACGTCTGCGCCTGGCGCTGCAGGACCTCGGCCCGATCTTCGTCAAGTTCGGCCAGATCCTGTCCACCCGCCGCGACCTGGTGCCGCCGGACGTGGCCAACGAACTGACCCTGCTGCAGGACCGGGTCAAGCCGTTCGATGGCGAGACCGCGCGCCGCATCGTCGAGGACGCGCTCGGCCTGCCGGTCAGCGAGGCCTTCGCCAGCTTCGACACCGAACCGCTGGCCTCGGCCTCGATCGCGCAGGTGCACGCGGCCACGCTGGCTGATGGTCGCCAGGTGGTGGTCAAGGTACTTCGACCGGGCATCGAGAAGCAGATCGACGCGGATATTGCCCTGCTCAATTCGCTGGCCGCGCTGGTCGAGCGCACCCACCCGCGCGCCGACAAGATCCGGCCGCGCGAAGTGGTGGCCGAGGTCGAGAACACCCTGGCCGCCGAGCTGGACCTGCAGCGCGAAGGCGCCAATGCCAGCGTGCTGCGCCGCTTCTGGGAAAACTCCGACGACCTGTACGTGCCGGAAGTGATCTGGAGCCACACCGCCGAGCGCGCGGTGACCCTGGAGCGCGTTTGGGGCATTCCGTCCGATGACATCGCTGCACTGGACAAGGCCGGCATCGACCGCAAGGCGCTGGCCGCCAAGGGCGTGCGGGTGTTCTATACCCAGGTGTTCCGCGACAACTTCTTCCATGCCGACGCGCACGCCGGCAACATCTGGGTCGACACCGATCCGGCGCGCCGTGCCAATCCGCGCTTCATCGCGCTGGACTTCGGCATCATGGGCCAGCTCTCGCAGGAAGATCAGTACTACCTGGCCGAGAACTTCATGGCCATCTTCAACCGCGATTACCGCCGCATCGCCGAACTGCACGTGCAGGCACGCTGGATGCCCGACCACGTACGCATCGACGATCTGGAAGCGGCCGTGCGTTCAGTGTGCGAGCCGTACTTCACCCGTCCGCTGTCGCAGATCTCGCTGGCCGAAGTGCTGATGAAGCTGTTCCGGGTGACGCAGCGCTACCAGCTGACGCTGCAGCCGCAGCTGATCCTGCTGCAGAAGACCCTGCTGAACATCGAGGGCGTCGGCCGCCAGCTGGACCCGCAGATCGACATCTGGGCGGTGGCCAAGCCGGTGCTGGCGAAGATCCTGCGCGAGCGCTACAGCCCGCGCCGGGTGGTGCGCGAGCTGGGCAAGCGCCTGCCGGAAATCATGACCCATGCGCCGGACATGCCGCGGCTGGTGCACGCCTGGCTGACCCAGCAGGTGGAAGGCCGCCACGAACTGGCGATGCGTTCGCGCGATCTGGTCGCGCTCGACGCCAGCCTGCAGCGCCTGCAGAAGCGCGCCGTGGGCGCGATCACCGGCGTTGGCCTGCTGGCCATCGCTGCACTGATGTATGTGCTGCAGCCGCCGGGCTGGTACTGGGGCGACGTGCCGGCGTGGAGCTGGCTGTCCGGTGCGGTCGGCGTGGTGGCGCTGGCGCGCGCGTGGTGGCGCTGACCCCGGCAGATTGAAGATCGGCGGCACGGTACGCCGCCGATCAATTACAGGCTCACCAGTGGTAGCCCAGGCCCAGGTGCGACTGCACACTCTGGAAGCTGTCCAGGCGCGTCCTGTGCCAGGTCTTGCCGATACCCACGTCCAGCACCAGATGCTCACCCAATGGCTGGCTGCGGCGCAGGAAGGCACGCCGTGCATCGTGCTCGCGCAGCAGCAGCGGATCGGACTCGGCGGTATAGCCGGACGTGCCGCTGCCCAGCCACAGCTGGGTCGAACCACGGCCTTGCCCATCCTTCAGCCGCAGCGAAAGTGTGGTGCCATGCCCATCCGGTCCATTGGACTGGCGGTGCCGCTCGTGGCGCAGTGAGGCAGTCACGCGCGGGAAGTAATGCGAGGCACCCACCGACCAGCCGCTCACATGGGCGCCGGCATGGTACTGGGCGTATTTGCCGCCCACGCTCAGTACGGTCTGCGGTGTCACGTTCCACTGGATGTCCTGGTTGACCTGGCGGTTGACGAACACCGGATCATCGTTGGATGCCGTGACAGCGGTGCGGGTGGACAGGCGCGGGCTCCAGCGATGGTGCAGCGAGCCCTGCATGCGGTTGCCGCTGAATCGCCTGCTGCCGTAGTCACGCTCGCCATGGGCCAACCCCAGGTGCCAGCGGCTGCCGCCACTGCGTCCGGCCACGTCCACGGTCTGTACGTCGCGCTTGCCGAAGCCATCGCTGTAGTCGGCATGGTCCAGCTGCACCGTGACACGGTCGACGCCGGCGTGGGCGCTGCAGACAGCCAGCAGCAGGGCGCATGGCAGTGCGCCACGGATGATCAATCGCATGGGGTTACTCCAGGGGTTGGGAATGCAATGACTGCAGCAGCCGGTAGCGGCCGGGCGGCAGGTTTCGTTCCACGGTGATGCGCGGCCCGAACTGGCTTCCCGGCGCGACGATGCGGCCGGGCAGGATGATCACGCCGACGCCCAGCGCGGCACCTTCGCCGATCCAGGCGCCGAGCTTGTCGCGCTGGCTGTCGATGACGGTGTCGCCGATGTGGACGGTGACCGTTGCCCCATCCAGGCGATGGTTGCTGGTACGCACCAGGGCGCCGAGATAGACCCGGTCATCGATGCGGCTGTCGGCGATGAAGCACTGCGGGCCGATGCTGACCTGGTTGCCCAACCGTGCGTTCTTCAGTTCGCTGGCAAAGCCGATACGCGTGCCGTCACCGATGCACAGCGGGCCGCGCAGCAGTGCGTTGTTGCCGATCAGGCAGTCGCGGCCGATCGACACCGGACCCTGGACATGGGCGCCGTCGCAGATGCGACTGCCGGCACCGATCCGTACGGCGCCCTGCAGGGTGGCCCGTGGCGAGACCTCCGCGTCGGGATCAGTGTGGGGCGCAAGTGTCGACAGTGCCTCGGCCATCGCGGCGAGGTCATTCCACCACATGCGGGTACCTCGTCGGCTTGTCGCGTACGGGTTCGCGGCCGGTGAACAGCCCCGCCAGGCCATGAAACAGCCAGATCGCATAGGCGAGCAGTACATACAGCATCGAGAAGGCCGCCGCCGGCACCAGCCACGCGCGTCGGTGGTGGATGGCACTGATCACTGCCAGCAGCATGACGATGCCGGTCCAGAACAGCGGCATCACCGACAGGGCAAGGCCACCCGGTCCGTGCAGCCGGGCCGCGCCGAACCATACCTGCAGCGACAGCATGATGCCGGCCAGGGCGAGCAGCATCATCGGCAGGATGCTGAAAATGCCGAAGCGGGTCAGCAGCAGGCGGCGATGCAGGCGCATGCATACCGCATAGCCGACGATCCAGCGTCGCCAGCGCCGCCATTCCTCCACCAGCGTGTTGCATTCCTGCGGGTAGACCACGCAGCGGATGCTCTGGCGAACCCGATAGCCCTGCGCAACCAGCGACCAGGACATGTCGAGGTCCTCCACGCGGGTGCGATCGGAAAATCCGACCTTGCGCAGCACCGAGGTACGGAACAGGCCACATGAGCCGGAAACGATGAACGGTGCGCCGCCCAGCCATTGCTGGAAGCTGCGCTTGATCACGATCATCGGCAGTTTCAGGCTGGCGCGCACATGGGGGAGGAAGCCGGCGCCCTGCAGGCTGGACGAGGGGACCCCGCCAACCGCATCGGCGCCGCGCTCGATCTCGGCCAGCAGATAACCCAGGCCATGGCTGCGCGGATCGATATGGGTATCTGCATCGGTCAGGAACACCTGCTCGGCGGTTGCGTGCTGCAGCCCGTGCATCAGCGCACCGCCCTTGCCGGTGTTGGCCTGGTGCACGGCCACCAGGCGCCCGGGCCAGCGCGCCTGCAGCGCATCAAGCACCTGAGCCGTGTTGTCGGTGGAACCATCGTTGACACAGATCACCCGCGCCACGTACGGGTTTTCCAGCAGGCTGGCCAGCGAGCGCTCCAGGCAGGGGGCTTCGTTGTAGGCCGGCACGATCGCGTCGATGCTGTACAGGCGGGTGCTGGGCCGGCGCGAGGCCTGCACGCAGATTCGTACCAGGATGAAAGCGCACATGGCCAGGAACAACAGCGTCTTCATCAAAGCACCAGACGGTAGGGCAGGAAGCCCTCGCTGGGACCGATGCCGATCTGCTGGCCACGGAACTGCGCATGGCAGCGGAGGTGGCTTTCCTGCATGTAGTGGCGATCGCCCTGGCTGGCATGCTCGCGCAGCGCGTGGATCTTCAGCTCCAGCTGCGCGCTGATGTCCTCGAACACCTGCGGCGCGAACTGCGGCAGGGTGCTGGGGCTCTCATAACAGAGGATCTGCGGAATGTGGCGACAGGCGATGATCGACGCTTCGTGAACGGTGCGATGGTCCTGGTGATGATCCTCACCACACATCGTGTAGATGCGGCCTGGTTCGATCAGCGTGCAGACCTGTTCGATCGACGCAATGATGTCGTTGCGGCAGGCAGGGAATCGCGTGTCCGGGAAATCCTGCTGGATCACCTCGGCCACCCCGAGCCGGCGCAGGGCGCGATGCGATTCATCGCTGCGATCGATGCCGGCGTGGCAGCCCCGGCCGCCACGGCTGAGTACCAGTGCATGGATGCGTGAGCCGGCGCGGGCGAGCTTTGCCAGGCTGCCACCGCAACCGAGTTCGATGTCATCTGGATGGGCACCGATTGCCAGAATGTTCAATGTCATGGCCGTGTCCTAGCGGAAGCCGGGTGCGCGGCGGCCAGGCATGCTGTCCCCGCGCGAAGGAGGCGGGAACTATCTCAGCGTGAAAATGCAGCGGCTCTAGGATTCATACGAAATTCCGGGATTCGGGTAAGAATGGACGCTGCGTCATGGCGAGCTCAGCGGAAAATGGCCCTGGAACTGTCGGAACTGAAGAACGAACTGGCCCACTTCGGTGCCGAAAACGACGCCCGTGAAGTCGAACGCGGCCGCCGCATGCTCAACATCACGCCAGATACGGGCGAATTCCTCGCGGTGCTGGTGCGCTTCGGCACTGCGCGCCGCGTACTGGAGATCGGCACCTCCAACGGCTATTCCACGCTATGGCTGGCCGAGGCCGCCGCCGCCATCAACGGCCACGTGACCACGCTGGAATACGCCGAGGACAAGGCGGCGATGGCGCGTGACACCTTCGCGCGCAGTGGCCTGGCCGATCGCATCACGCTGGTCCACGACGATGCCGGGCCGTGGCTTGCACAGGCCGCCGATGCCAGCATTGACCTGCTGTTCCTCGATTCGGACCGCGGGCAATACGCCGGCTGGTGGCCGCAGCTGCGCCGCGTGCTGCGGCCGGGTGGCCTGCTGGTGGTGGACAACGCCACCTCGCATGCGGGAGAGATGGAACCGCTGCGGACGCTGCTGGAGTCTGACGCGAACTTCAGCACCAGCCTGGTGCCGGTAGGCAACGGCGAGCTGCTGGCCGTACGCAACGCCTGACCGCCGTGCTGCCCGCGCCTGATCCGGTAGTGCCGGCCGCGCCTGATCTGGTAGTGCCGGTCGCGCCTGATCTGGTAGTGCCGGCCGCTGGCCGGCAAGCCCAGCAGCCAGACGATCCGCAGGCAGCCGGCCACCGGCCGGCTCTACCGCATTCAGTGCCCAGCCTCGATAATTCCGCCGTGAGCACCGAACCTGACACCCTCGCCGCGGTCGAGACTGAAACCGCGCCCCTGCAGCTGCTGCACCTGGATGAGCGCCTGGCTGTGGTCAACAAGCCTGCCGGGCTGATGGTCCACGACAGCAAGCTGGCCCGTGGCGAAGACGACTTCCTGGCCGACCGCCTGCGCGAGCAGCTGGGCCGCCCGATCTTCCTCGTGCATCGCCTGGACCGGGCCACCAGTGGCTGCCTGCTGCTGGCCTTTGACCGCGAGACCGCCAGTGCGCTGGGCAAGGCGCTGATGGGTGGCGAGGTGCTGAAGGACTACCTGACCGTCTGCCGGGGCTGGCCGGCCGAACTCGCCTGGCAGGTCGATCATGATCTGGACGGCGGCCCGGGCAAACCGGTGAAAAAGGCGGCGGTCACCGACTTCCAGCGCCTGGCCACCGGCGAGTTGTCGGTGCCGGTCGGTGAATTCACCAGCTCGCGTTATGCGTTGCTGCGCTGCCAGCCACAGACCGGGCGCTTCCGGCAGATCCGCCGGCACCTCAAGCACCTGTCGCATCACATGATCGGCGACACCAGCCATGGTGATGGCCGCCACAACCGCATCTTCCGCATGCAGGGCGTGCACCGCATGCTGCTGCACGCCGAGCGCCTGCGCTTCCCGCATCCTGAGGGCGGCAACGTGGATGTCAGTGCGCCGCTGGATCGTGAGTTCCAGAAGGCGCTGGACCTGTTCGGCTGGCAGGTGGACCTATAGACGGTAGTGCCGGCCGCTGGCCGGCATCTGCCTGATCCCAACCGTACGAGGTTGCCGGCCAGCGGCCGGCACGACCTCACTTCTTTTCCGGCTCGTTGACGATCGCTTCCAGGTCCTTCTGCAGGTCCGCGAACAGCGGCTGCATGCGCGCCTGGATCGCCACCATCACGTTCTGCATCAGGGCCGGGGTCTTGTCCAGCAGGCTCTGGCCGGCCGCGCTCTCGTAGAACTCGGCCATCGCCAGCACGTCTTCCTTGCTGAAAGTCTTCTTGTACAGGTCCACGTACATCGGCCGCAGCTGCTGCCAGGACAGTGCCTGCCGCAGGGTCTGGCTGGTCCGTGCCTGGATCCGCTTCAGCTGCTCCTGCTGCTGAGCATTGAGCTGGCGCTGTGCGGCCACCTGCTGGAACTGCTGCTGCTGCATCGCCTCGATCTGCGGCAGCATGGTGTCGATCATGCTCTGCGCACGTGACGCGGACAGCAGACGGTTGATGTCGCCATCGGTCGGCGGCGCGGCCAGGGCGGGGACACTGGCCACGGCCACCGCCAGCAGCAGGGCGGCGCGGCGCAGCAGGGAGGGCAGGGCGGGTGCGGAGCGGGTCATGCGAAGCTTCCTGCGGTACATGGGACGGCCAGCATACCCGCAGCCAAGGCGAAGGCGGCGTGTTCGTTACCTGATCGGCGGCATACGGCGCGCGATGCGCACTCCGACGCGTGGCTGCCGCTACAATGCGCGGATGGGCAGTGGACCGGTCACCATCAACGCGCAGCTTGAAATCCCCGACGGCGAGATCGTCGAGCGGTTCGTGCGTGCCAGCGGTGCCGGTGGCCAGAACGTCAACAAGGTCTCCACTGCGGTGGAACTGCGTTTCGACGTGGCCAACTCGCCCTCGTTGCCCGAACCGTTGCGCACGCGCCTGCTGGCGCGGCGTGACCGGCGCATGACCGGCGAAGGCGTGCTGGTCATCGACGCGCAACGTTTCCGTACCCAGGATCGCAATCGCGAGGATGCGCGCGAGCGGCTGGCGGCCTTCATCCAGGCCGGGCTGAGCGTGCCCAAACCACGCAAGGCCACCAAGCCGACCCTAGGGTCGAAACTGCGTCGTCTGGACGCCAAACGCGGGCGCGCGCAGATCAAGCGCGGGCGCTCATCACGTGACTGGGAGTGATTGCTTGAACAACCCGACTCCGCTGCTGCCGGCCGTGCCGCCGCAGATGCCACAGGTCAAACCCAATGCCTTCCTGCGCTGGCTGGCGCGCTGCACCCTGCGCATGGGCGGCTGGAAGGTGACCGGCACCCTGCCTGACATCCCGCGCCTGGTGTTCATCATCGCGCCGCATTCGTCCAACTGGGACGGCCTGTGGGGCATGGCGGCCAAGATCGCGCTGGGCATGAAGGTGAAGGTGCTGGGCAAGGCCTCGCTGTTCTGGTGGCCGCTGGGGCCGCTGCTGCACAAGCTGGGCGTGATCCCGCTGGACCGCAGCTCGCCGCAGGGCACGGTGGGCCAGGCGGTGGACCTGCTGCGCAACAACGAGAAGATGTGGTTCGCCATCACCCCCGAGGGCACCCGAAAGGCGGTGAAGGAGTGGAAGGCCGGCTTCCTGAAGATCGCCCGGATGGCCGACGTGCCGATCCTGGCCGCCTATTTCCATTACCCGGAAAAGACCATCGGCATCGGCCCGCTGTTCCAGCCGACCGGCGACGATGCTGCCGACATGGCCGCCATCCGCGAGTTCTACCGGCCGTGGATCGGCAAGACCCGCGGCACGGTCTGAGCCGGCCACAGGCCGTCGCATAGACGCCACGTCCGGCACATGCCGGGCGAGCGCGACAGGAGTAGGGTGGAGGGCTGGTATTCCATACCGTCTGCCCAAGGAGCGTTTTACATGTCGCGTACCGTAGTCCTGGCCGCCGCCATCAGCCTGGCGCTGGCGGCCTGTTCCGGCAAGGAGTCCACCCCCGTGTCCGATGCCCAGAAAGCCCCGGCCCAGCAGCCGGCCGAAGCCTCCACCAATCCGCTGCTGAGCGCCAGCACGCTGCCGTTCCAGGCGCCGCAGTTCGACAAGATCAAGGACAGCGACTACCTGCCGGCCTTCGAAGAAGGCATGCGCCAGCACCTGGCCGACGTTCGCAAGATCGCCGACAGCAGCGAGCCGGCCACCTTCGACAACACCATCGTGGCGATGGAGCGCAGCGGCGAGACCCTGACCCGCGTGTCGCGCATCTTCTTCGGCCTGGTCCAGGCCGATACCAACGATGCACGCCAGAAGATCCAGGAAGAAGTGGCGCCGAAGCTGGCCGCGCACCAGGACGAGATCAACCTCGACCCGAAGCTGTTCGCGCGCGTGAAGTCGATCTATGACCAGCGCGACACCCTTGAACTGGATCCGGTGCAGAAGCGCCTGGTCGAGCACTACTACGATGGCCTGGTGCGCGCCGGTGCACAGCTGTCCGACGCCGACAAGGCATCGCTGCGCAAGCTCAACGTGGAAGAGACCACGCTCTCCACCCAGTTCCATACTCGCCTGGTGGCTGCCACCGCGGCCGCCGCCGTGGTCGTTGACGACAAGGCCAAGCTGGCCGGCCTGGACGAGGATGCGATCAACAACGCCGCCAACGCAGCGAAGGAGCGCAAGCTGGATGGCAAGTTCCTGCTGCCGTTGCAGAACACCACCCAGCAGCCGGTGCTCGGCTCGCTGAGTGACCGCGACCAGCGTGCCGCCGTGCTGAAGGCTTCGGAAACCCGCGCCGAGCGTGGCGATGCCAACGACACCCGGCAGACCGTGCAGCGCCTGGCCCAGCTGCGTGCGCAGAAGGCCAAGCTGCTTGGCTTCGACACCTTCGCCGACTACCAGCTGGGCGACCAGATGGCCAAGACCCCGGCTGCCGCGCTGAAGCTGCTGACCGACACCGTGCCGGCCGCTACCGCCAAGGCGCGCGCCGAAGCCGGCGAGATCCAGAAGGTGATCGACGCGCAGAAGGGCGGCTTCCAGGTCGCCGCCTCGGACTGGGATTTCTACGCCGAGCAGGTGCGCAAGGCCAAGTACGATCTGGACGAGTCGCAGATCAAGCCGTACTTCGAACTGGACAACGTGCTGCAGAACGGCGTCTTCTACGCCGCCACCCAGCTGTACGGCATCACCTTCAAGCCGCGTACCGACATTCCGACCTACAACCCGGACATGAAGGTGTACGAAGTGTTCGACAAGGACGGCACCTCGCTGGCCCTGTTCTACACCGACTACTTCAAGCGTGACAGCAAGTCCGGCGGCGCCTGGATGGACGTGTTCGTCGAGCAGGACGGCCTGACCGGCGCCAAGCCGGTGGTCTACAACGTCTGCAACTTCACCAAGCCGGCCGCCGGCCAGCCTGCGCTGATCAGCTTCGACGACGTCACCACCATGTTCCATGAATTCGGCCATGCACTGCATGGCATGTTCTCGAACGTGAAGTATCCGTCGATTGCCGGCACCGCCACCTCGCGCGACTTCGTCGAGTTCCCGTCGCAGTTCAACGAGCACTGGGCGCTGGACCCGAAGGTGTTTGCCAACTACGCCAAGCACTACAAGACCGGCGAGGCGATGCCGCAGGAGCTGGTCGACAAGATCCTCAAGGCACGCAGCTTCAACCAGGGCTATGCGACCACCGAGTACCTGTCGGCCGCACTGCTCGACCTGGCCTGGCACACGCAGAAGGCCGACGCGCCGCTGCAGGACGTCGGCGCCTTTGAAGCGAGCGCGCTGAAGAAGTTCAAGGTCGACCTGCCGCAGGTGCCGCCGCGTTACCGCACCACCTACTTCGACCACATCTGGGGTGGCGGTTACTCGGCCGGCTATTACGCCTACTTCTGGGCGGAAGTGCTGGACCATGACGCCTATCAGTGGTTCACCGAACACGGTGGCCTGACCGCCGCCAATGGCCAGGAATTCCGCGACAAGATCCTCTCGCGCGGCAACAGCGTGGAGCTGTCGACCCTGTACCGCGATTTCCGCGGCAAGGACCCGTCGGTGGAACCGCTGCTGAAGTTCCGCGGGCTGAAATAAGCGCGACCTGGAGTACGAAAGAAATAACGGCGGGGGAAACCCCGCCGTTTTTCGTTGAATCGATACCATCGATAGATTCCGCAGTTTGCTGCTCATCCACGCATGGCGTGGATCCATGTATCGACCAAGGTCGACACCCACCAAAAGCAGGCCATGCTGTTCCGACAGTTCGCGGAGATCTGTCGAAGGCGGGGGGGGGGCCGGTTGCGGGGGTGTCCGCGGCATGGATGCCGCGGCCAAGCTCACAGGGACGTACTTGCAGCGTCCCCCGCAACCGGACCCACCCCGCCTTCCCCCAGGAAACCGGCTTTGGCTGTTGCTGTTGCTGTAGAGGTTGCCGGCCAGCGGCCGGCACTACCGGGTGCCGGGCACAGCCCGGCCATCACGTCCCCACGTGCACGCGATTGGCCTGTTCGGCCAATCCCAGGTGATCCAGCGCGATGTCCAGCGCCAGCACATAGCTCTGCGCACCGTACCCGGCGGCGATGCCCAGGCGCTGGCCGACACCGGCCGGCAGGCACGGCTCGGCCACCGCGCCGTCGTCATGTACTTCCACGTAGGCGTTGTGCAGGTAGGGCAGCAGGCGCTGAAGACGCAGGCTGTTGGCACACGCACCCGGGTCCAGCAGCGTCACCTCGCCACGGCTGTGGTCGGCCACGCGCAGGGCGTCCAGCAGTTCCTGTTCCGAGCCGCAGGCGCGTATCGCCACGCTGGTGCCGGCGTCGATCGCCCGGTGCACCAGCGACTTCAATACCGGCGCCGGCAGTGGCATCGCCGTGCGGATCAATGCACCGGCGGCTTCCGGGCCACGGATGATGAAGATCGACATCGCTCAGCCCTCCTGCGCCAGGCGGCGGCCGACGATGGCCAGCGACAACGGGTAACCGGCCTGCTGACTGCGCTGGTCGATGACCACCGCCGCGGGGCCACGCTGCAGTCGCAGGCGCGACTCCAGGCCGGGCTCGCTGGGTGCCTGCAACTCGATGTACTGCGCCGGCAGCCGTTCCAGCGCCGCCTGCAGCGCACCGCCCTCGGCCTGCCATTGCGCCTCGTCGGCCACGCCGACATCCAGCAGCACCCAGTCGGCCGAACGCGCCTGCGGCTGGCACAGGCACTGGCGCACTTCGGACAGGCTGGCGCAGTCGCTGCACAGTACGCGATGGCCGCTCAGCTGCGCCGGCAATTGCGGGCGCGGCGCGGACGAAGATGCGTGGCGGATCACCAGGAGGGTCATACAACACCTTGCGGAATGCGCCCTGTGGCGCGGTGGGCACACGATGCGCGCGCTGGCCGTAAAGGTGCGATGCCCGCGGCCGGTCCCGCGCGTAAAACCTGCGTAACCCGGCGCTACCGGGAACCTCTCCCCCCATGTGTGGTCTGATGCAGCTACCACCCACCCGGAGCCTGCCATGGACGCCGTTGCCCGCCCTCCCTTTTCTGATCGCGCGCTGGCCTGGCTGAAAAAGGAGGCGCTGCCGTTGCTGGTGATGCTCGGCCTGCTCGCCGCCGCCCGCGATACCCTCGCCAACCACTACGTGGTGCCCAGCGGTTCGATGCAGCCGACCCTGCAGCCCGGCGACCGGGTGGTGGTGGACATGCGCGCCTACGGCCTGCGCCTGCCATTCACCAGCAGGGAGCTGATGTCCACCGGCACGCCGCAGCGCGGCGAAGTGGCGGTATTCGATTCGCCAGCCGACGGCACCCGCCTGATCAAGCGCGTTGCCGCAGTGGCCGGTGACCATGTGCAGCTGCACGAAGGGCACCTGACCATCAACGGCCAGCCGCTGCAGACCGCGGACCTGCAGGATGTGGAAGCCTTCGGTGAACGCCGTGCCAGCCTCGATCTGGACATGGGGGGCGGCCCGGACATCGCCGACCTGGTGGTGCCGGACGGCAAGGTGCTGGTGCTGGGTGACCACCGTGGCAACAGCTTCGATGGCCGCTTCTTCGGCTTCGTAGATGCCGACAAGGTCTACGGCCGTGCGGTGGCGGTGTACTACCGCCGCGGCGACGGTTTCGAGTGGCAGCGCCTGTAAGCTTAATTGATACTTCTTGAGTATCAATCCTGACTTATCAGGTTATGGATCGACTGGATGGACGGGCCTAGTCTGAGGCCCGTTCCCTCCCACGCCCGGCCGTCCCCACCGGCCCTTCGATTCCATGACTGGCGAAACTGCGGCGGCCGTTGAAGGCCGTCCCTCCACTCTCGATACCGGCACCGACACTCGCATCCAGCAGGGCACCCCGGCCTTCCGCCGCACCGCGCTGGCGCTGTTCCTGGCCGGCTTCTCCACCTTCGGCCTGCTGTACACCGTGCAGCCGCTGCTGCCCGAGTTCAGCCGTCACTTCGGCGTGTCCGCCGCCGGCAGCGCGATGTCGCTGTCGTTGACCACTGGCACGCTGGCGGTGGCGATGCTGCTGGCCGGCCTGCTGTCCGACGCGGTCGGCCGTCGCCCGTTGATGATCGTTGCGCTGTTGGCGTCGGCCATGCTGTCGCTTTGCACCGCGCTGGTGGACGACTGGACCACGCTGCTGGTGCTGCGCACCCTGCTTGGCCTGGCGCTGAGCGGCGTACCGGCGGTGGCGATGACCTACCTGGTCGAGGAAATGGACAGCCGTGCGCTGGGCCTGGCGATGGGCCTGTACATCGGCGGCAACGCCATCGGTGGCATGAGCGGGCGCCTGCTGGCCGGCATCATCGCCGATCACTGGGGCTGGCGCTGGGGCATCGGCGTGGTCTCGATCATCGCCGTGGCCAGCACCGTGCTGCTGTGGCTGCAGCTGCCGCCGTCGCGTCACTTCCAGCCCCGCCGTGATGGCCTGCGCCAGTTGCCGTCGCGCTGGCGCATGCTGTTCGCCGACCCGGGCCTGCCGTGGCTGTTCGCCACCTCGTTCGTGCTGATGGGCGTGTTCGTCACCCTCTACAACTACCTGGGCTATCACCTGCTGGCGCCGCCCTACGATCTCAGCCAGACCGTGGTCGGGCTGATCTTCAGCGTCTATCTGGTGGGTACCTTCAGTTCGGCGTGGATGGGCCAGCAGGCCACGCGCTACGGACGCGGCCGCATCCTGTCGATCTCGTTCGCGCTGATCGGCGCCGGCATCGCGCTGCTGGCGATGCCGTGGCTGAGCACGATGGCGCTGGGTATCGCACTGGTGACGTTCGGCTTCTTCGGTGGTCATTCCGTGGCCAGCAGCTGGGTTGGAAGCCGCGCCGGTGCGATGCGTGCGGAAGCCTCGGCGCTGTACCTGTTCGCCTACTACCTGGGGTCCAGCGTGCTGGGCGGTGTGGGTGGCCTGGCCTATGCAGCCTGGGACTGGCTTGGCGTGTGTGCGTTCGCCGCCGCGCTGACCCTGATCGGCGGTGGCATCGTCTGGACGCTGCAGCAGCGCGCGCCACAGTCGGTCACGGCGTGACCCAACGCACGGCAGTGCCGGCCGCTGGCCGGCAACCACGGTGTGGCGGGTTTGCCGAGGTAGAGTCGACTGTTAGTCGACTGCTCTTCCATCAGATCGCGAAAACCCCGCCCTGCGCGCGATAGTCGACTAACAGTCGGCTCTACCGGCGAATGCCCCGCGCAGCAGCGTGGCGAAATTGCGGATCAACGGGGTTACCCGTTCGCGATGCCACGCCAGCTGCACTTCCGAATGGGCACCGGCATCGGCCAGCGCCACGAAGCGCGATCCTTCCACCCGGATGTGATCGCACGAAGACGGCAGGATCGCGGCGCCCAGGCCTGCGGCGGCCAGGCTGATCAGCGTCGAGGCTTCACCCGCCTCCTGCACGATGCGCGGCGTGAATCCGGCAGCCGCGCACAACGCGATCATGTGGTCGTGGATGCCGGCACCGGCACTGCGGCGGAACGCCACGAATGGCTCCTGCGCGAAGTCGCGCAGCGACAGCGTGCCCTGCTTCGACAGTCTGCGCAGGGCAGGATGGTCGGCATGCACGATCAACGCCAGCGGATCGACGAACAGGCTGTGCGCCACCAGTTCCGGCGGCAGCGCACGCTTGCGGATGATGCCCACGTCCAGTGACCCGTCGAGCAGCGCGTCGATCTGCTGCAGGGTGTTCATCTCGCTCAGCTGCAGCCGCACCTGCGGATACTGCTGGCGGTAATGCAGGATCGAACGCGGAATCTGCGGCGACAGCGGCGTGGCGCGGGTCAGGCCGATGTGCAGTTCACCCTGCTCACCGCGCTGCGCGCGCTGTACCTCGTCCACCGCCGCTTCCACCTGCTGCACGATGGCGCGTGCACGTTCCTGCAGCAGCTCGCCCGCAGGCGTCAGCTGCACACGACGATGGCTGCGCACGAACAGGCGCGCACCGATCAGGTCCTCCAGCTGGCGGATCTGCTGGCTGAGCGGCGGCTGCGACATGCCCAGCCGCTCCGCCGCCTGGCCGAAGTGCAGCGTATCGGCGACAGCGAGGAAGTAACGCAGGTGGCGGAGTTCGATGGACATGCGGCCAGTTTATTCATCGTCAGCCGGAAATGAATCAGAGATGGGATCCGATCCCGTGCCGACCAACGGTCGGCACCCACCAACAGCAGCTGGCACCAACAGCAGCAACCAACTGTCGAAGGCGGGGTGGGTCCGGTTGCGGGGGTGTGAGCGGCATGGATGCCGCG
>OJST01000233.1_pt1 | contig 15027 bp, 8 predicted proteins | sample 1599491 | NCBI WGS metagenome assembly OJST01 (sample SAMN04436635, study PRJEB24849) | human gut metagenome | biome: human gut; feature: NICU; material: stool | host: Homo sapiens | place: USA: Saint Louis, MO | collected 2010-02-10
CTTCGCAAGCGCCCGAACGCACAGCCGCCAGCGGCTGGGCCGGGCCCCGGAGGGGTACTTGCAGCGACCCCTGCGCAATCCACCCCGCCCGGCCAAGCACGGCTTTGCCTTCGGATACCACCCATCACGAGGGGCTCAGCCGTTGGCCGAAATCCTCACCTCGCCCGCAACGCCGCCGCCGCCGCCCAGCGCGCCGCCACCCGCGGCGCCGTAATGCACACCGCCTGGTCGGTCACCGTCGTCACCGCGCGCTCCAGCAGCTGGATATCCGCCTCATGCTGGCGCGCCACGTGCGGATCCTCGAAGAAGATCGCGCGCTGGCAGCGCCCTTCCAGTACCCGGTCGGCAATCTGCGCATCGCCGCCCATCGGGCCGCTCTGGTAGCGCGTCACCCAGGGCATATCGCTGGGCCAGCCACGGCTCCACGCCAGCTCGTTCAAGCGCTGGCCGGTGGTTCCGGTTGCCACCCGCTCACCGAACCGCGCCAGCACATCGAAGTGCTCATCGGCGAAGGCCAGCATCGCCGGCTTCATCGCGTCGTGCGCGATCAGCGCCAGCGTCTGTCCTTCGAACGCATGCAGGTCGTCGGCGCCAGCATCGGCAACCAGTCCGGCATGGATGCGTTCCACCTCGATCCAGTCGCGCGCGGTGGCCACGGTGGAAATGAAAGGCTTGCCGTGGATCACGCACTGCCGCTTCAGCGCCGTGGCTTCCGGAAACACCGAGGATGGATCGACCGGATCGATCAGGTAGACCGCGCCATCCAGTGTCCGATCCGGCCCCATGCCAACCACCTCGGCCACCAGCTTCATCAAGCCACCCTCGCGACCGTAGGGGTAGCGATGCAGGCCCGCGTATCCGGTCAGGAAGCCCTGACGCTGTATCGCGTCATGGGTGCGGCCGACCGCGTGCAGCGACACGCCCAGCTCGCGCAGGCCGGGTTCGCTGACGCGCAGCCAGCGGAACAGGGCGGCGCGCGCGTCGTGGTGATGGAGACGGTTGGCAGCCAGGCCGATGCGCATCGAATGCTCCGCAGATACGGGTGAAAGCGGCAGTGTATGTCGCCATTCACCTATCTTGGTGTTTTTACAACTTTCTTCATTGCGCCTCGTCCACGCGCCGCTAGCGTAAGAGGCAGCGGTACCGCTGCGCGGCCGTTCATTCCGCCCGCCAGAAGAGGATGCCCATCGTGAACGCCGCTGGCCTGCGTGCCGCCACCGCGGTCGTGGCCGGCCTGCTGTTGCCTGCCCTGGCCGCCGCTGCGGGTTGCAGGACGCCGCTGCGCATTGCCTGGCCCGCCGACCGCGCGCCGTTGTCCTCCAGCGAGCAGGGCCAGCCGCGCGGGCTCAGCGCGCAGTACCTGAAGCTGCTGGGCGCGCAGCGACCACTGCAGATGCAGCCATTGCCAACCGCCGCCATCGCTGAGGGAACGGTGCCGCCCGACGTCCAGGCACTGCTGGGCTGGTCGCGCTCGCAGTTGCCGACGGGGTGGGTGGCCAGTGCGCCCTACGTGCAGCTGCCACAGGTCATCGTGCGGCGCCGGGATGCATCGCCGGTGCTGGGCCTGGAGGCGTTGCGCGGAGGCACCGTGGCCAGTCCCGACCCGCTGTCGCTGGTCGGGGCGCTGACCGAACAGGCGTCTGGCGTGCAGCTGTTGCCCCCCGCCCCCATCGACGACGCCCTGTCACTGCTGGGCACGGGCCTGGTCGATGCCGTGGTCGCCAATCTTGGGGAGGTCGAGGCCGCGTTGCGCCACTATCGGGGCGAGCCGCTGGTAATCGCTGCGCCGGCCGGAATCGACGACGCGCCGGTGCTGGCCACCGTGCCCGCCTGCGCCGACGTCATCCCGGTGTTCGAGCGGGCCGTGTCGCAGCTGACCGCGAACGAACGCGAGGCGATCCGCACGTCCTGGCTGCCGAACCAGCCGCGACACCCGCCCTCTGCGTCCCCCCTGCGCTGGCTGGTGCCGGCCTCGCTGACCCTGCTGGCGCTCATGCTGGTGTACGCCTTCGGCTACTGGCGCGTGCATCGCGAGAGCGAGCGTCGCCGCGTGGCTGCGCAACGCCTGCAGGAGGTGACCTCGAATCTGCCAGCGGTGGTCTATCAGGCGCGTCGCTCTGCCACCGGCCACTACAGCTTTCCCCAGATCGCAGGCGACGTGCAGGCGTTGTTCGGAATCAGCGTGGAAACCGCCCTGATCGATCATCAGCGCCTGCTGGCTGCGGTTCATCCCGATGATCGCTCGCGGCTGATGGATACCGTCGACGCCGCTGCCCTGGCGCGGGGCCCGATCGATGTCACCTTTCGCACGCGCTCGCCACAAGGCTGGCGCTGGGTCCACTCGCATGGACGGCCGCTGTCCCTGGACAGCGGCGACGTCGAGTGGAGTGGCTACTGGATCGACGTAAGCGGAGTGCAGGCGCGCACCCATGCGCTGGCCGAGGCGCGCCGTGCGGCCGAGCAGGCAGCGCTGGCCAAGGCCCACTTCCTGGCAACCATGAGCCACGAGATCCGCACGCCGATGAGCACCCTGCTGGGCATGCTCGAGCGGTTGGAGGGCAGCGATCTGGATCATCGCCAGCAACAGGTGCTGGTGACCGTGGGTGATGCTGCCCAGATGCTGCGGCAGATCCTGGACGACGTGCTGCACAGCCAACGGCTGCAGGCACTGCCGCTGCAGCTGCGACCCACGAGCGTGGCGGCACTGGTGCGCGCGGTACAGCAGTTGCTGATGCCGGTGGCGGCCAGCCGGGGCCTGCATCTGCGGATCGAACTTGATCCGGAATTGCAGGCCGGATCGCTGGCCGATGGCCTGCGCCTGCGCCAGATCCTGTTCAACCTTGCCGGCAACGCGCTCAAGTTCACCGAGCATGGCGGCGTGGATCTGCAGGTGCAGGTGCTGCAGCAGCACGATCGCGGCCAACGTCTTCGCCTGCAGGTCAGTGACAGCGGGGTGGGCATCAGCCCGGAACGGCAACAGGCGGTGTTCGCTGCCTACACCCAGGCCGAGGCATCGACAACGCGCCGTTTCGGCGGCAGCGGCCTGGGCCTGGCGATCTGCCGTGAACTGGCTGCATCGATGGAAGCAGAACTGTGCCTGCGCAGCGCGCCAGGCAAGGGCACCACCGTGTGGCTGGAACTGGATCTGGACGCCTGTGAGTTGCCTGCCGAGGCATTGCCGCTTCCGGCAGAGGCGGCGCGGCCACTGTCGTCGGCCCGGGTGCTGGTAGCTGAAGATCACCCCACCAACCTGCACCTGCTGGAGCAGCGCCTGCATGATCTGGGTCTGCAGGTGCACGCCTGCGCCGATGGTCGCCAGGCCTTCGAGGCCTGGCAGGCGCGGGCGTTCGACCTGGTCATCACCGACTGCCACATGCCGCACATGGATGGCTTTGCCTTGGCACGGGCCATCCGCGCCGACGCCTGCGCGGTTCGCGCGCAGGTCCCGATCATCGCGCTCACGGCCAGCGCGCTGGATCGCACCCGCGAGGCCTGCCGCGAAGCGGGCATCGATCATTTCCTGGCCAAGCCGGTGGCGGCGCAGGAACTGCGGGGCTTGCTGGCCGTGCTGCTGGCGCCGGAATCAGTGCGCCAATAGGCGGATGATGCTGGCGGCGGCGTCGCGGCCTTCGGCCACGGCGGTCACCACCAGGTCGGCGCCACGCACTGCGTCACCGCCGGCGAACAGGCGCGGGTGCGCAGTCTGGAATGGCAGGCGGTCCTTGCCGCCAGCCACGATGCGGCCGTTGGACCGGCCTTCCACGCCGTGCTCGGCCAGCCACGCCGGCACGGTTGGCGAGAAGCCGAAGGCGATGATCACCACATCGGCCTCCAGCAGCGATTCGCTGCCGTCGATCGGCACCGCATTCTGGCGGCCATTGGCGTCGGGCTCACCCAGCCGGGTTTCGACCACGGTCACGCCGATCACCTCATCGTCGGCGCCGGCTTCGATCGACAGCGGCTGGCGGTTGAACAGGAAGCGCACGCCTTCCTCGCGCGCATTGGCCACTTCGCGCGCGCTGCCGGGCATGTTGGCTTCGTCGCGGCGGTAGGCACAGGTGACCTTGGCCGCGCCCAGCCGCACCGCGCTGCGCACGCAGTCCATGCCGGTATCACCGCCACCGAGCACCACCACGCGCTTGCCGTTGAGGTCGGGCAGGGCGATGCTGTCTTCCCAGCCGGCAATGGGCCGGCCCTTCGGATCATCGCCGCCGACGATGCCGCTGTTCTGCACCAGGAACGGCAGTGCCGGCAGCACGCCCTTCAGGTCCTGGCCGTCGAGGCCACCGTCGGTATAGCGGTAGGCACCGGTACCGACGAACACCGCATCGTGGCTGTCCAGCAGCTGCTGCACGCTGAGGTCACGGCCGATCTCCACACCGAGGCGGAACTGCACACCCATGCCCTCGAGCACTTCGCGGCGGCGGTGGATCACATCCTTGTCCAGCTTGAAGCTGGGAATGCCGAACTGCAGCAGGCCGCCGATCTGCTCGTAGCGGTCGTAGACCACGGCGGCAATGCCGGCGCGCGCCAGACGGTCGGCACAGGCCAGCCCGGCCGGGCCAGCGCCGATCACCGCCACGCTGTGGCCGGTCGGCTGCACCGCGCCCAGGTCCGGGCGCCAGCCCGTGGCCAGCGCGGTATCAACGATGTACTTCTCGACCGCGCCGATGGTGACTGCGCCGAATTCCTCCAGTGTGCAGCTGCCTTCGCACAGCCGGTCCTGCGGGCAGACCCGGCCGCACACTTCCGGCAGCGGGTTGGTGCTGTGGCACAGCGTGGCCGCTTCGTGGATGCGGTTTTCCTGCACCAGCTGCAGCCACTGCGGAATGGCGTTGTGCACCGGGCACTTCCAGCTGCAGTAGGGGTTGCCGCAGTCCAGGCAACGGCCGGCCTGGTACTGGGCGTCCTCCTTGCCGAACTTGCCGTACAACTCGCCCCAGTCGCCGGACGTGCGCAGTTCCACCGGAATGCGCTGCGGCATGGTGCGGGGCAGGTCGAGGAACTGGAAGGCGTGCTTGCGGCTCATGGCGGGCTCTGTGGTGTTTTGCGGTTGCCGGCCAGCGGCCGGCACTACGTGGTCCTGGGTTGCCGGCCAGCGGCCGGCACTACCGTTACGCGGCGCGTCGCAGGGTTTCGGTCAGCGACTCGATGCTGGCGGCCTTCGGTTTGACCAGCCAGAACTTGCCGATGTAATCGCGGAACTCGTCCAGGATCTGCTGCGCCCAGATGCTGCCGGTCAGCTCGCGGTGGCGGCCGATCAGGCGGTGCAGGTGCTGGCGGTAGTTCTCGAAGCCCTCGGCGGAGACGCGATGGATGTCGATCAGCTCGTGGTTGTAGCGGTCGACGAAATCGCGGTCCACGTCCAGCACGTAGGCCAGGCCGCCGGTGAAGCCGGCACCGAAGTTCAGGCCGACCTTGCCCAGTACCAGCACCACGCCATCGGTCATGTATTCGCAGCAGTGGTCACCGGCGCCTTCCACCACCGCCAGCGCGCCGGAATTGCGCACCGCGAAACGTTCGCCGGCACGACCGGCAGCGAACAGCTCGCCCCCGGTGGCGCCATACAGGCAGGTGTTGCCGATGATCGCAGTGCTGCGTGCCTCGAAACGGGCACCACGCGGCGGGCGCACCACCAAGCGGCCGCCGGCCATGCCCTTGCCGACGTAGTCGTTGGCTTCACCCTCCACTTCCAGGTGCAGGCCACCGACATTGAAGGCACCAAAGCTCTGCCCGGCGCTGCCGCGGAAGCGCAGTTCCAGCGGTGCCTCGGCCATGCCCTGGTTGCCGTGCGCGCGTGCCACCGCACCGGCCAGCCGGGTGCCGATGCTGCGGTCGGTGTTGTGGATCAGGAACCGATGCTCGCCACCGCGCTTGTGCTCGATGGCCGGCGCCAGCAGGCCATCCATCTGCGTGGCCAGGCTGTCCGGCGATTCGTACAGCCGCTGCGCGGCGCAGTGGCTGCCCTCGTAGCGGCTGTCGGCCAGCAGGCGCGACAGGTCCACGCGCACGCCGTCGCGCGGCGCAGCATCGATCTGGCGCAGCAGGTCGGTACGGCCGACGATCTCTTCCAGCGAGCGCGCGCCCAGGTAGGACAGCCAACCGCGCACTTCCTCGGCCAGCAGCCGGAAGAAGTTCTCCACGCGCTCAGGCTGGCCGGTGAAGTGGTTCTCGCGCAGGCGCTCGTCCTGGGTGGCCACGCCGGTGGCGCAGTTGTTGAGGTGGCAGATACGCAGGTACTTGCAGCCCAGCACGATCATCGGCGCGGTGCCGAAGCCGAAGCTGTCCGCGCCCAGCAGCGCGGCCTTGACCACGTCCAGGCCGGTCTTCAGGCCACCATCGGTCTGCAGCAGGGTGCGCCCGCGCAGGTCGTTCGCCAGCAGCGCCTGGTGCGCTTCGGCCACGCCCAGTTCCCACGGCACGCCAGCATAGCGGATCGAACTGACCGGCGAGGCTCCGGTGCCACCGTCGTGGCCGGAGATGGTGATCAGGTCCGCACCGGCCTTGACCACGCCGGCGGCGATCGTGCCCACGCCGGCATGGCTGACCAGCTTTACCGACACCAGCGCGGTCGGGTTGACCTGCTTGAGGTCGTAGATCAGCTGGGCCAGGTCTTCGATCGAATAGATGTCGTGGTGCGGCGGCGGCGAGATCAGGCCGATCCCGGGCCGGGCATAGCGCAGGCGCGCGATCAGTTCGTTCACCTTGTGGCCCGGCAGCTGGCCGCCCTCGCCGGGCTTGGCGCCCTGCGCGACCTTGATCTGCAGCACTTCGGCGTTGACCAGGTACTCAGCGGTGACGCCGAAGCGGCCCGAGGCGACCTGCTTGATCTTGCTGCGCTTTGCGGTGCCATAGCGGGCGGGATCCTCACCGCCTTCGCCGGAATTGCTGCGGCCGCCGAGGCGGTTCATGGCAATGGCCAATGCTTCATGTGCTTCCGGCGACAGTGCGCCCAGGCTGATCGCCGCGGTATCGAAGCGCGGGAACAGGGTACTGGCCGGAGCCACCTCGTCCAGCGCTACCGGCGTGGCCGCCGGCACCAGTTCCAGCAGGTCGCGCAGCGCCGACGGTGGACGTGCATGCACGGCATCGCAGTACTGCTGCCACGCACGCGGGTCACCGCTGCGGGCCGCGCGCTGCAGGGTGGTGACCACGTCCGGGTTGTACATGTGGTACTCGCCGCCGTGCACGTACTTCAGCAGGCCGCCCACGTCCACGTCCTGCTGCGCGTCCCAGGCCTGTGCGCACAGCTCGCGTGCGTCGGCATCCAGGCGCGCGAAGCCAGCGCCACCGATGCGCGAGGCCGTATCCGGGAAGCACAGGTCCACCACTTCCGGTTCCAGGCCGATGATCTCGAACAGCTGTGCGCCGCGGTAGCTGGCCACGGTACAGATGCCCATCTTCGAGATGATCTTCGACAGGCCCTTGTAGACACCCTTGCGGTAGCGGCGGCCGATCTGCGACTGCTCACCGCCCTTGCTCAGCTTGAGGATGCCACGGCGGCCCAGGTCGAACAGGGTCTGGTAGGCCAGGTACGGGTATACCGCGGTGGCACCGAAGCCGAGCAGGCAGGCCATGTGGTGCGGGTCGCGCGCGGTGCCGGTCTCGACGATGAGATTCACGTCGCAGCGCAGGCCCAGCCGCGACAGGTGGTGGTGGATGGCACTGGTGGCCAGCAGCGCGTGCACCATCGGCCGCCCGGCCACCGGGTAGCGGTCGGACAGCAGCAGCATCACCATGCCATCGCGCGCGGCCTGTTCGGCTTCGCTGCAGATGCGCTCGATGCCGGCGCGCAGGCCCTCGTCCTCGCTGTAGGACAGGTCGAGCAGACGGTTGGCCTGCACGTACTGCTCCATCTTCAGCAGCTGGCGCAGCTTGCGCTGGCTCAGCACCGGCGAGTTGAGGATGACGTGGTTCACCGTCTCCGGGCCGGCATGGAAGATGTTGGTCTCCTTGCCGAGCTGGGTGGACAGGGACATCGCGCAGTCTTCGCGCAGCGGATCGATCGGCGGGTTGGTGACCTGCGCGAAGGCCTGGCGGAAATAGTCGTACAGCGGGCGGCTGCGCTGGCTCAGCACGGCCATCGGCGTGTCATCGCCCATCGAGCCAGTGGCTTCCTGCTCGGTCTCGGCCAGCGGCCGCAGCACCTGCTCCACTTCCTCGCTGCTGAGCTGGTAGAGCTTGTGGTAGCTGCGCAGGGTCGCTTCGTCGAACGGCTCTTCCACCAGCGACGGGTCGATCAGTTCGGTCTGCAGGTAGGTCACGCCCTGCTGCAGCCACTGCTTGTACGGCGCACGGCCACGGTTGATGCGGTCCACCGCGTCGGAGTCGAGCAGGTCGCCGCGCTTGAGGTCGATCGCGATCATCTCGCCGGGGCCGAGCTTGCCCTTGCGCACCACGCGCTCGGTCGGCACTTCCCACACGCCGGCCTCGGAGGCGACCAGGAAGTGGCGGTCGGCGGTCAGCATCCAGCGCGCCGGGCGCAGGCCGTTGCGGTCGAGGGTGCAGACGGCGTGGCGGCTGTCGCAGGCAACGATGCCGGCCGGGCCATCCCACGGCTCGCTGTTCAGGCCGTGGAACTCGTAGAACGCGGCCAGGTCCGGGTCCTTGAACTCCAGCGACTGGGTGGCCGGCGGCACCAGGATGCGCAGCGCCTGGATCAGCTCCATGCCACCGGCGACCATCAGTTCCAGCATGTTGTCCAGGCTCTGCGAATCCGAACCGTGCATGGAGATCACCGGGTCGAATTCACCAATATCGAAGCGCGGCGTCTTCCACACCTTGCTGCGCGCCTGCGCCCAGCGACGATTGCCCTCGATGGTGTTGATCTCGCCGTTGTGGGCGAGCATGCGGAACGGGTGGGCGAGCGGCCAGCGCGGCAGCGTGTTGGTCGAGAAGCGCTGGTGGAACACGATCGCGCTGGAGGCCAGCTCGCGGCGCTGCAGGTCCGGGAAGAAGCGGCTGAGCTTGTCCGGTAGCACCATGCCCTTGTAGCTGATCGCATCCGGGGTGAGGGTGGCGACGTAGAAGTCGGCGTGTTCGCGCAGCTGCTGTTCGCTGCGGCGACGGGCCAGGAACAGCGCCAGTGCGAAGCCGGCATCATCCTGGCCAACCCCGGCATCGACGAACACCTGCTCGATGCGCGGCAGCGTGTCGCGCGCCAGTTGGCCGCAGACGCTGTCGTCGGTCGGTACCTCGCGCCAGCCAGCGACCTTGCAGCCCACCGCTTCCACCTGCGCCTGCAGCTGCGCGCGGCAGGCCTGCGCCGTGTCGGCGTCATGCGGCAGGAATACCAGGCCGGCGGCGAAACGCGCGGCGGTGGTGATGCCGGCTTCGCTGGCCAGCAGTTTCAGGAACGCATCGGGGCGGCGCAGCAGCAGGCCGCAGCCATCACCGGTCAGGCCATCGGCGGCGACACCGCCACGGTGGGTCATGCGCGAAAGCGCGGCGATGGCGGTATCAACCAACAGGCGCGATGGTTGATCGTCGAGCTGGGCGACCATGCCAAATCCACAGGCATCGCGCTCGGAGCGCGGGTCGTAAAGCCCTTGGCGGTTGCGGGGGGCCATCTCTACCTCGATGCGTATAGGGTTGGCGGCGACACTCGTCCCCGCTCATTCCCTGGAGCGCATCGTGAGGCCACCGGATGCCTCGACTAGATCACAGGTTGCTGCGACGCCGCAATACACGGTTGCAGGTGCAACGGAACGCGCCGGCAACCCAGTGCCGGCGCGGGGCGGGACTCAGCCGCAGCGCACGCCGCTGACGGCGCCCTTGTCGTCCACTTCGATGTTCAGGCGGTCGCCGAGGAACTCCATCGTGGCCACATCATTGGGCTTGAGCACGCGCACCTGGCTGGCACCTGCATCTTCCTGTGCCTGCTTGCCGAGGGCATCGGTGTAGGCCTGGCCGACCAGGCTCTGTACCTGGCTGGCATCGCAGGTGCCGACCGGCGGAGCCTCGGTGGCCTTGCCGGCGTCGTCGGCCGGCGCCTTGGCTGCTTCGGCGGCCTGCTGGGCGTGGGCGGTGGCCGAATCCTGTTCATCCAGCGCCGGTGCCTGGCAGGCGGTCAGGGCCAGCACGGCCGGCAGCAACAGGGCGGAGAGCGAACGGGCGCGAATCGGGAACGACATCATGACTCCGGAAGGGGTTGTGAAGACCCGAGCATAGCGGCGAACCGGCCCTCACGTGTTTGTCTTGTGTTATCGACAGGATCGCGGCATGGCGACGGCGACACTGGAGACATGCCAACTCCCTCCACCCCCGAACGACAGGCAGCGCGCGCGGCCGGCCTGCGCTATGTCGACGACACCCAGCCGGGCATCAGCCGGCGCCGCGCCGGCAAGGGCTTCAGCTACCGCGATGCTGATGGCCACGCGATACGCGACGCCACCACCCTGCAACGCATCCGCGCACTGGCGATCCCACCGGCCTACACCGCGGTGTGGATCTGCGCCCATGCCAACGGCCACCTGCAGGCCACCGGTCGTGATGCGCGCGGTCGCAAGCAGTACCGTTACCACCCCGATTGGGCCAGGGAGCGCGATGCCGGCAAGTTCGACCGCATCATCGCCTTTGGCGAGGCGTTGCCTACGCTGCGGCGGCGGCTGTCGCGGGATCTCAAGCGCCCCGGTTTCCCGAAGGAAAAGGTGCTGGCCATGGTGGTCGCGCTGTTGGCGGACACGCTGGTGCGGGTCGGCAATGAGACCTATGTGCAGCAGAACCGTTCGTTTGGACTGACCACACTGCGAAACCGGCATCTGGAGCTGCTGCGCGGTGGCCGCGTGCGCATGCGCTTCCGTGGCAAGTCCGGGCAGCTGCAGGAGGTCACCGTGGGCGACCGCAGGCTGGGGCTGCTGGTGCGGCGCCTGCAGCAGCTGCCGGGGCAGGCGCTGTTCCAGTACCGCGATGACGACGGTGCGCTGCAGCCGGTCGACTCCGGCGCGGTGAACGACTACCTGCGCGAGGTGATGGGCGAGGACTTCACTGCCAAGGATTTCCGCACCTGGGGCGGGACGGTTGCGGCGGTGCAGGCGTTTGCCGCCACCGAACTGCCGGAACCGGCCAGCCAGCGCGCGCTGGCGCAGGCGCAGCGCGCGGTGGTGTGCGAAGTGGCGTCGCTGTTGGGCAATACCCCGGCGGTGTGCCGCAAGGCCTATATCGACCCCTGCGTGTTCGCCGGCTGGGAGCGCGGCGAACTGGCCACGCTGGCCGGCCTGCGTGGGCCGCGCCAGTGGGAACAGGCGACCCTGCGCGTGCTGCGCAGGGCGCGCCGGCTCAGCCGCAGTAGATCGCGGTGATGTTGTTGGTGCGTCCCTTTTCGATGGTCAGGCGGTCGCCGCCTTCGCTGGCCGGCGGCACCCGCGGGCCGTCGTGGCGCAGTACCCGTACGTGCAGGCTGTCGCTGTCCACCCGTGCGCGTGCGACGGTGGCGTCCGACGCGGCCAGGCCAAGTGCGCCGCGCACCCTGTCGCTGTGGCACTGGCCGGAAATCACACCGTCGATCGGCTGTACCTGGGCCACCGGTGTGCTGCTGCAGGCGGCGAGGGCAAAGCAGACGGCGGCGGTGGCGATGGCGTGTTTCATGGAGGCGTTCCTTGTGTGATTGCGTGCAGGGTGCGACGGCGCACGTGGTGGCGGAATGAATGCCGTGCACATCATGGACACGGCGCGCTCACTGCCGCCAACAGCAGGGGTGGAGACACTGCAGGAGCGGCGGATGCCGCCCCCGGTACTGCGGCGCATGCGCCCGGTAGTGCCGGCCGCTGGCCGGCAATCCCATTCCCCCCCGAGGAGACCTGCATGGCCACCACCAGGAAAACCCCCGCCCGCCGCAAAGCCTCACCCAAGGTGCGCAAAGGCAGCACTGCAACCAGGACCATCGCCGACCCCGATCGCCCGCGCGTGGTGAAGACTGCAACCCGCAAGGCCGCCGCCAGCGATCCCCGCGCCGCCCGCGTTGCGGCACGGCAGCGGCGCCTGCAGGACCAGGAGAAGGCCAAGGACGCCCGCGCGGCCAAGAAGGCAACCAAGAAGGCAACAAAGAAGACCGCGACCCAGGCCGGAGCACGACGCCAGCCGGAGGCGATGCCGGCGCAGCAGCTGGCCAAGCCCGGGCACGAACACGAACTGGAGCTGGCGCCGCGTTTCCTTGCACCCGACTACACCGGCAGCGGCAAACTGCAGGGCATGCGTGCGATCGTCACCGGTGGCGATTCCGGCATCGGCCGCGCGGTGGCGGTGCTGTTCGCACGCGAAGGTGCCGACGTGGCCGTGCTGCACCTGGACGAGGCCGAGGACGCGGACATCACCCGCCAGCACGTGGAGCGCGAAGGCGGTCGCTGCGTGGTGATCGCCGGTGACGTGCGCGATCCGCGCTTCTGCGACAAAGCGGTGAAGCAGGTGGCCAAGGCGTTCGGCGGCATCGATATCCTGGTCAACAACGCCGCGTTCCAGCTGCACTGCGAGCGGCTGGAAGACCTGGAAGACGCGCACCTGCAGGAGACCCTGCAGACCAACATCGGCGGGTACATCCAGATGGCGCGCGCGGTGCTGCCGCATCTGGGCGAGGGCGCCAGCATCATCAACACCGGTTCGGAAACGGGAATCTTCGGCAGCAAGGCGCTGATCGATTACTCGGCGACCAAGGGCGCGATCCACGCGTTCACCAAATCGCTGGCCAGCCAGCTGCTGCCGCGCGGCATCCGGGTCAACTGCGTGGCGCCGGGGCCGGTATGGACGCCGCTCAACCCGGCCGACAAGCCGGCGCAGGACGTGGCGGAATTTGGCAAGGACAGCGACATGGGCCGGCCTGCACAGCCCGAGGAACTGTCGCCGGCCTACGTGTTCCTGGCCTCGCCGGCCTGTGCCAGTTACATCAGCGGGGTGATCCTGCCGGTGATGGGCGGGCCACGAGGGTGAACAGCACTACGGCGTGGCGTCTGCTGAACGGGGCTTCGCGCAGGTGTGTGGCGTGTGTCAACGGCTGCGCCGGTGCGGTGGGGTAGTCTGGACTCCCATACCGATCACGTTCAGGGAAAGATCATGCCGGAGATGGATATCAACGCAGCGGCCGATGAAGTCGTCGCCCTGTTGCGGCAGAACGATGCCCGTGGCGCGGCCGCCCGCCTGGAGGCCCTGCACAACGGCCAGAGTGCGGTGGTGCAGGAATCGCTGGATCGCTACATCGCGGCGCGGGGCGCCACCGAGCTTGAGGCGCTGCGACGGAGCGGTGGCGTATCCGCCACCGACGCGGCCACGGTCAACCCGATGCTGGATCGCCTGAGCGACGCGACGCGCCCACCGCGCATGCCCGACGCCGCGGAGACTGCGGGCCTGAGCCAGGCCCAGCAGTACGACGTGTATGGCAGCATCGTGGCCCAGCGCGGCAACGCCGCGGCGAACGATGCGATGGCCACGCAGGATCGCGTGGTGCTGGGGCTGCGCGACGAGAACCGCACCACCGAGGCGCGAGGGCGTGGTGTCTACGACGACCGCATCGTGGTGCTGTGGAAGGATGCGCAGGGCCACGGCCATGTGCGCGAGTTCAACCAGGCCACGACAGAACCGACCGCCCAGTACGACGGACACGCCAAGACCACGCCACGCAGCCCTGGCTTCGGCAACGTGGCGCCGCGTACCAAGACCGAGGGCGAGGACGTCAACGGCGACCGGGTCAAGGATCTTGGACGGTTGGGCGAAGGCACCACCGAGATGCGCGCGACCACGCATCCGCGCAACGGCCATCCCGATGAATTCGCGTTGCGCCCTTCGCAGGCGGCCATCACCGCCGGCGCTGGACGGGTGGAGCGCGACAGCAATGGCGATGGCTGGTTCGATGCGCGCGATACCCAGGGCGTGCAGGACCTCAACGACACCTTCAAGATCCATCGTGGCAGCCGGTCCAATACCGATTCGGCGGGCTGCCAGACCATCGGCGGCGGTGAGTACGACGACTTCGTGGCGACGGTACGCGGCACCCCCGGGCAGAACCGCTGGCAGTATGTGCTGACCTCGGTTGCGCCGGGCCAGGCGCGCGGGCTGGGACAGGACACGCCGCTCGCGGCCAATGACGATCCCCGGCAGCCGCAGCATCGCGACCATGCCCTGCAGCAGCAGATCAGCACGCACCTGCAGGCCTTGGGCGGGCGCTACGCCGAGCACGCCGATGACTACAGCCTGGTGATGCTGCGCGAAGCGAAGGCCGCAGGCATCACCCGGGTCGACCAGATCGTGGCCAGCAATCCCAGTGGCGGCCGCGCTGCGGGTGAGACACTGTTCCTGGTGCAGGGCAGTCCGGGCGATCCGGCGGCCGTGCGCGCAGGCGTCAACGCAGCCGAGGTGCGCGAGACTGCGGTGGAAACCAGCCTGCGCCAGCTGCAGCAGCAAGCGCGCGAACAGGGTGCGCCCGTGCCCGCGCCGGCACAGCAGCACGAAGCACCCGCGATGGGAGGACGTTGAAGGATGGTCCGTCTACCCTTGATGTCCGGTTTGCCGTGGGTGTTGCTGCTGGCGTGCAGCGCATGCGCACCCGCCGGGGAGCACACCGTGCCGGTCGCACCCGCTGCGAAGCCTGAGGCGAAACCGGAGACCTTGCCTGCGCAGGCAGGACCCACTGAACGCGGATTGCCTGCGTTACCGGAAGCTTCCGGCAGCGCCCATTCCGGCGGCCACTACGCTGCGCTGCCCGAACCGGCCAGGCGGGTGCTGGCGCAGTTGAAGTGCAACGTGGAGAGTGCCGGCAATGCGCAGGTGCTTTCCATTCCCGCGCAGGGTGGCCAGCAGGATTTCATGGTCACCGATCGCAGCGGACCGCGTTTCCGCTACTGGATGCGCTCGTTCTCCAGCAGTGGCGGTACCACCGGGTATCTCGTGCAGCTGCAGGACTGCCCAGCAACCACCACGGGCATGCGCGCCTACATCGCGCAGGGAGCCGCACCGCTGCAGGATGTCACCGCGTCGTTGCTGGCGCAGTTACTAAACTATGGTTGTCTGAAAAATGCCAATAATCGTTTGAATCAGTTAGCA
>OJST01000239.1_pt1 | contig 14677 bp, 13 predicted proteins | sample 1599491 | NCBI WGS metagenome assembly OJST01 (sample SAMN04436635, study PRJEB24849) | human gut metagenome | biome: human gut; feature: NICU; material: stool | host: Homo sapiens | place: USA: Saint Louis, MO | collected 2010-02-10
GTCCGCGGCATGGATGCCGCGGCCAAGCCCCCAGGGACGGGTTCACGGCGTCCCCCGCGAACCCACCCCGCCCGGCCAAGCGCGGCTTTTGCTTTACGCGACCAACCCCACAGCCACGAGGGGCTGCGCCGTTGGCTGGAACGCCCTGTTACCCATACGGGGCATGTCCCCGTCACAGCCGCATGCGATGCTGATCACCTGATCCCTGCCAGCGAGAACGCCCGCATGACCACCATCATCGCCCCGCGCGTGCACGACATCGGCGGACTCGAAGTCCGTCGCGCCGTCCCCACCCTGCAGGCGCGCAGCATCGGCTCGTTCGTGTTCGTCGACCAGATGGGCCCGGCGCTCATGCATCCCGGCACGGCCATCGACGTGCGCCCGCATCCGCATATCGGCCTGGCCACCGTCACCTACCTGTGGTCGGGCGCCATCGGCCATCGCGACACACTCGGTTCGGACCAGGTGATCCGCCCCGGAGACGTCAACTGGATGACCGCTGGCCGCGGCATCGCCCATTCCGAGCGCACGCCGCAACCGGACCGCGATCACGACAACCCGATCCACGGCATGCAGACCTGGGTGGCGCTGCCGAAGTCACATGAAGAGATCGAGCCGGCGTTCTACCACCACGCCGCGGCCACCCTGCCCGAGCAGCGCCGCAACGGTGCCTGGCTGCGCGTCATCGCCGGCCGCGCCTATGGCGAGGAATCGCCGGTGAAGGTGTTCGCCGACACCCTCAACGTGGCAATCGATCTCGACCCGGATGCGGAGATCGATATCGACGACGGCCACCGCGAGCGCGCGCTGTACATCCTCGAAGGCGACGCACAGCTGGATGGCGTGGACATCCCTGCACAGCATCTGGTGATTCCCGAAGCCGGCGCACGCGGCCGCCTGCGCGCGAAGACGCCGGTGAAGGCGATGCTGTTCGGTGGCGAGCCGCTGGATGGCCCGCGTCACCTGTGGTGGAACTTCGTGTCCAGCTCGAAGGAACGCATCGAGCAGGCCAAGCACGATTGGGAGGCCGGCCGCTTCGGGACCATTCCGGGCGACGACAAGGAATTCATCCCGCTGCCGCAGTACTGAACATCGCGTGTTGCACACGTCCGACGGTGTATGCCTGCACCCGGCGTTGACGCTACAGTCACCCGCTGATCATTGAAATGTGACATAAATCACACTTTCGACCGTCAAAGGAGTGCAACACATGAGCATGGGTAAACGCTTGTCCGCCGAATTCCTCGGCACGTTCTGGCTGGTTCTGGGTGGCTGCGGCAGTGCGGTGCTGGCCGCCAAGTTCGGCGGTGACAGCAATCCGCTGGGTATCGGGTTCCTCGGCGTGGCGCTCGCCTTCGGCCTGACCGTGGTGACCGGCGCCTATGCGTTCGGCCATATCTCCGGCGCGCACTTCAATCCGGCGGTCAGCGTCGGCCTGTGGGCCGGTGGCCGCTTCCCGACCAAGGACCTGGTGCCGTACATCATCGCCCAAGTGGCTGGTGGCCTGTTGGCCGGCTTCATCCTGCTGCAGATCGCCTCGGGGGCCAGCGGCTTCGCCATCGACGGCAGCCAGGCCGGTGCGTTCGCCAGCAATGGCTATGGTGCGCTGTCGCCCGGGGGTTACAGCGTGGCGGCGGCCTTCCTGTGCGAAGTGGTGCTGACCGCCGTGTTCCTGATCGTGATCATGGGCGCCACCCACGGCAAGGCACCGGCTGGCTTCGCGCCGCTGGCGATCGGCCTGTCGCTGACCCTGATCCATCTGATCAGCATTCCGGTCACCAACACCTCGGTGAACCCGGCCCGCTCCACCGCCGTGGCCTTCTTCGCCGGCAGCGGGGCGGTCAGCCAGCTGTGGCTGTTCTGGGTCGCCCCCCTGCTGGGCGGTGCGATCGGCGGCATCATCTACAAGTGGCTCGGCAACGACCGCTGAGGCCTGTGCGGACCATTGCGGCCGACCCTCGGCCGCAATGGTTACGCTTGTAACCGCAATTTGTGCGATCGCTCACGTTCCGTTAAGGTTGAGTTGACCGTCCGTGCACATGCCGGCCGGCGGGGCATCCGGGGATGGGATGCCAAGGCCGCCGGTCCATCCGACGGAGCCACGACACACCACCTTGGGGGATGCATGAAGTTCGCGCCTGTAGTGTTGTCGAGCCTGCTGTTCGCTGCGGCCCAGGCCGCCGCGCAGGCTCCCACCGAATGTCCTTCATTGCCGGCCAACAGCGGCCTGCAGTGGCAACAGCAGGCACAGGCCGATTTCCTGGTCTGCCGCGCCAGCACCAGCGATGGCCGCGAGGTACTGAGCCTGATGCTCAGTGCACGCGATCCCAACCTTCCATTGAACCGCTCGCTGCGCCACGAAAAGGGCAGCTTCGGCGGAGAATCACTGTACTGGTACCAGCCCGATCTGGGAGGCCAGCAGCCGCCCGGTTATGCCGAGCGCCGCATCAGCGTGGTCAAGCTCGACAAAGGGCGTTACGCGCAGATTTCGCTGTATCCGGACAGCGCGCAGGAACTGGGTTCGCTGCAACAGCTGGCGCAGGGGATGAGCCTGACCCCGTCGGCCGTGGCTGCCGGGAACTGACGATGGCGGGGATGACTGCCTTGCAGCATCCCCGCAATGCGAGCCGACCTGACGGTAGTGCCGGCCGCTGGCCGGCACCTCGATCCGCCGTGACCGCAGGCAGTTGCCGGCCAACGGCCGGCACCGCCTCAGAACTTGCCTTCCTGGAAATCGACGAAGGCCTGCATCAGTTCCTGCCGCGTGTTCATCACGAACGGGCCATGGCGCATCACCGGTTCTCGCAACGGACGACCAGCCACCAGGATCAGCCGCGCACCCTCGCTGCCGGCCGACAGATGCAGCTGCTCGCCACCGCCCAGCACCGCCAGTTCCTGGCGGGCGACGTCGCGCGCCGCGTCCTGCTCACCCACCGTCACCGCACCTTCGAACACATACGCGAAGGCGTTGTGCCCTTCCGGCAAGGCATAGGTCCAGGCGCGATCCGGGGCCAGCGTGATGTCCAGGTACAGCGGATCGGTGGCCGGCTGCACGATCGGGCCCTGCGTGCCATCCACGTTGCCGGCGATCACCTTCACTTCCACGCCGGCGTCCGGCCGCACCACGGGAATGCGCTCGGGTGCGAACTCCTGGTACTTCGGCTCGGTCATCTTCTCTTTCGCCGGCAGGTTCACCCACAGCTGGAAGCCGCGCATCTGACCGCTTTCCTGCTCGGGCATTTCCGAATGCACCAGGCCACGGCCTGCGGTCATCCACTGCACGCTGCCCGGGGTAAGCAGGCCCTCGTTGCCGTGGTTGTCGCGATGCCGCATGCGCCCGTCGAGCATGTAGGTGACGGTCTCGAAACCGCGATGCGGATGCTCCGGGAAGCCGGCGATGTAGTCCTCGGCACGGTCGGTGCCGAATTCATCGAGCAGCAGGAACGGGTCCAGGTCAGGCAGCGTCGGGCCGCCGATGACGCGGGTCAGGCGCACGCCGGCACCGTCGGAGGTGGGCATGCCACGGATGGTCCGCAGTACGCGGACCGGTTCGGGAAAGCTCATGGCGACTCCTGTTGGATGGATGTCACTGAAGATGGACGCCACATGGCCGCACGCCAATGGACGGCGCCGCAACCGATTGTTCCATCCCTGATGTTCGCTGCATGTCAGCACAACAAGCGTACGACCAAAGTACTACCGCCGATTCGTCCTGTGCCAATTGACCCTGCCGAGGGCACGCGGGACTCTTTGACTGTCTTTCCGGGAGAGAGCACCTCATGAAAGGGTTTTCCAAAATAGGCTGGGCGGTACTCGCCCTGCTCGGCGCCTTCTGTCTGGGCACCGTGGCCCTGCGCCGCGGCGAACACATCAATGCCCTGTGGATCGTCGTCGCCGCCGTTTCGCTGTACCTGGTGGCCTACCGCTTCTACAGCCTGTTCATCGCCAACAAGGTGATGCAGCTGGATCCGACCCGGGCCACCCCGGCGGTGATCAACAACGATGGCCTGGACTACGTGCCGACCAACAAGCACGTGCTGTTCGGTCACCATTTCGCCGCCATTGCCGGTGCCGGCCCGCTGGTGGGACCGGTGCTGGCCGCACAGATGGGCTACCTGCCCGGCCTGCTGTGGCTGGTGGTGGGCGTGGTGCTGGCCGGCGCGGTGCAGGACTTCATGGTCCTGTTCCTGTCCAGCCGCCGCAACGGCCGCTCCCTGGGCGATCTTGTGCGGGAAGAGATGGGCCAGGTGCCCGGCACCATCGCGCTGTTCGGTGCGTTCCTGATCATGATCATCATCCTGGCGGTGCTGGCGATGGTGGTGGTCAAGGCGCTGGCCGAAAGCCCGTGGGGCATGTTCACGGTGATCGCGACGATGCCCATCGCGATCCTGATGGGCGTGTACATGCGCTACATCCGCCCCGGCAGGATCGGCGAGATTTCGGTGGTCGGCCTGATCCTGCTGCTGGCCGCGATCTGGTACGGCGGCAAGGTCGCCGCCGATCCGGTCTGGGGCCCGGCCTTCACCTTCACCGGCACCCAGATCACCTGGATGCTGATCGGTTACGGCTTCGTCGCCTCGGTGCTGCCGGTGTGGCTGCTGCTGGCCCCCCGCGATTACCTGTCGACCTTCCTCAAGATCGGCACCATCATCGCGCTGGCCGTCGGCATCCTGATTGTGATGCCGGAACTGAAGATGCCGGCGCTGACCCAGTTCGCTGCCAGTGGTGATGGCCCGGTGTGGAAGGGCGGCATGTTCCCGTTCCTGTTCATCACCATCGCCTGCGGTGCGGTCTCCGGTTTCCACGCGTTGATTTCCTCCGGCACCACGCCGAAGCTGCTGGCCAATGAAGCGCACATGCGCTACATCGGCTACGGCGGCATGCTGATGGAATCGTTCGTGGCGGTGATGGCGCTGGTGGCGGCCTCGATCATCGATCCGGGCATCTACTTCGCGATGAACAGCCCGGCGGCGGTGATCGGTGCCGATGCGGCCTCGGCGGCGCACTACATCACCAACACCTGGGGCTTCACCATCACGCCCGAGCAGCTGACCGCGACCGCGGCGGCCATTGGCGAGCCGACCATCCTGCATCGCGCAGGTGGCGCACCGACACTGGCGGTGGGCATCGCGCAGATCCTGCACGAAGCGATTCCCAGTGGCAGCGACGCGATGATGGCGTTCTGGTACCACTTCGCGATCCTGTTCGAAGCGTTGTTCATCCTCACGGCAGTCGACGCTGGCACCCGTGCCGGTCGCTTCATGCTGCAGGACCTGCTGGGCAATTTCGTGCCGGCCCTGAAGAAGACCGAATCGTGGACCGCCAACATCATCGGTACCGCCGGCTGCGTGGCGCTGTGGGGCTACCTGCTCTACACCGGCGTGGTCGATCCGTTCGGTGGCATCCAGACGCTGTGGCCGCTGTTCGGCATCTCCAACCAGATGCTGGCGGGTATCGCACTGATGCTGGGCACGGTGGTGCTGTTCAAGATGAAGCGTGACCGCTATGCGTGGGTGACGGCCGTGCCGGCCATCTGGCTGCTGATCTGCACCACCTACGCCGGCTTCATCAAGATCTTCGACAGCAATCCGGCGCAGGGCTTCCTGGCCCAGGCACACAAGTTCCAGGCCGCCCTCGCCAGCGACACCATCACGGCACCGGCCAAGTCGGTGGCGCAGATGAAGCAGATCGTGGTCAACGCCTACGTCAACACCGGCCTGACCGCGCTGTTCCTGCTGGTGGTGGGCGCAGTGCTGGTGTATTCGATCAAGACCATCCTGGCGGCCCGCCGCAATCCGCAGCGCAGCGACCGCGAGACCCCGTACGTGGCGCTGAAGCCGCATGAAATGGTGGATCTGTGATGAGCACGCAACTGGTTCCCGCCGGCCAGTACCAGGCACACCGCCGTATCTGGCGGCGCCTGGTGCAGACCGCACGACTGTGCTGTGGCATTCCTGATTACGACAACTACGTCCGGCACATGCTGGAAAAGCATCCGGACCAGGAGCCGATGGATTACAAGACGTTCTTCCGCGAGCGCCAGGAAGCGCGCTACGGCGGACGCAACGGTGGTCGCTGCTGTTGAGGTTCCAGGGTGGGTGCCGGGCTTGCAGCCCGGCGCCCGCAGAGGCCGGAGCAACGGCAACAGCTGAGGCGTCGGCTCTGGGTTTCTGTGTGCTTGGCGAGGTGGTGTCGGATGGCGGGGACGCCGTAAACCCATCCCTGGGGGCTTGGCCGCGGCATCCATGCCGCGGACACCCCGCCATCCGACACCACCCCACCTTCGACAGATTTCCGGTGACGGCGAGATGCATCAGGGGTCAGATCCGTTTCCTCCGGGAAACGGATCTGACCCCTTCCATGTTCATGGAGGCCCATGAAATGCATCCACGCATGGCGTGGATCTACGCAAGCATGACGCCTGGGCGGCCCGGACTCAGCCGTTGGCCATCCACTTCAGGATCAGGCCAGTGACATAGGCCAGCCCGGTGCCGGTGGCGTAGCCCACCGTGCCCAGCAGCACGCCCACCGGAGCCAGCGTCGGATGGAACGCTGCGGCCACCACGGGGGCCGAAGCGGCTGCGCCGATGTTGCCCTGCGAACCGATCGCGAAGAAGAACAGCGGCGCGCGCAGCAGCTTGGCCACCACCCACAGCACCAGCACATGCGTGGCCATCCAGATCGCGCCGAGCAGGAACAGCCACGGCCGGTCCAGCAGCGACAGCAGGTTCATCTGCATGCCGATGCAGGCGATCAGGAAGTACAGGAACACCGTGCCCAGCCGCGAAGCGCCTGCGGCTTCCAGCCGGCGCGCACGAGTGAAGCTCAGGCCCAGGCCCATCGCTGTCGACAGCAGGATCACCCACACGAACTGGCTGTCCAGGCTGAACTGGCTGGCCCAGCTGACATTGGTCTTGAACCAGCCCGCCAGCGGCGCGGCGATGGCATGGGCCAGGCCGACGCCGCCCAGTGCCACGCCGACGATCACCATCAGGTCGGTCATGCTGGGAATGCGCGCGTTCTGCGCCTCGTAGGCACTGATGCGCGCCTTCATCTCGTCGATGGCACGGGTATCGGCACCGTTGCGGGTATCGATCTGCTGCGCGCGGTTGGCCAGGAACAGCAGGATGGCCATCCACAGGCTGGCGCAGGCCACGTCGACCACCGCGAACTGGCCGAAGGTGGTGGCATCGGTGCCGAACACTTCGCGCATGGCAACCATGTTGGCGCCGCCGCCGATCCAGCTGCCGGCCAGCGCCGCCATGCCGGCCCAGGTATCACCGGCCACGGTTTCGGGGTGGATCAACTTCATCAGCTGGAACGAGACGATGGCGCCGAGCATGATGCCGGCGGTACCGGCGCAGAACACGATCAGCAGTTTCGGGCCGAGCTTGGCAATACCCTTGAGGTCGATCGACAGGGTCAGCAGGACCAGCGCGGCCGGCAGCAGCACGTCACGCGCGACCGGGTTGTACAGCGAGGTGTTGTGGCCGTCGATGACACCGGCGGTGTTGTAGATGGCGGGGACGAAGTAGCACAGCAGCAGCGCCGGCACCCAGGCGAAGATCTTCTTCAATAACGGGGTCGGGCCACTGGCAGCCCAGAAGATCAGGGCCAGGGTGGCGGCAATCAGGCCCAGGCCAACGATGTCGTTGCTGATCAGGGCAGTAGCGGGTTCGGTCGGCATGGGATCCTCTGTCGATCGAAAGAGCGGGAAAAAAAAGCGCCGCATGAAGCGGCGCACCCCGAGATTAACATTGTCTTCACGCCGGGTCATGCTGCAGTGCCGGCTGCCCTTTCCCGGAGCCACTCCCATGCAGCTCGGCGCCTTCTCCGTCAGCCTCTCGGTCAGGGACCTGGCGGCCTCCCGCAGCTTCTACGAAGCACTGGGCTTCTCGGTGACCGGTGGCGAGCCGGCGCAGAACTGGCTGGTGATGCGCAACAACGGCGTTGTCATCGGCCTGTTCCAGGGCATGTTCGAGGGCAACCTGCTCACCTTCAACCCGGGCTGGGGCCAGCACAAGCAGGAACTGACCCACTTCCAGGATGTGCGTGAACTGCAGGCGGAACTGGATGCGAAGGGCATTGAACTGGCGGTGCGTACCGACCCTCATGGGCGGGGCACCGGCTACCTTCAGTTGGCCGATCCCGACGGCAATGTGATCCTGATCGACCAGCATGTGGCGCGGCCGAACGGCCGCTAATGCGAACGGACATTGCGTGGGCAGGCGTCGACCTTGGTCGACGGGCAGCATGCCAACCAAGGTTGGCATCTACCAGGACGGCCGGTTCAGGCCGGACGTGAAGCGCTGAAATCGAGCGTGGCGCGCGTGCCACGCGGCTCGCAGGGCTGCAGCTGCAGGGTCCAGCCAAGGTGCTCGCAGAGCCTGGCGATCAGGTCCAGGCCGATGCCGCCGCCACGGTCGGCGCGCTCGCCACGGGCCATCCGCGCGTGGATCGCCGCAATCTCCTCCGGGCTCATGCCATGCCCCGGGTCCTGCAGGGTCAGCACCGCCGACGAGCTCAGGCGCAACTCAATGTGGCCACGCCCACTGTTCTCGATGGCATTGCGCAGCAGGTTGCCGATCGCGGCCTGCACGACAGCCAGCGGCGCGACAATATCCACCGGGGCCGCCTGGATGCCGATGCTCAGGTCCTTGTCACCGAGCAGGTGGCGATGGTCGTCGACGATTTCCGGCAGCAGCTGGTCCAGGGCGATGCGCTCGGCGCGTGCGGCCAGGCGCGCCGGGTCACGCGCCAGCACCAGCAGCAGTTCGATCAGCTGCTCCACGCTCTGCGCGGTGCGCAGCACGCGTTGCATCTGCTGGCGCGCGCGCTCGGGCAGGCCCGGCTGTTCCAGTGCCAGCTCTGCGGCACCGGTCATCACCGCAATCGGCGTACGCAGCTCGTGGCTGGCGGTGCTGATGAACACCCGCTCGCGTTCGACAAACTGCTCGTTGCGGTCCAGATAGTCGTTCAGTGCATCGGCAATGGTGTGCAGCTCGGAGCTGCCGCGCGGGTCGACCTCGATGCGCTGGCCCTGGACGCCCGGCCGCAGCGCGGCGATGTGCTGCGCCAGCAGGCTCAACGGGCGCACCATGCGTTCCATGCCGAACGACGCCATCAGCACGGTGACGAAGATCATGATCACCCCGGCCAGCATCACCCAGCGCGTGGCGAACTGTTCCAGGTCATGGAAGTCGGAAATGTCCAGCGCCAGCGCCACCCGCCCCATCGAGCCGGTGTCACGCACCATCACCGCAGTCTGCCGCCCCTTGATCGGCACCCCGTCATGCAGCCCCGGGTGCAGCATGCGCACGCTTTCCGGCATGTTGCCTTCATCGAAGCGGAACAGGCTGAGCGTGTCAGAGTCCTGCCAGCGATAGTGCGGCTCGTGCTCGGTGTGCTCGACGATGCTGTCCAGTTCGGAATTGAGCAGCGCGCGCCAGGCAGCGTGCTCCGCATGTTCATGCACGTAGTTGCCGACGCTGAACACCGCGATCGACAGCAGCGCCAGATAGCCCAGCAACCACCACACCACGCGCCGGTACAACGGCCCCGGCTTACTCGCCTTCATCATCATCCTTGCCGGCATCGCTGGGCGTGGTCACGGCCAAGCGGTAACCCACCCGCGGCAGGGTATGGATCAGTTTCTCGGCGAACGGTCCGTCCACACTGCGGCGCAGCTCGTAGACATGCGAACGCAGCAGGTCGCCATCCGGCGGTTCGTCGCCCCACAGAGCGAATTCCAGCTGCTGGCGGGTCACCGCGCCGGGGCTGGCTCGCATGAGCACTTCCAGCAGCTTGCGGCAGGCCGGGTACAGGTGCAGCACCTGGATGCCGCGCTGGGCTTCCAGGGTGGCCAGATCCAGCACCAGATCGCCCACCTGCAGGCGCTTGCGCGGGTTGCGGCCCTGCGCACGCAGCAGCAGCGCTTCCAGCCGCACCTCCAGCTCCGGGAGTGCGAACGGCTTGGTCAGGTAGTCGTCGGCGCCGGCGCGGAACCCGGCAATCTTGTCCGGCAGCTCGTCACGCGCGGTCAGCATGATCACCGGCACTTCCGATGCATGCTCGGCGCGCAGCCGGCGCAGCACCTCCGGGCCCTCCATGCGCGGCAGCATCCAGTCCAGGATGACGGCGTCATACGGATGGCTCCCGGCCAGGTGCAGTCCGGTGATGCCATCCGGCGCCACGTCGAGCACGTGCCCGCGCGACTCGAAATAGTCGAACAGGTTGGCCACCAGCTGGCGGTTGTCCTCGATCACCAACAGACGCATGCACGAAACATCCACGGAAGTTCCTACCATGGTAGCGCCGCACATGTCGGAATGCGGTCGCCCCGGCGCCGCTCTGACGCTTTTCCCACCCCTGCCACCTCAGAATGGCCGTTTTGCTCCCGGAGCCTGCCGTGCCCGTAGCCCTGCCCCGCCGTTGGCGCCTGCCCCTGTTGTGGCTGCTGATCATTGCTGCGCTGGCAGCGGGGATCGGCCTTCGGCAGCCGCAGCCGCCGGACGAGCCGCGCTTCGTGCTGGCGGCCCGGACCATGGTCGAGAGCGGGCAATGGCTGCTGCCGCACCGTGGCGTGGAACTGTATGCGGAGAAGCCACCCGTCTTCATGTGGCTGCAGGCCGCCGCCTACGAGATCGTCGGCAGCTGGCAGTGGTCCTTCCTGCTGCCGTCGTTGCTGGGCGCCCTGCTCAGCCTGTGGGTGGTGTCGGACCTGGCGCGGCGGCTGTGGTCGCCACGACATTCCATCTACGCCCTCGCTGCACTGTTCTGCACCCTGCAGTTCGGGCTGATGGCCAAGCGCGCGCAGATCGACATGGTGCTGGTGGGCATGACCACCGTGGCCCTCTGGGGCCTGATGCGTCATCTGTGTGAACGCCGCAACCTGCCTGCCCTGTGGCTGGCCGGCTTCGCCGCAGGCGTCGGCACGGTGACCAAGGGCGTGGGTTTCCTGCCGCTGCTGATGGTGCTGCCCTGGTTCGGCTGGTGGCTGTACCAGCGCCGCCGCGGACGCACGGTGGAGGGTCCGCATCCGGCGACCCTGCTGTGGCTGATCCCGGCCTTCCTGCTGGGTGTCGGGGTGTGGCTGGCGCCGCTGGGCTGGGCCCTGCTGCACACGCCCAGTGCCGAACTGCAGGCTTATGCGCACGAGCTGCTGTTCAAGCAGACCGGCACCCGTTATGCCAATGCGTGGCACCACCGGCAGCCCGCCTGGTATTACCTGCAGGTGATCCTTACCCTGTGGCTGCCGGGCAGCCTGCTGCTGCCGATCCTGTTCAAGCCCTGGTGGCGCCGTATCCGCCGTGGCGACCGCCGCCAGTGGCTGCTGCTGGGCTGGGCCGTGCTGGTGCTGGTGTTCTTCAGCGCCAGCCCGGGCAAGCGCGAGGTGTACCTGCTGCCGATGTTGCCGGCGATGGCGCTGGCCGTAGCCCCGCTGCTGCCCGGCCTGCTGCGCCGCCTGTGCGTTCGCCGCTACCTGTTCGGCTACAGCGTGGTGCTGATGCTGGCCACTGGCACGCTGGGCGTGATGCTGCTGACCGAACACGCTTGGGCGGTGGCCCAGCTGGAACGCCGCGCCATGCCCGATACCCTGCTGCCGGTGCTGGGCGATGGCCTGCTGACCTTCGCCATCGCGCTAGCCACGCTGATCGTGTGGTTGCGGGTGCGCCGCGCGGCGACGCTGGTGCTGCTGACCCACGGCATGCTGTGGATGCTCTACGGCCTGGTACTGATCCCGGCGCTGGATCCCTATGCATCGGCGTCAGCGCTGATGCGCCGGGTCGGCGCGCGGATCGGACCGGACGCCGAACTGGCGCTGGTGGCCTGGCGCGAGCAGAACCTGCTGCAGGCCGACCGCCCGGTACGCGAATTCGGCTTCAAGCGGCCCTGGGCAGAGCAATGGCATGACGCCGGCCCTTGGCTCGCTGAGGCGCCGGACAAGCGCTGGCTGCTGGTGCTGGACGATGCGATGAGCCCCTGCGTGGATCCGGCCAAAGTGATCGACATCGGTGTTGCCAACAGGAATCGTTGGCAACTGCTTCCCGGTACCGCATGGAACCCGGAGTGCCACGCCGAGCGGACAGGATCGACCGCCGAAGAAGACTGAACGTTGACACGTGCCGGACGAACATTAACCCGGCACGAACGAGCATCCGACCCTTCTCCGACATCCAGGTGACGAGCATGACTGCGGATTCCCGAACCGCCCCTTCCCAGCATGCCCGTCCGTCCCCTTGATTCGGTAGCGCCGCTTGCGACATCACCACTGGCGTCTCGATTTGCCGTAACTCACCTCTGGCTGCCTGTCGCAATTGGTCTGCCGTTGTTTACGCTGCTGATGGGCTTCGGCGGCGATCAATGGGTGGCCGATCACCTGTTCCGTCTTGAAGGCAGCCACTGGGCGCTGCAGGACGCCTGGATCACCCGCAGCGTCGTGCACAAGGCCGGCAAATGGTTGAGCACGGCGGCGGCGCTGGTCGTGATCCTGCTGTGCTTCCACCACTGGCGTAGGGGTCGCGATCGCACCCTGCAATGGGCGCTGCTTTATGTCGTAATTGCCATGGCACTGGGCACCGGCGTGATCTCCCTGCTGAAGTCGCTGGTGCCGATGGAATGCCCGTGGGACCTGCTGCGCTACGGTGGCCACCAGCCTTTCATCGGTCTGTTCACCCTGCGCCCGGAAGGCATGCCGGCACAGGCCTGCTTCCCGGCAGGCCACGCCAGCGCAGGCTATGCGTGGCTCTGCCTGTACTTCTTCGCGTTGCTGTGGCGGCCGTCCTGGCGGTGGACCGGGCTCTGGATCGGCCTCGGCACCGGCCTGGTGTTCGGGATCAGCCAGCAGTTGCGGGGCGCCCATTTCCTTTCGCATGACATTGCCACCGCGTTGATATGTTGGCTGCTTTCGTTGGGCCTGTATGTTCTGATCCACCGTCAGCTGGACCGTCCCCACCGCCAGGAGGCAAACGCATGAGTGCATCGGTCCAACGCCCCGCCCGCCTCCCCGCCCTTGCGGGTCTTCGCAACTGGCGGCCGCAGCTCTCCACGGAAGCACTGATCGCGCTGACCAGCCTGTTCTTCGCGGTGGCCGGCAACGGCCTGTTCTGGCACAGCGCGATGGCGAGCCATCCAGGCAGCCTGCGTTACGCGCTTTCGCTGCTGCTGTTGCTGCTGGGTGCGCACGGCGTGCTGCTGGGCATCCTGGTCTGGCGCTGGAATGCCAAAGTGGTAATCAGCCTGTTGCTGCTGGTGACGGCGTTCGCAGCGCACTACATGAGCCGGTACCACATCTATCTGGATGCGGACATGCTGCGCAACGTGCTGGCGACCGACCCCAAGGAGAGCCGCGAGCTGATGACCGTATCGCTGCTGTGGCCGCTGCTGCTGCTGGCCGTGCTGCCGATGGTGGTGCTGTGGCGCGTGCAGCTGCGCCGACGCAGTTGGGGCCGCAGCCTGCTGTGGCGACTCGGCTTCCTGGTCGTGGCGGCGGCGACCGCAGTTGGCGGTGCGCTGATCTCGTTCCAGGATGTCTCGGCGCTGATGCGCAACCAGCGCGAAGTACGCTATCTCGCCACCCCGGCCAACGTGCTGCTCGGTATGCCGCGCGCGCTGCGTGGCGACAACCCGGTGCAGCGCGCGCCGAAGCTGCCGATCGGCACCGACGCCAAGGCCACGCCACGCGCCCCGGCCAGCAAGCCGCGCCTGCTGGTGATCGTCATGGGCGAAACCGTGCGCGCGCAGAACTGGGGGCTCAACGGTGGCCGCAACACCACCCCGGAGTTGGCCCAGGCACCGGTGATCAACTTCCCCGACATGCACTCCTGCGGCACCAGCACCGAAGTATCGCTGCCGTGCCTGTTCTCGCCGTGGGGACGCCACGACTACGATGAAAAGAAGATCCGTGCACACCAGTCGCTGCTGCACGTGCTGAACCGCGCCGGCATCGCGCCGTTGTGGCGTGACAACCAGTCCGGCTGCAAGGGCGTCTGCGAAGGGCTGGAGTTCCAGTCGCTGTCCGATGCGACCACGCCGGGGCTGTGCGCCGATGGCCGCTGCATGGACGAGATCCTGCTGCAGGACCTGGCCGCCCAGGTGCGTGCCAAGCCCGGCGACCGCGTGGTGGTGCTGCACCAGCTGGGCAACCACGGCCCGGCCTACTTCGAGCGTTACCCGGCAGCCTTCGCGCGCTTCAAGCCAACCTGCGACACCCGTGACATCGGCCGTTGCTCTCGCGAAGAGATCACCAACAGCTATGACAACGCGGTGTTGTACACCGATCATTTCCTGAGCAAGACCATCGGCACCCTGCAGGGCATGCAGGATTACGACACGGCGATGATCTACCTGTCCGACCATGGTGAATCGCTGGGCGAGAAGGGCCTGTTCCTGCATGGCGTGCCGTATGCGATCGCTCCGGCCGAGCAGACCCGCGTACCGATGACGATGTGGTTCTCGCCGGGCTTTGCCAGCAGCCGTGGGTTGGACCTGCAGTGCGTGCGCAAGCGTTCGGCGGCCTATACCGACCACGACAACCTGTTCCCGTCGGTGCTGGGCCTGATGCAGGTGAAGACCTCGCTGTATGAGCGCGATCGCGACCTGTTCGCCAACTGCGAAGGTTGAGGGTTGTTCGGCAGGGCTTGCAGCCCTGCACCCGCGGTAGTGCCGGCCGCTGGCC
>OJST01000240.1_pt1 | contig 14674 bp, 11 predicted proteins | sample 1599491 | NCBI WGS metagenome assembly OJST01 (sample SAMN04436635, study PRJEB24849) | human gut metagenome | biome: human gut; feature: NICU; material: stool | host: Homo sapiens | place: USA: Saint Louis, MO | collected 2010-02-10
GCCTGCACCGGCGCCGACGCCGGTAGAACCGCCGCGCCCGGCCATGCCCAGCGATGCCTCGCGCATCCGCATGCAGGCCGGCATGCGTCATCTGGTGGTCGCCATCGATCCCGGCCACGGTGGCCAGGATCCCGGCGCGATCGGCCCGACCGGCAAACGCGAAAAGGATGTCACCCTGGCGGTGGCGCGTGAGCTGGCCCGCCAGGTCAATGCGACGCCGGGCCTGAAGGCCTATCTGACCCGCGACAGCGACGTGTTCATCCCGCTGCCGATGCGTGCGCAGAAGGCACGTGCAAACAAGGCCGACATCTTCATTTCGATCCATGCCGACGCGGCCGAAAACCGTTCGGCCACTGGTTCGTCGGTATACGTGCTGTCGACCAAGGGCGCCTCTTCGCAGCGCGCCCGCTGGCTGGCGGACAAGGAAAACGCGGCCGACCTGGTGGGTGGCGTGCGCCTGCAGCAGACCGAAGGCACGCTTGCCAACGTGCTGCTGGACCTCGCCCAGAGCGGTTACATGAAGGCGTCTGAAGATGCCGCCGGCCACGTGCTGGGCGGCCTGAAGCGGATCGGCAACAACCACAAGCCGAACATCGAACGTGCGAACTTCGCCGTGCTGCGCACCTCGGACATGCCGGCGATGCTGGTGGAAACCGCGTTCATCTCCAACCCGGACGAAGAGCGCCGCCTGATCGACCCGGCCTACCAGCGCAAGATCGCCGGTGCCGTGCTCGACGGCGTGCACACCTTCTTCAGCCGCCAGCCACCGCCGGGCACGCTGTACGCAGCCCGTGCCCAGGCCGAGATCGACGCTGCCGGGACCATGGCCGGCGGCAGCAAATAACCCGCCGAAGGCAGGTTACTGCTTTCTGTAGCGTCGACTGTCAGTCGACTACGCGCGCAACGCGGGGTTTTCGGCGCCCGGCGGAGGGCAGTCGACTGACAGTCGACTCTACACGGGGCGGCTCCGCTATCATCAACCCATGAAGTCTGCTGCCCATCCTCTCCCATGAGCGCGCCCGGACCGCGCCCGATCCGGCCGTTGCCGGAAATCCTGATCAACCAGATCGCCGCCGGCGAAGTGGTCGAACGTCCTGCGTCGGTGGTCAAGGAGCTGGTCGAGAACGCGATCGATGCCGGTGCCAGCCGCGTTGATATCGATCTTGAAGAGGGTGGTGTCCGCCTGATCCGCATCCGCGACAATGGCAGTGGCATCGCGCCGGAACAGCTGCCGCTGGCGGTCTCGCGCCACGCCACCAGCAAGATCGCCGATCTGGACGACCTCGAATCGGTGGCCACGCTCGGGTTCCGTGGCGAAGCGCTGCCGTCGATCGCCTCGGTCAGCCGCTTTACCCTGTCCTCGCGTCGCGCGCATGACGAACACGGTTCGGCACTGCAGATCGAAGGCGGCAAGATCGGCGAAGTGACGCCCCGTGCGCATGCACCGGGCACAACGGTGGAAGTGCGCGAGCTGTTCTACAACGTACCGGCGCGGCGCAAGTTCCTGCGCGCCGAGCGTACCGAACTGGGCCATATCGAAGAGTGGTTGCGTTCGCTGGCGCTTGCGCGACCGGATGTCGAGCTGCGCGTGTCGCACAACGGCAAGGCCTCGCGCCGCTATAAGCCGGGCGATCTGTATTCCGATGCGCGCCTGGCCGAAACGCTGGGCGAGGATTTCGCCAACCAGGCCGTGCGCGTTGACCACAGTGGTGCCGGCCTGCGCCTGCACGGCTGGATCGCGCAGCCGCATTATTCGCGCGCCAGCGCCGACCAGCAGTACCTGTACGTCAACGGCCGCTCGGTGCGCGACCGCAGCGTCGCCCATGCGGTGAAGATGGCTTACGGCGATGTGCTGTACCACGGCCGCCAGCCAGCCTATGTGCTGTTCCTCGAGCTCGACCCGATCCGCGTTGACGTCAACGTGCACCCGGCCAAGCACGAGGTTCGCTTCCGTGATTCGCGGCTGGTGCACGATTTCGTCTACCGCACGCTGAAGGACGCGCTGGCTGATACCCGCGCCGGCATGTCGGCGCAGGAGATCGGTGCGGGTCCGGTGCATCCGGTGGACGCCGCTGCTGCACCGATGGCATCGAGCGCGGGCGCATCGGGTTTCGGGCTGGCGCGTGGACCTGCGCCCGGTGCCGGCTCGGGTGGCGGTGGTGGTGGTTTTTCCGGCTGGCGCCCGCAGCAGCCCCTTGGACTGCAGGTGGCCGATGCACCGGCGGCCTATGCCGCGCTGTATGCCGCGCCGGCCGGTGCCGAACGCGGTGCTGCGCTGCCGCCGATGCCGACCGAGAACGGACTGCCGGTGACCAGTGCCGACGCCGGCGTACCGCCGCTGGGCTACGCGATCGCGCAGCTGCACGGCATCTACATCCTGGCCGAGAACGCAGAAGGCCTGATCGTGGTCGACATGCATGCCGCGCACGAGCGCATCGGCTACGAGCGCCTGAAGAACGCGCACGACGGTATCGGCCTGCAGTCGCAGCCGCTGCTGGTGCCGATCACACTCGCCGTGGGCGAGCGCGAAGCCGACACCGCCGAAAGTGAAGCCGAAACGTTGGCGGCGCTCGGCTTCGAGGTGACCCGTGCCGGTCCCGGATCGCTGCACGTGCGCAGTATTCCAGCGCTGTTGGCGCATGCCGAACCGGAGGGGCTGCTGCGCGATGTGCTGACCGACCTGCGCGAGCACGGCCAAAGCCGCCGCGTGGCCAGCGCGCGTGACGAACTGCTGTCGACCATGGCCTGTCACGGTGCGGTGCGTGCCAACCGGCGCCTGACCGTGCCGGAAATGAACGCGCTGCTGCGCGACATGGAAATCACCGAACGGTCTGGCCAGTGCAACCACGGCCGGCCGACCTGGGCCCGTTTTTCGCTGGCGGAGATCGACCGCTGGTTCCTGCGCGGACGTTGAGGGGAGCATCGATGCGTTATCGGGGAATGGGCGGCCTGCTGGCCGCCTTGCTGTTGGCCGCGTGCAGTCCGGCAACACCGCCGGCGCCGAAGGTTACCGAAGATCCGGCCTATGCGGCCGCGCAGCAGCAATGGCGGGTGGCCCGCTACCAGGACCTGACCCGGCCCGATGGCTGGACGGCCTTGGTCGGCCTGCACTGGCTGCAGAACAAATCGCACTTCGTCGGCAGTGGTGCCACCAATGGCATCCGCCTGACGGTCGGCCCGGACAAGCTGGGCCTGCTGCGTCGCGAGGGCAGCCAGTGGTGGTTCACGCCCGAAGCCGGTGTGGATGTCAGCCATGATGGCCAGCCGGTGCGCGGCCGTATCCGCATCGACACCGACAAGGATCCGCAGCCAACCCTGTTGGCCTTCGACGGTGGCAAGGGCCAGCTCAGCATCATCCGGCGCGGGCCGCGCGATGCGCTGCGGGTCAAGCATGCCGATGCGCCGGCGCGCCGTGATTTCGCCGGGTTGGAGTACTGGCCGGGTGGCCCGGACTGGCAGGTGCAGGCACGTTTCATCCCGCATCCGGCGGGCAAGACCCTGCCCATTGTCGACATCACCGGCCTGACCACCGAGATGCCCAATGCGGGTGCGGTCGAATTCGAACGCGACGGCCGCACATGGCGGCTGGAGGCGATCGGAGCCACCGGGCAGCCGCTGTTCCTGATCTTTGCCGACCGCACCAGTGGCCGCGGCAGTTATCCGGCCGGGCGCTACCTGGATACCGATGCGCCGGCAGCCGACGGCACGCTACGCATCGATTTCAATCATGCCTACAACCCGCCGTGTGCATTCACCGCCTATGCCACGTGCCCGCTGGCGCCGCCGGAAAACCGGCTGGACCTGCGCATGGAAGCGGGCGAGAAGGCCTACCACCTGTCTGAAGGAGAGGGCTGAGATGCCGTTGAAGGGACTGTTCCGTGCAACGCTGCTGATGGCAGCGTTTGCAATCGCACCGCTGGCACCGGCGCGCAATGCACCGGCCACCGACGCCGCTGCCACGGCGGCGGCCAAGCCGCCGGTGCCGCTGCTGTGGAAGGTGACCGGCCCGGGTGATTCACGCGTATACCTGCTTGGATCATTCCATCTGTTGAAACCGCAGGACTACCCGCTGTCGCCCGATGTCGAGCAGGCCTTCGAGGCCTCGCAGCGGGTCGTGTTCGAACTGTCGCCGGAAGACATGCAGTCGCCGCAGCTGGCCAGCCGCATGGTGCAGGCTGCAGTGCGCACCGATGGCAGCGAGCTCAAGCGCGATCTTGACGCGGCCACCTGGCAGAAGCTGCAGGCGTTCGCATCCGAGAACAAGCTACCGTTGGCACAGATGCAGGGCATGAAGCCCTGGTTCGTCGGCCTGAGCATTTCGGTCGGGCAGATGCAGAAGATGGGCCTGGACCCGGCGTTGGGCCTGGACCGTCATTTCATGGAGCGCGCGCAGAAGACCGGCCGCAGGACCGCTGGGTTGGAAGACATCGATACCCAGATCGGCATGCTCGACGGCATGACCGTGCAGGAGCAGCGACAGATGCTGTCCGAGGCGCTGGATCAGGCGGGCAAGGGCGATGAGCAGGCGCGCCAGCTGCATGATGCCTGGCGGCGAGGCGATGAGCGCGTGTTGTGGACGAAGATGGCCGCGGAAATGCGCCAGCAGTATCCGCAGCTTTACCAGCGCATCAACACCGGGCGCAACGATGCGTGGATACCGAAGCTGCTGCCGTACCTGCAGGCTGGGCAGGGTGGCACGCTGGTGGTGGTCGGTACGCTGCACCTTCTGGGCGGTGACGGCGTGGTCGAGAAGCTGAAGGCGAAGGGCTACAAGGTCGAACGCGTATGCACGGGGTGCAAAGCTAAACGTTGATGCTCCCCCGGGGCACAAAACAAAGCGGCGCGCCATTGGGCGCGCCGTTTTCGTATCCGCCGGTACATCGGCTCAGCGGCGGGTCTTGCCGCCGGTGCCGGTACCGGGTTCGTTGGGCTTGTTGCCGGTACCGGTGCCGGTACCCGTGCCACCCGGTCGCGGACCACCGAAACCGGTGCCCATGCTGCGCTGGAATTCCTGCCACAGCTCCAGGTTGCGCTCGGTCAACTGGTTCATCATCGCCCACGGGGTCTGGCCCAGCAGGTTGCCCATCTGCTGGCGGAACTGCTGCTGCTGGTCGAGGAAGACCTGCATGCTGCGCTCCAGGTAGTTGCCCATGAAGCCCTGCAGGGAATCGCCGTAGAAGCGGATCAGCTGGCTCAGCAGCTGGGTGGACAGCATCGGTTCGCCGTCCTGTTCCTGGTCGGCGATGATCTGCAGCAGGACCGAACGGGTGAGGTCGTCGCCGCTCTTGGCGTCACGGACTTCGAAGTCTTCACCGTCCAGGATCAGCTGGCGCACGTCCTCGATGGTGATGTAGCTGGAGATCTCGGTGTCGTAGAGACGGCGGTTCGGATACTTCTTGATGATGCGGGTCGCAGCCATTGAAGCGGTCACTCGTCACAGTAGATGCGAAGCATGGCGCAGTGCAGCAGCCGTTGCAACCGCCTCAGCCCCCGCCAGGCTTGGCTTTCACAGGGGATCATGTTGCGCAACAAGGGTTTGCGTGCTGCGCAGCATGACCATTGGCAGGGGCGGCGGGTGTGCGCCGCCGCGGCCGCCGGCGCGGCTTACCAACCCATATGGTGGCCGCCATTGATGTCCAGGTTGCTGCCGGTGATCCACGAGGCTTCCTCCGCCACCAGGAAGGACACGCCGTAAGCGATTTCCTCCGGCTTGCCGAGGCGCCCGGTGGGAATGTCGGCGACGATCTTGGCGCGCACTTCTTCCGGCACCGCCATCACCATGTCGGTCGCGACGTAGCCGGGCGAAATGGTGTTGACGGTAATGCCGAAGCCGGCGTTCTCGCGCGCCAGCGAGATGGTGAAGCCGTGCATGCCGGCCTTGGCCGCCGCGTAGTTGGCCTGGCCGTACTGGCCCTTCAGGCCGTTGATCGAGCTGATCTGGATGACCCGGCCCCAGCCGCGGCGGCGCATGCCCTCGATGACCGGGCGGGTGACGTTGAACACCGAATTGAGGTTGGTGTTGATCACATCGTGCCACTGGTCCGCGCGCATGCGATGGAACGTGGTGTCGCGGGTGATGCCCGCGTTGTTGACCAGGATCTCGACCGGGCCCAGCTCGGCCTCGACGGCGCGCACCAGCGCTTCGGCGCTGCCTGGATCGGAGACATCGCCCGGGAAGATCGACACGCTGTAGCCGCGTTCGGTCATTGCCTGCTGCCAGGCGCGGGCCTTGGCCTCGTCGCGGTAGTTGGTGGCGACCCGGTGGCCCTGGTCGGCCAGGCGTTGGCAGATGGCGGTGCCGATGCCGCCGGTTCCGCCGGTGACCAGTGCGACGCGAGATGTCATGGAGTGTTGTCCGGGTGTCGGGTGGGGGAAGGGGGATTCTGCAACATCGGCGCGGAAAGTGCGCCGGCTGGCAACAGGATGTCGGTCCGCGGCAGTCGTGCCGGGTCGAAGGCCTGCCGAGCGGTGGCCAGCAGCGTATCCAGGTCGTGCGCAGGTTCCAGCGCCCCAGGTGCCTGGCCGAGCAGCTTCCAGAGCTGGCGCAGCACGGGCAGCGGGTGCGAACTGTCCACCGGCAGCGCCGCCAGCGACTTGGACAGTTTGTGGCCCGGCGCATCCAGCAGCAGCGGCAGGTGCCAGTAGCGCGGCACCGCCAGCCCCAATGCCTGCTGCAGCAGGATCTGCCGCGCGGTGGAGTCGAGCAGGTCGGCGCCGCGCACCACTTCGGTCACTCCTTGCGCGGCGTCATCGACCACCACCGCCAACTGGTAGGCCCAGCAGCCATCGGCGCGGCGCAGCACGAAGTCGCCGACTTCGGCGTGCACGTCCTGCTGCTGCGGTCCACGCAGGCCATCGTCGAAGTGCACGATGCTGCCCGGTGGCACGCGGAAGCGGACGGCAGGGTCCGGTCGAGGTTGCCGGGCGACGCAACGATGGTGGATGCCGCCGTTGGCGGCCAGGTCGCTGCGGCTGCAGTGGCAGACAAAGGCCTGGTCGCTGGCCAGCAGCACGTCCAGCGCGGCTTGGTAGGCCTCGCCGCGGGTGCTCTGCCAGAGGATCGGGCCATCGTGGACCAGGCCGAACGCGGCCAGCGCCCGCAGCTGTGACTCGGCGGCGCCGGGCACGGTGCGTGGTGGATCGACGTCTTCGATGCGCAGCCGCCACAGGCCGCCGTTATGTCGCGCGAGCAGCCAGCTGCCGAAGGCGGCGAGCAGGGATCCGGGATGGAGCAGGCCGGTCGGCGAGGGCGCGAAACGACCGCAGGGAATGGGGGAGGTCATGCTGGCTGAATCGTCGGTCAGGTTGGCGCTTGAATTCAAGCTGACCACACCGCAAATTGACCGGTATCGACCCCTTCCGAGCCGGATTTTCCCATGTTTACCCGCATTGCCCTGTTCCTGGCGACCAACTTCGCGGTCCTGATTCTCGCCAGCATCGTGATGTCGTTGCTCGGGGTCAATCCAAGCCAGATGAGCGGCCTGCTGGTCATGGCCGCGATCTTCGGCTTCGGTGGCTCCTTCATCTCGCTGCTGCTCTCCAAGTGGATGGCCAAGCGCTCCACCGGTGCGGTGGTGATCACCGAGCCGCGCAACCAGACCGAGCGCTGGCTGCTGGCCACCGTCGAGCGCCAGGCCAAGGCGGCCGGTATCGGCATGCCCGAAGTAGCGGTGTACGAAGGCCCGGAGATCAACGCCTTCGCCACTGGCGCCAACCGCAACAACGCGCTGGTGGCGGTGTCCACCGGCCTGCTGCACAACATGAGCGAAGACGAGGCCGAAGCGGTGCTGGGCCACGAGATCGCCCACGTCGCCAACGGTGACATGATCACCATGGCGCTGCTGCAGGGCGTGCTGAACACCTTCGTGATCGTGCTGGCCCGCGTGGTCGGCGGCATTATCGACAGCGCGCTGTCGGGCAACCGCGAAGGCGGCGGCCGTGGCTTCGCCTATTACATCATCGTGTTCGTGCTGGAGATGGTGTTCGGCCTGTTCGCCACCATGATCTCGATGTGGTTCTCGCGCCACCGCGAGTTCCGCGCCGACGCCGGCGGTGCCTCGCTGGCCGGCCGCCAGAAGATGATCGCCGCGCTGGAGCGCCTGCAGCTCAACCACGGCCAGAGCACGCTGCCGACCCAGATTGCCGCTTTCGGTATTGCCGGTTCGACGGCGAAGAAGCTGTTCATGAGCCATCCGCCGCTGGAAGAGCGCATCGCCGCGCTGCGGGCGTCTACGGTGGCGTGAGCTTTCACTTGTAAAGCAGTGCAGGAACGCCTGGCCTCGCGCCGGGCGTTTTTGTTTTGCGCGCGCACGCATTGGTGGCGCCAGGCGATGCCTAGGATCATTTCCGCGACCGCGGAGGGGTGTCACTTTCTTTGCGCGCAAAGAAAGTAACCAAAGAAACGCTCCGCCGGTCGCGAGCCGTCGCTACGCGCCGGTACCCTGCGCTTCTCGGTGAATCAGGGGGCGGCGCCGAACTCGCTGCGCTCAAACACCGGCGCCTCTCCGCCCCTGATTCCCCTGCGATGCTCGGCTCGCTCAAGGCGGACTGGAAGTCAAGTTCAACGGCAAAAGCATCCACGCGTGACGTGGATCTACTGGGTGCAGCTGTGGCATTTGACCTTGGGACCCGCCTTGAGCGAGCCGAGCACCGCAGGTCCGGCGAGGGCGAAGAGGTGCGGGTGTCTGAGCGCAGCGAGTTCCCGCACCGTCCCTCGGCGGGCCGAGGAGCGCAGGGTACCGATGCGCAGCATCGGCTCGCGCCCTGGCGGCGTGTTTCTTTGGTTACTTTCTTTGCACGAGCAAAGAAAGTGACAAGCACGATCACTGCGGATACGAAAACGGCACCTTCGCAGGTGCCGTCTCCATGAACCGCTTTACGCGAAACCTCAGAACTTCGCGTCGAACTCCGCCGCGTAGCCAGTGTTCACCAGCACCTTCTGCAGCGACTCGGCCACCTTCAGGTTGCCGGCAACGATCTGGTGGGTCTCCGGGCCACGGTTGTCCATCCGGCCCAGGGTCGCGCCCTTGAAGTCGCAGACCTTGCCACCCGCCTCGCGGACCAGCAGCAGGCCGGCAGCGATGTCCCACGCCTTCACGCCGGCTTCGAAATAGGCGTCGGCGCGGCCGCAGGCCACGTAGGCCAGGTCCAGCGCGGCCGAACCGGTGCGGCGGATGTCCTCAGCCTGGACCAGCAGGGTGTCGACCGACTTCAGCTGCGCGCTGGCGCGGCTGCGTTCGCGCGGGGCGAAGCCGGTGTGGATCATCGTGCCTTCCAGATCCTTGCGGTCGGCCACGCGGATGCGGCGGTCGTTCAGCACGGCGCCGGCGCCACGGCTGGCGGTGAACAGTTCATTGCGCAGCGGATCGAAGATGACGGCATCGGTCGGCTCGCCGTTCTCGACCAGGGCGATCGACACGCAGTAGTGCGGCACGCCGCGCAGGTAGTTGCTGGTGCCATCCAGCGGGTCGATGACCCACATCTGGCGGCGCTCGCCCTGCACGCCACCTTCTTCACCGAAGATGCCGTAATCCGGGTAGGCGCGCTTGAGTTCCTTGACGATGACCTTTTCCGCGTCCGCATCCACTTCGCTGGCGTAGTCCATCCGGCCCTTCTGCACCACGTTCAGTGCCTCGAGCTTGTTGATGTTGCGCAACAGGACGTTGCCGGCGAGGCGGGCGGCCTTGACCATGACGGTGACGGCGGGTTTCTGCATGGCGTGGGCTCCCGGAAAGGCAGAAGAGATGGACTGGCGGGGGAAAAGAGCGGGTCCGGCGCAGTGGCCGGCCGCACAGTTTACCATTGGTCATCGTCCAGCTCGACCTTTTCCCTGTTCATGTCCCAGTTTCCCGCCGCCACCCGCCTCCGATTCGTCCTGGTCGGTACCCAGCACCCCGGCAACATGGGGGCTGCCGCCCGCGCCCTGAAGACCATGGGCCTGGCCCGCCTGGTGCTGGTCGCCCCCGAAAAGCCGCTGGACGAGGAGGCCTTCCGCCGCTCGGCCGGTGCCGAAGACGTGCTGGGGGACGCTCCGGTGGTGGCCACCCTGGCCGAGGCCGTGGCTGACTGCCGCCTGGTACTGGGTTGCACGGCCCGTGCCCGCCGCGTCCAGCTGGAGGAATACCTGCCGGCCGACGCTGCCGCCCGTGCGGTGGCCAAGGCGAGCGAAGGTGCCGAGGTCGCACTGGTATTCGGCCGCGAGCGCACCGGCCTGACCAATGAGGAGCTGCAGCTCTGCCACGCCGCAGTGCACATCCCGTCAGACCCGGAGTTCAGCTCGCTCAACCTGGCCGCCGCCGTGCAGGTGCTGGCGTACGAAACGCGCATGCAGCTGCTGGGCGCGCAGCCGGCCGCCGACGCCGAGCCGGGCTTCCGCGAACAGGCCGCCAGCCATGAGCAGATGGAGAGCTTCTTCGCCCAGCTCGGCGACACCCTGGGCGAGATCGATTTCCACAAGGGCCGCGCGCCGGAATCGGCGATGCGCAAGCTGCGCCGCCTGTTCCTGCGCAGCGAGCCGAGCGAGCAGGAAGTGCGCCTGTTGCGCGGCATCCTCGCCGACACCCAGCGCATGGCGCGTCTGGCCCAGGCCGGCAGCAAGGACAGCTGACGACGTTCTCATTTTTTCGGGTAGTCTGTCTGGATACCCAGGGGGGGATGACGTCTGTGTCGGGTCTGCGAAAGGCAATGCAGGGGGGACTGCTGAGCCTGGCCATGGTCCTGCTGGCCGGAGCCGTGCATGCAGCACCGGATCCGGTGCTGGTGCTGGGCCGGATCAGCGATGACCCCCGGGCTCACTACGAGCAGCTGCAACCCCTGCTGGACTACGTGGTGGCGCGCATGCATGACGTCGGCATCCAGGAGGGGCGGGTACTGATGGCCCGCGACCCGCAGCAGATGGCCAGCTATCTGCGGCGGGGACGGGTCGACTGGGTCACGGAAACCTCCGGTACGGCGGTGGCACTGGGCCAGCGCAGTGGTGCGCGGCCGCTGCTGTTGACCGAGCGCAACGGGGTGCGCGAATACCAGACGGTGTTCTTCGTGCGCAGCGACAGTCCCATCCAGCGGGTGCAGGATCTGCGCGGCCATCGCCTGGCCCTGCAGAACACGGCATCCACCAGCGCCTACCTGGTACCAGTGATGACCCTGCTGGACCATGGCCTGTCGCCGCAGATCCTGGCCGGGGTCTGGGACGTGCCAGGGCGTGACAGCGTGGGGTATGTGTTCGCGCGCAGCGAGTTGAACATCGCGACGTACGTGCACAAGGGGATGGCGGATGTGGGGGCGGTGAGCAGCGTGGACTGGAACGACGAGCGGCGGGTGCCGGCTGCATTCCGGCGCGATTTCCGCGAACTGCTGCGCACCGAACCCTATCCGCGTGCGGTGGAGATGGTCCGCGCCGACCTCGATGCCCGGGTGCGCGACCGCCTGCAGGAAGTCCTGCTGCAGGCAGCCAGCGACCCGCAGGCACAGGGCGCGTTGCATCGGTTTTTTGGCACTTCCGGTTTCCACCGTGTCGATGCGCATGCGCAGCAGCGGTTGGATGAATTGAAACAAGGATTGACGCGCGTGCGGATGGAAGTGGAATGAAGTGGCTCGGCTCGGGGATGCAGGCCCGGTTCCTGCTGGCGATGGGCGGAGCGATGGTCGTGGTGGTCGCCATCCTGGCGGTGCTGCTGGGGCGCCAGACGGCGATGCAGAGCGAGGTGCGCACCCTCAGCGGTGGCGTCATCCATGAATTGTTCGACCGCAGCGTGCGCAGCCGCGGCGAGGCGATGGCACGCGAGTTGTCCGATGCGCTGGCCAACCCGCTGTATTACCGCGACCTGGACCAGGTCGGCGTGCTGGTGCGCAGCACGGCGCGACAGCCGGTGGTGCGCTATGTACTGGTGTTCGACGAGCGCGGCCGGCTGGTGCACGACGGCTCGGTCGAGGTCCCGGGATTCGGCCAGCCGATGGCCGATCCCCTGGCACCCAAGGCTGCGGCGGCGCAGACCTTGCTGGTGCAGGAATCGCCGAAGGTGCTGGACAACACGATGCCGATCATGGTTGGCAACCAGCGCATCGGCGGCGTCCGCGTCGGCATGGCGCTGGACGAAGTGCAGCAACGCGAACAGGCGGCCAACGCCACCCTTGGCGAGCGCCTGCAACTGGTCGGCAGCCGCCACCTGGGTTGGTTGCTGCTGATGCTGGGGTTGCTGGTGGTGATCGGCGTGGTGGTGATCCTGTACGTGCAGCGCACCCTGGTCGCGCCGATCCGTGATCTTGCCGTCGCTGCCCGTCGCATCGAGGCCGGTGACTACCAGACGCCCCTGGCCGAGAACACCCGTGACGACGAAGTGGGTGAGCTGGTGCGCGGCTTCGCCCGCATGCGTGATGCGATCGCCCGCCATGACCGCGAAGTGCGGCGCATGGCCTATACCGACGCGCTGACCGGGCTGACCAACCGGCTGGCATTCCGCGAGGCGCTTGATCATCGGTTGATGGCTGCCCGTGCCGCCAATCACCGGTTGGGGCTGCTGTTCGCCGATATCGACGACTTCAAGCGGGTCAATGACACCCTTGGCCATGAAGCCGGCGATGAGGCATTGCTGCAGTTCGCCCAGCGTATCGGCCGCGCGGTCACCGAGGCCGGGGGCGATGAGGCCCTGCTGGCGCGCTTCGGCGGCGACGAGTTCGTGATCCTGGTGGGCGACGGTGATGTGGCCGCCAACGCGCGGGTGCTGGCCGAAGTGCTGGTGCGCGAGCTGGGCAAGCCGCTGGTGGTGCAGGGTAGGGAACTGTTCCTGGGTACCTCGATCGGCGTGACCCTGTTCCCCGACGATGCGGCCGATGCGACCACCCTGTTGAAGAACGGCGACATCGCCATGTACCAGGCGAAGATGGCCGGCAAGAACTGCTATCGCTATTACAGCCGGGCGATGGACCATGCGGTCGAGCGTCGCGTGCATATGGAACAGGAGCTGCGCGGTGCCTGGGAGCGCGGCGAACTGCGCCTGGCCTACCAGCCGATCTTCCGCATGCGCGACCGCCGCATGGTCGGCGTCGAAGTTCTACTGCGCTGGCAGCATCCGACACTGGGCACGATCCCGCCCTCGGTGTTCATCGAAGTGGCCGAGCAGAGTGGGCTGATCGAGATCATCGGCCCGAAGGTGCTGCGCGCGGCCTGCATGGAAGCCTCGCAGTGGCCGCGCGGGGCGGCCGGGGACGACCTGTTCGTGTCGGTGAACGTGTCGCCACGGCAGTTGCGCGGCGGTGAACTGCCGGCGCTGGTCGCGCAGTGCCTGCATGAGTCCGGGCTGCCGGCGTCGCGCCTGCACCTGGAGCTGACCGAAACCGCCGTGATCGGCGACGAGATGGTTGCCGCGCAGCTGCTGGACAAGCTGCACCGCACCGGTGTGAAGGTCTGGCTGGATGATTTCGGGACCGGCTTCTCCGGGCTCAGTCATCTGCGCCAGGTGCCCGTGGACGGCGTGAAGATCGACAAGAGCTTCGTGGCCGACATGCAGCGTGATCCCGACGACCTCGCGCTGACCACAGCGATCATCGCCATGGCCCACGCGCTGGGCATCACCGTGGTGGCCGAAGGCATCGAGCAGCAGGCGCAGTTCGAGCTGCTGGCGCAGCGCGGCTGCGACCTTGGCCAGGGCTACTGGCTGAGCCATCCGGTGACCGCCACCGAAGTGGTTCGGATGATCGAATCGGGCGTCTGACCCCAAAAAAGGGGACGGAGGGAATTAAGTCGCAAATGCATAAGCGACTTAATTCCCTCCGTCCCCTTTTTTGTTACACCGGGCGCTTGCTCGGGTCGCCGGGCAGTTCGCGCACCAGTTTCGGGATCAGATAACCGGACAGGCGTGCGGTCAGGCCGGCAATCAGCGCCTTGGCCTGGGCATCGTCCACTTCGAAGTGGGCCACGCCCTCGACCCGGTCCAGCTGATGCAGGTAGTAGGGCAGTACGCCGGCGGCGAAGCTGCGCTCGCTCAGGTCCTGCAGGGCCTGCACGCTGTCGTTGACCCCGCGCAGCAACACCGCCTGGTTCAGCAGCTGGGCGCCGATGCCGCGCAGGCGGGCCATCGCCGCGTCCACGCTGGCGTCGAATTCATTGGCGTGATTGGCGTGGACCACGATCGCCAGCGGCCACGGCAGGCTGCCCAGCCAGGAGACCAGTTCATCGTCCACGCGCTCGGGCAGCACGATCGGCAGCCGGGTATGGATGCGCAGGCGGCGGATATGCGGGATCGCGCGCAGGGCGTCGGTCAGCTCGACCAGCTTGTGCGTGGCCAGCGACAGCGGGTCACCGCCGGACAGGATCACCTCGTCGATGTCCGGGTCGGCGGCGATGGCGGCTACGGCTTCCTGCCAGCCACCCTTGGCGGCGTTCTCCGCGCCATAGTCGAAGTGGCGGCGGAAGCAGTAGCGGCAGTTGATCGCACAGCTGCCCGTCGCCACCAGCAGGGCGCGGCCACGGTACTTCTGGATGACGCCGGTGGCCTTCTTGGCCGCACCATCACCCACCGCATCGAAGCTGAACCCGGGCGCCGGGCGCATTTCCTCGTCGATCGGCAGCACCTGGCGCAGCAGCGGATCGGCCGGATCGCCCTTGCGCATGCGGGCCACGAACCCCTCCGGCACGCGCAGCGCGAACTGGGCCATGGCCGCTTCGGAGACGCCCAGT
>OJST01000243.1_pt1 | contig 14527 bp, 8 predicted proteins | sample 1599491 | NCBI WGS metagenome assembly OJST01 (sample SAMN04436635, study PRJEB24849) | human gut metagenome | biome: human gut; feature: NICU; material: stool | host: Homo sapiens | place: USA: Saint Louis, MO | collected 2010-02-10
AGCGGCGCCTTCGGCTTCCAGCACCAGCAGTTCGTCGCCTTCTTTCAGGCGGTCGCCCAGCTTGACCTTCAGCTCCTTGATGACACCGGCCTTGGGCGCCGGGATCTCCATGGAGGCCTTGTCGGACTCCAGGGTCAGCAGGCTCTGGTCAGCCTCGATACGGTCACCGACCTTGACGAACAGCTCGATGATTTCACCTTCACCGCTGCCGATGTCAGGTACGCGAATGAGTTCGCTCACTTAAAAATACTCCTCAGCAGTCCAGTGGGTTGCGCTTGTCCGGGTCGATGCCGAACTTGACGATAGCGTCTGCAACAACCTTGGGTTCGATCTCGCCACGGTCAGCCAGGGCTTCCAGGGCAGCCAGCACCACGAAGTGGCGGTCAACTTCGAAGAAGTGACGCAGCTTCTTGCGGCTGTCGCTGCGACCGTAACCGTCGGTACCCAGGACCTTGAACTCTTTGCTCGGTACCCACTGGCGAATCTGCTCGGCGAACAGCTTCATGTAGTCGGTAGAGGCAATGACCGGGCCTTTGCGACCGGCCAGGCACTGCTCGACGTAGGTCGCTTGTGGCTTCTGGCCAGGCTTCAGGCGGTTGGCGCGCTCTACGGCCAGGCCGTCGCGACGCAGTTCGTTGAAGCTGGTGACGCTCCACACGTCGGCACCGACGTTGAACTCTTCACGCAGGATCTTCGCCGCCTCGCGCACTTCGCGCAGGATGGTACCGGAGCCCATCAGCTGTACGTGGTGTGCCGCTTCGCGGGTGTCTTCTTCGAGCAGGTACATGCCCTTGATGATGCCTTCCTCGACACCGGCCGGCATGGCTGGCTGCTGGTAGGATTCGTTCATCACGGTGATGTAGTAGAAGATGTCCTGTTGCTCTTCGGTCATCTTCTTCATGCCGTCCTGGATGATCACCGCCAGCTCGTAGCCGTAGGTTGGATCGTAGGTGCGGCAGTTCGGGATGGTGCCCGCCATCATGTGGCTGTGACCGTCTTCGTGCTGCAGGCCTTCACCGTTGAGGGTGGTACGGCCGGCAGTACCGCCGATCAGGAAGCCACGGGTGCGGCTGTCGCCAGCGGCCCAGGCCAGGTCGCCGATACGCTGGAAGCCGAACATCGAGTAGAAGATGTAGAACGGCAGCATCGGCTGGTTGTGGCAGCTGTACGAGGTACCGGCAGCGATGAACGACGACATGGCGCCGGCTTCGTTGATGCCTTCTTCCAGGATCTGGCCCTTCTTGTCCTCGCGGTAGAACATCACCTGGTCTTTGTCGACTGGCTCGTAGAGCTGGCCGACCGACGAGTAGATACCCAGCTGGCGGAACATGCCTTCCATACCGAAGGTACGGGCTTCGTCCGGGATGATCGGCACGATGCGCTGGCCGATGTCCTTGTCCTTGACCAGCTGCGCCAGAATACGCACGAAGGCCATGGTGGTGGAGATTTCGCGGTCGCCCGAGCCGTCCAGGATCGCTTTCAGCGTTTCCAGTGGCGGGGTTGGCACGCTGAAGCTCTTGGCCCGGCGCTGAGGCACGAAGCCGCCCAGGGCAGCACGGCGCTCGGCCAGGTACTTGGCTTCGGCAGAACCTTCTTCGGGCTTGTAGAACGGCAGGTTCTCGAGGTCGGCATCCTTGACCGGGATGTCGAAGCGGTCACGGAAGTGACGCAGGCTGTCGACGTCGACCTTCTTGGTGTTGTGCGCGGTGTTCTTGGCTTCGCCGGCACCGGTACCGTAACCCTTGATGGTCTTGGCCAGGATGACGGTCGGCTGCTCTTTGTGGTTCACCGCCTGGTGGTAAGCCGCGTAGACCTTGTACGGGTCGTGGCCGCCACGGTTGAGCTTCCAGATCTCGTCATCGGACAGGTCTTCGACCATGGCCTTGAGTTCCGGGGTGTTGAAGAAGTTCTCACGAACGTACGCGCCGTCTTTGGCTTTGTAGTTCTGGTACTCGCCGTCGATGACTTCGTCCATGCGGCGCTGCAGAGCACCGTTGGTGTCCTTGGCCAGCAGTGGGTCCCAGAAGCGGCCCCAGACGACCTTGTTGACGTTCCAGCCACCGCCACGGAACACGCCTTCGAGTTCCTGGATGATCTTGCCGTTGCCGCGAACCGGGCCGTCGAGGCGCTGCAGGTTGCAGTTGATGACGAAGATCAGGTTGTCCAGCTTCTCGCGGCCAGCCAGGGCGATTGCACCCAGCGATTCCGGCTCGTCGCACTCGCCGTCGCCCATGAAGCACCAGACTTTCTGCTTGCCGGCAGGGATGAAGCCGCGCGCTTCCAGGTACTTCATGAAGCGGGCCTGGTAGATGGCCTGGATCGGGCCCAGACCCATCGAAACGGTCGGGAACTGCCAGAAGTCAGGCATCAGCCATGGGTGCGGGTACGAAGACAGGCCGTTGCCGTCCACTTCCTGGCGGAAGTTGTTCATCTGTTCTTCGCTGATGCGGCCTTCCATGAAGGCGCGGGCATAGATGCCTGGGGAGGCGTGGCCCTGGAAGAAGATCAGGTCGCCGCCATGTTCTTCGGTCGGGGCCTGGAAGAAGTAGTTGAAGCCGATGTCGTACAGGGTGGCGCTGGAGGCGAAGCTAGAGATGTGTCCGCCCAGGTCCGAGTCTTTCAGGTTGGTACGCATGACCATGGCCAGGGCGTTCCAACGCACCATCGAGCGAATGCGGCGTTCCATGAACAGGTCGCCAGGCATGCGTGCTTCGTGGGTGACAGGGATGGTGTTGCGGTATGGCGTGGTGATCGCATACGGCAGCTGGGAACCACTGCGGGTGGCCAGCTCGCCCATACGGGTCATCAGGTAATGAGCGCGGTCTTCGCCTTCTTTGTCGAGGACCGACTCCAGGGCATCCAGCCATTCCTGGGTTTCGATTGGATCGAGGTCTTGCATGGCTTGCTCCAGGGCGGAAAGGCAACCAGAATCGATTGCCTGAGATTGCGACTGGCCTTATGGGCAGACGTCGTGAATTCTTGGATTACCGGGGTGTCGTCCGGCGCGTTGTAGTTTTACTACATTTGCTTGCGCATTTCATGCTTTTACACGACACGAGTAGTAGTAAAACTACAATTGTGCGACGTTTGGTCGCACGTTGGCTTGTGAGGAAAAACGTTCATGTTGGTTGGCATTGTGTCGCGAACGGGTGTTTCTTGATGTTTGTTGCCAATTTTGCATTTTTTTCAGCTATTTCCAACTTTTGTACGACAGTCCAACCGTGGTCCGGCTTCCCCTTGGCCGCTTTTTTCCCTCTATTTCACGCCGATCAAGGATAGACCATGCGCCTACCTTTGCCCTCCGATCTGCCTGCCAGCTTGCAGCCGCTGGTTTCTCGCAACCAGCAGTTCCTGCGCGATGCCGTGGCGGCTCACCCCGAACTGGACCTGAACGATTGCAGTGCGGCCCAGCGGCACCAGTTCGACCAGGTGGCCGCGGCCAGCGACTTCGTGCTGGGCGTGGCCCAGCGCGACCCGGCCATGCTGTTTGCCCTGCTGGCCAGCGGTGAGCTGGAACGGCGCTATGCCCCGGGGGAGCTGCGCGGGCAAATTGCCGCGGCGGCGCAGGCGGCGCAAAGCGAAGAGGAACTGGCGCGCAACCTGCGCCGCGCGCGCAACCGGCAGCAAGTGCGCATCATCTGGCGTGACATTACCCGCCAGGCGGAACTTGGCGAAACCTGCCGCGACCTGTCGGACCTGGCCGATGCCTGCATCGACGAAGCCTACCAATGGCTTTACCCGCGCCACTGCCAGCAATTCGGGACGCCCATCGGCAACCGCAGTGGCCAGCCGCAGCACATGGTTGTGCTGGGCATGGGCAAGCTGGGCGCGGTCGAACTCAACCTGTCCTCGGACATCGACCTGATCTTCGGTTTCCCCGAGGGCGGTGAAACCGAAGGGGTCAAGCGCTCGCTGGACAACCAGGAGTTCTTTACCCGCCTGGGCCAGCGCCTGATCAAGGCATTGGACCCGGTGACCGTCGACGGCTTCGTGTTCCGCGTCGACATGCGGTTGCGCCCTTACGGCTCTGCCGGGGCCCTGGTACTCAGCTTCAATGCCCTGGAGCAGTATTACCAGGACCAGGGGCGCGACTGGGAACGCTACGCCATGATCAAGGCTCGGGTGGTGGCCGGCGATCAGGCTGCTGGCGCGCAGTTGCAGGAAATGCTGCGCCCGTTCGTGTACCGCCGCTACCTGGACTTTTCCGCCATCGAAGCGCTGCGCACCATGAAGCAGTTGATCCAGCAGGAAGTCCGGCGCAAGGGCATGGCCGACAACATCAAGCTCGGTGCTGGCGGCATTCGTGAGGTCGAGTTCATCGCCCAGGCGTTCCAGCTGATCCACGGTGGGCGTGACCTCAGCCTGCAGCAGCGGCCGTTGCTCAAGGTGCTGGCCACCCTCGAAGGCCAGGGCTACCTGCCGCCGGCTGTGGTGGCTGAGCTGCGCGAAGGCTATGAGTTCCTGCGTTATACCGAGCACGCCATCCAGGCCATCGCCGACCGCCAGACACAGATGCTGCCCGAGGGCGAGACCGATCAGGCGCGGGTCGCCTTCATGCTTGGCTTTGCCGACTGGCAGAGCTTCCATGAACAGCTGACGTACTGGCGTGGCCGCATCGACTGGCATTTCCGCCAGGTCATTGCCGACCCGGACGATGAAGACGGTGAAGGCGAGTTGGTGGTGGGCGGTGAGTGGTCGCCGCTGTGGGAGCAGGCCCAGGACGAGGAAGCAGCTGGTCGCCAACTGGAGGAGGCCGGTTTCAAGGCGCCTGTGGACGCTTTGCGGCGCCTGGCCGCGTTGCGCTCAAGCCCGCAGCTGCGCTCCATGCAACGCATCGGGCGTGAGCGCCTGGATGCCTTTATTCCACGCTTGCTGGCGCAAGCGGTGGAGCACGACAACCCCGACCTGGTACTCGAGCGGGTATTGCCGCTGGTAGAGGCGGTGGCGCGGCGTTCGGCCTACCTGGTGCTGCTGACGGAAAACCCGGGTGCACTGCGCCAACTGTTGACCCTGTGCGCCGCCAGTCCCTGGATCGCCGAGCAGATGGCCCGCTACCCGCTGCTGCTCGATGAGTTGCTCAATGAGGGCCGCCTGTTCAGCCCCCCACTGGCGCCAGAGCTGGCCAGCGAACTGCGCGAGCGCCTGACGCGTATCCCCGAAGACGACCTTGAGCAGCAGATGGAGGCGCTGCGCCATTTCAAGCTGGCCCACAGCCTGCGCGTGGCGGCCTCGGAAATCAGCGGCAACCTGCCCTTGATGAAGGTCAGCGACTACCTGACCTGGCTGGCCGAGGCCATCCTCGACCAGGTGCTGGCGCTGGCCTGGCGCCAGACCGTGGCCCGCCACGGTCAGCCCAAGCGCAGTGACGGCAGCCTGTGCGACCCGGGGTTCATCATCATCGGCTACGGCAAGATGGGTGGGCTGGAACTGGGCCACGGCTCGGACCTGGACCTGGTGTTCATCCACGATGGCGACCCGCAGGCGGAAACCGACGGGGCCAAGCCGATCGACAGTGCGCAGTTCTTTACCCGCCTTGGCCAACGCATCATTCACCTGCTGACCACCCAGACCAACTCGGGCCAGCTGTATGACGTGGACATGCGCCTGCGCCCGTCAGGGGCTTCGGGCCTGCTGGTCAGTTCGCTGGGGGCCTTCGAGCGCTACCAGCAGAACGAAGCCTGGACCTGGGAGCACCAGGCCCTGGTGCGGGCCCGTGTGCTGGTCGGTTGCAAGCAGGTGGGGGCTGCGTTCGAGGGCGTTCGCGCCAAGGTGCTGGGCCAGGCCCGTGACCTTGGGAAGCTGCGCAGCGAAGTGAGCGAAATGCGCGCCAAGATGCGTGACAACCTGGGCACCAAGGCCACCGCCGCCGGGACTGCAGCCAATGCCTTCGAGGCTGGCATGCCGTTCGATATCAAGCAGGATGCCGGCGGTATCGTCGATATTGAATTTATGGTGCAATACGCCGCTTTGGCCTGGGGCCACGAGCACCCGGCCATACTCCGATGGACCGATAACATCCGCATTCTGGAAGAGCTGGAGCAAGCAGGTTTGCTGCCGGCCAGTGACGCGGTGCTGTTGCGTGAAGTGTACAAGGCGTTCCGCTCGGCTTCGCACCGCCAGGCCCTGCAGAAACAGGCCGGGGTGATCGATGCGGCGCAGTTTGCCGATGAACGCCGTGAGGTGCGGCGGATCTGGGGTGAGCTGGGTTTGACTTGAGAATGTTGGGGCCGCGTTGCGGCCCATCGCGACACAAGGCCGCTCCTACAGGAGAACGCATTCCCTTGTAGGAGCGGCCTTGTGTCGCGATGGGCTGCAAAGCAGCCCCAAAGGCTCATGCTTCACCACCGGTGGTACACTGTCCGCCACATAGCCTGAATATAAAGAGGGGAGGCCAGGCTGAACCGCAGCCTGTAGCCTCCCCGAGCGTTTCTGGACTAAGCATGAGAATACTGATCATTGGCCCCAGCTGGGTCGGCGACATGGTGATGGCGCAGACCCTGTTCCAGTGCCTGAAACAGCAGCACCCCGACTGCGTGATCGACGTTCTGGCCCCCGAGTGGAGCCGGCCGATCCTCGAACGCATGCCCGAAGTGCGCCAGGCCTTGAGCTTTCCGCTCGGCCACGGCGCACTGGAGCTGGCCACGCGGCGGCGTATCGGCAAGTCCCTGGCCGGCCAGTACGACCAGGCCATCCTGCTGCCCAACTCGTTGAAGTCGGCGCTGGTCCCCTTCTTCGCCGGCATTCCCAAACGCACCGGCTGGCGCGGCGAAATGCGTTTCGGCCTGCTCAATGACGTGCGCAAGCTGGACAAGGCCCGCTACCCGCTGATGATCGAGCGTTTCATGGCCCTGGCCTACGCCCCTGGCGCCGAATTGCCGCAACCGTACCCGCGCCCGCACCTGCAAATCGAAGCCCAGAGCCGCGAGGCCGCCTTGGCCAAGTTCGGCCTGGAACTCGACCGCCCGGTACTGGCGCTGTGCCCCGGTGCCGAGTTTGGCGAGGCCAAGCGCTGGCCGGCCGAACACTATGCCGCCGTGGCGGATGCGATGATCCGCCAGGGCTGGCAGGTATGGCTGTTCGGCTCGAAAAACGACCACCCGGTGGGCGAGCAGATCCGCGACCGGCTGATTCCGGGGTTGCGCGAAGAGTCCGCCAACCTGGCTGGCGAAACCTCGCTGGCCGAGGCTATCGACCTGATGTCGTGCGCGCAGGCCGTGGTGTCCAACGACTCGGGGCTGATGCACGTGGCGGCTGCGCTCAACCGCCCGCTGGTGGCCGTGTATGGCTCCACCTCGCCCGGCTTCACCCCACCGCTGGCCGAACAGGTGGAGGTGGTGCGCACCGGTATCGAGTGCAGCCCGTGCTTTGACCGCACTTGCCGCTTCGGCCACTACAACTGCCTGCGCCTGCTGGAGCCCGGTAAAGTCATCGCCGCCCTGCACAGCCTGAGCGGGCCGGACCTGATCGATGCCGTGGCCGAGGTCGACTAAGTGCGGGTACTGATCATCAAGACCTCATCCCTGGGTGACGTGATCCATACCCTGCCGGCACTGACCGATGCCGCCCATGCGCTCCCGGGCATCCGGTTCGACTGGGTGGTGGAAGAAGGCTTCGCCGAAATCCCCAGCTGGCACCCGGCGGTTGACCAGGTCATCCCGGTGGCTATCCGCCGCTGGCGCAAGAACCTTTGGCAAACCCTCAAGAGCGGCGAGTGGAAGGCCTTCAAGCAGCGCTTACGCGCGCGCAAGTACGACCTGGTGATCGACGCCCAGGGCCTGGTCAAGTCGGCCTGGCTCACCCGCTACGTGAAGGCCCCGGTGGCTGGCCTGGACCGCTATTCGGCCCGTGAGGGGTGGGCCAGCCGCTTTTATGACCGGCGCCTGTCGGTTGCTACCGGCCAGCATGCGGTCGAGCGGGTGCGCCAGCTGTTCGCCATGGCCCTGGCCTACGACCTGCCCGAAGGCATCGGCAACTACGGCCTGGACCTCGAGCGCCTGCAACTGCCGCCAGCGGCGCCCTATGTCGTGTTCCTGCATGGCACCACCTGGGCGACCAAGCACTGGCCGGAAGCCTACTGGCGCGAACTGGCCGAGCGCATGGGCCGGCGCACGCTGGAGGTGCGCCTGCCGTGGGGCAACCCGGCGGAGAAGGCGCGGGCCGAGCGCATTGCCCAGGGCTTGAACAATTGCCAGGTGCTCCCCAAATTGAACCTTGCTGGTGTGGCCCGCGTGCTGGCAGCGGCAAAGGCCTGCGTGGCGGTCGATACCGGCCTGGGCCACCTGGCCGCGGCACTCGATGTGCCGACCATTTCGTTATTCGGCCCGACCAACCCGGGCCTGACCGGCGCCTACGGACGGACCCAGATTCACCAGGCCAGTGACTGGCCCTGTGCGCCCTGCCTGCAGAAGAAGTGCACCTACAAACCGAGCGCCGATGACCTGGCCCGGTTCGATCTCAAACGCGAGTGGCCACTGTGCTTCACTCGCCTGAATCCCGAGCATGTGGCGAGCCGCTTGAGCGCGTTGCTGCTGGCTGAGGATGTCCGTTGATGCAACTGGCTTTCGTACTTTACAAATATTTCCCCTTTGGCGGGCTGCAACGCGACTTCATGCGCATTGCCCTGGAGTGCCAGAAGCGCGGCCACCAGATCCGTGTGTACACGTTGATCTGGGAGGGCGACATTCCCCCCGGCTTCGAGGTGCTGGTGGCGCCGGTCAAGGCGGTCTTCAACCACCGGCGCAACGAGAAGCTCAGTGCCTGGATGGCCGCCGACCTGGCCAAGCGCCCGGTCGACCGCCTGATCGGCTTCAACAAGATGCCGGGGCTGGACGTGTACTACGCCGCCGACGGCTGCTTCGAGGACAAGGCGCAAACCCTGCGTGGTGGCCTGTACCGCCGTTGGGGCCGCTACCGGCACTTTGCCGAGTACGAGCATGCGGTGTTCGCCAAGGACGCGCATACCGAAGTGCTGATGATTTCCGAAGTGCAGCAGCCGCTGTTCATCAAGCATTACGGCACCCCGCTGGAGCGCTTCCACCTGTTGCCGCCGGGCATTTCCCAGGACCGCCGCGCGCCGGCCAATGCCGCCGAGATTCGCGCCGAGTTCCGCAAGGAGTTCAACCTGGGCGAGGGTGACCTGCTGCTGGTGCAGATCGGCTCGGGCTTCAAGACCAAGGGCGTGGACCGCAGCCTCAAGGCGCTGGCGGCACTGCCGTCGGCGCTGCGCAGGCGCACCCGGTTGATGGTCATCGGCCAGGACGACCCCAAGGTATTCCAGCTGCAAAGCGCTACCCTGGGCCTGGGCGACCAGGTGCAGTTCCTCAAGGGCCGTAGCGACATCCCGCGTTTTCTGCTGGGTGCCGACGTGCTGATTCACCCGGCGTACAACGAAAACACCGGTACAGTGCTGCTCGAAGCGCTGGTGGCCGGTTTGCCGGTGCTGGTGTCCAGGGTGTGCGGCTATGCCCATTACATTGCCGAGGCCGACAGTGGCCTGGTGCTGGACGAGCCATTCGAGCAGGACCAGCTCAACAGCTACCTGCAGCGCATGCTGGAAGACCCGCAGGCCCGCGCCAGCTGGTCGCGCAACGGCCTGGCATTCGCCGAAACCGCCGATCTGTACAGCATGCCGCAGCATGCTGCCGACGTGATCCTGGGGCAGAAAACCGCATGAAGCTGATACTGGCCGAACCCTTCAAACACCTGTGGGCCGGGCGCGATGCCTTCGACGCCGTGGAGGCGCTGCAAGGTGAGGTCTACCGCGAACTCGAAGGCCGCCGCACGCTGCGTACCGAGGTGGCTGGCGAGGGCTTTTTCGTCAAGATCCACCGCGGTATCGGCTGGGGCGAGATCTTTAAGAACCTGCTGACCGCCAAGCTGCCGGTGCTCGGTGCCGGCCAGGAGTGGCAGGCGATCCAGCGTTTGCATGAAGTGGGTGTGCCGACCATGACCGCGGTCGCCTACGGTGAGCGCGGCAGCAACCCAGCCGCGCAGCATTCGTTCATCATCACCGAAGAGCTGGCGCCGACCATCAGCCTGGAAGACTTCAGCATCGACTGGGCCAGGCAGCCGCCCGAGCCGCGCCTGAAGCATGCGCTGATCGCCGAGGTGGCGAAAATGACCGGCGGCATGCACCGCGCCGGGGTCAACCACCGCGATTGCTACATCTGCCACTTCCTGCTGCACACCGACCGCCCGGTGACGGCGGATGATTTCAATCTGTCGGTGATCGACCTGCACCGCGCGCAAACCCGGGCGACAATCAGCCGGCGTTGGCGTGACAAGGACCTGGCGGCGCTGTACTTCTCGGCGCTGGACATCGGCCTTACCCAACGCGACAAATTGCGCTTCCTGCGCGCGTACTTCCAGCGCCCGCTGCGGCAAGTCCTCAAGGACGAAGCCGCGCTGCTGGCCTGGCTGGAGCGCAAGGCGCAGAAACTCTACGATCGCAAGCAACGCTATGGGGATGCACTCTAATGGCGAGTTGGACACTGGCGCCGGGTTACCAACACCTGGCGGCGGACTTCGGCAGCCTCGATGCGGTATTTGCCATTCAGGGCGAACGCCTGACCCGCGACCCGCTCAGCGAGGTGGTGCGCATCGAGCGTGATGGGGTCAACTATTACGTCAAGCGGTACACCGGTGCCGGCAAGCACATGCGCCGCTACCTGGGCCGGCCGCGCATCAAGGCCGAATGGCAGAACCTCAAGCAGTTCGCCAAGTGGGGCATTCCCACCGCCGAAGTGGTGGCCTGGGGCCTTGAGCGCAATGGCCTGGCCTTTGGCCGCGGGGCGATGATCACCCGCGAGCTGCCCAACACCGAAGACCTCTCGGCCCTGGCCGAGCGCAACGATACGCGGCTGGCCGATCGCGCCTGGGTCGACCATATCAGCCGCCAGTTGGCCCGCCATACCCGGGTGATGCACGAACACCGTTTCGCTCACAACGACCTGAAGTGGCGCAACCTGCTGGTCGATGACCAAGGCACGCTGTTCTTCATCGATTGCCCCACTGGCGATTTCTGGCGCGGGTTCATGTGGCGGCACCGGCTGATCAAGGACCTGGCCTGCCTCGACAAGGTGGCCAAGTACCACCTCTCGGCTACCCAGCGCCTGCGTTTCTACCTGCAGTACCGTGACCGCAATCGGCTTGATGCGCGCGACAAGAAACGCATCCGCCAGGTACTGGGCTTTTTCGAGGGAAGGGAATGACCGACTACCTGGCCAGCGCAGAACTCGCGCTGCTCAAACGCCATGGGCTGGATGACTTCGAGGCGCTGTGGGCGCTGCAACTGGACGCCGTGGACGAGCCCAACACCGGCCGTGGCGGCTGGAGCAGCGTGTTCCGCCTGGAGCTCGAAGGCAAGGGGTACTACCTCAAGCGCCAGTGCGACTACCTGACCCGCACCCTGCACCGGCCGTTTGGCGAGCCAACCTTCGCCCGCGAATTCCGCAATATCAGCCGTTATCAGAAGTTGCACATTCCGGCCTTGCAGGCGGTGTTCTACGGTGAGCGCAAGCAGGGCGGCCAGCACCGGGCGATTCTGATGACCCGTGCCTTGGACACGTGGGCCGACCTCGACAGCCTGCTGGGCCAATGGCCGCAGTTGGGCGAGGCCAAGCGCAACGGCATCCTGCAGGCGTGCGGCCAGCTGGCGCGTACCCTGCACGGCGCCGGCCAGGTGCACGGCTGCTTCTACCCCAAGCACATCTTTCTGCGCCAGCGCCGCGAGGGGTGGGACGCCCAACTGATCGACCTGGAAAAGACCCGGCCGTTGCTGTTCGGCATGCGTGACCGCCTCAAAGACCTGGAGCCGCTGCTACGCCGCGCCCGGGCCTGGAGCGAGGCCGATGTCCGCACCTTGCTGGCCAGCTACCTGGCGCAGCCCGCCGAAGGCACGCTGGTCGACACCTGGCTGCAACGCCTGACGCAACGCAGTCGTGAAAAAGAGGCCCGCTGATGCGTTTGTCTGAACTCAAGGCTGCCGGGCGTAGCCCGTCACTGCCGCTGACCCTGACCTTGGCCGATGCCGCCGGCAGCGCCGACCTGCAGCTGCTCAGCCTGTTGCGTGTGCTACCGGGCCAGCGCTATGTCGGCGCCGGTGTATGGCGCGGGACGCCGGTACTGGCCAAGTTGTTGGTGGGTGCTAACGCGGCGCGGCATTTCCAGCGCGAATTGCAGGGCGTGAAACTGTTGGCCGGGCAGGGGCTGACCACGCCCAGGCTGCTGGCCGACGGGCTCAGGGAAGGCGAAGGTGGCTGGCTGCTGTTCGAATTCCTCGACGGTGCCCAGAGCCTGGCCGATGCCTGGGGCGCGGTGGAAAACCTGCCGGTGCTGGCCGACGCGCAGCATCAGGTGCTGGGTGAGGCGCTGACGGCCGTGGCGCACATGCACGCCAAAGGCCTGTGGCAGGAAGACCTGCACCTGGACAACCTGCTGCGCCACGCCGGCAAGCTGTACCTGATCGATGGCGCCGGCATCAAGGCCGAAACCCCTGGCCAGCAACTGTCGCGCCCGCGGGTGCTGGAAAACCTCGGGGTATTCTTCGCCCAGTTGCCCAAGCGCCTGGAGCCGTTCATCGAAGAGTTGCTGGTGCATTACCTGCTGGCCAATGCCGAGCACGCGCTGCCACTGGAAGCCTTGCAGAAGCAGGTGGACAAGGTGCGCAGCTGGCGGCAGAAGGACTACCTGGAAAAGGCCGGGCGCGAATGCAGCCTGTTCAGCGTACAGCGCAGCTTGTCGGGCTTGCGTGCGGTTCGCCGCAGCGAGGTGGGCGCCATGCTGCCAGTGCTGGAACAGGCCGATGCCTTGATCGACCAAGGCCACCTGTACAAGACCGGTGGCGCCGCCAGTGTGGCGCGTATCGAGGTGAATGGCCGGCAGTTGGTGCTCAAACGCTACAACATCAAGAACACCGCGCACTGGCTCAAGCGCTTCTGGCGCCCGAGCCGGGCCTGGCATTCGTGGATCGAAGGGCACCGCCTGGAGTTTCTCGACATCGCCACGCCACGCCCCTTGGCGGTGCTGGAGCAGCGGGTGCTGGGCCTGCGCAGCCGTGCCTACCTGGTCACCGAGTATGTCGATGGCCCAGACCTGACCGCGTGCTTTGCGCCCTACGTGGAAAGTGGCGAGGCACCGCAAGAACAGCTCGATGCGTTGGTGCAGGTGATGCAGCAACTGATCCGCGAACGCATCAGCCACGGCGACTTCAAGGGGCACAACCTGTTCTGGGACAACGGGCGCTGGTCGCTGATCGACCTGGACGCCATGTGCCAGCATGCCACCCAGCTCAGCTTCGCCCCCGCCTATGCCCGCGACCGGGCACGGCTGCTGCGCAACTGGCCAAGTGGCAGTGCCTTGCATCAGCGGTTGGACGGGCTGTTGCCGCGGCTTACCGAATAACAGTCTGGAAACGCCAGCCAGTCACTGCTTCGGCCGGGCTGGCGAACCCGGATGCGCCACTGGTCCCCCTGCCAACGGACAATGGCCCAGGCGATGGGCCTGCGGTCCGGTTGCCCGGGCATCAGCAAATGGTAATGGTTGTCCAGCAAGTGCGCGCGCAGCGGCAACGCCTGGCTGCCTGCGACCAGAAAGTACTCCCGGCCCAGGCGGTACAGTCCAGCGGTGTCGGTTGGCTCGGCGCCAGCCGGGTACGTGGGCAGTTGGCACGCTTCGAACAGCGCCTGCAAGTCGGGTAGCCCGTCATGCCACAGCACCACCGAGTCCACTACCCATTCGCCGTCTTCGCGGCGTTTGACCGGTACCTTGGTATAGGCGTCCGGCATCCGCGGGTCTACTACACGCCAGCGGTAGCCGTCGAAAGCGACCTGGTACGTAGCCCCGCTGGCATCCCTGATGTAGTAGAAGCTCAGGCCAGGGTACGGCGAGGGTTGCTCGTAGATACCTTCTTTGTGAATGCCATCGACGCGGTAACGCAGTTTTTCACGGTTGATGTTCACGCTTGCCGAAGGCGGCAACTTCAGCGGTGGAGGCGAGGGTATTCCACGCAACGCGCGGCGCATCACGGTTGTTCCACCCAGGTTGTTGACGGCGTCGTTGGCGTAGGTGAAGGCGTCGACGATGTGTTTCAACACGTCAACGCGTTGCCCTTGTTTGAAGGCCTTGTGCGCATCGATCACCGACAGGATCGAACGCCCCAACGATACCGCCACCAGTGCCCGGTTGGGCAACACGAAGCTGATCAAGTCCAGAATGAGCGTCAGCCCGCGCAGGCCGAGCTCGCCCAGCAGTTCCCGCCGGGTATTGGTGCTGGCATCGACCGCGGCCAGCATGGCATTGACTTCAGCGAGGTAGCGGGCCTGGTGGAAATCGCCGGTGATCGTCGGGCGTAGTACATGGGGCCCCATGCCGCCTTTGGTCAGCCATAGCTCGATTTGCTCACGGTCGGCCAGCGGCAGGCGGTCTTTCAGGTAATCGCGCAGGGCAGGTTGTTTGCGCAGGGTCTTGAGCATGTGCCGGGTATTGCGAAACTCACGCCAGGCACGGCGGTCGGGGGCGTCCGGGGGGT
>OJST01000244.1_pt1 | contig 14503 bp, 18 predicted proteins | sample 1599491 | NCBI WGS metagenome assembly OJST01 (sample SAMN04436635, study PRJEB24849) | human gut metagenome | biome: human gut; feature: NICU; material: stool | host: Homo sapiens | place: USA: Saint Louis, MO | collected 2010-02-10
GCGCGAACAGTTCGCCCAGCGCTTCCCACGCCGGGGCACCGGCGCCGGCGGCGATGGCCTCGTGCAGGAACGTATCGGCGGCATCCCACTGCTGCTGGGCCAGGGCCACGCGGCCCTGCGCCAGATGCAGTGCGGCCGAGCCATCATGCACATTGCGCCAGCGCGCCAGGTTGGCCTGGCGGGTGGCCAGGCGCTCGGCCGGCAGGCGGCCGTACAGCGCCACCAGTTCGTCGTCCCAGCGCTGGTCCAGCGCCTGTTCCAGCGCCAGCAGCGCCGGCTCATCCCAGTTCAGGGCCACCGCGCGGCTGGCATAGGCGCCCACCACGTCCGGGGTCGGCCGCAGCGCCTTCGGCGTGGCTTCCCACTGTGCGGCCAATGCGTTGACGTCGGCCGCTTCCAGCAGCGCCTGTGCGGCCAGGCGGGCTTCCAGTTCGCTGTTTGATTCGGCCGGCAGTACCTTGCTCTGGCGCAGCGCACCCAGCTGGCCATAGGCCTCGTGTGCGCGGCCGGCACGCGCCAGCGCTTCGGTACGCAGCCACAGGCCGCGCGGCGGCAGCGGCTGGATCGCCGCCACGTCCAATGCATTGATCGCATCCACCGGCAGATCGCGCGCCAGCAGCTGTTCGGCGCGCAGCAGTGCCTGCAGGGTGGCATCGCTCTCGCCAAGACGCTGCAGCAGCGCTTCACCGGCGGGGCCGTCGGCACGTGCCTGTGCGCTGCGCACGGCATTGGCCAGCGCCACCGCGCTCACTTCCGGGTCCTTGGCAGCGCCATCCAGCAGCTTCTCGGCACGCTGCCACTGGCCGTGCTCGTAGGCCTGCAGGCCGTCGATCAGGCGCACCCGGCCCTGCTTGCGGCGGTAGCGGCCCCAGGCGCGGAACGGTGCGGCAATCAGGCTCCACAGCAGCCACAGCACCAGCACTGCGATCACCGACAGCAGCGCCACCTTCGGCAGGTTGCTGTGGTAGTCGTAACCGCCGTAGCGCAGGGTCACTTCACCGAAACGGTTGAGGTCATCGGCGCCGAGCCATTGCGCGGCCACCACGCCGATGGCCACCGCCAGCAACAGCACAACCAGGGATTGCAGGGGTTTCATGCGGGATTACCTCCGGTCGGTCTGGGTGCGCAGTTGCTGCAGGGTGCTGCCAAGCACGGTGTTGCTGGCCTGCAGCGGAAGCTCGCGCAAGGCCTTCAGTTCAGCACGTTGCGCGCGCAGGGCCGGTGAATCCGGCCAACGCCGCTGTGCCCAGTGCTCCACGCGTTCCAGTGCGGTATCGCGGCCCGTGCGGTCGCCGCGTTCGATCGCGGCGCGCGCCAGGGTCAGTTCCAGCTGCAGGGCGTCGTCGGCATTGCGACGTTCGGCGGCGGTCAGCGGGCCATTCTGGCGGCTCGGGGTGATGTCCACGAACGGGGCCAGCGTCGATTGCCACCACGGTTTTGCGGTGTCGGTCGCAGGGTTGCCGGTCACCTGCGACGGCAGCCCCTGCAGTGCCCTGGCCAAGGCATCCAGCCGCTGCAGCGACCGCACGCGCGGGCCGGCGCCCAGCGCATCCAGTGCATCGCGCTCCTGCACCAATGCCTGGCGCAGGTTCAGGCCATCGCTGTCGGGCAGATCGGCCAGCGCGGTGGCGGCCTGTGCATACAGGCGGCGCGCGCCTTCCACGTCGTCGGCATAATTCAGCCGCTGCGCCGCCTGGGTCAGCAGCAGTTCGGCCTCGTCGCGCTGTACCGCCTGGCGGCCCTGGTTGGCGCTGTCGGCCAGCTTGGCCAGGTTCTCTTCCAGCAGCGCACTGCGCTGCGAAAGGCCCAGCATCTCGTCGCGCAGCACGCGGTTGGTGGTCGCCGCATCCTGCAGGCGCTGGCTGGTCGCGCGCTGGTCGCGGCGCAGTGCATCCAGCGTCGCCTCCAGGCCCTGCAGCTGCACGGCCATGGTCTGTGCCTGCGCTTCCTGTTCGTGCTGTTGCTGCTGCCAGACGTACCAGCCGGCATAGCCGCCCACGCCAAGCACGACCACCCCGGCCAGCGGCAGCAGCCAGCGCACGGGGCGACGGGGCGGGGAAACGGGCGGAGTCTCGTTCATGGGGCTTCCTTGTCGGCAACGTCGCCGGTCAGGATCCGGCAGGCCGCGTTGTGCACAGCATCACTGTTGCCGACCACAGCGGCAAGCGTGACCCACGTCCCTGTTCAGGTCGCTGCCGGCACGGTGAGCGTGGCGTGTGCAGCGGCCACCAGCTGTGCCGTGGTGGGCCCGGCCGCGCGCACCACGCGCTGCAGCCCCAGTGCATGCGCCTGATCGCCCAGCCGTTCGCTGGCCACGACGACGGTGGTCTGGGTCTGCAGGCGTTGCTGCAATGCCGGCGGAAGCTGCTGCCAGAAATGCAGCAACGCCTCACCACTGCTCACCGCCAACACCCACGGCTGCGCTGAATGCGCCAATCGAACCAGCGTGCGGGGCGACAGGCGCAGCAGGCGGCGCTGGTAGACATCGGCACGTTCGATCGTGGCGCCTGCGGCCTGCAGGTGTGCAGCAATCAGCCCGCGTCCGCCGGGGGCGGTCACCAGGCCGATGCGCAGGCCCTGTACGTTGGCCAGCACCGGCATCGCGAGCAGCCCCTCGCTGTCCATCCGCTGCGGTGCATGCACCTCGGCGACACCCTGCGCCCGCAGCGCGCGCGCGGTGCCTTCGCCCACGGTCAGCCACGGGCTGCGTTGCGCCTCGGCCAGTGGCAGCAGGGACGCGGCTGCGGCAACGGAGGCCGGGCTGGTGAACACCACCCGATCGCAGTTCAGCGCGCGTTGCAGCTGGCGCACCACTGGCGTGCCCTTCAGGCGCTGCAGGCGCCACGGCGAAAGGGCCAGCACATGCCCGCCCAGCCCAGCAACGGCGCGGCGCAGCGCCACATGCTGGCCCTGCGGGCGCAGTGAAACCAGGGTCCAGCCCGCGTCGGAACCGGCGGCGCCAGTGGGTATCGTATGGTCGGCCATTGCCTGCATTATGCGGGCCCTTCGTTGTCGTGGTCTCTGCTCCGATGTCCGTTGATGCTCTGACTTCCTCGCTGGCCGCCCTGCAGGACGTGCTGGACTGCATGCCGGCGGTCCGCGCCATGCAGATCCAGCTCGACGGCTATGCCGATGGCGTGCTGCGCATCACCGCGCCGCTGGCCGCCAACGTCAACGACAAGGGCAACGCCTTCGGTGGCAGCCTGGCCTCGGTGCTGACCCTGTCCGGCTGGGCGCTGGTCAGCCTGCGCCTGCGCCTGGCCGGCCACGATGCCGAGGTCTACGTGGCCGACAGCAACCTGCGCTACCTGGCCCCGGTCTACGAAGACCTGCACGCCCACGCCGAAGCGGCCGAGGCCACCGGCTGGGACGCCTTCCTGAACACCTTCCGCCAGCGCCGCAAGGCCCGCATCAGCATCATCGCCACCCAGCCCGGTGCCGATGGCAAGCCTGCCGCAGAGTTCAGCGGTCGCTTTGTTGCCTTCGCCAAAGGGTAGGATGGCAGGCTGACGTTCTGGGGAAACCACCGATGCGCCGCCTCATCCAGTTCCTGATGTGTTCCCTGCTGCTGGTCAGCGCCGTGGCTTCGGCCGACGACCTGAGCCGCAAGCAGCGCAAGCTGCTGGAAGAGACCCAGATCGCCTACGGCGCCACCATCCGCTGGGGCAGCATGGACGATGCCATCGGCTATCTGGACCCCAAGCTGCGCAAGGAAAAGCCGCCCACCGAGTTCGAGCTCAACCGCTACGCGCAGCTGCGCGTGTCGTCCTACCGCGAGCGCAGCAGCGCGGCGCTGGAAGGCGGCCTGGTCGAGCGCCGGGTCGAAATCGGGGTGATCAACCAGAACACCCAGGCCGAACGCACCGTGATGGTGGTCGAGCGCTGGCGCTGGGATCCGGAGGCCAAGCGCTGGTGGCAGACCGCCGGCCTGCCGGACCTGTGGAAGGGGCAGTGACGGGCCGCGTCCGGCTTGTGCGACAATCGGCGCCCGCTTAATCGACCCGTGACCTGAGTGAATTACGAAGAGTTGCTGGCCTTTGCAGGCCGAAACCCGATGCTGTCCGCGGCCCTGGTCGGCCTGACCGTGGCCATCATCGTCACCGAGATCCGCCGCCTGTTCCGGGGCTTCAAGGGCATCAAGCCCGCCGAACTGACCCAGCTGATGAACGCGGGCGGCACGGTGGTGGTCGACCTGTCGGCCAGCGGTGACTTCGAGAAGGGCCACATTGCCGGCAGCCGCAACGCCCAGGCCAGTGCCTTCGGCCCGGACCACAAGCTGGTGGCCAACGCCAAGCAGTCGCCGGTGGTGCTGGTGTGCCGCAGCGGCAACGCCTCGGAAACCGCCGCCAAGGCGCTGAAGAAGGCCGGCTTCGAGAAGGTCTACGTGCTCGACGGCGGCATTCCCGCCTGGCAGCAGGCCGAACTGCCGCTGGTCAAGGGCCGCAACTGATTGCCGCAGGTGGCGGATCCGGCCTTGTATGGGCCTGATCCCGCCCCCATCGCAGTAATTCGACCATCGTTTTCATTGCATTCATTGGAGTTACTGGAAATGTCCGAAGAGATCACCAACGGCGCTGCTGCGCCGGTCGATGCCGCCACCGGCCCCGCTTTCACCGTCGAGAAGATCTACGTCAAGGACGTCTCCTTCGAGTCGCCGAACGCTCCGACCATCTTCAATGACCAGGTGCAGCCGGAGCTGCAGCTGAACCTGAACCAGCAGGTGCAGCGCCTGGGTGAGAACGCCTTCGAAGTCGTCCTGGCCGTGACCCTGACCTGCCAGGCCGGTGAGCGCACCGCCTACGTGGCCGAAGTGAAGCAGGCCGGCGTGTTCGGCCTGGTCGGCCTGGACCCGCAGTCGATCGACGTGCTGCTCGGCACCCAGTGCCCGAACATCCTGTTCCCGTACGTGCGCCAGCTGATCAGCGACCTGATCCAGGCCGGCGGCTTCCCGCCCTTCTTCCTGCAGCCGATCAACTTCGAAGGCCTGTACGCAGAAACCCTGCGCCAGCGCCAGGAGCAGGGCGACGCACCGTCGCTGGCTGACTCCGAGCCGGCTGGCAACGCCTGATTCCTGCCGCGACGTCACGGATGAGCACTACCGCTGACAAGATCGCCGTGCTTGGCGCCGGTTCCTGGGGAACCGCGCTGGCCAGCCTGCTCGCACGGCACGGTCATCCGACCGTGCTGTGGGGGCGCGATGCTGCCGTGGTCGAAGCCATCGACCAGCGCCACGAGAACCCGCGTTACCTGCCGGGCATCCCGCTGCCGGACAGCCTGCGTGCCACCACCGACCTGGCGTCGGCGGTGGAGGGCGCGGCCTGGATCCTGGTGGTGACCCCCTCGCATGCCTTCGGCGAAACCGTGCGTGCGCTGGCGCCGCTGCGTCCTGCCGGTGCCGGCGTGGCCTGGGCCACCAAGGGCTTCGAACCCGGTTCGGGCCGCTTCCTGCATGAAGTGGCGCGCGAAGTGCTGGGTGAGGACGTGCCGCTGGCCGTCGTCACCGGGCCGTCGTTCGCCAAGGAAGTCACCCAGGGCCTGCCGACCGCGATCACCGTGCACGGCGACGTGCCCGAGTTCGCGCAGACGGTGGCCGAGGCGATGCATGGCCCGGCGTTCCGCGCCTATACCGGCGACGACATGGTCGGTGCCGAGCTGGGCGGCGCGATGAAGAACGTGCTGGCCGTGGCCACCGGCGTGGCCGATGGCATGCAGTTGGGCCTCAACGCCCGTGCCGGCCTGATCACCCGTGGCCTCAACGAGATGCTGCGCCTGGCCGCTGCCATCGGTGCCAAGCCGGAAACGCTGATGGGCCTGGCGGGCCTGGGCGATCTGGTGCTGACCTGCACCGGCGACCTGTCGCGCAACCGCCGGCTGGGCCTGGCCCTGGGCCGTGGCCAGACGCTGCAGGATGCCGTGCGCGAAATCGGCCAGGTGGTCGAATCGGTGCAGACCGCCGACGAAGTGATGCGACAGGCGCGCCGCCATGGCATCGACCTGCCGATCTCCGACCGCGTGCGTGCCGTGCTGCATGGCGAGCAGACGCCGGAAGAAGGCCTGCGCGCATTGCTGGCGCGGGAACAGAAACCGGAGTATCCGGACACGCTGTTCAAGTGAATCGAAAAACCCCGACCCAGTGCCGGGGTTTTTTCATCAGGGAGTACACGCGGGTGCCGGACGGGAGACAGGCTTTGGTGGGTGCCAAGCTTGCTTGGCATCATGCGCGCTGCATATCCACGCATGGCGTGGATCTACTGCAACGCCGATCACCGCGCCCGTGGCGGCGCGCTGGTGTTATCCATGTCCGAAAAGATCAACCACGGCCCGTCACTCACGCGCTTCAACGTGAGCGTGAACTTGCCGGTATCGCCCACGTTGTTGCCGTAGCTGTACGCACCAATGATGTAGCCCGTATTCCCCTCCACCGCATACGCCAACGCACGCAGCCGCAACGGACTGCTGCCCTGGCCGCCATATGCGGCCTCGATTGCGCTGCGGCCGCGCACCGGCGGCTGGTTGCTCTGCAGCACAAAACCATCCTCGGCGAACAGCGCAGCCAGTGCCTTGGCATCACCCGTGCGCCACGCCTGCTCGTAGTCGCGCAGTACACGGTCCAGCGATGCGGGCAGCGCGATATCGGGAAGCGGCTGTGCGGGCTTCGCGCCTTCTGCATCGTGGGCAATTGCCGGCGATGCCATCAGCAGGGCACTGCAGAAGATCATGGCGAGTCGTGTGCGGCGCATGCGTCCAGGCCCTGGAGATGATGGGAAGGCTTCAGACGCATCCTAGCGCGCCGCTGGTTAGAATCACGCGGCCGCCGATTTGGTGGATGCAGCGCAGATCAGACAAGGACACGGAATGAAGATGCGAATCACAGGGATGGCGATGATGGCCGCGCTGCTGGCAGCCTGCGGACAGGCACCGGAGAAGACTGGCGAGACTGCACCTGCTGTGGCGCCGGCACCGACCACCGAAGCACCGGCCGCCGCGGCGACGGTGGTCGAGAAGGAACCGTCCGCCGAAAACGGTGTGGACCCCTCGGTGTGGGATAACGAAGGCGAACCGGAAGACCCGATCGCCGGCGGGGAACTCACCTGCGCGGACAATCCGCTGGCGACGCATTTCTTCACCCTGGTGGGCGGCAATACCGTGGACGACTGCGGCCGCAAGGATCCGAAGGTGCTGGCGGCGTTCAACGCCCTGATGAAGAACACGGCCGCAGCCGAATCCGCTGACAAGGAGATTCCATCGCTGCGCGAACGCCTGTTGAGCGGGCCCAGCGGTCCTGGCGAACTGGTAGTGCTGCAGGGTGAGCCGTGGTGGTTCTACACCGCCTGCCAGGCCCACGACTGCCCCGGCACGGCGTTGGCGATGTTGTATTCGCCCGATCAGTCGAAGATGGTTGGCCGTCTTACCGCGCGCTGCCGTGTATGGTGGCTGGGCGAGCCGACGGCGGAACAACGTGCGCAGATCGAACAGCGCCAGCCACTGCAGGATGCCGCGTTGAAGGAAGACAGCGCACTCTGCGAGTGATGTGGCGCGCGCCGCAGCGCCGGGCCGTGCCCGGCGTTGCAGTGAGCGTTGTTCCCCGTATCACCCTTCCGGCCGCATGCGTGCGCTGACCTGTGCTGACAGCGACAGACTGACCATCATCAGGCCCTCCATCACACGGTCGCCCACGTACTCCTCGTCGGGTCCGTTCTGGCGCACGCGCTCGGCAGCCAGCAGCATTTCCAGCGCCACTCGCAGGCCGGTCAATGCGCAATCCGCGTCGGCCAAGGCCATGCGGCGGCCGGGCATCTGATGACGTTCCGGCCAGGGCTGGCCATCGGCGGCGGCGCCCTTGCCGATGCGGTCGAGCGTGGCGATGAAACCGTGCGGATCGTGCGGGTGCAGTGCTTCCGAGGGCGCGTCCGCGTTGGCGGGCACGTACTGCGCGCGCAGGCGGGAGGATTCGGGTGTGCTCATGGCAAGGGCTCCGTGCAGGACAGACGGTAACCGCCACATAGAGGTGGCGGGCGGAGACGTGGCTCGAAAACCGGGAGATCACGAACAAGACCGGCAGGCGCAAGGCCTCCACGCTCCGCCCGCCATAGCCGGCAGACGGAATGCCAGCCGGCGCCACGCGGGGTGACGCCGGCTGGCAAGCGCAAACAACGTTCGTGATCTAACGGGTTTTCGAGGCCCGGCCACCCATTTTCCGGCGGCCCACCATCTGTACCGCCGTCGCTGCGCAACGCCAATCAGAAGAGTTGCATTCAACGCTGGATCAAAGACGCTTTTGGCATTTTTGCATGCTGTTAAGCCGTCGCAGACGCAGGCGCCGCAACGTCCGTAGCGGCATGAGGAATATGCGACATGGGTCGAAGTTGATGACGTGGCGTACGGGTACCCCACCAGGCCGATGACGACAGTGCGGGGCGAAGAACGCAAATCGACTTCGGCGCACTCCGGTGTGTCAGTGCTCTTCGCGTCTCTCGTACCAGGCTTGAGTACGGTTCACGATCCGCACCACAGACAACATGACCGGCACCTCGATCAGTACACCCACCACCGTCGCCAGCGCAGCCCCCGAGTGCACGCCGAACAGTCCCACCGCTGTGGCCACAGCCAGTTCGAAGAAGTTGCTGGCGCCAATCAGCGCTGAAGGGCCGGCCACGCAATGCGCCACGCCCAAGCGGCGGTTGAGCAGGTAGGCCAGGCCTGAAGTGAAGTAGACCTGGATCAGGATCGGCACTGCAATCAGTGCAATCACCAGCGGTTGCTTCACGATCTGCTGGCCCTGGAACCCGAACAGCACCACCAGCGTCAGCAGCAGCGCTGACAGGGACAGCGGTCCCAGCCTTCGAAGCGCACGCTGCAGGCCCGCCTCGCCGCTGCGCGAAAGGATCCAGTGCCGCAGCAGGGCGGCCACCAGCACGGGCACCACAATGTAGAGACCCACCGACAACAGCAGCGTGTCCCACGGCACAGTGATCGCTGACAGGCCCAGCAACAGCGCCACCACCGGTGCGTATGCGACCACCATGATCGCGTCGTTCAACGCCACCTGGCTCAGGGTGAAGTTGGCATCGCCGCGGCACAGGTTGCTCCAGACGAACACCATGGCAGTGCAGGGCGCGGCTGCCAGCAGGATCAACCCGGCGACGTAGCTGTCGATCTGCCCCGCCGGCAACCAGTCGACGAAGGCATGGCGCAGGAACAGCCAGCCCAGCAGCGCCATCGAGAATGGCTTCACCGCCCAGTTGATGAACAGCGTTACGCCGATGCCCTTCCAGTGCTGCTGCAACTGGCGCATTGCGCGGAAGTCGACCTTCAGCAACATCGGGATGATCATCAGCCAGATCAGCGCGGCAACCGGCAGGTTGACCTTGGCGACTTCGGCGGACGCCAGCACCGCGAAAGCACCGGGTAGGAAGTGGCCCAGCAGCGTGCCGACCGCAATGCAAAGCCCGACCCAAAGCGTCAGGTGGCGTTCGAACAGATTCATGCGGGAAGTCACGGCATGCTGTCGGTCGGCTGCAACTGTCCAATCTGATCCAGCGCGTGCTGCAGCGCTTCGCGGTCGGACCACAATGAGTCAGGCAAGGCGAGCAATGCACGCAGTCGCGCCTTCACGATGGCATGAGCCAGCGCGAAGGCTGCGGTCTTGTCGGCATCGCTGCCTGCCACGGCGGCCGGATCGGGCAGGCCCCAGTGGCTGCGGACGAAGTCACCGAACACCACAGGGCAGGCTTCCGCTGCGGCTGCATCACACACGGTGATCACCAGATCCATCGGTGCTGCATCCACGAACTCATCCCACGACTTGCTGCGCAGCCCTTCAATGGGCATTCCTTCGGCCTGCAACTGGGCCAGCGCGAAGGAGTTGATCTGGCCAGTGGGCTGGCTGCCCGCACTGAATGCGCTGAAGCGATCACCGCCCCATGCACGCAGGGTGGCTTCGGCAAGCACGCTGCGGGCGCTGTTGCCGGTACAGAGGAACAGGACATTGCGGGTCATGGAGCAATTGCCTTGAGTGGAGAGGATCTGTGTGGGGTCAGCCCTTGCAGGCGGGCGCCGTGGGCATGCATTGCTCGGTTGGCGAGCCCGCGCAGCAGTTGTGCGTCAGGTACTCGATCAAGCCGTTCATCGCATTGAAGTTGGCGCGGTAGCAGACATGGCGACCTTGGCTTTCGCTCTCCACCAGGCCGGCCTGCACCAGCTCCTTCAGGTGGAAGCTGAGCGTGGCTGGGGGGACCTGCAGGGCCGTGGCGATGTCGCCCGCCATGCGACCTGCCGGGCCAGCCTCCACCAGCAGGCGGAAGGCAGCCAGGCGGGTGGCATGGCCCAGGGCAGTCAGGGCGGCAATTGCATTCAACGTTTCCATATTTCTAGAATAATCGAATGAATAAGCCCATCACAAGCCCTCATCTACCGAATCTGGTAGACGCCTCGCTGCCCCAGCCCGATCACCACCAGCTCGCCGCGGCAGATCCTGGACCGCCACGCATCCTCCTGCTCTACGGCTCGCTTCGGCCGCAGTCGTTCAGTCGCAAGCTGGCGCTGGAAGCCGAGCGATTGTTGCGTCACCTGGGGTGCGAGACCCGCGTGTTCGATCCGCATGCGCTGCCCATGCTGGACAGCGTGCACCCGCACCACCCTGAAGTGCAGCGACTGCGCGAATGGTCGCAGTGGTCGGAAGGCCAGGTCTGGGTCAGCCCCGAGCGGCATGGCACGGTCACCGGCGTGTTCAAGAACCAGATCGACTGGTTGCCGCTGGAAGATGGCAGCGTGCGGCCCACGCAGGGCAGGACGCTGGCGCTGCTGCAGGTGAGTGGCGGCTCGCAGTCGTTCAATACGGTCAACACGTTGCGCGTGCTCGGCCGTTGGATGCGCATGCTGACCATCCCCAACCAGTCGTCGGTGGCCAAGGCCTGGCAGGAATTCGATGACGACGGCCGGATGAAACCCTCGCCGTACTACGATCGGCTGGTGGATGTGATGGAAGAGCTGGTGAAGTTCACGCTGCTGACGCGTGGCAGGACGGACTATCTGGTGGACCGTTACAGCGAGAGGAAGGGCGATGAGCATGCCGCTGCATTGGCGCGGGCGGCGGGCGCTGCGGCTTCCTGACTTCCAGTACGCAAACGCTTTCCACTACCCACTTCTACTTGCTTGCGCGCCGCGCGCCTTTCTCGTCTTCGTCCTTCGCATCGCCACGGCTCTGCGCGAACTCCGGGAACGTCTTCGCGATCGAATCCTTGTCCGGCAGGATGTAGAACACACCGCCCTTCTCGAACGTGGACTGCACGATCTGCTCGTAGAACGCGGGCGAGACGTTGATGCAGCCGTGGGTGACGCGGTTGTCGTCCGGCGTCGGCGTTGCCAGCCGTTGGGCGCGTTTCTCTTTCGGGGTGCCTGGCGGCAGCGGGTGCATCGAGACGGCGGAATCGTAGTCCACCCACAGCACGCGCCCGGCATCGTCGGAGGGGCCGTAGCCACCAATGAAACGGCCGGCAGGGGTGGTGCGGTCATGGCCGGGAATCGCGCTCAGTGCGAGCTTGGCAACACCAGGGGCCGAGTGATCACCGATGGCCGAACCGAACAGCGCCGGCGCCGCGCCGCGCAGCTTACCGTCGCCGCCGAAGATCAGGACCTGCGCGGCGGCCTTGTCCATGATTGCGAACGGGTAGCCCTGGTTGTCCTTGCTGGCAACCACCCAGCCGGCCAGCTCGATCACTGTTTCGGACACGCTCTGGTCGGGTGGAAGTTCATCAACGGCGGCAATTCGCTGTTCAGGCGCTTCCTTGTCCTTGCCCTTGGCGCTGGCTGCGCCGCTGCACGCAACGGCCAGTGCCATCGCCAGTGCGGCATGGAGGACGCGGCGTGCAGGGGAGGAGGAGGTACGAATGGGACGGCTCCTTGCAATGCAATCCTGGGTGGAAGGATGCCAGTGGCCGGCGAAGGCCACTGGTTCCCGATACAGAGGTGGATCAATTCAAAGGATGAGGGAGCTATCAGCCGCGCGGCTTGCGACCGGCCGGTGCCCTTTCAAGCTGCTGTACGCGGCCTTCGATCTGGTCCAGACGCTGGTTGGCCTGCTGCGCCGACTGGTTGGCGGACTCGGCACTCTGGGCAGCGCCCTGCACCTTTACGTCGAGCTGATCGAGGCGCGAGTTGATGGTTGCGAACTCGTCCTTGTAGGTGGCGCAAGCGCCGAGGCTTACGGTGGCCACGATGGCGACGGTGATGGCGCGTGCTGCGTTGATGTGCTGCTTGGTCAGTTTCATTTCCAACTCCCTCCTTCGTCTGGGGAAGCTGGAATATAGCGGCGTTTGTTCCCGGCGCTAGCCCGTGCTTTCAGCTGGAATTTGAGTACGTGGATGGGCTGTGAAGGCCTGTAGATCAACAAACCTTAACAAGCGGGATCAAGCGAACTGATCTGCATCGGCGGAGCGCCTTGTGCCTGTTAAACGTTACCCATTCACCTGCATGAAGCCGGCATCACGGCATGCGCATCTGCGTGCTTCCGCCTGCTCCGCACGCAGGTTGCCATCCACTTGCTTCCAGCAGCGCTGCAGCGTTCCCAGGCTGGACATCCAGCAGTTCGGCGACGCCGCTGCGCGTGTCGGCCGCGCGCGCAACATAGGCATGGGCGATGCGATAGCCGATCCAGTAGCCGAGATCTCCGCGGCGCGCATCGTCGCCGGGACCGTTGTACAGCCACCTCGAAAGATCGGTACCCATGCTGTCCTGCAGGAACGCGCGCTCCAGCGCACACTCGCGACCCTGCGTCCAACGCTGCAGATGCGCGTTGGCCGGTTGCCCGGAGATCCGTTCGGCCACGTATTCGGCGCCCCCTTCCAGCAGCGTCTGATAGAGCAGGGTGGGCTGCTCGACGTCCACGCGTGCACCGGGCTGTTGCACGTGCACATACTCATGCGCGATCAGATGCACGAAGCGGTCACCTACATCGGCCTGCATCCAGTCGGCGTTGCACAGTGCTTCCAGTCCGACGACCACACCTGCTTCGGTAGTCACGCCACCACTGTTGCCGCGGCCCACCAGTACGGTGACCGGGGGAAAGCGCGCAGACGGCAACAGGGCGCCAAGTCGATCGACGGCAGCGGCGACGCGCGTGCGGATCGATGGCAATGCGGTCGCGCAGGTTCTCGCTTTCGCAAACAATGCCGGCTTGTCCTGGATGGCCCTGGCCAGCCGCTCCATCGAGCCGATACGGCGGTCGGTGAAGCTGCGCAGGGCATCCGTACCCGCATCCAGATAGCCGTGTTGCAGATCATCGGCGCTTGGGCGCCCTTGGTTGGCGTCCAGCACCTTGAAGAAGCGCGTGACATCGTCTGTCTGTACGACGATGTGCCTGGCAGAAACGATGCGCTCAGCGGCCTGTGCCTGCAGTAGCACAACCGGCGAGGCGATCAGGATCAGAGCCCGCATCAAGCATCGAGCGTGGTGCGCGCAAGAAGCCGACAGCGGTCCCATGCGGAGTTCCCTGAACGCCAGCCTTATTTATACACCAGTCAGTTCAATATTCAGGGTTGATTAGACCCCCTAACGGATAATTCACACCTGTCGACCGCCTCTTCTCTCTCCCCCTCCCGGGAGGCGGCCGACGAAACCAAAATAATTAAAGGTGTGTCCCGATGAACAAGAATTCGCTGCTCGCCCTGGGTCTTTTGGCTGCTCTGCCGTTCGCTGCATCGGCAACCGATGGCCTGTCGTACAACTACGTTGAAGGCGGCTACGTGAACACCGATGCCAAGGGCGGCGACGCCGACGGCTGGAAGGTGAAGGGTTCCGTGGCGGTGCACCCGAACTTCCACATCTTCGGCGACTACAGCGCGCAGGAGACCGACAAGTTCAAGAATGACGTCGACCAGTGGCGCATCGGCGCCGGCTACAACTACGGCATCGCACCGAACACCGACCTGGTGGCTCGCGTTGCGTACCAGAAGTTCGACATGAAGCATGGCCTGGACTTCAACGGCTACTCGACCGAAGTTGGCGTGCGCACCGCGTTCAACCCGTACGTGGAAGGCTACGTGATGGCCGGCTACGAGGACTACACCAAGAAGCACGGCATCAACCCGGACGGCGAGTTCTATGGCCGTGTCGGCGCCACCGCCAAGTTCAACCAGAACTGGGGCCTGAGTGGCGAAGTGAAGCTGGCCAAGGCCGGCGACCGCGAGTGGTTCGTGGGCCCGCGCTTCACCTGGTAACAAACGCCTGTCGTTAGTGCGTGTTGTGCTGGCGTGTGACTCTCTCTCTCTCCCACACGCCAACCGAAGCCCGGCCTCGCGCCGGGCTTCACTTTTATGGGCCCCGTGGCGCCACAATGCGGCATGGGCGACCCTTCCTCTCTTGCAGGCACCGGCACGACCTACCAGGAGCATCTGGCGCCTGCGCCGCTGCGCGGCCACTTTGGCCAGCTGTGGCAGAGCCAGCTTCCTGCCGATGCCGATGGGCACATCACCGTATTGCCCGATGGCTGCGTGGATATCCTCTG
>OJST01000250.1_pt1 | contig 14079 bp, 13 predicted proteins | sample 1599491 | NCBI WGS metagenome assembly OJST01 (sample SAMN04436635, study PRJEB24849) | human gut metagenome | biome: human gut; feature: NICU; material: stool | host: Homo sapiens | place: USA: Saint Louis, MO | collected 2010-02-10
AGCCGCGGCGACGCCCGCGTTGCCCTGCGCCTGTGGCGCGATGCGCTCGACAGCGGCCTGCCAGCGCAGGCGCTGCGCCCGCTGTTGTTGCATCTGGCCGGCCTGCAGCGTGACCTGGCCGACAACGTACAGCGCTGCCCCGGTCGCTCACGCAGCCGCAAGCGCCAGGTGTTCGGCCGCATGCAGCGCGCCCGTCTCTATCTGGAGGGCAACAGCCACCGCGTGGTGCGGATCGGCGAACTGGCCGAGCTGACCAACTTCTCCAGCTGGTACCTCTCCAAGACCTTCCAGAGCCTGTATGAAGAGAGCCCCCAGTCGCTTTCGGCACGGTTGCGCCTGGAGCGGGCCGCCGATCTGCTGCGCGACACCGACATGATGGTGGGCGAGGTCGCCGCGGCCAGCGGATTCGACAACTGCTGCAGCTTCGCGCGGGCCTTCCGCGCCCGTTACGGGCAGTCTGCTTCCCGGTTCAGGGAAAACGGCGGCTTGCTCCCGCCACACTCTGCAAAGTCTACGGTTGGGTCGCGCAAATACAGCATCGCAACGCAATCGTAACGTGCTGGAGCGTTTTAACACGCTACTAACACGTACCTTGGAGAGATTGATGAACGTTCGCACCCCTGCCGTGCGGCTGGGCCTGCTGCCCGCCGGCATCGCGCTGGCGCTGGCACCGGCATTTGCTTCCGCACAGGAAGCCAGTGCCCCGACCACCCTTGATCGCTTGGAAGTCACCGGCTCCCGCATCCGCTCGGTGGATGTGGAAACCTCCCAGCCGGTCCTCACCGTAAGCCATGAGGACATCCAGCGTTCGGGCCTGGTCAGCGTCGGCGACCTGCTGCAGAACCTGTCCGTGGCGGGCACCCAGACCTTCAGCAAGGCGGCCGTGCTGGCGTCCAACCCGGAACAGGGCGGCCAGTACGTCAGCCTGTACAACCTGGGTGAGCAGCGCACGCTGGTGCTGGTCAACGGCAAGCGCTGGAGCACCAGCCTGGCCGGCTTCACCGACATGTCGACCATCCCGACCTCGCTGATCGAGCGCATTGAAGTCCTGAAGGACGGCGCCTCGGCGATCTACGGTTCCGACGCCATCTCCGGCGTGGTCAACATCATCCTGCGCAAGAACTTCGACGGCGCCGAGGCCAGTGCCTACTATGGCCAGAACAGCCACGGCGACGGTTCCAAGACCCAGTACAGCCTGACCCTGGGTGCCAGCGGCGAGCGCTCCTCGATCGTGTTCGGTGCGAACTACATCAAGGAAGATCCGGTGTGGGCCAAGGATCGTGGCCTGACCAAGTACTCCTATGGCCAGGGCCACAAGGAAGACGGTCTGAGCCCGGCCGGCCCGTGGGGTCGTTTCACCGATCCGCGTGCCGAAGGCACCGCCGGTGCTGGCGAATACAACAAGGCTGGCAAGTGGGTCCCGAACACCTGGGTGGTCAACCACACCGGTTCCTGGGACACCCCGGTCGGCGTTGGCCAGCCGTCGAACAACTTCAACAACTACCACCTGATTGGTCTGGACGACTACTACAACGCCTCGCAGCAGATGATGCTGAACCAGGGCGCTGAGTCGAAGACCATGTTCACCTCGGCCAGCTACGACATCAACGACAACCTGCGTCTGAAGTCGACGGCGATGTACTCCGAGCGCGATTCCAAGCGCCAGATCGCCGGCTACCCGCTGACCGGTACCTCGCAGCCGCAGTTCCCGGTGGCGATCAGCAAGGACAGCATCTACAACCCGCTGGGCAACTGGGCCAACCCGGGCGCCGGCGTTGACATCGGTGGCTGGGGCCGTCGTATCTTCGAACTGCCGCGCATCACCCAGAACAACGTCAAGTCGCTGCACTTCGACGCGGCCCTGGAAGGCAACTTCGACTTCAACAACCGTCCGTTCGACTGGGATGTGGGCATCAACTACAACCAGTTCGACGTGACCCAGACCAGCTCGGGCAACATCAACCTGCTGGCCCTGAAGAACGCCCTCGGCCCGTCGTTCATCAACGCCAACGGCGTCGCCCAGTGCGGCACCGCTGCCAACCCGATCGCGCTGGGCACCAGCCCGGGCAGCTGCGTTCCGTTCGACCTGCTGGGCGGCGCCAGCGCCGCGACCCCGGATGCGCTGAAGTACATCAACACCCTGCTGAACTCGACCGGCCAGAGCAAGAGCAAGCAGTACTTCGCCAACATCACCGGTTCGCTGTTCGACATGCCGGGCGATGCGGGCGAGTTCGCCTTCGCTGCCGGTTACGAGCATCGCGAAGTGTCGGGCTACGATCACCCGGACGCACTGTCCTCCTCGGGTTACACCACCGAGCTGGCCGCGCAGCCGACCGAAGGCAAGTACAAGACCAACGAGTTCTACCTGGAACTGATGGTGCCGCTGCTGCGTGACCTGCCGGGTGCCAAGGAGCTGTCGCTGGATATCGCCAGCCGCTACTCGGACTACGACAAGTTCGGCAACACGGTCAACAGCAAGTTCAGCGTGACCTGGAAGCCGATCGACGACCTGCTGGTGCGTGCGACCTACGGCGAGGGCTTCCGTGCCCCGACCCTGGACGACACGTTCGGTGGTGGTTCGCAGACCTTCGACAAGTTCACCGATCCGTGTGATGCCGTGTTCGGCCAGCGCAGCAACCCGGCCGTTGCAGCCCGTTGCGGTGCTGAAGGCCTGGCGTCCGACTTCCGTCAGACCGACGCTGCCGGTCGTCCGATCAGTGCCCGTGACACCCAGGGTAACAACCCGTTCAACTCGGGTGTGGGCAACGACAAGCTGCAGCCGGAAACCAGCAAGACCCGCACCGCGGGCCTGGTCTGGAGCCCGAGCTTCGTCAGCGGCCTGAACGTCTCGCTGGACTGGTACAAGATCACTGTCGACAACGTGATCACCGCGCTGTCGGCGAACTACGTGCTGAACCAGTGCTACCAGAACGGTGTGCAGGCCTTCTGTGACCAGTACAGCCGTGGCGACGTCGCCAACGGCCAGCAGGTCACCGGCCTGAGCCGCGGCAACGCGAACCTGGGCTCGCTGGAAACCGAAGGCTACAACTTCGGCGTCCGCTACCGCATGCCGGAATACAGCTTCGGTACCCTGTCGTTCAACCTGGACACCAACTACCTGACCAGCTTCCGTCAGCAGGCCACCAAGGGTGCTGCATGGGATGACTACGCAGGCTACTGGAACTACCCGCGTGTCCGCGGCACCCTGGCCAGCACCTGGACCAAGGGCGACCTGTCGGCCACCTGGACCATGCGTTACTACGGCGGCTTCCGCGACTTCTGCTACGACCAGGAAAATGGCCTGGAGTGCAACCAGCCCGATTACTACACCGAGAACGGTGGCTGGAGCGGTGGCCTGGGTGCCAACAAGAAGGGCGCGATCGTCTATCACGACATCTCGGCCACCTGGCAGGCCCCGTGGAACGGCAGCGTGACCGTCGGTGCCCGCAACGTGTTCGGCAAGACCCCGCCGATCACCTACGCGGTGACCAACGCCAGTGCCGTGCAGCTGGACCCGATGCTGGATTACGACCGCTTCCTGTTCATCCAGTACAACCAGCGCTTCTGATCCATCGAAGCCTGAAGGCAAGACGAGGAGGGCGGGCCGCAAGGCCCGCCCTCTTTGCGTTTGGCAGAGCCGGGTCGGGAAATTCTGAATAGGGCAGTTCAGCGACAAAGGTCACGCTTGTCGCAACTGGACCGCTGGTAGGTTCGCAGAGGTCCATTCCGGACCGAGGAGAGCGCGAAATGAACAACGCGATGCCACGTATGTTTGCTGCTGCAGTTCTCGCCGTCCTGAGCCTGGCCGGCAGTGTGTCGGCCGGTCCGCTGGTGTGTGCCAATGGCCGTTATTGCGCGGAGGTGCGCAGCAACTGCATCAAGGCCGGTGAGGATGCGGCGTACTGCCAGTTCCTGTTCGAGCGCTGCGTGTACGACCACTGCGCGCAGCCCTGATGCAACGAAGGCGCGTCCCTGCGGACGCGCCTTCATCGTGTGGATTGCCGGCGGAACTCAGGCTTCGCTCGGCGTAAGCCCCATCAGGCTGTTGGCATGTTCGCGCCACTGCGGCAGTTTGTTGAGCACGCCCGCGCGCTGCAGATAGTCCTCATCCACCGGGTCGCCGTTGACCAGCGCCAGGGCCACGTGCACCGCACCGGTCACCCAGAAGCTGCGGGTGTTGGCGCGCTGCGGCTGCAGGTGGAATGCCACCGCTTCGATGATCGGCATCGGCAGGCCCCACAGCCCCAGCAGGTAGGCACCGGCTTCGGCATGGCCCGGGCGGGTATCACCGGCCAGCGACGGCTCGGTGCGCTCGTTGCGTACGCCGGGCAGCAGCAGGCCGATGTCGGCCAGCAGTGCCGCAGTTGCGCCCAGTTCGGCACTGGATTCGGGCAGCAGGCGTGCGGCCAGGCGCGAGGCGAGCAGGGCGCGCTGCTGCAGCGAGTTGCGTTCGGCAGTCGACAGCGTCGGTGCCGAGAACACTTCACTGGCCAGCACCAGGTCACGCAGCGTGGCCAGGCCCAGCCGGGTGACTGCAGTACGCAGGTCGGCAATGGTGCGGCCCTGGCTGAAGAACGCCGAGTTCGACAACTGCAGCACCTTGGCGGCGATGGCCGGATCGGCGGCCACCAGCTTGGCCACGTCGGCGCTGTCGGCGTCGTCATCATGCTCCAGCGCCTGGGTCAGGCTCAGGTACAGGTGCGGCGGCGACGGCAGTTTCTCGATGCGGCCGATGGCATCGCGCAGGCGCGGGCTGTCCAGCACTTCGCGCAGCTCTTCCAGGCTGGTCAGCGCTTCCAGCAGTACTTCCGGTGCCAGTGGCAACGGCAGGAAACGGTGAGCGACACCGATCAGGCGTGCCGGCGGCGGCCGGTTGCCATGCTGTGCGTCCACCAGCGCGATGCGGATGGTTTCCGGACGCAGGGTCCTGATCTGGCCGAGCAGCGTGGTGGCATTGAGGTCCGGCAGCTGCGGACAGACAATCACCGCGTCAACGCCCTGGGTGGCAACCGCGGTCATCGCGGTCTGGCCATCGGTGGCGGTCAGCGGCTGCCAGTCTTCCCCAAGATCGGCAATGAATTCGGTCAGCTCAGCCGGCAGGCTGGCTGCATCCCCAACAAGCAGAATACGCACGACACATTCCCCTGGCTGTCTCGACGATGGATGTCGATGACGTGTGAAGTGACGCAATTTACCTAATACGGCAGCAAGAGTGATGTGCCGTCATCATGAAACGTGACCCGCATCGCTCCGGCAGGGTACCGCCGGAGCGATCCGGTTCAGGCTCAGGCCTTGCTGTCGAGGTGGCGCTGGTGCGCCTCGATCAGGATCTGCTTGGCCTCAGCGGCGCCGCCCCAACCGTCCAGCTTGACCCACTTGCCCTTCTCCAGGTCCTTATAGTGCTCGAAGAAGTGGCCGATGCGCTCCAGCCAGTGGCTCGAGACCTGGGCGATGTCTTCAACGTGGGCGTAGCCACTGAAGATCTTCGAGACCGGCACGGCCAGGATCTTCTCGTCGCTGCCCGCCTCATCGCTCATCTTCAGCACGCCGACCGGACGGCAGCGCACGACCGAGCCCGGCACCAGCGGCAGCGGCAGCACCACCAGCACGTCGGCCGGATCGCCGTCGCCGCACAGGGTGCTCGGCACGTAGCCGTAGTTGCAGGGGTAACGCATCGGGGTGGACAGGATGCGGTCGACAAAGATCGCGCCGGTTTCCTTGTCCACTTCGTACTTCACCGGCTCCGAGTCCTTCGGGATCTCGATGATGACGTTGATTTCTTCCGGCGGGTTCTTGCCGGGCGAGACGAGTTCCAGACCCATGGTCGTGCTCCAGGTGGGGGATATAGACGGATAGCCCCCCATTTTATGCCTTTGCCGGGCGCTGTGCAGAGGGAGGGGCTGACCGCTGCGTGGGGCAGGGACCCACGCGGCAGGCCGGGGTTGGCTGATAGGGCCGGCCGGTGCGGGGGCGCAGGCTGGATCGACCTTGCCAAGGAGTCCGCCGATGAAAGTGTCTGCCCTGCCGTTCGCCCTGTTCTGCATGCTGCTGGTTGCGCCGTTGGCCCAGGCCTCTCCTTACGTCGACCTGATCGACTACCCGCGGCAGGAAGCCAACTGGGACCGCTTCTTTGCCCTGGAGGGACGTCTGCAGTACGGGTTCGACGCGATCTGCGGCGATACCTTCTGCGAAGGCGAGTACAGCGATATCCGCGCCCTGCGCCTGCGCTGCTCGGTGGACGCGGTACGCGGCACGGTGCATGAGTGCCTGTGGGCATTTGCCGCCAGTGACCTGGCTGTGTCGCGGCATGACGGTGCGATCGTCGCCCGGCAACCGACCTGGCTGTGCCGCCTGCCGCTGGTGCCTGGCACACCGGTGGAGGCCTTCCATGCCGCGCTCGCCGCCCGCAATCCACTGCATGACCCGTTGCCGGGGACCTCGCAGAGCGTCTATGACGGGCTGACCGGGTGCATCCATTGATGCGAACGTGACTGATTCTCATTAACGGAGTAGCATGCGCGGCGCCTTCCGCCTGTCGTCCCGGTTCCGCGCATGTCCTCCAATGCCGCCTCCCTCACCGAACTGCTGATCCGCGAGCGGCCTGCGCTGCTGCGCCGGGTGCAACGCATCCTGGGGGGCGACAACGGCGCCGAGGACGTGATCCAGGCGGTGTGGTTCAAGGCGCGTGGTGTCGATGACAGCCAGGCCATCGACAATCCGCGTGCCTACCTGTACCGGCTGGCCGCCAACCTGGCCACCGACCACGGCCGCGAATCGACCCGGCGCAACCGCCTGCTGGCCGACCACTACCTGTGGGGAGCGGACGAGGTCATCTCGACCGAGGAACAGGCCATGGCCCAGGACGAGCTGCAGCGTGTGCTGGATGCGGCCGGACACCTGCCGGAGCCGACCCGCACCATCTTCCGGCTCAACCGCCTGCAGGGCCTCACCCAGGCCGAGATTGCCCGCCGCCTCGGGGTGTCGGTGACCACCGTTGAGAACCATGTGCGCACCGCGTTGCAACGTCTGGCCTGGGCGCGCAGCGGCCGCTGATCGCCCCGGCTTGGGGCTGGCCCTCGCTGAAACGTCTTGATCACTGGACCGTGGATGCGGTCTAGTTCCCCCGCCCGCGCTTGAATGCGCCTGTCCGCCAGCCGATGAGCCCGCCGAACACGCTGCCCGCCGCCAATGACGATGCCCTGGCCGAACAGGCCCGGGGCTGGATTGCGTGGCTGGCCTCGGGTGACATCGGCGAGGGACGCATGCACGAGTTCGAGCGCTGGCTGGCAGAGCCGGGGCACCGCCGGGCCTTCGAGCACGAGCGCACGCTGTGGCGCAGTGTCGGGCCACGCCCGCTGGCCCGGTGTGCCGAACGCCGCCGCCCGCATCGAATGCGCTGGGCGATGGCCGCTGCAGCTGTGCTGGCGATGCTGGTGGCATGGCCGGAGGCCTGGTTGCGGCTGCAGGCCGACCATCGCAGCTCGCACGTCGTGCAGAACGTAACGCTGCCCGATGGCAGCCGCGCAGTGCTGGATGCGGACAGCGCGATCGCCGTGCGCTTCGATGCGCACGCACGCGAGGTCGAGCTGCTGCGCGGGCGCGTCTGGTTCGAGGTCAGCCCGGATGCGCAGCGGCGTTTCAGCGTGCGTGCCGGCAATGGCGTGGTTGAGGACATCTCCACCGCGTTCACCGTCGCGCGTGGCGATGACCGGGTGGAAACCCAGGTCGGGCAAGGCAGGGTGCGTGTGGCCAGCCCGGCCGACGGTGGCTGGACCTACCTGCAAGTCGGCCAGCGCGCCGTCTATGGCGAGCGCAGCGGCGTGACGCGCCTGCAGGATGTGGCGGCCGACAGCGTGGGCGCGTGGCGCCAGGGCGAGCTGCTGCTGGAGCAGGCCAGCGTCGCCGACGCCGTGCAATGGGTGGGGCGCTATCGTGCCGGCCCGACGTTCGTGCGCGGTGATCTGTCGCGACTGCCGGCGATCAGTGCGGCACTGCGCATCGATCGCCCGGAACAGGCGCTGGACGCGTTGGCGGCGACGGCAGGCCTGCAGGTCACCCGCCTGCCGCTCGGCGTCGCCATCATCCATCAGTAGATCCACGCCATGCGTGGATGATGTTTCCGATGTGCCGGCCAACGGTCGGCACCCTCTGCGGCCGCAAATCGCCCTTGGGGTTGCCGCGCGCCCAACCGTCTTACCCCGCGAACGTACCCGCCGCCGCCAGTACGTCGCCGTGTCCGCCCGTGTTGCGGATGACGCCGCGCCTGCGGCACCGATTACCTGACAGGTTCCCCATGTTCGACTCCCACCGTCCGGGCCGCGCGCCGCGCCCGTCCCGCCTGTGCATTGCATTGCTGGCTGCCGGCCTGGCCAGTGCCACGCCATCCGTGCTGGCACAGAACGCCCGTGGCGATCACGCCGCCGTACAGCGCTTCGACATTCCGGCGCAGCCCCTGGACGAGGCGCTGCGCAGCTACATGCGCCAGTCCGGCGTGCAGGTCGTGTATCCGGCCATCCTGGCCCACGGGGTGAGCTCGCGTGCGGTCAATGGCAGCCTGCCGGCCAACGAGGCGCTGCAGCAGCTGCTGCAGGGCAGTGGCCTGGCGGTGCGCCGGGTCAGCGCAGATGCAGTCACGCTGGAAGCGGCAACGCCGGCGCAGGCCGACAGCGGCGTGATCGTCACCGACACGCTCAGCGTGGCCGGCGACCGCGTCGACAGTGGCGCGACCAGCGACGAGGCGCGCCTGCTCGACAGCTATCGCAGCGTCGGTTCCACCACCACGCTCAACCGCACGCACCTGGAGCGTTTCCGCGGTACGTCCAACGGCGACATCGTCAAGGGCGTGGCCGGCGTCACTGCCGGTGACCCACGCGTCGGCAATGGTTTCGACGTCAACATTCGCGGCATCCAAGGCCAGGGCCGCGTGCCGGTGATCATCGACGGTGGCCAGTCCAGCATCGATACCTACCGCGGCTACGCCGGTCAATCGCAGCGTACCTACCTCGACCCGGACCTGATTTCCAGCCTGACCATCACCAAGGGCCCGAGCCTGCAGGCCAACGCCTCTGGCGGCATCGGCGGCGTGGTCGAGATGGAGACGCTGAAGATCGGCGACGTGCTGCGCGAAGGGCGCGACTTCGGCGTACGCGTGCGTGGCGGCCTGGCCAACGCCAGTGCCAACAACCTGCCGTCCTACAGCGCCGCGCCGCGCAACGATCGCAGCGCCACCGGCAGTCAGTTCTTCAACGTGGCCGCTGCGGGACACTGGGATCGCTTCGATCTGGTCGCCGCCTACGCCTACCGCGACAATGGCAACTACTTCTCCGGCAAGCACGGCTACGATGATTTCCCACAGACCCGGCGCACGCTGGCACCGCTGAATCCGCCGCGTACCGAGGTCTTCAATACCTCGGCCCGCTCGAAGTCGGCGCTGCTCAAGGGCACCTGGCGTATCGACGATGCACAGACGCTGGAAGCGGGCTACCGCCGCTACGAAGGCACCGCCGGCGAGATCATGGCCTCGCAGATCATCCGCGTCGACCGCGATCGAATTCCGCAGTGGGACCCGGGCCATGTCGACATGGACAGCTACACCCTGCGCTATCGCTTCAACCCGGACAGCGAGCTGGTCGACCTGCGCGTCAACGCCGCGTACACCGACACCGACAGCGTGATGTACAACAGCCTGACCGGCATCACCCCGTGGTATTTCGATCGTCGTACCGAGTGGTACGACGCGCCCAGCTTCAGTGGCGACCCCGGCTACAAGGATGCCTACCGCAATCCGCTGCGGCAGAAGCGCTTCGGCCTGGATGCCAGCAACACCTCGAAGTTCGATACCCGCGCCGGTGCGTTCACCCTCGACTACGGCCTGTCCTACAGCGATGAGGACATCGCACCGGGCAGCTCGGGGCCGGTCATGCACGACGATCTGGTCAACAACCGTTTCCTGCGCAACGCCGAGCGCAAGGAATACAGCGCCGTGGCCTCGCTGAAGTGGCAGCCCGATGAACACTGGGAACTGCTGGCCGGCGGCCGCTGGAACCGCGTGGATGTGCACGACCGCAACCGCCTGGCCTCGCCCGATGCCTATGAGGTGCAGGGCCAGTACCGCTACACCGAACTGCTCAATGGCAACCCGGCGCTGCCGTCGTGGCGGGCCAAGCGCATCGCGCTGCTGAACTGGTATCCGGATGCCAACGGCAACTTCACCCAGGAATCGCTGCTGGCCTCACCGTACAAGAAGGGCACGGTGGGCGACATCGGTGGCTGGAACTTCTACGACGCCGGCAAGGCGCAGGACCTGGAAGTGCCGGTCAGCTGGACCTGGTCGCAGCCGATCCGCCGTCGCGATACCGCGTTCTCGCCGACCGCCAGCGTGGCCTACCGCTTCAGCGAAGACACCATGGTCTACGTGAAGTACGCCGAAGGCACCAAGCTGCCGAGCCTGTTCGAGACCACGCTGGGCCTGTTCACCGCTGCCAAGCCGGTGGGCGAGTTGAAGCCGGAGCGTGCGCGCAGTTGGGAAATCGGTGCCAGCACCCTCCGCTATGACCTGTTCACTGCCGGCGATCGCCTGGCGCTGAAGCTGGCGTACTTCGATACCCGCATCGACGACCTGATCACCCGTGACTACCGCACGCTGTCGGCGGGCCTGATCCGCAACGTCGACCAGTTCAAGGTCTCGGGCATGGAGTTCCAGTCCAGCTATGACAGCGGCAAGGTATTTGCCGATCTGTCCGCGCACTACTACTTCAAGGCCAAGACCTGCGCGCCGGACATCGCCGCCGAGCGCCGTGCCTATGGGGCGCAGCGCAGGAACGGCGAGCTGGCCAACACGCCCGACTGCGTGGACGGCGGCTTCGAGGGCTCGTACACCAATACCCAGAACCCACCGCGCTACATGGTCAACCTGACCCTGGGCTCGCGCCTGTTCGACGAGCGCCTGACCTTCGGCACCCGCGTGGTCCACAACGCCGGCCCGATCAGCAAGCTGGACAAGGACTGGAACGTGGGCCTGTCGGCGATCCAGCAGCTGTACCGGCCAACCACGCTGGTGGACCTGTTCGCCAGCTGGAGCTTCAACGACCAGCTGTCGGTGGAAGCCGGCGTGGACAACCTGACCGACCGCTACTACCTGGACCCGCTGGCCCTGGGCGTGATGCCGGCCCCGGGCCGCACCGCGCGACTGGCGTTGACCTGGAAGTACTGATCGGTCGCGGATGAGCGGTGGGGCCGGATCCCTTTCCTGCGGAAAGGGCTCCGACTCCAGCGAGCCCCAACCGCCCTCGGTGGGTGCGGACCTTGGTCCGCACCGCTTCTGCCGAGCAATCGACAGCGCCGGGCCATGCCCGGCGTCTATTTACAGCCCGCTCGAAGCCTTCACCGCATCTTCGTGCAGCGACTCGTTCAGCTCATCCACCACCGTGGTCCATGCCGCATCGGCCTGCAGTGATTCGGACAGGAACTGGCGCTGGGCATCGTTCCAGTACGGTGCTTCGACCACTTCGACATCGGTGGCCAGCTGGTGCTCGCGGATGAAGCGGGCGATGCCCTCGGCGCTTGCATCCAGGCCCAGCTGCAGGAACAGGTTGGTCATGCGCGGTTCGGTGGTGATCATCGTCGGTTCCGGATGGACAAGGGGATGGCCCATTATCGGTGTAGACGGCCTTGGGGAAAGCCCCGTGGCAGACGTCTACAGCACGACGACCCCCTTGGCATTCCCCCATGAACGCACACATCGCCCCTGAAGAAAGCCGCAGCCTGCGGCTCAAGGCCGCCACCCGCGACAGCCACGGTGCCCTGGACAAGCGCATCATGGCCGGCGACATCTTCGCCGACCGCAGCAATTTCGCCCGTTTCCTGCGCGTGCAGTATCGCTTCCACCGCAGCATCGATGCGCTGTATGCCAACCCTGCGCTGGACGCACTGCTGCCGGACCTGGGCGAGCGCCGCCGCCTGACCCAGGTCGCGCGCGACCTGCAGGACCTGGAGCAGACCCTGCCGGGGGCTGACATCGCGGCGTTGCCGTCCGATCTGGAACTGCCCGCCGCGTTGGGGTGGCTGTACGTGGCCGAAGGCTCCAACCTGGGCGGCACCATTCTGTACAAGATGGCTGCCAAGCTAGGCCTGGATCGTGATTTTGGCGCCCGCCACCTGGCCGCGCATCCGGATGGCGCGGCGCGCCACTGGCGCGAGTTCACCGCGGCGCTGGACGCGGTACCGCTGAGTGCCGAGCAGGAGCAGCAGGTGATCGATGCGGCCGACGCCGCGTTCCGCAGCGTGCACGGCCACGTCGAAGTGGAATTCGCCTGATGCACGGCGCACGCCCACAGGTGCAGCGCTGATGCGCTGGCTCTGGTTCGCGCTGGGCTGGCTGATGGTCGGGCTCGGGGTGATCGGCGCGTTGCTGCCGGTGATGCCGACCACCATCTTCCTGATCCTGGCCGTGGGCTGCTTCGCGCGCAGCTCGCCGAAGTTCGAGCAGCGCCTGTTGGCGCATCCGCGCTACGGCCCGTCGCTGCGGTTGTGGCGCGAGCAGGGCGCGGTATCGCGCAAGGGCAAGGCGTTTGCCAGTGCCGGCATGGCGCTGGGCTTTGCCCTGTTCTGCTGGGGCGCGCACCCGTCCTGGCGCCTGCTGTTGGGCGTGGGCCTGTTCTTTGCGGTCAGCGCCGGCTACGTACTGAGCCGACCGGCACCGCGGCTGGAGCCCCATCCTGTCGTGGAAGTGGACGACGCCAATGATCCGCGCGCGGCCCGTCGTCGCGCAGCGACCCCTGATGCTGATGGAAACCGAGACGATGCTGCCTGCTGACCTGGCCCCCGTGGCCGCCCCCGCATTGACCCCGTGGGGCATGTACCTGGCCGCCGACGTGGTGGTGAAGGCCGTGATGATCGCGCTGGCACTGGCGTCGCTGGCCACCTGGACCATACTGCTGGCCAAGGGTTGGGAACTGACGCGCCAGGCCCGGCAGCTGCGTGCGGCGCGCGCGCTGTTGCTGCAGTCCGCGCAGCTGCCGCCGCAGAGCGAAGAGGCAAGTCTGCAGCAGGGCACCGCGCTGGCGATGCTGGACGCAGCACGCACCGAACTGCGCCTGTCGCAGGATCTGGATAGTCGCGACGGCATCAAGGAACGCATCGCCTCGCGCCTGGACCGCATCGAACTGGAGACCGCGCGCGTGCAGCGGCGCGGCATCGGTGTGCTCGCCAGCATCGGCGCGGTGGCGCCCTTCGTCGGCCTGTTCGGCACGGTGTGGGGCATCATGAACAGTTTCATCGGCATCGCACACAGCAACACCACCAACCTGGCGGTGGTTGCGCCCGGCATCGCCGAGGCCCTGCTGGCGACCGCACTCGGCCTGGTCGCGGCGATTCCCGCGGTACTGGTCTACAACCATTTCAGCCGCGTGCTGGCCGGCCTGCGGGGCCTGCTCGGCGATCTGTCGGCGGCCGTGCAGCAGCTGGTCTCGCGCGATCTTGATCGTGCCGTGCCGCGTACCGCAGCGGCACCGCTGCGCGCGGTGCACTGAGGCGCGACGATGGCGATCAGGACCGCGTCCGACCGCGACGACGCACCGGAAGAAGCACACGAGATCAACGTCACGCCCTTCATCGACGTGATGCTGGTGCTGCTGATCATCTTCATGGTAGCCGCACCGCTGGCCACCGTATCAGTGCCCGTGCAGCTGCCGGCCAGCAGCGCCAGTGCCACGCCGCCCGAACAGGCGCCGGTGTATGTGACCGTGCAGGCCGATCTGTCGCTGCGCGTGGGCGAGCAGGCGGTGGCGCGTGACGGGCTGGCCGCTGCATTGCAGGCGGCCACCCACGGCGACACCGCGCAGCGCATCTTCCTGCGTGCCGATACCCGCGTGCCTTACGGTGAACTGATGGCGACGCTGGACGCGCTGCGTGGCGCAGGCTACTTGAAGGTGGCACTGGTTGGACTGGAGCAGGGCGCGCGATGAGCGGATTGCGGCGCTGGGCGACCAGCCTGGCGATCGTGCTGCTGGTGCATGCGCTGCTGATCGGCGTGGCCTGCTGGTGGGCGACGCGCGCACCGGTACTGGCTGCGACGGCGCC
>OJST01000252.1_pt1 | contig 14009 bp, 10 predicted proteins | sample 1599491 | NCBI WGS metagenome assembly OJST01 (sample SAMN04436635, study PRJEB24849) | human gut metagenome | biome: human gut; feature: NICU; material: stool | host: Homo sapiens | place: USA: Saint Louis, MO | collected 2010-02-10
CGCCACGCTGTTGGCACCGGCCGCACTGGCCTGCGGGCCGACCGCCACCGCCTCCGCCCCGGCCGCCGTTGCGGCCGCTGCCGTCGAGTTCACCGCCAGGTAGGCACTGCCACCGCCGCCGTTGGTGATGCGCTGGTTGAGGACCTTCAGCGAGCCGTCCACCGCAGTGAAGGCGGCGGTGACATTGTTGTAGTCGCCGCTGGTGAAAGTGCCATCGGTAGCGATGCTGGAGATGCTGAACTTCGGCGCGGTCCACACGTTGGTGGTGCCGTTGTAGGCGGTGGTGCCACCGAAGTAGTTGGCGATGGTGCTGTGGGTGCTGAACAGCTGGTCGCCGGTGATGGCATCGCTGCTGCCGGCCAGGATGCTGCCGGCGGCGACGTTGGTGATCTTCACCGCGCCGGTGCCGGTGCCCGTCAGCGTCACGCGGTTGAGCACGTTGCCGCTGGCGTCGACGTCGTACTTCACGGCCAGCTTGTCGATCTCGCCGGTCTGGTCGGCAACGTTGGCCAGCGAATTGCTGACCGCGTCGAAGGCGGTACCGACGTCGTTGTAGTTGCCCTTGGTAATCGTGCCGTTGGCGGCGACGTTGTTGATCGAGTAGGTTGGTGCGGTCAGCACGCCGCTCGCGTTGACCGCCGCGCCACCTCCGAGGTGGGTGGCAACTGCCTGGTTGGCCGCAAACAGCTGGGCACCGTTGATGGCCTCGCTGCTGGTGGCGCTGACCTGGCCCGGGCCCAGGTTGCGCAGCGTGGTGGCGGTGCCGCTCTGGCCCAGCGTGGCACTGGCGTAGTTGACGCTGCCGTCGCCGTTGAGGTCATAGCGCAGGGCGCCCTGCTCCGACGCCTGCAGCTGGCCCAGGTTGACCGCATCGGTCGCGGCGGTACCGGCGGCCATGTTGGTGACCTGGCGTTCGGCACCGGCCGCACCGATGGACACGCTGTTGGGACGGTCGGCCAGGCTGCCGGCACCCACCGCGATACTGTTGGCGGCGGTGGCGCGGGCGTTGGTACCGACCGCGATCGAGTCGGCGCCGGTGGCCAGCGCCTCGGTACCGGTCGAGTTCACCCGCAGGTACTTGGTGCCACCGTTGCGGATATCGGTGATCTGCGTGTTGAGATTGACCAGCGAGCCGTCGACCGCGGCGAAAGCATCGGTGGCGTTCTCATACAGGCCCTTGGCGATGGCGCCGCCGGTGGAGATGGTGCTGATCTCGAACAGCGGTGCAGTGAACGCGCCGCTGGCCGGATCGAAGGCCGCGCGGCCGCCGAAGAAGCTGGCGATGGCAGCATTGGTCGCCGCCAGCTGGCCGCCATTGACCGCTTCCAGGCTGCCTGCCGTGACCGCACCGCCGGCCAGGTTGCCGATGGTGGTGGTGCCGGTGCCCGCGCCAAGCGTGACACGACGGTAGTTCGGATTGCCGCCAGCATCCAGGTCGTAGGTGACGGCGGCATCGGCCACGCCGTTGATCAGGCTGATCGCGCCCTTCAGCTGGGCTACGTTGACCGCATCGGTGTTGACGCTACCGGCAGCCACGTTGGTGATCTGGCGCTCGCCACCACCGGCGGTGCCCACCGACACTTCGCCCGCCGAAACCTGCGGAGCAGTCAGGCCGTAAGCACTGTAGCTGGCCTGCGCGCCGCGCAGTGCGGCCGAGCGGTAGCCCAGTGCGACCGAGTTGGCCTGGTTGGAGGTGGCTTCAGCACCGAGCAGGGTCTGCCCGTTTGCGGTACCGACGGCACTGTCGCCGACGATCACCGAATGGCCCATGCGCGCAGCGTAGTCGGCGGTCGGTACACCGGTCGGATTGCTCGGGTCGTTGACCCCATCACCCGGGAAGGCGACGTTGGCATCGACCTTCGGCAGTTCGTGCCGTGCATTGGCACCGATCACCACTTCCTTCGAACCGTTGGCGAAGGCGCCATCGCCCATCAGCACCTGGTAGTCCTGCGCGGCGTTGACCGCCCAGCACGAGATGTCTGCAAGGGCGATATCCAGGCACTTGGCGGCCCACGCCGGCGAGTCCTTCGGCAGCAACAGGCCCAGCAGGCCACCCGGATTGCCGTTGTTGATGTTGTAGATGTAGCTGTCGGAGGTGACGCCACCGATCAGGGTCAGGTGCGAGCTGCCACCGGTAGCGGCACCGCCCAGCCCGTTGAGGGTGCTGCCGACCGGCGACAGGTTGACCACCGGCAGGCCCAGCACATTGACCGTCGAGTAGGTCTGCATCACGTTGGCGTTGCTGAGCTTGAGGTTGCCGTTGCTCAGGTAGCCGTTGCCACCGAACAGGCTGGTGGTGGTCGGGCCGATCAGCTGCCCGACATTGCCGACCAGGCCGCCAGTGCCGATGATCAACCCCGCATTCGGATCGGCCGGAGCCGGCGCCTTCGGGCTGGTGGGCGGGATCGCCGAGGGCTTGGTCAGGCCGAGGCCACCGAGCGTGCCGCCGACCAGGCCGCCGACCGCGCTGCCCAGATTGCCGAGGGTGCCATTGAGGTTGCCGTTGAGCAGGTTGCCCACGGCACTGCCGACGTTGCCGAGCGTGTTGCCCAGCAGCCCACCCAGTCCAGTGCCGGAGCCGGTGGCGCCATTGAGCAGACCGCCGACGGAACCGACGGTGTTGTTGAGCGTGCCGCCGACCGCAGTGCCGACGCTGCCAACCGTGCCGCCGACTGCGCCACCCACGCTGCCGACGGTGCCATTGAGGGCGCCGCCGACCGCACCACCGACGCTGCCGACGGTGCCATTCAGTGCGCCACCCACGGCGCCTACAGTGTTGTTGAGCGTGCCGCCTACGGCGCCGCCCACGCTGCCGACCGTGCCATTGAGGGCACCACCGACCGCGCTGCCGACCGTACCGACGGTGCCGTTGAGCGCACCACCGACTGCATTGCCTGCGGCGCCGACCGCACTACCCACCAGCCCACCGACACCCAGTGCGCTGTTCTGCGCCGCAACGGTTGCCTGGCCGGCCAGTTTCAGATTGCGATCGGCAACCACTTCCTGGCCATTCGGCGCCTGCACGCTCACCTTGCCGGCAGCACCAGCATCGAATGCTGCGGTGATCGCGCGATCGTGGGTTTCTCCCGGCAGTTCCTCCTTGGCGGGCAGCGTGATCGCCGCCGTCGCCTTTACCTGGCCCTGGGCGTCGATCTGGTGGCCTGCCACCTTCAGCTTCGAATCCAGCGCCCCATCCACAGAAGCCTTCAGACCCCGCAGTGCACCCGCCGGCGCGCCGCTGATGCCGGCGGCCGCCTTTGCACCGGTATCGATTGATGCCACCTGCGCGCCGCCAAGACCGATGTTGGCATTCGCTCGGACATCAGCGGCAAGCCTTGGCACGGCGACCTGCTTCGGCGCTGTGCTCGAGGCCAGCTTGACCTGCACGGAGGCCGGCAGCACGTCACGCACCACCGGCAGCGACGCGGTGCTCAACTGCAGGCCGACGCGCGCATCCGCGCTGATCGCCGGGCTGCTCTGGGCCTGGCTTGCGGCAGCCGCGAGGGCTACCTCGGCATCGACCTTGACTGGCATCGGCTGGGTATACTTGGCTGCAAGAGCCTGCAGATCACGCAGCGACTGATTGGATTCGGATGCTCCCGCGTGGCCACTAGCCAGCACGCACAGCAGGGCCAGGGCGAGCGTGGTGGGCATCAGCAGGAAGGCGCGCGGATCCCGCGCGGCGCTGCCGCCGCTGTCGCCGGTGGCCAGTTCCGAGGCCACAACCAGAGCATTGAGCTGGCGGTTCCATACACGCCGGTAGATGCGATTCATGAGCACTTCCCCCGTAGGCGAACAACTTGAATGTCAGTGGACTTGCCGTTAGGCAGGTGACTGACATTTCAGCGTTTGCAACGGTGGCTGCGCACTTCATTCCGGCACGGCAATCGCGCATTCCGGCAAATCCACGGCCGGAATCGGCAGCGGGCTATGCAGAAGCGGCAACGATATCGGCAAGCGCATGGGCAATTCCGGCAGAAACCACCCCGAAACCCTTGCGGCGCTTGATTCAGGCCGGCTGGCCGATCTGCGCGGGAGCGCGCATCAGCGTATCGCGCGGCAGCTCGCCGAAAACCTTGCGGTAGTTGTCGGCAAAGCGGGAGAGGTCCCATAGGCCACAGCTGAGGGCGATCGCCTTCACCGAACGGCGGCTGGAATCGGCCATGGAAAGGCTGCGGCAGGCAGCGCACAAGCGCAGCATCGACAGATAACGGTTGGGCGAAGTTCCGAACAGATCCTCGAAGGCATAGCGCAGGCCGCGTTCGCTGACACCCGCCGCGTCACATATCTCGTTCATGTAGATATTGCGGCGCAGGTTGAGCCGCATGAAGTTCTCCGCCCGCTGCGCGATCAGATAATGCGTGCGCCGGGCGCGGCTGCAGCCGGGGCGATCGGCGGCGCCTGCACCGAGCAGGGCCTGCACGTGCTCGTGCAGCAATCGTTCGGTTTCCTGCGGCTGCAGGCCAGCGCCCTGGCCGAGCTGAAGATGCAGCTGCTGATAATGATGGGCGAGTGGCGCCGAATCGTTCGCCAGATTGAACAGTGAAAGTGCCTGGCCCGCGGGCGGTGTGCTGCGCAGGCTGAGTTCGGTCAACTTGCGTTGCACCCGTGCGACCGGCACCAGCATCAGGGTCATGTGCGTACCGGGGCTGAGCGTAAACTCGCTGATGCCTTCGGGCATCACCGTCAGCGCCATCCCCGGTGCAAGCGGCACCCCGTGGCACCAGCTCAGTGTTTCATCGGTGGCGTGCAGATACCCCAGCATCGCCCAGTCGGGTGGCAGCATGAAGCGGCCACGGCAGTGGAAACCGCAACTGATGCTGCAGAACAGGGCTTCCTCATGCACGCGCGAAGCGAAGGCCGCCCGCGGCCCGTTGCCATCGAGCAGCAGCAGTTCGACATCGCACACGCGAAGTACGCCGCCCAGCGTCGCCAGATCGATCGATCGCAGGCCGCTGTCGTCGCTGTCTTCTACCCCACCATCGACCATGACAGTGTCGTCCCCCCGTTGATCCGCAACTCGCTGCGGCCCCCACTGCCTGACAGGGCCACACCATTCCTCCAGGAACCTTCGCCATTGCCGGGATGGCCGCGGCCGGTGCCGCGCGACCAACCCAGTTGAAAGCAGCAACGTGAGAGCGAGTATGCCCGATAATCATCGAAGGTAAACCCGAACTCCGCATTGAAGAAAATAGATACAGAGATGAAGAAAATGTCGTCGCCAGTGGCACGATATTCGCATGCACCATTTGTTCCATCACAATATCTGCACGTCGATGAATCGTTTTGCCAGCGAACGGATACGCGTCACAGAAACAACCTGAAAGTTTAAGGGCTACCGCGTTTCTGCCGAATTTGCATATAGGTTCCAGTTGCAGCCAACCGCCATTCAGGCAAAGTCGACGACACGGTGATCCGGTCGCTTCAAAAACGACCACACCTGGGGGAGCGTATGACCACGACCGTATCGCAGAACAGTTCCACCGCCGGCGCATCGCCGCGTGGTTGCGACGTTGCGGCCGGCATTTCCCCCGGGGCAGATCACCAGGAATGAGCACGGCGGGTCATTCCCGTCATGCCACCCCGCCAGGATGTGCGGGGCCCACGGACGATCCCGGCGGAGCCGGGCCACCGCCCAACAGGTGTCCTGCATCTGCAGACAACAAGTAGAGGGAGACAAGGCCATGAACGCATCCATCCGCAAGTTCCTGAAGGAAGAAGATGGCGTCACCGCGCTCGAGTACGGGCTGCTGGCCGCCGTCATCGCCGGCATCCTGATCGCGGTCGGCAACAAGGAGATCAAGGGGTTCTTCGAGACGCTGTTCAAGAACCTCTCCGACCTTGCCACCAAGGCCTCCGGGTCGGCACCTGCGGCCGGCGGTGGCGGCTGAGCCTGCGCGCATCGCACATCCCTGCAGCAGTGCTGGGATGTGCCGGTGGCAACTGCAGGCTGTCCAATGACGGACGACGGAGTGTGCGATGACGTTGCTGGGACTATTGGCCATCGGCGTATGCCTGCGGATCGCGATCAGCGATCTGTATGCCCGCCGGGTGCCCAATGCCTGGCTGTTGTCTGCGTCCATCATTGCCGTCGCATTGATCATCGCGGGGCAGTTCAGCACGCCGCGCCAGCCGTGGCTTGCCCACGCAGCGGGCGCGGCGCTCGGCCTGGTGGCCCTGCTGCCGTTCTATGCCATCCGCTGGATGGGCGCCGGTGACGTCAAGTTCTTCGCGGTACTGGGCCTGATGCTGGGCTGGAAAGCCCTGCTGCCGATCTGGATGGTGGCCAGTCTCGCGGCCGGCCTGCACGCGGCAGTGATCATTGTCGGCCGCCGCCTGGGCGTGATGCTGCCCACGGGCCTTCAGATGCAGGTCAACCGCGCCAGCAGCCAATGGCAATCGCACCCGGCCCTGCGCGACATGCGGGCCGCGCGCCAGGGACGACATGGCATTCCCTACGCAGCCTACCTGGCCATCACCGGCATCGGCTGGGTCCTGGCAAGCGTCTATGGAGGTGTGGCATGAACATCCGCAATCCACGGCGTCAACGCGGTGTAGCCAGCATCGAATTTGCCCTGATGCTCATGCTGGGCCTGCTGCCACTACTGCTGTTCACGTTCTCCGGCGTGATGATCATGGCCGCGCAACAGACATTGGCGACGGCCTCGGCCGAGGGCGCTCGCGCTTCGTTGCGCTATGGCAGCGCCAATGAAAGGCGTACCGCAGCCTGCGTAGCAGCCCGCAGTTCGATGCAGTGGCTGCTGAAATTCTCTGGACAGGGTGTCGACTGCAGCAATGGCGGCAGCAACGCAATCGTTGTCTCCGCGCAGGCACCCTGCGCCGGCCTGGCCACTGCCCAGTGCATGACCGTGACCGTCAGCTACGACTACGCCAGCCATCCCTTCCTGCCGGGCACCGCCACGCTTTACAAGTGGGTGATGCAGGCCCCCATCCGTAGTGTCGCGGTCGCCCAGCTCGACCTCGGCAGCGGCAACTGACCATCGGCACAGGAGACGGTTCCATGCTCAAGTTGACCCGCATCGCTGCCGTCGCCCTTATCGGGCTGGCCGTGCTGCTGGCGGTGATCGCCTTGATGATCGGGCGCAAGCAGGCCGCGCCGGCCACGGTTGCCCCGGTTGCGCAGAGCGAAGCCCAGGCGATCACCGTGGTAGAGGCGGTGGCACGACTGCCGGCCGGCGAACCGATCTCTGCCAATGGAGTGCGCCTTGCGCAGCGGACCACGGCGGTAGCCGGTGCTGCCACCAGCATCTCGGCCGTGGTCGGCAAGGTGCCGGTGCAGGACATCGCCGAGGGCACCGCCATCAGCAGCGGCGCCCTGGCACAGGGATTCTCGCTGCAGCTGCGCCCCGGCGAACGCGCGCTGGCCGTCCCGGTGGACGAACTGGTCGGCGCCGGAAACCGCATCCTGCCGGGTGATTTCGTCGATGTCTTCCTCAACCTGCGCAATGCCCAGCCCAACGCCAGCGGTCCGGCAGAGGCCGCGCAGACCCGCCTGCTGCTGTCGCGGCTGCGCGTGCTCAGCTACGGTCAACAGGACATCGCTCCGGTCACCGGCGATGCCGTCGCCGGCAACGAAGGCGATACCCGCAACGATCCCCGCGCCGCCGACATCACCGGCAATGGCAGCAATCATGGCTCGGGCAACGAGGCCACCCAGCCGGCACGCAGTGCGGTGCTGGCAGTGCCGGTGGCCGATGCCAACCGGCTGCTGCTGGGTGCGCAGCAGGGAAAGCTGTTCCTTGCCCTGCGCAACCCGGCCGATACGGGGCAACCCGACCTTGCACTGTTCCCACAGGCGCGTGGCGTGATCGATCCCGTGCGTGGCCTCGATGCCGAACAGCAGCTCGCACTGCAGCGGCCGGAGAACCACGCCTTCGCCGGCATCGATGGTGATGCCCTGGCCGGCCGCGGCAACAGCGCAACCCGCAGCAACCCGCAGCCCTCGGTGCATGCGCCGGCGGCTCGACGCAGCGCACCGCGTGCGTCGGGCATCGAGATCATCCGTGGCGACAGCTCCGCCCCCCGCGGTTCCCTTTGACCTGCATCGAGCGCATCCATGACCGAACGCCGCCGCCCACGCCCCTCCCCCCGCCAGCGCTGGCTGGCCCTGCTGCTGGTGCTGCTGGCTCCGGCAACAAGCGTGGCCGCAGACGATCTCGTGTTGCAGGCGCGTGAGCAGCGCCCGTGGACGCTTCCGGCCGATCTGGAACGGGTCGCCATCGCCGACCCAGGCGTCGCCGATATCGTGATGCTGCGTGGGCAGCGGCAGGCCCTGCTGGTCGGGAAAGCGCCGGGTACGACGACCCTCCTGCTGTGGCACCGCAAGCAGGCCGAGCCGCAACGCCTGCAGGTGCGGGTGCAGAGTGCCGTGCAGGGCGCGGCAGACGCAGGCTCCAACGGGCTGGTGTTCACTCAGCAGGACAACCAGGGCCTGCTGCAGGGAAGCGCCGATAGCGTGCTCTCGCACATGCAGGAACAGAAGACCGCGGCCATGGCGCTGGGCAAGGACGGGCTGCTTGCCGACGCGTCGACGGTCAGCAGCGGCGGCGTGGTGCAGGTCGAGGTCAAGGTGGTCGAGTTCAACAAGACCGCGTTGAAGCAGATCGGCATCAGCTTCCAGAACCGCAATGGCAGCTTCGCCTACGGCTTCGCCCGCCCGGGCGGCCAGTTGCCGGGCAACACCGGCATCCTGCCGGGCATGAAGGAAGGCAACTCCGGCAACGAGGCCGAGTCACCCATTTCTTCGGCGTTCCGGCTGGTGTTCGGCTCGACCAAGGGCCTGTGGAACGCCGATGTCGACCTGTTGCAGAGCAACGGCATGGCGCGCGTGCTGGCCGAACCTACCCTGGTCGCACTATCCGGCCAGAGCGCCAGCTTCCTGGCTGGCGGCGAACTGCCGATCCTGGAACCGCAGGGCCTGGGCACCACCACCATCACCTATAAACCGTTCGGCATCGGCCTGACGGTGACACCAACGGTGCTGGCCCCCAACCGCATCGCGCTGAAGGTCGCACCGGAAGCCAGTGATCTGGACTACAGCAACGCCATTGCCCTCAATGGCGTGCAGATTCCCTCGATCACCACGCGCCGTGCCGACACCACGGTCGAACTGGGCGATGGCGAGAGCTTCGTGATCGGCGGCCTGGTCAGCTCCAATGTCGTCTCCAACGTCGGCAAGATCCCGCTGCTGGGCGACCTGCCGATCATCGGCTCGTTCTTCCGCAACTTCGACTACAAGCGCCAGGACAAGGAGCTGGTGATCATCGTCACGCCGCGGCTGGTGCAGCCGCTGGCGCGCAACACCGAGCTGCCGTTGCCTGGCGAACGCGAGGCCAAGCCGCACATGCCCGAATGGGGCGCCTGGCTGCTGGGTCCCATCAGCCAGGACCCGGTGCCCGGCTTCTCACGCTGATTCCATGATGCCTGCGATACCACGCCCATGCCCTACGCCACTGCCCAGCCGCTGCATCCGCAAGGACCGCCGATGAATCTGGTCCTGTACGGAATGGATCGCGAACTGCTGCCCCGGCTGGCGGCCAAACTGCCGCCGACCACTACCCTGCACTGGCAGGACAGCAGCACGCCGACCTCCGCTCTGGACCTGCAACGCGGGCCGCAGAGCCTTGTGCTGCTGGATTTCCGCCCTGAACATGCCGCCGCCTCCAGCGTGCTGGCGCAGCAACTGCAACAGACCGAACCGGATCTTGCATTGGTTGCCGTCGGTGCCACCAGTACCGGCCAGGTGGAAGGCATCGTCATTGCATTGCGGGCGGGCCTGCGCGATGTGCTGGACCTGGACAGCGACAACGTCGGCATCGAGGCCGCGCTGCGCCGCGCCCTGTCGCCACGACCGGCTGCCGCCGCGCAGCACGCGCACAAGGCGCGCCTGATCGTACTGCTGGGCGTGCGCGCCGGAGTGGGCACCAGTACGCTGGCCGCGCATCTTTCGGTGCTGGCACAGCAGACCCGTGCGCTGGCGCAGGGAGAGGCACTGCAGCAGGACGGCCTGCTGATGGAGCTGGCCCAGCCTTCGGGTGACCTCGCGCTGTACCTCAACCTGGACAGCCGCTTCCATTACGAAGACGCGCTGCGCAACGCCAGCCGCATCGACGCCACCCTGGCCCGCACTGCGATGGCTCGCCATGACACCGGCCTGGTGCTGCTGGACCGCGCCAGCGGCAGCGATGCGGTGCCGCCATCCGATCCGGCTGCGCTGCTGCAGCGCCTGCGCCACGTATTCGCCAGCGTGCTGTGCGATGCCGGTGGCTGCCCGCTGCGGCAGCTACCGCCGCTGTTGCTGGACCAGGCCGACGAGATCTGGCTGGTCACGGACGCCTCGATCGCCACGCTGGTATCGCTCGACCAGGCCTTGAAGCACCTGGCCGGCCAGCGCGAACGGGAGAAGCGCCTGCAGCTGGTGATCAACCGCCACGACGACAGCAGCGGCATGAGTCCCGACCAGATCGCACGCCGATTCGAAGTGCCACTGCTGGCCACGCTGCCCGAACGCCCGCGCGTGCGCCTGGCGGCCAGCCAGGGACATCTGCTGCTGCAGGACGCACCGCGCGACCCCTACCTGCGTGCCCTCGCCCCGCTTGTGTCGCGCCTGGATCCGGCTGCCTGCCCGGTCCAGGCCCATGGCCTGCGGGAAAGACTCTCCCTTGCCCTGGGTGGATCGCAATGGAAGACAGGGTAACCCCGTTCCCGCATGCCGCCACCCGCCCGGTGCTGCCCGACAGCGCCCCGGCCCACCTGCCGTTCGCGCAGACCGAGCAGTACCAGAAGGTGCTGTCGGCCGCCCATGAGCACCTGCTCAACAGCATCGAGGACGAGCGCATCGACATCGATTCCTGGGCCCCTGACACCATCGCCCGCTGGGTGCAGGTGCAGACGGTGGGCTTCATCCAGGAATGGCGCATCCCGATCAACGAGGAGGAGATGCAGGTGGTGGCCGAAGGCCTGGTCAAGGAGCTGACCGGCTTCGGCCCGCTCGACGACCTGCTGCACGACCCGACGATCGAGGACATCCTGATCAATGGGTTCAAGGATGTGCATGTCTCGCAGGGAGGACAGCTCAAGCGCGCCACCCAGCGTTTCACCGACGACACCCACCTGCTGCGCATCCTTCGCCGCATCCTCGCGCCGCTGGGCCGCCGACTGGACGACTCCAACCCGATGGTCGATGCGCGCCTGCCCAACGGCGGCCGCCTCAACGCGATCATCTCGCCGCTGGCAGTGGATGGGCCGATGGTCTCCATCCGCAAGTTCCGCAAGGATCCGTTCACCCCGGACGAGCTGCTGGCCAAGGGCACCTTCGATGCGCCGATGCAGGCGCTGTTGAAGGCCATGGTGCTGGGCCGCTGCAACATCCTGGTGTCCGGCGGCACCAGTTCCGGCAAGACTTCACTGCTGAACGCACTGGCCAGCTACGTGCCGCCGAACGAACGCGTGATCACCGTCGAGGACACCGCCGAACTGTCACTCAACCACCCGCACGTGGTCCGACTGGAAAGCCGCATCGGTGGCGCCGAAGGCCATGGCGCGGTGAGCATCCGCGACCTGGTCCGCAACAGCCTGCGCATGCGCCCGGACCGTATCGTGGTCGGCGAGGTGCGCGGCGCCGAGGTATTGGAAATGCTGCAGGCGATGAACACCGGCCATGACGGCTCGATGGCGACCATCCATGCCAACTCTCCGCGCGACTGCCTGTACCGCATCGAGATGCTGGCCGGCTTCGCCGGGTTCCAGGGCAGCGAGGACAGCCTGCGCCGGCAGATCGCCAGCGCCATCGACTTCATCGTGCAGATCTCGCGGCTGGGCAGCGGCCGGCGCGTGCTGGTCTCGATCACGGAAATCACCGGTGTCAGTGACAACCTGATCACGACCCAGGAAATGTTCCGTCACGAACTGCAGATCGATGGCAACGGCAGGGAAATCGATCGCTGGATCGGACTGGGCTTCCACCCGCATTCGCACAAGCTGGAGCCGTTCCGGCAGCAGTTGCGCGAATCGTTGTACGGAGACTTCTGAGCATGGGCACGGGCCTGCTGCTGGGTGTACTGAGCATCATCTCGGTGCTGCTGGCGCTTGCGGTATGGCTGTGGGGCACCGCCAGCAACCGGGAGCAACGCCAGGCTTCGCTGCAGCACGCCGAGCAGCAGCTGGCTCGCGGAGGCGCCAGTGGCGGAGCCCCGGCCGGGGCATCCGTAGCCGCCGCCAACGACCCGGCGCGACCGGCAAGTGCCGGGCGCCGGGTGTTGCCGCTGGACGGCCTGCTGCAACGTGCGGGCCTGCAGACGGGTTGGAAGCTGCCCATCATGGTGCTGGTGCCGGGACTGGTGCTTTCGGTCGTGGCCATGCTCAGGCTCGGTACGGCGTGGATGTTCCCCCTGACCCTGCTGCTGTACCTGCTGGCCTGCTGGCTGTGGGTCATGCGCCGCACCACGAAACTGCGTGCACAACTGCTGCACCAGCTGCCCGACTTCCTCGACAACCTGGTGCGGCTGACCGCGCTCGGCAACAGCCTGCAGGCTGCCTTCCAGGTGGCGTCGATGCAGACCAGCGCGCCGCTGCGCGGACTGCTGGATACCACCGTGCGCTACGCGCGCAGCGGCATGGACCTGGACCGTGCCCTGAGCCTGGCGGCACAGCCCTACCGGATGGATGTGCTCAAGGTGCTGTCCGTCGTGATCGGTGTCAGCGTACGCATCGGCGGACGCTCCGATCAGATCCTGCAGCGCATGGGCGATTTCATGCGCGACCTGGAGCAGGCCCAGCAGGAGCTGGCCGCGACCACGTCGGAAACGCGCATGTCAGCCTGGGTGCTCGGCCTGCTGCCACCGGCCAGCGCGGCGCTGATGGCCATATCGAGCCCCGAATTCTTCCAGCCGGTGCTGCACGATCCGCTGGGTCACAAGATCCTGTTGATCGCGCTGGGGCTGGAGCTGTTTGGCGCTTTCCTGCTCTACCGCCTGGCCAAGTCGCTATGACCACCCGGATCCGCCACGGAGGTGCCCGATGAGTGCCAGCACCTGGTTTGCCCTGTCGCTGCTGGTTCTGGCCGCCGGTGTTGCCCTGCTGGGCATCGCCGGATGGGTACGCAGCCATCGCGAACAGCGCACCTCGGCCACCTTGAAGACCGCACTGCAACCGCGGGATGAGGCGCGCGACACGGAGGCCGCGCGCCGTGATTCGCTGGGTTGGCTGGAACGCTTCGGGCGCGCGCTCAGTGGCGGCCGCCTGGAATCTGCATTGCTGGCCAATGAAGACCGGCTGCTGCTGGACCTGGCGGGCTGGAACACACGTCGTGGCACCGCCATCTATCTTGGCCTGCGCCTGCTGCTGGGCGTGCTGGTGCTGGTGCTGGCCCTGGCGTTCAGCAGCGCCCAGGGGCTGGCCAGGATGATGGTTGTGATCGGTGCGCTCGCGGCAGGCCTGCTGCTGCCGAAGTTCATCCTCTCTTCGTGGGTGAAGCGGCGCCGGCGCGCCGTCGACAACGAGCTGCCCCTGCTGATCGACCTGCTGCGCCTGCTGCAGGGCGTGGGCTTCAGCATGGACCAGAGCCTGCAGACGCTGGGCGACAAGCTGCGCGACGCGTTGCCGGTGCTTGGCGGCGAGTTGCAGGAGGCCAACGTCGCGTACACCCATGGCCGCACGCGCGCGCAGTCCCTGCGCCGGCTGAGCGAGGTCTACGCGGATGATGACCTGACCAGCCTGATGCAGTTGATCCTGCAGGTGCACGCGCATGGCGGCGCAGTGCAGGAACCACTGCGGCAGTTCAGCATCCGGTTGCGCGAACAGCGCCGCAACGCCCTGAAGGAAAAGGTTGGCAAGCTCTCGGTGAAGATGACCGTGGTGATGATGCTGACCCTGCTGCCAGCGCTGATGCTGGTTCTTGCCGGACCGGCGCTGGTCGCGCTGGCCACCACCATGTAAAATAAAAAGCAGTCTCTGTCGTTGCTAAGCGTTTCAACCATAACATGATGTTT
>OJST01000256.1_pt1 | contig 13846 bp, 12 predicted proteins | sample 1599491 | NCBI WGS metagenome assembly OJST01 (sample SAMN04436635, study PRJEB24849) | human gut metagenome | biome: human gut; feature: NICU; material: stool | host: Homo sapiens | place: USA: Saint Louis, MO | collected 2010-02-10
GCGCTTGCCCTGGGCGAAGGCGGCGCCGTGCGCGCTGGCGTCGGCGGCGGCCACGCTGCGGGCCCACCAGTAGGCCAGTACCACGTAGCCCGAATAGAACAGGTAGTCGTAGCTGGCCGCACCCAGTTCGTCTGGATTGCCGGCCGCGCGCTGCAGCACGTCCAGGGTCAGCTTGCCCCATTCGGCGGCCTTGGCGCGCAGCGGGCCGATGAACTCGGCCAGCGCTTCGTTGCCTTCATGCTCCTTGGCGAAGGCTTCGATCTCGGCCAGCATCAGCTTCAGGCCGGCGCCCTGGCTGGAGGCGGTCTTGCGGCCGATCAGGTCCAGCGCCTGGATGCCGGTGGTGCCTTCATACAGCGTGGTGATGCGCGCATCGCGGGCCAGCTGCTCCATGCCGTGTTCGCGGATATAGCCGTGGCCACCGAAGCACTGCAGGGCGTTGTAGGTGTTCTCGATGCCCCATTCGGTCTGGCAGGCCTTGGAGATCGGGGTCAGGAAGCTCACCAGGGTGTCGGCGCGCTCGCGCTCGGCGGCGTCCTCGGCGTGATGGGCAATGTCGATCAGGGTGGCGGCGTGCAGGGCCAGCAGGCGGCTGCCCTCGACCAGCGACTTCACCGTCAGCAGCATGCGGCGCACATCCGGGTGCACCAGGATCGGGTCGGCCGGCTTGTCCGGGAATTTCGCACCGCTCAGGGCGCGCGACTGCAGGCGTTCACGGCTGTACTTCAGTGCGTTCTGGTAAGCGCGCTCGGACAGGCCGATGCCCTGAAGGCCGACGCCCAGGCGCGCGGTGTTCATCATGGTGAACATGGCCTGCAGGCCCTTGTGCGGCTGGCCGACCAGGTAACCCTGCGCACCGTCGAAGTTCATCACGCAGGTGACCGAACCCTTGATACCCATCTTGTGCTCGATCGAGCCGCAGCGCAGTGCGTTGCGCTCGCCGACATTGCCATCGCGGTCGACCTTGAACTTGGGCGTGACGAACAGCGAGATGCCCTTGGCGCCCGGAGGGGCGTCGGGCAGCTTGGCGAGCACCAGGTGTACGATGTTTTCGGTCAGGTCGTGCTCGCCGGCGGTGATGAAGATCTTGGTGCCGGTGATCGAGTAGCTGCCATCGGCGTTGGGCTCGGCCTTGGTCTTCAGCAGGCCCAGGTCGGTACCGCAGTGCGGCTCGGTCAGGCACATGGTGCCGGTCCAGCGGCCCTCGATCAGCGGCTTGAGGAAGGCCTCGTGCTGCCAGGCCTCGCCGTGCTGCTTCAGCGCTTCGATGGCGCCGTGCGAGAGCAGCGGGAAGTTGCCCCACGCCAGGTTGGCGGCGTTGATCATTTCGTTGAGCGGCACGCCGAGGGTGTGCGGCAGGCCCTGGCCACCCAGTTCCGGCGAGGCGGTCAGGCCGGTCCAGCCGCCATCGACGAACTGGTCGTAGGCCTGCTTGAAGCCGGGCGGGGTGGTCACTTCACCGGTGGCCTGGTCGAGCACGCAGCCGATCTCATCGCCAACGCTGTTGAGCGGGGCCAGCACGGTGGCGCTGAAACGGCCAGCTTCTTCCAGCACGGCATCGACCACGTCGGCGGTGGCGTCGGTGAAGCCCAGGCGGGCGAACAGGGGTTCGACCTTGAGCACGTCGTGCAGGGCGAAACGGAGGTCGGAAAGCGGGGCGGTGTAGCTGCTCATCGGTACGTCTCGATTTGATCAGGGCAGGGGAGAGCGGCGCCAGGCGCCGCGACGGAAGGTGGAAATCAGCGCAGCACGCCCGGCAGGCCCGGGGCCTGGTTGAGGGTGCTGCGGCTGCTGATGTCGAAGCTGCGCTGCTTCTTTTCCTGCGGCGTGGCCGCGACCGTTCCCTTCAGGCCATAGGCCAGGGTGCGGTTGCCGGCCAGTGCATCGGCCACCACCAGGCGTGCGGCCGAACTGGGCACCAGGTCGACATTGATGACATCCGCGGAGGTGCCGCCGATGGAGATACCGGGCTTGGCCTGCAGGGTGCCGGCCTCGGCATCGCCCACGGTCAGCGCCAGCGACACATCATCGAAAGTCATCGGCATCGAGCTGAAGTTCTGCAGGCGCAGCGCCACGGTCCAGTTGCCGTCGGCGCGCACGGTCAGCTGCTGCAGGCTGGCCGCCGGTTCCGAAACACGCTTGACGATGCCGTTGCCACAGGCGGCAAGGGCGAGGGTGCTCAGGACGATCAAGGCGATACGGAAACGGTGGAGCATGGGCGCAGGTCCTCTGGAGGCGGTGCGTTGGAATAAGCATACTACGGCGTATGGTCGTTTGGATCGCCTGTGGCGAGCCGTCGCAGAGGGTAGCGCGTGAAGATGGCGGCGGGGCGTGCGCAGCGCTGGATCTTCGGGCGCACGGTGCGCGTACGGATTGAACTGCGGCTCAATCGGCGGGCGTATCGCGAAGCGGGGCCATCAGGCGCAGCGGGCGCAGGTCGTAGCCCATGGCTTCGGCTTTTTCCTTCAACTGCTCGAACCGGGCGCGGTCCATTTCCGGCAGGCGCGAGAGGATCCACAGGTATTTCCGGTCCGGTTCACCGACCAGGGCCCACTGGTAGTCCGGGTCCAGCGCCAGCACCCAGTAGTCGGCCCAGACCAGTGGCACCCAGCTCAGCCAGTCCGGAACGAAGCGCACCTGCAGTTGGCCGGGATGGCCAGCCACCGGGCGTGCAACGCCTTCGGCGATTACGCGTTCTCCGTCGGCGTTGCGGCAGGCATTGGTGACACTGATGCGGCCATCGTGGCGCAGCCCGTAGTTGGCGGTGATCTCGCCGACGCACTGCTTCTGGAATGACACCGGCAGGTGAGCGATCTCGTGCCATTGGCCTGCATAGCGGTCGATGTCCAGCGTGTCGACTGCACGCACCGGTTCGGCGGCGATCACCGGAGCGGCGGCCAGCAGCAGGCAGGCGAGCAGGGTGGGGCGCAATTGCATCGGCAGGCTCCGGCAGGAATCTGCAGCGTAGGTGCCGCGGCGGGTACCGGTGTAAATGTTTCGTCAACCAGACGGCGGTGGCCCGGCATGGATCGAGGCAATGGAAGGGGCCAGCGCCAGGTAGACCCACGCCATGCGTGGATGGCAGGCCGCACGCAAAAAAAAGACCTGCATTTCTGCAGGTCTCTGAAGATGGTGGCCGAAGACGGAATCGAACCGCCGACACGGGGATTTTCAATCCCCTGCTCTACCAACTGAGCTACTCGGCCACATGTTTCGTTGCAGCGAGGTCGCTGCCAAGGACGCGTATATTACGGAGGTCGGCTGCCTTCGGCAAGCGTTTTGCCAAGATTTCTTCACATTGCCGTCTGTGGGCTCGCAAGTGCTTGATCCTCCGTTGTGGGCGGGGGGCGTGGTCAGTCGATCATCGTCTGCGGTGGAAATCAGCAGATCGCCGCGATCGCCAAAGCTGCAAGGGCAAGGGCTGTGCCGGACCCGCGCCGCGCCGGTCCATGGAACGCTGTTTTCATGGCCGTTGCCGGCGATCGTTGCGGCGTAGTGTCGGCATTCCTTTCCTGATGCTGGCAACAGCAGAGCCGGTCACCATGTCCGATTCCCTCGCTACCTCCCGTATCGTGCTGGCCTCGCGTCCGCAGGGCGCACCAAGCGCGGCCAACTTCCGCCTGGAACAGGCTGCGCTGCCGGCATTGGGGGATGGCGAAGTGCTGCTGCGCAACCGCTACCTGTCGCTGGACCCGTACATGCGTGGACGCATGGACGAGGCCCCTCGTATGCCGCGCCGGTGGCGGTGGGCGCGGTGATGGAAGGGCAGACCGTGGCCGAGGTGCTGCAGTCGAACGCCGAGGGCGTAACCACAGGTGAGCTGCTGCTGGCGCCGGGTGGCTGGCAGACCCATGCGGTGCTGCCGGCCAAGGCGCTGGGGCGTCGGCTGGATCCGGCCGGCCTGCCGTTGAGTACCGCGCTGGGGGTATATGGCATGCCCGGCTTCACCGCCTATTCCAGCCTGCACGAAATCGCCCGTTTGAAGCCGGGTGAGACGCTGGTGGTGGCTGCCGCGACCGGGCCGGTGGGCGCGACCGTCGCCCAGCTGGCCAAGCTGCAGGGCGCGCGCGTGGTCGCTATCGCCGGTGGCGAAGCCAAGCGTGCCTACCTGCAGACGCTGGGCGTGGACGTGGCGCTGGATCATCGCGCCGCTGATTTTACGGACCAGCTGCGCGCGGCAGTGCCTGCCGGCATCGACGTGTACTTCGAGAACGTGGGCGGGCACGTGCTGGATGCAGTGCTGCCGCTGCTCAACGACTTCGCCCGCATTCCGGTGTGCGGCACCATCGCCACCTACAACGAGCGGGGCGTCGAGCAGCCCGGCCCGGACCGGTTGCCCGCACTGTTCAGCCAGATCCTGCGCCAGCGCCTGACCGTGCGTGGTTTCATCGTGCACGACTTCAACCACCTGTGGCCGGACTTCGAACGCGAGATGCGGCAGTGGCTGCGCGAAGGTCGCATCCAGTACCGCGAGGATGTGGTGGAAGGGCTGGAGAATGCGCCGGAGGCGTTCTTCGGGCTGCTGCAGGGGCGCAACTTCGGCAAGTTGGTGGTGAAGCTGGATTGAGGGCTTGGCGGCGTGCCGACCAAGGTCGGCACCTGCTTCAGGCAGTCGAGGCCTTTTCCCGGCGCAGCAGTTCGCGCTTGCGCGCTACGCCCCACGCATATCCGGACAGGTCCCCATCGCGGCGCACCACGCGGTGGCAGGGGACTGCCACCGCCAGCGGGTTGCTCGCGCATGCGCGGGCCACCGCACGGCTCGAGCGCGGGGCGCCGATGCGCGCGGCGACATCCGCATACGACGCGGTCTGCCCGCGCGGAATCTGCTGCAGTGCCTGCCACACCCGTTGCTGGAACGCGGTGCCGCGGATATCCAGCGGCAGCGTGGCGCCTCGCGAAGGATCCTCGACCAGGCCTACCACCTGTGCCACCAGTTGCTCATAGCCCTGGTCGGCACCGACCAGTTCGGCCTGGCGGAAGCGTTGCTGCAATGACTGCAGCAGCGTCTCCGGATCGTCGCCGAGCAGGATCGCAACCACGCCGGTGGCACTGCTGGCCACCAGCACGCTGCCCAGTGAGCTTTCGGCAAGCGCGAAGTGGATGACTTCGCCGCGACCACCTGCGCGCCATTGCTTGGGCGTCATGCCCAGCAACTTCGGTGCGTTCTCGTAGAAGCGCCCACTGGAACCGAAGCCGGCATCGTGGAAGGCATCGGTGATGCGCTCCTGTTGTTCCAGTCCGGTGCGCAGGCGGTCGGCGCGCAGCGCGGCGGCGTACTGCTTTGGGGTCAGCCCGGTGGCCTGCTTGAAAAGACGATGCAGGCGCGTTGGGCTGCAGCCGGCGATGTCGGCCAGCTCCTGCAGCGAAGGTTCGTCGAGGCTCGCCTGAAGGTGGCGGCAGACCCGTTCGACGCGGGCATCGAGGGCGGTGGTGGCGGTACTGTCCATGGCCGGATTCTGGCACGCGCCGGTTCTGCGGAAACTCCGTTTCCTGCACCGACGGGCCAGGCCCGGAAACGGAGTGTCGGCAGGGGAGATGCCCGGCATCGTGGCGGCCACTTCACAACCGGTACTGCCACCATGCGCCTGAACAACAAGATCGCCCTCATCACCGGAGCCAGCGCCGGCATCGGCCGTGCCAGCGCGCTGCGCTTCGCCGCCGAAGGGGCGAAGCTGGTGCTCAACGCACGGCGGCCGGAGCCGCTGCAGGCGCTGGCCGAGCAGATCCGTGCCGCTGGCGGCGAGGTGGTGGTGCATGCCGCCGACGTGGCGGATCCGGCCACGGCCCCGGCCCTGGTCGATCTGGCCCGGCAGTCATTTGGTGGCCTGGACATCGCGCTCAACAATGCCGGCATGCTCGGCCCGGGCGTGCCGGTAGCGGAGTTCCCGGTGGACGCCTGGCGCGAGGTGATGGCCACCAATCTGGATGCCGCGTTCCATGCCGCACGTGTGCAGTTGCCGGCACTGCTGGCGCGCGGCGGCGGCTCGCTGGTGTTCGTTGGCACTTTTGTCGGCCACACCGTGGGCTTCCCCGGCATGGCGGCCTATGCGTCGAGCAAGGCCGGGTTGATCGGCCTGAGCCAGGTGATCGCCGCCGAATACGGTGCGCGCGGCGTGCGCAGCAACGTGCTGCTGCCCGGTGGCACCGATACCGAGATGGGCCGGCAGGCGGCACCGACCGGCGATGCGCGCGACTTCGTGCGCTCGCTGCACGCACTCAAGCGCTTGGCCGAGCCGGAGGAGATTGCCAATGCGGCGCTGTTCCTGGCCAGCGATGAAAGCAGTTTCGTTACCGGTACCGCGATGCGTGTGGAGGGCGGGGTATCGATCACCCGCACCTGAGCACGGTCACCGACGTGGCCGGTAGCGGATACCGCTGCTGGCCATGAAGCCCTTCGGATCGAAACGGGCCCAGGCTCCGCCCCAGTCGAAGCGGGCGTGCCCGCCGGCCAGTTTGCGCCCCAGCGCCGCACCCAGCGTGCGGCGCATGAAGGTGACTTCGGCATCGATCGCGGCCTGGGTCGGCCAGCCGTCTTCCAACGTTGCACCGGGTAGATCGACGCCCATCGTCACCATGTCGAGCTGTTGCCCGTGGAAGCACAGGCTGATGCCAGCGGGCGCGCCGCCCAGGCTGAGCCGGTGCAGTCTGAGCCAGACGTAGCCGGTGCCGACGTCGCGCTCTCCTCGCATCAGCATGGCAAAGGCGACACGTGCCTCATCCCGTGACAGGGTGGGGCCGATCAGAGTCGGCAAATTGCCGAGCTGGATGCTGCCGTCGGTCGCATCAATGATCATCGGCACGGCGTGTGCTGCGCGCTGGGCAGAAGAGGGCATGGCGTACCGGTGGGCGTTGGCCCTCGGATTCTGGCTGCGCGGGGACTGCGGCGGCAAGCCAGTGCCTGCACATGGCGTTGGCGCAGGCCTGACCTGTGGATTACCCGCCAGCCTCTAGCGTGGTGCACAGCGTTGGCCTGCCGCCGACGAGGGAGTTTTCGATGAACGAGCGAGACAAGGATCAGGACCCGAAGCAGGGCGTCCAGGAAAGCCGCCAGGACAGGAAGCAGGACGATGTGGCCAAGCAGCGGCCGGGGCAGCGCGATCAACAGGTGCGCGATGCGCACTCACGCGGCCCGCGGCGCAAGGACGGCGACCAGGAGCCGGCCTGAGTTGCCGGCGCTGAAAAGAAAAAACCCGCAGATCACGGAGATCTACGGGTTCTTCTGAATAGTGGTGGAGCCAAGGAGGATCGAACTCCTGACCTCGTCATTGCGAACGACGCGCTCTCCCAGCTGAGCTATGGCCCCACGGCAGGGCTTCAGTCTAGCCAAGCGCCTGCCGCTTGCCAAGCCGATCAAAGGAATTTCGTGTCGAGACGCGAGGCACATCAGCGGGTGACTGTGCCGAAACCGCTTGTTTCGCCGGGTTTGGGCGCCGCGCAACGAAATCGTAACAATTTGGGGGATAATGGCGGCTTGCGCAGTTCTCCTCCTTTTTGCCGCCCGGCCCGCGCAGGCCGCACGGACGCCTCCTCAGAGCATTTCATGCCCTCCCATTCCGATTCCCGCCGCCTGTCGGGTCTGTCGTCTTCCTTTGTTTCCTTCCGCCGCCACCCGCTGGCTCTGGCCTGTGCCGGCCTGGCCCTGGTCGGCAGCTTCGGTGCCGCCGCGCAGGACAGCGCGCCGACCCCGACCGGGCTGGACACCATCACCGTGACCGCCGAACACCGCGAGCAGAACCTGCAGGAAGTGCCGGTCTCGGTGGGCGTGGTGCAGGGCGAGCGCATGCGCGACTTCACCGCCGGCGGCGATGACACCCTGCTGGCGCTGTCCGGCCGCGTGCCGAGCCTGTATGCGGAAACCACCACCGGCCGCATCTTCCCGCGCTTCTACATCCGTGGCCTGGGCAACATCGACTTCTACCTGGGTGCCTCGCAGCCGGTGTCGATCATCCAGGACGACGTGGTGCTGGAGCACGTGGTGCTGAAGTCCAACCCGGTCTATGACGTCGACCAGGTGGAAGTGCTGCGCGGCCCGCAGGGTTCGCTGTTCGGCCGCAACACCACCGCCGGCATCGTCAAGTTCGACACCCTGAAGCCGACCCAGGATTACACCGGCCGCGTCAGTGCCAGCTATGCGACCTATAACAGCGTGTCGATCGACGGCGGCTTCGGCGGCCCGATCAACGACATCGCCTCGTTCCGCGTGTCGGCCCTGTACCAGCACCGCGACGACTACGTCGACAACACCTACAAGGGCCCGAGCGCCGACGGCACGGTCAGCCCGAAGAAGAACGCCATGGGCGGCTTCGATGACCGCAACGTACGCGCGCAGCTGCTGCTGACCCCGAGCGACCAGTTCTCGATCCTGGCCTCGGCCCACGCCCGTGATTACGAGGGCACCTCGACCCTGTTCCTGCGCGGTGCGCTGACCAAGGGCTCGAACAAGACCGACGTACCGCGCGACAAGGTTGCCTACGACGAGGCCGACAACAACCCGCAGGCGTACAAGACCTACGGCGGCTCGGTGAAGGCACGCTACGACTTCGGCGCGATCGACTTCACCTCGATCAGCGCCTACGAGACCACCTCCGGCTACAGCCGTGGCGACACCGACGGCGGCGCCGCGGTGAACTTCCCGGTCAACGGCGTGCCGAACGGCTACGGCCAGTCGATGGGCCGCATCCGTGACCTGGACCAGTGGACCCAGGAATTCCGCCTGGCCAGCCATGATGACAGCGCCCTGCAGTGGCAGGCCGGTGCGTTCTACTTCAATGGTAGTGACACCACCGACTTCTACCAGCGCGCGTGGTTCCTGCAGGGCGCGGCCCGCAACCCGAACAACTGGGTGCGCCTGCGCAACAAGAACACCTCGTGGGCCGGTTTCGGCCAGATCAGCTACGCCTTCACCGACAAGTTCACCGTTACCGCCGGCCTGCGCCAGACCAAGGACGAGAAGCACACCCGCCTGCTGAAGACCGCTGACACTGCCGCCGGCGTGGTCACCTACAAGGGCCGCACCGACGTCAGGATGTCCGACACCACCCCGAGCTGGGATCTGAGCGCGATGTATCAGATCACGCCGGACGTGAGCGTCTACGCCAAGGTCGCGCGTGGCTTCCGCGGCCCGACCATCCAGGGGCGTTCGGCGGTGTTCAATGCCGACTTCACCACCGCCGATTCCGAGACGATCCTGTCCTGGGAAGCGGGCGTGAAGAGCAGCCTGTGGGACAACCGCCTGCGCCTGAACGCCACCGCGTTCACCTACACCGTCAACGACATCCAGCTCAACGGCAACGATTCGGACGGCAATGGCGTGCTGTTCAATGCCGACAAGGCCAAGGCCTACGGTTTCGAAGCGGACATGGAGCTGCGCCCGATCCCGAACCTGACCCTGAGCGCCGGCCTGAGCCTGTTGCACAGCGAGATCAAGGACAAGCGCGTGTACGCGCAGGTCTGCGGCCTCAACGGCCAGGTGGTGTGCACGGTGAATGACCCGACCATCAAGGTCGGTGCCAACACCTTCGCCCAGATCGACGGCAACCCGCTGCCGAACGCGCCGAAGTACAACGTCAACCTGGCCGCCCGCTACGACTTCCCGGTCAGCGACGCGGGCACCATGTTCGTGTCCACCGACTGGAACAAGCAGGGTTACACCAGCTTCGTGCTGTACGACAGCAAGGAGTTCAACTCCAGGGGCGACTTCGAGGGTGGCCTGAAGATCGGCTACTCGGGCAACTACGGTGCCTACGAAGTGGCGCTGTTCGCGCGCAACATCACCAACGAGAAGAACCTCAAGGGTGTGATCGAGAACTACATGGCCGCGGTCTACAACGAACCACGTACCGTCGGTGTCTCGCTGAACATGAACTGGTAATGCGCTGTCGCGATGGCGGGGCATCCCGCCATCGCACTGTTGGAATGCAAAGGGCGGCCCGGTGATCCGGGCCGCCCTTTTCGTTGCTTCAGACTGCAGTGAGGTTGCTGTCCTGGCTGCGCTGGCCGAAGGTCAGGGCCCAGGTGGCGCTGTCCACCTGCTGCCGGTCCTGTTCCTGCTGCTTACGTGCGCGGCTGGCACCGAACCAGCGGCCTTCGCCGTTGATCAGCGGTGCCATGCGTACCACGTCCACATACTCCGGATCGATCTCGCTGGCACGCTGCAGCCAGGTCAGGGCGAGGAATGCATTGGCCGGGACGCCGTTACCGAAGTGGTAGATGTCGGCCAGATAGCCGGCAGCCCACAGCTTGTCGTCGTCGTCGCCGCGCCACCACAGCGGAATCAAGGCGCGTTCGACCGCTTCGCGCTTGTGCGCGTCGTTCCGGCCATCGAATGCCAGGCAGGCCAGGTTGCGGCAGGTTGGGCCCCACACGCGCTCGCCGGCCTCGGCCTCATCCAGGCAGCGCAGGTACAGCTCGCGCGCACGCGCTTCATTCTCCGCGCCGCCTGCGGCGACGAGGCGTACGGCCAGGTTGTAGGTGGCGATCAGGTCGCCGCCTTCCACCGCAAGCTCCTGCCAGTAGGCGGCCTTTTCCGCATCGGCGAACTGCGGTTGGTCGCGGCCACCGAGGCGGCCCTTGTACAGGTCGCACAGCGCCGACATCGCGCCGGCGTCGCCATCGTCCGCCATGCGCTGCAGCAGCGACAGGCCTGCGGCTTGCGAAACATCACAGAACAGATTGGCGGCGAACGTCACCGCCGAGGTGTCGTCCTGCTGCGCAAGCTTCAACGCGCGCTGCAGCAGGATACTGGCGCGTGTCGGGTCGCTGGCCTGGCCGAGCAGGCCATGCTCGATGGCGGTGGCGGCCCAGAGCAGGCCGATCGCCGAATCGCCTTCGCGCGCGGCATAGTCCACCACCTGTGCGAACAGTGCTTCGGCACCGTCGACATGGGCGAACCAGGTGCAGGCCTCGAGGTTGCTGAGCCCCTCATGCAGGACCACATCGCGGTCCAATGTCCATGCCTGCTGCAGATCTTCAAGCACCGCCTGCATGTGGTCCGGATCCCACTGCACGACGCCTTCGCTGTCTTCAACGCGGCCAAGACGGTAGCGCAGCCCGGCGCGCTGGGCCAGCACCTGCGCGCGCAGGTGGCGGTCCAGGTGCCAGTCGAGGATCTGCGTGTAGGCGCGCTCGTGCGCGGCCACGGCCTCGGCATCCTCACGGTGGGGCAGATCGCCCATCCAGTCCTGCTCCTTGTGCCACCGCAGCGCGTTGCTCTGCGCCAGTTCCAGGCCACGGCACCAGCTACCCTCGATGAAGTTCTCCATCGCCTCACGGCTGCCGCCCCAGCGCGGGTACAGGAAGTACAGGGTGTCTTCCAGCGTGGCCAGATCGTCCGGGCGCTGCTCCAGTACCAGGCGCATCCAGTACGCCAGTGGTGCGTCGAAATCGTCCTGGCTGCGCTCGCGCAGCAACGGGGGCAGCGTATCCGGCAGCGTCTGCAACGGCGTGCCGAAGCGCGACAGCAGCTGCAATGCCTTTGGCCAGGCTTGAGGGTAGTGCTCGGCCAGCGTGGCGTCATCGGATGCGGCGGGTTCCCCGGCCTGCAGCGCACGCAGCCAGTTCGGTTCGCGCAGGTAGCTGGTGATGCGCTTGATGCCATCCAGCGCCAACGCAGGTCGTGGCGACAGCGGCATCGCCTGCAGGTAGGCGTGCACGGCATGGTCGCGGGCCAGCTGCGCCGCCAGCCACTGGCTGTCTTCGACCAGTGCTGCAACATCGGCGCTGCGCAGTTCGCCGGCAGCGTCCTGCCAGCAGACGCCCAGGCAAAGCCAGGCGTAGTAGCTGCCGGGGGCGGCCGAGGCCCACTGCTGGGCCTGTTGCAGGCGGGCTTCCAGCGTCAGCGTGGCGTCGTGCAGGTTGCGCAGCCGCCAGCGGATGCCGGGCAGCGCATTCTCTCCCTGCAGCCAGGCCAGCTCATGTGGAGCAAGCAACGCATCCAGTTCGGCATAGCGCCGTTCCTGCAGCGCAGTGCGCGCCTGCACGCGCCAGGCAAGGTCTTCGGGGGAAAGCCCGTCTTTTGCAAATCCGTTTGTCATTGCTGCAATCCAGCGAGTACGAGGCTGGACATTAGAAGCGCGGTCGTTAGCGGCGGCAAGCAGGACATGCGGCTGCCGTGTCGATGGCATTCAGCAGGAGGCTTGAAGGTGAATCCCGTCACCCGGAACAGGCGTTCGCGTTGCAGATCGTCCATGTGCAGCGGAAAGGTAAGCAGCAGCTCGGGCCGGTAGGCGAGTGTGCCCTGGCCCTGTCTCTACGCCTCGATTCCGGGAAATAGCCGTGCATCAGGGCGTGCGGATGCAGCCAGGGTTCGAGCTTGTCCTGCTCGCTGGCAGCGGGGGCCTGTTCGATCAGGCGTGCCGAAAGCGCGAGGTAGTGAACCGAACGGGCCAGATCCAGCCCGCCCGTCAGCGCCGCGTAGGCGTTGAGCTGGCCGCTGCGATCCATGCAGGGGTGCTGCTGGCCAGCAGCAGCGAGCCGATCATCCATCGTGACATGCAGGAAGAGGGCCATGCAGGCACGCAGCAATGTCCTTGTCGAGCATTGGCAGGGCCGCCCCGTGAGGCGGTCGATGCGGGTTGCTAGTTCGCCGGCAGCAGCGCCTGCAGGCGCGACTCCAGTTCCTGCTGGCGCCAGCCGGCCAGTGCGGCGGGCCATTGGCGACGTTCCAGATAGCTTTCCAGGTGCTTGCGCGAGGCAAGGATGCCATCTGGCAGTCCCAGTTCGCGGCTGCGCTCGGCCACGGCATCCTGCAGCTTCTTCAGCGCCTGCTTGTTGCTGTCGTTGGCCGGCAGCGCCAGCGGCGCGTCGGCTTCGTCGGCCAGCGGCGTGGACAGCGCCTGCCACACGGCGCTGGCCAGCTTGCGCGGTGCCTTTGGGAACTGCTCGAACAGCTTGCCCAGCGCTGCCTCGTCGGCCGGAGGCGTGCGCGCCAGAGTGGCGGCCAGCTCGTTGTCCAGGATCCAGCTTCGCGGGCGGTCGCTGCTGCGTGCCTGCACATCACGCCAGCGCAGCAGGCGCAACAGGCGGTGCTGTGCGGCGGCATCAAGGAACTGTGCCGAGCGCATCGCCAGGTGCGGCCAGCGATCTTCATCGTTGGCGACGCTGGCCAGCAGGCGCTCGCCATCGTCGTGCAACCACTGCTGGCGGCCCAGCGCCTGCAGCCTGGCATCAATGGCGTCGTGCAGTGCGAACAGGTGCTCGACATCGTCGGCGGCGTACTGCAGCTGCGACTCGGACAGCGGGCGGCGCATCCAGTCCGAGCGGGTCTCGCCCTTGGCCAGCGCCACGCCGGTGATCTCCGCCACCAGCTTCTGGTAGCCCATGCCGCCGCCGATGCCGGCCAGCGACGCCCCGATCTGGGTGTCGAACAGCGGTCGCGGCAGCACGCCGCAGGCCCACTTGAAGGCAACCAGGTCTTCGCTGGCGCTGTGCATTACCTTGGTGATGGATTCATCGGCCAGCCAATGCGCGAGCGCCTCGGTCATGCCGGGAATCAGCGGGTCGATGAGCAGGATGTCCTGCCCGACCGCCATCTGCACCAGGGCCAGCTGCGGCCAGAAGGTGCGTTCACGGATGAATTCGGTGTCCAGGCCGATGCGGGTCGGGCGCTGCTGGAAGTACGCATCCAGCTCGGCGGGGGTGGTGATCCAGGTTGCCACGGGTCAGGGCCTACTACTCGGGTTTGCTCAGGCAGGGGAGAATAGCCTAACGTCGGTCCGCGTCTGTGCTGAAGGAGGCTCTGCTTGCGTTTTCCGTTGTCGCCCGTGCTGTGCACCGCCCTGGCCGTGGCCCTGGCCGGCTGCACGCCGTCGCCGTCCGCGCCGGCGGAACGGGCCGCCAGCGAAGAGGC
>OJST01000263.1_pt1 | contig 13527 bp, 12 predicted proteins | sample 1599491 | NCBI WGS metagenome assembly OJST01 (sample SAMN04436635, study PRJEB24849) | human gut metagenome | biome: human gut; feature: NICU; material: stool | host: Homo sapiens | place: USA: Saint Louis, MO | collected 2010-02-10
AGCAGTGGCGGTGGCGAAGGTGGTGAGGGGCGCGAATCCGGCCAGCCGCGGCAGCAGAACCACCAGGGCGGTGGCCAGAACCAGGGCCAGAACCCGTACAACCAGAACGGCCAGCAGGGCCAGGGGCAAGGCCAGGGCAACCGCCGTGACCGCTTCCGCAACCGCCGCGACCGTGACCGTGACCGCAACAACAACCGCTTCCGCGACGACGGCATGCCCAACGACGGCGGCGAGCAGCAGCCCTTCGTGCCGCGTCCGCACGCCAACGTGCCGGAAGGCTTCCCGGTCTATTCGCTGAGCGACCTCAAGCGCATGCCGGCACAGAAGCTGCTGGAAATCGCCGAGCAGCTGCAGATCTCCGAAGGCGTGGCACGCGCCCGCAAGCAGGATGTGATCTTCGCCCTGCTGAAGGTACTGACCCGCCACGGTGACGGCGTCGCCGCCGACGGCGTGCTGGAAATCCTGCCGGACGGCTTCGGCTTCCTGCGCGCGGCCGAAGCCAGCTACCTGGCCGGCCCGGACGACACCTATATCTCGCCCAGCCAGATCCGCCGCTTCAACCTGCGCACCGGCGACCATATCTCCGGCCGCATCCGCTTCCCGAAGGACGGCGAGCGCTACTTTGCGCTGAACATCGTCGACACCATCAACGGCGAGCCGATCGAAGCGTCGAAGAACAAGGTGCTGTTCGAGAACCTGACCGCCCTGTTCCCGCGCCGCCGCTTCACCCTGGAGCGCGGCAACGGTTCGTCGGAAGACATCACCGGCCGCATCCTCGACCTGATGGCGCCGCAGGGCAAGGGCCAGCGCTCGCTCATCGTGTCGCAGCCGAAGGCCGGCAAGACCATGATGATGCAGCAGGTCGCCACCGCCATCACCACCAACCACCCGGACGTGCACCTGATCGTGCTGCTGATCGACGAGCGCCCGGAAGAAGTGACCGAAATGCAGCGCACCGTGCGCGGCGAGGTCATCAGCTCGACCTTCGACGAACCGGCCGCGCGCCACGTGCAGGTGGCCGAAATGGTCATCGAGCGCGCCAAGCGCCTGGTCGAGCACAAGAAGGACGTGGTGATCCTGCTCGACTCGATCACCCGCCTGGCCCGCGCCTACAACAACGTGGTGCCGAGCTCGGGCAAGGTGCTGACCGGTGGTGTGGACGCCAACGCCCTGCACCGCCCGAAGCGCTTCTTCGGTGCCGCGCGCAACGTGGAAGAAGGCGGCAGCCTGACCATCATCGCCACTGCGCTGGTCGACACCGGCTCGAAGATGGACGAGGTGATCTACGAAGAGTTCAAGGGCACCGGCAACAGCGAAGTGCACCTGAGCCGTCGCATCGCTGAAAAGCGCGTGTTCCCGGCGATCGACATCAACCGTTCCGGCACCCGCCGCGAAGACCTGCTGATCGAGCCGGAACTGCTGCAGAAGATCTGGATCCTGCGCAAGCTGCTGCATCCGATGGATGAAATGGCCGCGATGGAGTTCCTGCTCGACAAGATGAAGAACACCAAGTCCAACGACGAGTTCTTCGGTTCGATGAAGCGCTGATCCACGGCATTGCATCGAAAAGAACCTGCCGCTCGCTGCGGCAGGTTTTTTTTTACCTGCAGGGCGACCCACTTCACTTCACCGCCGCCCGGTTTTGGCGATAATCCGCCCGATGCCCTGCCCGGCCCCGAGGGCCTGGCCACCGATTCCCGCTGTCGCCCCTTCCGGAGAACCGGTCGGGTCCAGCCTCCTGCCGGATCCGTCGAAGCATGCGAACGCTGTCTCCCCGCCTCAACCTGGGCAAGCTGATCCTCGCCCTGGCCCTGCTCAGCGCCATCATCGCGCTGGCCAACACCCTGCTGGCCAGCTACCGGGTGCAGCGCGACCAGCTGGTCGGCAACACCCTGGAGGCCAACCGCGTCTACGCCACCAAACTGGCCGAAACGACCCAGAACTTCCTGCTGGCTGCCCAGCAGGAACTGGCCTACGCCGCCACGCGGCTTGGCCAGGGCAACCTCGACCCGGCACAGGCCCAGGACGAAGCCAGCCGCCTGCAGCTGCAGACCAACAGCTTCAACTCTTCGCTGGTGGTGGATGCCGACGGCCTGGTGATCGCCACCTCGCCGCAGACCCTGCAGCTGCAGGGCGAAGTGCTGCACAGCGTCGGCAACAATGCCGCGCTGGCCGCGCGCCAGCCGATGATCAGCGACCCGTACCAGTCGGCCACCGGCAAGCTGCTGGTCTCGCTGTCGCACCCGATCTTCGATCGCCAGGGCCACTACCGTGGTTACGTCAGCGGCACCCTGTACCTGCGCCAGCGCAGCGCACTGCACACGCTGCTGGGCAAGCACTACTACCGTGATGGTTCCTACCTGTACGTGGTCGATCGCCATGGCCGCCTGCTGTACCACGCCGATGGCAAGCGGGTAGGCGACTACGTGGTCGGCAACCCCGCAGTAAAGGCCGTGGTGCGCGGCGAGCGTGGCGCGCAGCAGGTGCGCAACAACCTGGGCGTGTCGATGCTGGCCGGCTATGCGCCGGTGGCGGCCACCGGCTGGGGCATCATCGCCCAGCGCCCGACCGAGGCCACGCTGCAGCCGCTGTCGCGGTTGATGACTGCGGTAATCTGGAACGCAATCCCGCTGGGCCTGCTGTCGCTGCTGATCACCTGGTGGTTCGCCCGTCGCATTTCGATGCCGCTGTGGCAGCTCGCACGCAACGTGCAGGGCGGCGAAGACACCGGCAATGCGATCAACCACGTCAGCGGCATCCGAGCGTGGTACTTCGAGGTCGCCCAGCTCAAGCAGGCGGTACTGCACAGCTTCAATGCACTGCAGGACCGCATCGGCACGCTCAACCGCGCCAGCCGCACCGATCCGCTGACCAGTCTTCTCAACCGCCGCGGCCTGCAGCAGGCGCTGGATGCCCTGCAGGTACAGGGCATCCCGTTCGCGATCCTGGCGCTGGACATCGATCGCTTCAAATCGATCAATGACAACCACGGCCATGACGTCGGCGACGCTGCCATCGTCCACATCGCCAACCAGATGCGCCGCTACTCGCGCGACAGCGACATCCTCTGCCGCGCCGGCGGCGAGGAGTTCCTGCTGCTGTTGCCGGGCATCAGCGCCGAGTCAGCGCGACAGGCTGGCGAGCGTCTGCGCCAGCACATTGCCGACCATCCGTTTGAACCGGTCGGCACCATCACCGTCTCGCTGGGCGTGGCCCACTTCCCCAGCTTCCATGTCGATGCCGAGCAGGCGCTGCGGCTGGCCGACAAGGCGCTGTACCTGGCCAAGGAGCAGGGCCGCAACCGGGTGGTGGTCTACCCCTACGCCGATTGACGCGAAGCCGGGCTGGCCGGCTCCGCAGTGATCGTCAGCCCTGCTCCAGCGGCGTCAGCAGACGCAGGCCGCGCTTGGCGCCGTCGACCATGTAGATGCCGCCCTCGGGCAGCAGGTCGCTGCCGGCCTGCTCGATCGCATCTGCCTTCCGCCACGGCACGGCCTGCCGCGGGCCCGGGATGAAGGCACGCCAGCGGCCATAGCGCTCCGCTCCATTGGGATCATCGTTCAGGCCGAAATTGACCGGTATGCGTACCGTCCAGCTGTCGCGGGTGCTGGCTTCGCCGGTGGTCGGTGGGTTGAACGTCCACTTGCGGGCACTGCTGACGGCGGCCCTGGCCAGGGTTTCGCGCATCTTGGCAAGGGTGCGCTCGCGTCCGACCACGGTCATGTTCACCTGCTCGGCAATCACATCGGCCACCGTGCCGTCACGCGCGATCCTGACCACCAGCAGCACTTCGCCTTGGCCGCCGCTCCGATAGACCTCTTCCGGATAACGCGGGGGCGCCATGCGACCTTGGGTCACCGAATCTGTGGCTTTCTCATCGTACTCGCTGAAGTTGACGCTGGTCATGCTGACTTCGTAGCCACCATCGGCCATGGCTTTGCCCCGCAGGCGCACCCGCAATGGCGCACGTGCCGCCACCGCCGTGCCATCGCGCAGGGTGGGTTCGAAGCGCCAGCCACCGATGGTGCCCTCCACGAAGGACGCGATGCTCGGAGACAGCATCGACTTCTGGTCCAGTACCAACGAACTGACCGCGCCCTCGGGCGTGACCTCGATATGGCCAGAGAGCACCATGCTCATCTCCGCGGTGGCACGCACCGCGCGCGTGGTCTGCGCGCTGGCATCGCCGGCGAACAGCGGAGCGCCGGCACCGACGGCCAACGCGAGAGCGAGGAACAATGGGGAACGCATCATTGCCGGATCCTTGGTGATGAAGGGCGAGAGTACCTCAGTCCCAACACCCATGACAGCTGGCTCACGCCAACCGGTGCGCGCCAGCATAGGGCGGCGTGTCCGGATAGTCACCTCGGGCGAAGCGTTCCTGCAGGCCCTGCCACCAGCCCGGGTCGAACAGGTGCCGGTAGTGCTCGCGCACCGCTGCCAGCTCTGCAGCGGGCAGGCCCATGAACGGGCCGAAGCGCTCGGGAAACACGTCGCGCGGACCGACATGGAACCATGGCTCATCGGACATCGCTTCCTCCGGCGTACGCGGCTGCGGCCAGGCGCGGAACACGCAGTCGCTGACCAGGCACAGCTCGTCGTAGTCGTAGAATACGGCCCGGCCATGCCGTGATACGCCGAAATTCTTTGGCAGCATGTCACCGGGGAAGATGTTGTTGCGCGCCATGTCGGTGATGGCCTGAGCGTAGTCGAGCACCGCCGCCCGCACCGCCTCCGCACCCTGCTCGCGCAGGTACAGATTCAAGGGACGAAAACGACGCTGCACATAGCACAGTGCGACTTCGACCTCATCGCCATCGATGCGTACGCTCTGCGCGCACTGCTGCAGCAGTTCATCCAGCAAGGCGGGCGCGAAGCGCTCGCGCGGGAAGCGCAGATGACGATAGGGCTGCGCATCGAGCAGGCGGCCGACACGATCGAGGTTGAACACCAGCGCGTACTTCTCTTCCACCTGCTGTCGCGACATCGCCTTGGGCCACGCGAAACGGTCGCGGATCAGCTTGAACACCAGCGGGTAACTGGGCAGGGTGAACACCGCCATGACCATGCCCGGCGTGCCCTCTGCATGCACCAGCCGCTCCTGCGGGTGCTCGTTGAAATGACGGAAGAAGGTGCGGTAGCGCTCGGTCTTGCCCTGCTTGGCGCGGCCCAGCACGGTGTATATCTCATCGATGGGCTTGCCCGGCAGCAGACTGCGCAGGAACACCACCGCATCACCGACCGTGGCCAGGTTGGCCTGGAAATAGCTGCGTGACACGCCGAACAGGTGGGCCACGTCCCGGCGCCGGGTCAGCACTGCATCGGCGCGCAGGCCACGCTCGTCGTTCACCAGGGCAATCACGCACGGCGAGAACCGGTGCTCGCCGAACACGCGGCCAACCAGGTAAGCGCGGCGCTCGCGGTAGAACACCGTGTCGAGCAGCTCGATGCTGCGTACCGGCGTATCGCCCCAGTGGGCCAGGTCATCCTGCAGGCGCACCGCGATGGCCGCGGCGCAGCGCAGTTGGTGCGCATAGGGGATATCGAAGCGATAGTCGGCCAGCACCCGCTGCAGCGCCTCCACCGGCCGCGTCGGCGAAACCGCGTAGGTATGCCGCGCCACCGGGTGGGTGATGGCATCGGAGGGTTCGACATCGAAGGCGATGAACTCCAGCGCCGGGTCCACGCCCCGGGTGGCAAACAGGCGCCGCGACAACGTGTTGTAGAAGGTCTTGTACAGCTCGGCGTCGATCAGGCCCTGCAGCAGCGCGCTGTAGCGGGCGTGCACCCGCAACCACAGCGCGCGCTCGCCGATCGCGTCACCGGCGAGGCGGCGCAGCGCATCCATCTGCTCGGCGATGCACAGGTCGTACAGGGCGATGCGCTCGACCGCATCCTGTCGCGCACCGGCCCAGTCACGCTGCTCGAAGCGCTGCCGCGCCCGCGCGGTGATCGCCGCAAAGCGGGCGTGGTACTGCTCGAAACCGTCGCGGATGGCTACCGCGATGCGCGGTGCCAGCTCGGCAGCGATGTCAGGCCTGGACATGCATGGCTCACCCGGGAGGACCGGCTTCACCATACGCTGGCGTGTGCGATGCCGTCGAGCGCGAAGGTAGTGCCGGCCGCTGGCCGGCAGCACCTGGACCGCCGATGGATCGATGCAGATGCCGGCCAGCAGCCGGCACTACTGGCTCAGATCGCCAGTTCGGCTTCCACGTCCTGCACCTTGCGCCGTGCCAATGCCAGGTTGGACCTGGTACGGTCCAGCACGATGTAGAAGAACAGGCCCTTCTTCTTCGCCACCGGGCGCATGATGTGGTACGCCTTGCCCAGCGAGATCAGGATGTCCTCGATGCTGTCGTTGAGGTTCAGCGATGCGGCGGTCTTCATCTTGGCACGGATCACTTCGGTGTTGCCGGCGGCGGCCACTTCCATGTCCATGCCGGCACCGGCTTCGCCCAGCAGCATGCCGCTTTCATAGTCGACCAGCGCCACTGCCTGCGCGCCGTCGATGCCCATCAGTGCGTTCAACGATTCATTCAGTCCAGCCACGTCGCACCCCTTGTCGATGTTGGTTCGAGCCCCTCGTTCCCCTGCGGCCGGGCTCACGATCCGCCGAGTTCGGCCAGGATCGCCTGGCCACATTCCCTGCTCTGCCACAGCACCTGGCCGATCACGCTTCGCTGGTCGCAGGCCGCCATCAGCAGCAACGGCACGCGCCCCTCGGCCTGGATCGCCAGCATCAGCACCTTGCCGCCCGCGGCTTCCAGCATCAGCGTCTGCAGATCCCCAAGCACCAGTTCGCGCCCCACTGCTGCAGCCAGCGCCAGCATCGCGCTGGTCATCGCTGCCAGGCGTTCACCGCGCCCTTCGGCACCGGCACTGACCAGGGCGAAGCCATCCACACTGGCCAGCACCACCGTACGTATGCCTTCCACCCGCTGCTGCAGGTCTCGCAGCAAGGGCTGCAGGCGCTCACGCTGGCCGGCGTCGGGCAGTAGCGCCACCTGTCCGTCAGCCATGCGCGGCCACCAGTGCGTGCGCTTCCATCTCGCCCATCAATACATCCATCAGCAGCAATCCCTGTTCGCGGTCGCGGGTATCCACGGCCAGTAGCGGCAGCGGCTGGTCATCAAGGCAGGCAAGGGCGGCCCAGTCATCCAGCGCGGCGTGCGGTGCCTGGTCAAGATGGGTGACGGCCACCACCAGCGCCAATGACGATGCGAACGGCCGCAACACCTGCAGATAATCCTCCAGTTCGGCAACCACGCCCGCGCGCCGCGCATCCAGCAGCAGCACGGCGCCGCGGGCGCCCTGCAGCAGGATCGGCCAGAGGAAATCGAAACGCTGCTGTCCCGGCGTGCCATACAGGCGCAGCCGCTCGCCATTGGGCAGGCCGATATCTGCATAGTCCAGGGCGACGGTGGTGGAGGCCTTGTCGGCACCGAGGCGGTCGCTGTTGGCCACGTCGGTGTCGACCACCGCGCCGGCCGCGATGCTGCGCACCAGGGTCGACTTGCCACTGCCCATGCCACCCAGCACCACCACCTTGTGCTCACGCATTGCGTTCGCTCCCACGCAGGTGACGCCACAGACGGGCGAGCAGGCCGTTGTCAGCGCCGGCAGCGCGTTCCGCCAGCGGTACCGCCGGCGCTGCCTGCAGCTGCGCGTAACCGCACAGGTAAGCGGCATGGATGAAATCACGCACGGCCGCAGGCGGCAGATCAAGCAACATCGCGCACTCGTCCACCGTGCACGCGCGCTTGAGCAGCAGCGAGCACAGGCGGAAGCCATCATGGTCATGGCCCAGCACACGGAAATCGGGCCAGCGCAGCAGCTTTACCGAAGCACCGCGCAGGCGTTCGTCCAGTGCCTGCCAATGGCGGCTGCGTTGCGCCCATTGCCACAGCAGCGGCCGCAGTGGCTGGCGTGGCCGCTCGCCGGCCAGGCCATGCAGGCGTGCGGGTGTCAGCGCATCCAGCTGCAGGCGTTCGAAGGCATCGGCCAAACGCTCCACCAGGGCCGTAGCCGGTTCCTGCAGCAGCACGGCCTGGTCATGCTCCAGGTCCATCAGCAGCAGAGGCTCGCCCGCATCACTCAACAGGGCCTGGCCCTGTCGCAGCGGCAGCCGCTCGCGCAGCAGACGGGTGATGGCATGCGCACCATCAGCCAGGCGGATCGGTGCGGGTGCGTGCATGGCCAAGGGCTCCACTGCCAACTGCATGCGACGCAGCGCGCGACCGATGGCACTGTCATCAAGCACGTCCTGGTGCCCGTCGCCATCACGCAGCTGGCCGCCGATGTCTTCGATCCAGCACTGCAGTCGCGGACGCTGCTGGCGCATGCGCTGGGCCGCGTTGCGCAGCGCCGGCGTATCGCGGATGACCAGCAGGTCGCAATCGTCCAGGTCCTGGCTGCGGCGGATCTGGCCGTCCGGCAGGGCCGATGCCACGCGCAGCCGCTGCAGCAGGGCCTGCTCGCCCTGGATGTCGGTTCCCACTACCAGCACGCGTGCCATCCGTGTTCCCCGTGCGACCACCTCCCCGGTGGCCTCGCGTCGCCAAGGCTAGGGCATCGCCAGCGGCAGCCGTCGTGATCGACTGCTCAGATCGAGGGCGGTTGCAGACGGTGCCCGATCAGTTCTGCGACGGCCATCGCGGGCAAGTTTCATGCCTCGTTGACGACATTCCGACAGCCGACGGGAATCACGGTTCTGGACGCGGGTCGAATGGGCTCAGATCCCTTTTGCATGGCAAAAGGGTTCTGACCCGGAGCCCAAAAGAAACCCGCGCCGAAGCGCGGGTTCCGGTGTCACGACCGAACGGCGATGGATCAGCCGCGCAGCTGCTCCAGCGCGGCATTGAAGGTCGCGCTCGGGCGCATCGCCTCGCTCGCCTTGGCGACGTCCGGGCGGTAGTAGCCGCCGATGTCCACGGCCTTGCCCTGCACCGCGATCAGCTCTTCGACGATCTTCTGCTCGTTGTCGGTCAGTGCCTTGGCCAGCGGTGCGAAGCGTGCCTTCAGTGCCGCATCTTCGTCCTGTGCGGCCAGCGCCTGCGCCCAGTACAGCGCGATGTAGAAGTGGCTGCCACGGTTGTCGATGCCACCCAGCTTGCGCGACGGCGACTTGTCGTTGTCCAGGAACTGGCCGTTGGCTTCGTCCAGCGCCTTGGCCAGCACGCGGGCGGCGGCGTTGTCGTAGCGGTTGCCCAGGTGTTCCAGCGACGCGGCCAGGGCCAGGAACTCACCCAGCGAATCCCAGCGCAGGTAGTCCTCTTCGACGAACTGCTGCACGTGCTTCGGGGCCGAACCACCGGCGCCGGTCTCGAACAGGCCGCCACCGGCCATCAGCGGCACGATCGACAGCATCTTGGCGCTGGTGCCCAGCTCCATGATCGGGAACAGGTCGGTCAGGTAGTCGCGCAGCACGTTGCCGGTCACCGAGATGGTGTCCTCGCCCTTGCGGATGCGGTCCAGCGAGAACGCGGTGGCTTCCACCGGCGGCAGGATGCGGATGTCCAGGCCGGTGGTGTCGTGGTTCTTCAGGTACTGCTCGACCTTGGCGATGACCTGCGCGTCGTGGGCGCGGGCGGCATCCAGCCAGAACACGGCCGGGGTGCTGCTCAGGCGGGCGCGTTCGACGGCCAGCTTGACCCAGTCCTGGATCGGAGCGTCCTTGGTCTGGCACATGCGCCAGATGTCACCGGCTTCCACGGCGTGTTCGAACACCACGTTGCCGGCATCGTCGGTAACCTTGACCACGCCGTCGGCAGCAATCTGGAAGGTCTTGTCGTGCGAACCGTACTCTTCGGCCTTCTGCGCCATCAGGCCGACGTTCGGCACCGAGCCCATGGTGGCCGGGTCGAAGGCGCCGTGCGCCTTGCAGTCGTCGATGACGGCCTGGTACACGCCGGCGTAGCAGCGGTCCGGAATGACCGCCTTGGTGTCCTGCAGCTTGCCTTCGGCGTTCCACATCTTGCCCGAGTCGCGGATCATCGCCGGCATCGAGGCGTCGACGATCACGTCGCTCGGCACGTGCAGGTTGGTGATGCCCTTGTCCGAATTGACCATGGCCACGCCCGGACGCTGCGCGTACTCGGCGGCCAGGTCCGCTTCGATCGCGGCGCGGGTGGCTTCCGGCAGCGACGGCAGGCGCGCGGCCAGGTCACCGATGCCGTTGTTGGCATCGAAACCGGCCTGCTTGAGCACGTCGGCGTGCTTGGCCAGCACGTCCTTGTAGAACTCGTTGACCGCCACGCCGAACATGATCGGGTCGGAGACCTTCATCATGGTCGCCTTCAGGTGCAGCGAGAACAGCACGCCCTGGGCCTTGGCATCGGCGATCTGCTCACCGATGAACGCGGCCAGCGCCTTGCGGCTCATGACGGCGGCATCGACGATCTCGCCGGCCTTGACCGTGGTCTTTTCCTTCAGCACGACGGCGCTGCCGTCCTTGCCGTGGAAGGTGATCTTCAGCGCACCGGCGTTGGCCAGGGTGGCCGACTTCTCGCTGCCGTAGAAATCGCCGGCGGCCATGTGCGCGACGTGCGACTTCGAATCCGACGCCCAGGCGCCCATGCGGTGCGGGTGCTTGCGCGCGTAGTTCTTCACCGACAGCGGTGCACGACGGTCGGAGTTGCCTTCGCGCAGAACCGGGTTCACCGCACTGCCCTTGACCTTGTCGTAGCGCGCCTTGTAGTCGCGCTGCTGGTCGTCGGCCGGGGTTTCCGGGTAATCCGGCAGCGGATAGCCCTGGTCCTGCAGTTCCTTGATGGCCGCCTTCATCTGCGGCACCGAGGCGGAGATGTTCGGCAGCTTGATGATGTTGGCGTCCGGGGTGGTCGCCAGCTGGCCCAGCTCGGCCAGGTCGTCGCTGACCTTCTGCGCGTCGGACAGCAGTTCCGGGAACTGCGACAGGATGCGGCCGGACAGCGAGATGTCACGGGTTTCCACCACGATGCCGGCAGTGGCGGTATAGGCGTCGACGATCGGCAGCAGCGACTGGGTCGCCAGGAACGGTGCTTCGTCGGTCAGCGTGTAGAGGATCTTGGACATGGGGGACTTGGACTCTGTAGCAATGCTCAGGGGAAGGCCGGCGCGAGCGCCGGGCCACGTGCAACCGTGTCGCTTTCCCCCGTCGCCGTCAGGGTGGGCGCGCGGCGGGGAAACCCCTGCATTGTCGCGTTTTCAGCCGCGCGGGGCAAAGCCGCGCCATACGCGGCGGTACTGCACGGCGGCAACGCTGTGATCCATCCACGCGCGGCGTGGATCTGCGCGAACGCCGCCGTCAGTGGATCCACGCCATGCATGGATGAAGCCAGCCACCGGCCAATAAAAAAGGACGCAGCCTTGCGGCTGCGTCCATCGTGAGTCCTGCCGGGAGAGAGTCGGCAGGACTTACTTGACCTCGAACTCCTGCGGCGTTCCAGCCGCCTTGCCATCGACCGTGACCTCGGCGCGGTACTTGCCGGCCGGCCAGCCCTTTGCATTCTTGAACGTGACGTTGGTGGTCTCCGCGCCGCTGGCATTCAGGGTCGCGGTCTGTTCGCCGGCCACCTGGCCGTCCTGGAAGGTCAGCTTGGCACCGACATTGACGTTGTTGGCGGCGCCATCGGTCTTGACCGAGACGATGACATCATCCTTCGGCGAGAACAGTGCAGCCGGGGCGACCGATTTGTCGGCGGCAGCGGTCTTGCCCACGGTGACGGTGGAAACGCTGACCGCGGCAGCTTCCGCCATCGGCGGCGGTGCACCGGTCATCGGTGCCGGCGCTGCCGGCTCGGCCGGAGCCGTGGCGGCCGGAGCGGCGTTGGTGTCGGTCGACTCTTCCTTCTTCTTGCAACCGACCAAGGCAACGCTGCCCAGCAGGGCGGCGATCAGGGCGGTCTGGAGCGGGGTGGTCTTGATCATTCGGGGTTCCTCCCAGGGATTGTCGGACGGCGTTCGATCGCCGGCTTACTTCGGCGGCAGTTTCAGGGTCTGGCCCGGGAAGATCTTGTCCGGGTCGTCAAGCACATCGCGATTGGCTTCGAAGATCTTCTTCCAGGCGTTGGCGTCGCCCAGATGCTGCTTGGCGATCTTCGACAGCGAGTCACCCTTCTGCACGGTATAGGTGCCGCCGCTGACGATCTCGGCGGTGCTGTCCACCGAAGCGCTCACGCCGGAGAAGTCCGCCTTCGGCACCTGCTCGGCGGTACTGTCGACGCTGGCGCTGACGCCGGAGAAATCGGCTTTCTTCTCGGTACTCATCCACAACTCCCGTCTGCATGACTACGTGGCTCGCACGGTGCCATGGCGGTTGTTAAATGGGGATGGTGCAGATGTGAAGCCGCCCCGGGGGGCGGCTGAACAATCGGGAGAGACGGTGCCCGGTAGTGCCGGCCGCTGGCCGGCTGTGCCAGGGGGATCCGGCCTTGGCCGATTGCCGGCCAGCGGCCGGCACTACCCGTAACCGCCTGCGAATCATGGGAGTGCCGGCCGCTGGCCGGCGCTCGCCGGGCATGGCCCGGCACAACGGGCAACCGCCTGCAGCGGTTACTGGCGCAGTTCGCGGTAGGTCGCGGACGGGGCGGCAATGCCGGGACTGGCGCGCCACGGGTTGATGTCCAGGCCACCACGGCGGGTATAGCGCGCCTCCACTTCCAGCCATTGCGGCTGGCAGCGCGCAGACACCTCGCTGAAGATCCGCTCAACGCACTGCTCGTGGAACTCGGCGTGCTCGCGGTAGCTGACCAGATAGCGCAGCAGGCCGGCACGATCGATCTTCGGCCCGCGGTAACGCAGGCTGACCGTCGCCCAGTCCGGCTGGCCGGTGACCGGGCAGTTGGACTTCAGCAGTGCCGAGACCAGGGTCTCCTCCACCACCTCACCGGCATTGGCCGAGAGAAAGTCCGCCTGCGGCGGGCCGTAGCAGTCGATCTCCAGCTCCAGCCCGTCGATGGATTCACCGAGCGGCGTCTCGCGCAGGCCCGGCAGCCCGAACTCGACCTGGACCGGCGCACCGGCACAATCCGACAGATCCGCCACGATGCGCGCGCGCAGTGCCTCGGCGCTGTCGATGCGGGTGCTGTTGAGGGAGTTGAGGTACAGCTTGAACGACTTCGATTCGATCAGCCGCGGCGACGTGCACGGCACCTGCACGGTGGCCACGGCCACCTGCGGCTTGCCACGCGGGTCGAGCCAGCTCAGCTCGAAGGCGTGCCAGCGGTCATGGCCGACGAACGGCAGCGCGGCCTCATCGAGGCCGATCTCGGCGCGGGCGCCGCTGCGGGGGATGGGAAACAGCAGGCCGGGATCGTACTGCGACGGGTAACTGACCTCGCGACCGAGGCTGGAATCCTGTGGGGTGTTCATGGGGGTCATTGTATCGCGCGGACGGCGTGCCTTCGGCCGGGCCGGCCAACGGCGGAGCCCCTCCGTGGTGGTTCAGGAACGATCTCGGGGTCGGCCGGGAGGGTGGGTTGGCTGGGGGCCGCTGCAAGTACGTCCATGTAAGCTCGGTCGCCGCATCCATGCGGCTCACGCCCC
>OJST01000265.1_pt1 | contig 13464 bp, 10 predicted proteins | sample 1599491 | NCBI WGS metagenome assembly OJST01 (sample SAMN04436635, study PRJEB24849) | human gut metagenome | biome: human gut; feature: NICU; material: stool | host: Homo sapiens | place: USA: Saint Louis, MO | collected 2010-02-10
AGAGCACCTGCCTTACAAGCAGGGGGTCAGCGGTTCGATCCCGTTAACCTCCATTTTTTGAGCCGTTAGCTCAGTTGGTAGAGCATCTGACTTTTAATCAGAGGGTCACAGGTTCGAGCCCTGTACGGCTCATATTCATATTTCATTTGCGGGTGTGGCGGAATTGGCAGACGCACTAGATTTAGGATCTAGCGCCGCAAGGCGTGGGGGTTCAAGTCCCTTCACCCGCATATTTAGCCGGCTTAGCTCAGTTGGTAGAGCATCTGATTTGTAATCAGAGGGTCGAGGGTTCAAGTCCTTTAGCCGGCACCATTTTGCGGAAATAGCTCAGTGGTAGAGCACCACCTTGCCAAGGTGGGGGTCGCGGGTTCGAACCCCGTTTTCCGCTTAGCCAATTCATTACGCCGGGGTGGCGGAACTGGCAGACGCACAGGACTTAAAATCCTGCGGTGAGTGATCACCGTACCGGTTCGATTCCGGTCCTCGGCATTGTTTTATATTTAGCACCCATAGCTCAACTGGATAGAGTGTTTGACTACGAATCAAAAGGTTAGGGGTTCGACTCCCTTTGGGTGCATTAGTTATATACGGGAAGTAGCTCAGCTTGGTAGAGCACTTGGTTTGGGACCAAGGGGTCGCAGGTTCGAATCCTGTCTTCCCGATAATAATTTTCATGGGGCCTTAGCTCAGCTGGGAGAGCGCCTGCTTTGCACGCAGGAGGTCAGCGGTTCGATCCCGCTAGGCTCCATTCTTATTTTAATATAAGAGTTTCGCGGTGTAGCTCAGCTGGCTAGAGCGTCCGGTTCATACCCGGGAGGTCGGGGGTTCGATCCCCTCCGCCGCGATTATACATTTGGAAGAGCCTGGACCTTTAGCTCAGTTGGTTAGAGCAGACGGCTCATAACCGTCCGGTCGTAGGTTCGAGTCCTACAAGGTCCATTGTGACGTTGTTTATAGTTTTATTTTTATCATGGAGGATTACCCAAGTCCGGCTGAAGGGAACGGTCTTGAAAACCGTCAGGCGGGTAAAACCGTGCAAGGGTTCGAATCCCTTATCCTCCTTTCTTAGGAATTAAGTTTCCTTGGTCTAATTATCGCGGGGTGGAGCAGTCAGGTAGCTCGTCGGGCTCATAACCCGAAGGTCGTAGGTTCAAATCCTGCCCCCGCAATTGCTTTTGATTTCAAAAGCACATAAAAAGAAAAGTATGGTTTGGTAGTTCAGCTGGTTAGAATGCCTGCCTGTCACGCAGGAGGTCGCGGGTTCGAGTCCCGTCCAGACCGCCATGCGGGTGTAGTTTAGTGGTAAAACCACAGCCTTCCAAGCTGTTGTCGCGAGTTCGATTCTCGTCACCCGCTTTTCTTTTTGGGCCTATAGCTCAGCTGGTTAGAGCGCACGCCTGATAAGCGTGAGGTCGATGGTTCGAGTCCATTTAGGCCCATAATTTTATAAAATGGCCCGTTGGTCAAGCGGTTAAGACACCGCCCTTTCACGGCGGTAACACGGGTTCGAGTCCCGTACGGGTCATAGTTTTGTTACGGAGGATTACCCAAGTCCGGCTGAAGGGAACGGTCTTGAAAACCGTCAGGCGGGTAAAACCGTGCAAGGGTTCGAATCCCTTATCCTCCTTTCTTAGGAATTAAGTTTCCTTGGTCTAATTATCGCGGGGTGGAGCAGTCAGGTAGCTCGTCGGGCTCATAACCCGAAGGTCGTAGGTTCAAATCCTGCCCCCGCAATTGCTTTTATTTTTTAAAGCATACATTTGCATAAAGCAAAAACGAATTGGTTTGGTAGTTCAGCTGGTTAGAATGCCTGCCTGTCACGCAGGAGGTCGCGGGTTCGAGTCCCGTCCAGACCGTTTTTGGCTCGGTAGCTCAGTTGGTAGAGCAATGGATTGAAGCTCCATGTGTCGGCAGTTCGATTCTGTCCCGCGCCATCCAAGAAAAATTTGCGGGTGTAGTTTAGTGGTAAAACCACAGCCTTCCAAGCTGTTGTCGCGAGTTCGATTCTCGTCACCCGCTTTTCTTTTTGGGCCTATAGCTCAGCTGGTTAGAGCGCACGCCTGATAAGCGTGAGGTCGATGGTTCGAGTCCATTTAGGCCCATTTATTTCTTGGGGAAGTACTCAAGTGGCTGAAGAGGCGCCCCTGCTAAGGGTGTAGGTCGGGAAACCGGCGCGAGGGTTCAAATCCCTCCTTCTCCGTTTTTTCTTTTTAATGGCCCGTTGGTCAAGCGGTTAAGACACCGCCCTTTCACGGCGGTAACACGGGTTCGAGTCCCGTACGGGTCATAGTGAAGCATACAAACATTGTTTGTATGCTTTTTTTATTTTTATTACAAAAAAATGTCGTTGAAAGCGTTGACATTTGTTGTAAATATGTTATTCTTTGGATGTAGGGATAAGTAAATAGATGGATAGTGATTGTTTAAAGACAAGCTAAACCTAATTTTTTCATGAAGCGACATATGTGTCGTTCTTTTTGAAGAAATTGGGTTTTTCTTTTTTCAACGAAACACAAAGGAGGTGGGGCATTGATTATTCACAAAATTTTAAACAATAATGTGGTTATTACATTAGATGATGATAAACGAGAGCAAATTGTTATGGGCAAAGGAATTGCTTTTAAGAAACGCATTGGTGATTGGGTTCCTGATGAAAGTATCGATCAAGTTTTTTATTTAGCCAATCAAGAAACATCACTTAAGTTTCAAGAATTGTTAGGAAATATTCCTTTAGAGATGATGAAACTCTCGGATGACATTATTGTTTATGCAAAATCAACGTTGAAAAAGAGTTTGAATGATACCATTTATATTTCTCTGACGGATCATTTGTACACAGCTTTAGAAAGAAAAAAACAAGGAATTGCAATTAAGAATTTATTATTATGGGATATTAAACGTTTTTTTCCTGAAGAGTACGAAGTAGGAGTAAATGCTTTAAAAATGGTACAAAAGCGCGTAGGAATGGAATTGTCAACGGATGAGGCAGGTTTTATCGCATTGCACTTGGTGAATGCGGAGATGGAGGAAGAAGTCGGTAATATTTACGAATTGACAAAGTTGATGCAAGAGATTACAAATATCGTGAAATACTATTTTAAGGTAAGTTTTGATGAAGACTCTGTCTACTTTTATCGATTTAGCACACATTTAAAATTTTTCTGTTATCGCTTATTACACCAACGTGAAGTTGTCGAAAATGATGATGAAGAACTGTATGCGGTAATTAAAAAGAAATATCTCAACGCCTATCGTTGCGTGGAAAAGATCAGCTTGTATTTAAATGAGAACTATGACTATCAAGTTTCAAATGAAGAACGCTTGTACCTAACGATTCACATTGCACGAATTGTACAAACAACGGAACAATAAACGCACCACTTTGGATAGTGACATTCAGTTGGCTAAACCTTCAAATGAAAATAAATTTTTGGAGGAAAAAAAGATGGGAAAATATCATGAACTAGCAGAAAAAATTGTAAAAAATGTCGGTGGGCAAGAGAATATTAATAGTTTGACACATTGTATCACACGTCTTCGCTTCAAATTAAAAGATGAGAGTCAAGCGAATGATGATGTCTTAAAAAATATGGACGGTGTGGTAACTGTTATGAAAAGCGGTGGACAATACCAAGTCGTTATTGGGAACCATGTTCCAGCCGTTTACGAAGAAGTAGTTAGTATTGCAGGCTTGTCAGGAGAACGTGAAGAAGAAGCTTCCAGTGGGAATTTATTTGATCGCTTAATAGATATTTTAAGTGGTTGTTTCCAACCCTTTTTAGGGGCGTTAGCAGCGGCTGGGATGGTCAAAGGGTTAAATGCCTTATTGGTTTTCTTAAAGCTCTATACGGCTACGTCAGGGACTTATACCATGTTAAATGGGATTGGCGATGCAATTTTCTACTTTATGCCAGTTATTTTAGGTTATACAGCAGCTAAAAAATTCCGGTTGCATCCAATGGTAGGGATCGTGATTGGCGCAGCTTTATGTTACCCAACGATTCAAGGAAGTGCATTACAAACGGCCTTTGAAACAACAGCGGGTGCCGGAGCCGCAGCACCGTATAATTTATTCGGCTTACCTGCCTATAATACATTTATGGGGATTCCTTGGGTCGGTGCGAACTATACAAGTAGTGTCGTACCAATCATCTTCATTATTGCTTTTGCGGCACAAGTTCAAAAAGTGTTTAAACGTATTATTCCAGAAGTTGTTCAAACGTTCTTAGTACCGTTTTTCGTCTTGTTGATTGCCTTACCAATTGGTTTCTTAGTAATTGGGCCAATCGTTAGCATGCTAACAGATTTATTAAGCGCTGGCTTTACAGCATTAATGAGTTTCTCACCAGCTTTGTATGGTTTGATTCTTGGTTTCTTCTGGCAAGTCTTAGTTATTTTTGGTTTACATTGGAGCGTTGTGCCATTAGCTATTATGCAAGTGACACAAGAAGGTTCAAGCCAAGTATTAACGGGATCATTTGCAGCTAGTTTTGCGCAAACAGCGGTTGTTTTAGCGATGTTCTTCAAATTGAAAGATAAAAAGTTAAAAGCTTTGTGTCCGCCAGCAATTATCTCTGGTATTTTTGGTGTAACAGAGCCAGCAATTTATGGAATCACTTTACCAAAAAAATGGCCATTTATTTATTCAATGATTGGTGGCGCTGTCGGTGGTTTATATTTGATGATCAACAATGTGACAGCTTATACAATGGGTGGTTTAGGAATTTTCGGTGTGCTAAACTTTATCAATGGTGATGATGCAAGTGGGATGATTCAGTCCTTTATTGCAATTGCCATTGCAGCGGTCGTTGGTTTTGGTCTAACATTCTTCTTCTGGAAAGACAATACAGTTGAGGAAGAAGAAGTGATTATTGATAAAACAACGATTAAAAAAGAAAATATTACAAGTCCAGTCAAAGGACGAGTGTTATCTTTAAAAAATGCAGAGGATCCTGCTTTTGCAAATGGAGCTTTAGGAAATGGAGTCGTGATTGAACCAACGGAAGGTAAAGTGGTTGCACCCTTTGATGGAACGATTGTCACACTATTCCCAACAAAACATGCATTAGGTTTGATTTCAGATAACGGCACAGAATTATTGATTCATATTGGGATTGATACAGTTCAATTAGAAGGCGAAGGCTTTGAAGCTTTTGTAAAACAAGGTGACCGCGTGAAAAAAGGTCAAACATTAGTAACCTTTGATTTAGAAGGAATTAAAAAAGCTGGGTTTAGTACACAAATTCCAATCGTTGTGACGAATACAGCGGATTATTTAGATATTTTGGAAGTCGGCAGTAATGAAGTTTCAACAAGTGATGATTTGCTGACCGCTTTAATATAAAAAGATGTGGAGGAAGAGAATTTATGGCATTTAGAAAAGACTTTTTATGGGGTGGCGCAACAGCAGCCAATCAATGTGAAGGTGGCTATAACGAAGGCGGACGTGGTTTGGCAAACGTCGATTTAGCGCCAACTGGTCCAGATCGTTTTCCAGTAATCACTGGTGAAAAGAAAATGTTTAACTTTGATGAGGAACATTTCTATCCTGCACAAGAGGCGATTGATATGTATCATCGCTATAAAGAAGATATCGCCTTGTTTGGTGAAATGGGTTTTAAAACATACCGTTTATCCATTGCTTGGAGTCGAATTTTTCCAATGGGAGATGAAACAGAGCCGAATGAAGAAGGCTTGAAGTTCTATGAAGACTTATTCAAAGAATGTCATAAATATGGGATTGAGCCACTAGTAACGATTACACACTTTGACTGTCCAATGCACTTAGTGGAAGAATATGGCGCTTGGCGTAGTCGTAAGTTAGTAGGTTTCTATGAAAATCTTTGCCGTGTAATTTTCAACCGATATAAAGGATTAGTCAAATATTGGTTAACATTTAACGAAATTAATATGATTTTACATGCACCATTTATGGGAGCAGGTCTATACTTTGAAGAAGGCGAAAACAAAGAACAAGTGAAATACCAAGCGGCCCATCATGAACTACTAGCAAGTGCAATTGCGACAAAAATTGCTCATGAGGTAGATCCTGAAAACCAAGTAGGTTGTATGTTAGCGGCTGGTTCCAACTACGCTTATACTTGTAAACCAGAAGATGTTTTCGCTGCTCGACAAGCAGATCGTGAAAATTATTTCTTTATTGATGTCCAATCACGTGGGGAATACCCTGCGTATGCTTTAAAAGAAATGGCACGTAAAGGTATTCAAATTGAAATGGAAGAAGGCGACGAAGAACTTTTAAAAGAACATACGGTGGACTTCATTTCGTTCTCTTATTATTCTTCTCGTGTCACATCAACAGATCCAGAAATTAATGAGCAAACAGCTGGTAACATCTTTGCCTCTGTGAAAAATCCTTATTTAAAGGCCAGTGAATGGGGTTGGCAAATTGATCCACTTGGTTTGAGAATTACGATGAATGACTTATATGATCGTTATCAAAAACCACTATTTATTGTTGAAAATGGCTTAGGAGCGGTAGACACACCAGACGAAAATGGTTATGTAGTCGATGATTATCGTATCGATTATTTGGCGGCGCATATTCAAGCGATGAAAGATGCCGTTGAACAAGATGGTGTCGACTTGTTAGGTTATACGACTTGGGGCTGTATTGATTTAGTATCAGCTGGAACAGGTGAAATGAAAAAACGCTATGGCTTTATCTATGTGGATCGCGATAACGAAGGAAATGGTACGTTAAAACGAAGCAAGAAGAAATCGTTTGATTGGTACAAAAAAGTAATCGCAACAAATGGTGAAGATTTAAGTAATTAATAAAATTAGCAACTATTAAAGGGCGTTTGACGTTGGTAGAAAAAACAAGGACTCTTCTGCCAGCGTCAATTCCCTTGATGGTTTCTTTGTGATGCCTAAAAACAGAGGGAAAGAGGGATTTTATGGGATTTCCAGAAAATTTTTTATGGGGCGGCGCAACAGCTGCTAACCAATATGAAGGTGGCTACCTTTCAGGAGGCAAAGGTCTGAGTACATTAGATGCAATTACTGGTGGTAGTCAAACAGAACCGCGACGGATTACGTATTTAACTAAAGAGGGCCAAAAAGCTTCGTGTACGCGCGATCAAGCATTACCCGAAGGAGCGATTGGCTATATCGATGAAGAATTATACTACCCTAGTCATGTAGCGACGGACTTTTACCATCATTACGAAGAAGATATCGCCTTATTTGCAGAAATGGGTTTCAAATGTTTTCGGCTGTCTATCGCCTGGAGCCGGATTTGCCCAAATGGAACAAAAGAGATTAATGAAGAAGGCTTAGCCTTTTATGATAAAGTTTTTGATACTTTGCTGCGCCATGGAATTGAGCCCGTTGTGACGATTAACCATTTTGATATTCCGATGTATTTGGCCGATGAATATGATGGTTGGAAAAATCGTGAAGTGATTGATTTCTTTGTTTTCTTTTGCGAAACCATTTTTACACGTTACCAGGATAAAGTGAAGTATTGGATGACTTTTAATGAAATTAATTTTTTAAGAAGTTGGACGCAAATTGGGATTCACAATAATGATAAACAAAGTAAATATCAAGCAGTGCATCATCTATTTGTAGCAAGTGCGAAAGCAGTTGAATTAGGACATTCCATCAATCCAGATTTCCAAATTGGTATGATGGTGGCTTATATTCCAAGTTATCCTTTGTCCTGCAAACCTGAGGACGTGATGGCAGCTGTTCAATTTAACCGAGAGCAAGAATTTTATATGGATGTCCAGGCTAAGGGCTATTATCCAGCGCATAAGCTCAAAGAATTTGAGCGTGAAGGAATGACAATTCAAATGGAGTCAGAGGATTTAGCGATTATTCAAAAAGGAACAGTTGATTATATCGGGTTTAGTTATTATATGTCGACCGTTTCGACTGCTTATCCCGAAGAAGTAAAATATGTCGGAGGCAACCAAATGCCTGCGGTTAAAAATCCTTATTTGCAAGAATCTGAATGGGGCTGGGCTGTCGATCCTTTAGGGTTAAGAATTTCATTGTGTCAGTTGTCAGATCGTTACAATATGCCATTGTTTGTGGTTGAAAACGGGTTTGGTGCGGTGGATACATTGCAAGAGGATGGCTCGATTGTCGACGATTACCGCATTGATTATTTTAAACAACATATTGAAGCCATGAGAACCGCAGTAGAAGAAGACGGGGTTAACTTAATTGGTTATACGCCATGGGGTTGTATTGACTTAGTTTCAGCAGGGACTGGCGAAATGAAAAAACGTTACGGCTTTATCTATGTAGACATGGATGACCAAGGTCAGGGAACCTTGAAACGAACTAAGAAAAAATCATTTAATTGGTACAAACAAGTTATCGCTAGTAATGGTGAAAACTTAACAACTGAGTAGAAAATGAGGGGAAATAAAAAATGAAAAAACGATTGACGATTGTGGGGATGCTTTTTCTGGCCATTTTAGTAATGGTTGGTTGTGGTAAAAATCAGCAAGCAACGACAAAAGAAAAAGAGACAAAACCTGAAGAACTAACTCTTTACATTGTGCGCCATGGAAAAACCATGTTAAATACGACGGACCGCGTACAAGGATGGTCAGATGCGGTCTTAACACCAGAAGGTGAAAAAGTTGTGACAGCAACTGGGATTGGTTTGAAAGATGTTGCCTTTCAAAATGCATATAGTAGTGATAGTGGCCGCGCCTTGCAAACTGCTCAACTTATTTTAGATCAAAATAAAGCAGGCAAAGACCTTGAAGTCGTGCGTGACCCAGATTTACGTGAATTTAATTTTGGTAGCTATGAAGGGGATTTAAACAAGACAATGTGGCAGGATATTGCTGATGATCAAGGTGTTTCCTTAGAAGAATTTATGAAAAACATGACCCCTGAATCTTTTGCCAACAGTGTAGCTAAACTGGATCAACAGCGCGAGGAAAGCAAGAATAACTGGCCTGCAGAAGACTATGCTACAATTACCAAACGTTTGAAAAAAGGCTTAGATAAAATTGTTGCCACAGAATCAGCCAATCCCGGAAATGGCAATGTTTTAGTTGTCTCTCATGGCTTGAGTATTTCAGCGTTGTTAGCAACTTTATTTGATGATTTTAAAGTCCCAGAAGGCGGGTTGAAGAATGCTAGTGTCACAACAATTCATTACAAAAATGGCGAATATACTTTGGATAAAGTCAATGATGTCAGCTACTTAGAAGCAGGCGAAAAAGAATCAAAATAATCTAAGGCATCGAGAAACGGTCTAGTTAGGAGTTGGTGGAGCAAGAAAAGGGTTGCTCCACCAACTCCTATTGTTTTTTTATTAAAAGTGAAGGCTTACCTCATCACATTTTTAAATAGAAGTGGTTCGAGCTCAAAAATGATTTATCGCATAACTATGCTGACTAGATTTTGGACCGTTTTTTTACTAACTGAATAAAAGCATGTTCTGATGGGGTATTTTTACATTTATATTAAGTGAAAATTAGAAATTATTTTTTTAATTAGTGAATCAACTATTAAATAAATAGAATGAAAACATTGTGACATGTATCTGTTAAAAACCAGTCCTTTTTATGACTATTGTTGTTTTAGTTAATGAAATAGGTTGTTATTTATTATCTAAATTGTATAAGGCTGTTACTATGTTTGCTTATATTAGTAATGTGTCCCTATAAAATAGAATAATAGCTATGTCTATTTAAAATAGTGTATGCTACTATTTTTTACAACAGACAAATTTATGAAAGGGAGGGAATTGATGAAGAAAGTACCATAGTATGTTTGTTGATCAGCAAAAATTAACAGTTGTTAGGTATTAAAAAATCGGATATCAAAGTAAAAGGAGGAGCTTTAAATTATGAAAAATAAATTTTTAATTTCTGTAGCTGTCTTAGGCATTTTAGGAATGACTATAATTCCTATGAGAGCTTTAGCAACCGACTCAACAAGTATTTTGGATTTTGGAGTTGTTTCAGTAGATAAAATTAATGAAACAATTACGGATATTGAAAATGAATATGGAACTTTAGATAAGGAAATGTTGCAGGCTAGTGAAAAATTAGAAGGCTATTTCGATACTGTTAATGGTGTTCTTGTAATTAACACAGATGTTGAGACTTTAGCTTCGGATTTAAATATTTCAGTTTCGGATGCGCAATTGATGATTGATGCTACAAATGAAATTGATTTAAATACACCACAATTATCCAGATTTGTAGGTGTATATATTAATTTAGGACCAAAAGTAAGAAAAATGAATGCATGGGCAGCTGGCGCATTTGTAGGTGGATATGTGGGCTGGTATGCCAAGCAATTTGCAGCAGCAGGACCAGTCGGTGCAGGTGTAGCAGCAGTTATAACAGCTGGAGCAGCTGCAACAGCAAAATGGGCAGTAGAAAACGGAATTAGAAGAATAAGTTTAGGGAAATATATCGGTGGCTGGAATTGGAACTATACAATTAATATTCCTTAGAGAGAAGTGTTAGAATGGCGAGGAAGCAACGGTTTATTGTTAAGTCAATGTTACTATCATTCCTTATTTTAGGAGTCCTTTCCTTCATTTTCAAAGAATATATTTTTGAAAATGTTGGTTTATTGAGGGCTTCGTTAGCTCTGATAGTATTTTTCATTGGCGAGTATATCTATTTAGACTATACTTTATCAAATAACAGGGCTTTATTGATCTGTTCGGTGTTGATATTTCTGCTTTCAGCTTCATTGTTATTTTAATAAGGGAAGTGTAGGAAAAATAAATGATGATTTGAGACGGTTATTATCAGCTACTTAGAAGCAGGCGAAAAAGAATCAAAATAATCCCTGGATTAGAGAAACAGTCTATTTAGGAGTTGGTGGAGCAAGAAAAGGGTTGCTCCACCAACTCCTATTGTTGTGTTCTTTTTTTATTAAAGGTAGAATCAGAAAGAAGAATTTTTTCATTGGGAGGAAATGAGATGAAAAATAGAACAAAATCACGTTGGAAAAAAATTGTCCTAGGACTTGGGCTTTTTTTAGTAATCTTAGTCATCGGTTTGACTATTTTTATTAAAAATAGTACGTATCAAGCAACCGATTCGGCCTTAAAAATAAGTCAAAGTGCCACGCAAGAAAAAAACTATGATTATTACACAAACGGGCAAAAAAATGATACAGCACTGATTTTTTATCCAGGTGCATTGGTTGCGCCCGCTAGTTATAGTGAATGGGCGCAAGAAGTTGCTACGAAAGGTTATGATGTCTATATTGTTCATTTTCCTTTGAATTTAGCGGTTCTTGCACCAAATGCTGCAGAACAAATTATAAAGGATCATCCACAACAAAACTTCGTTTTGGCTGGACATTCTCTGGGTGGTGTGATGGCTAGTCGTTTTGTAGCGGAAAATGAGCAACGAATCAAAGGCATGATTTATTTAGCCAGCTATCCTGACGAAAAAGGTGCACTAAACAAGCAAGATCTGCCGGTTCTGTCAATAACAGCTACAAACGATGGTGTTTTAAATTGGACTAGCTATCAAAAAGCCAAACAGTTCTTGCCGAAAGATACGCAGTATGTATCTATCAAAGGTGGTAACCATGCAGGGTTTGGTAATTACGGTGTCCAAAAAGGAGACAACAAAGCGACAATTTCTAACGAGCAACAGCAAATAGAAATCAGTCAATTGATTGTAGCGTGGCTACAATTACGCCCCAATAAATAATCCGATGAGCCGAAATGTTATTTTTTCGGCTCATTTTTACTGCGATAAACAGAGGGGGTTACGCCTGATTCTTTTTTAAAAGTGGTGGCAAAATATGCTGCGGTTTGGAAGCCAACTTTTTTCGCGATTTGTTGAATCGTAAGGGGTGAATGGAGAAGCAATTCTTGGGCTTGCCTAATTCGGATACTTGTTAAATAAGCTAATGGGGTTTGTTTTGTCTGTTCCTTAAAGGTTCGCTGCAAATGAAAGGGACTACCGTGGCAGGCTTGCGCTAAATAGTCTAAACTTAAAGGTTCCGCTGAATGCAGATCAATAAATTGCTTAATTTGAGCAACCCATTCCTCGTTAGGAACGACTTGCCCGGTTGGTTGACATCTTTTACATGGACGAAAACCAAGTGTTAAAGCTTCCTGAGCCGTTTTGAAGATCAGAACGTGGTTCTTGTTGGGCACACGGGAAGGGCACGAAGGACGACAAAAAATTTTAGTTGTGGTCACACCATAAAAAAAATCACCATCAAATTGCGTATTATTATTTTGAATGGCTTCCCAACGTTTCTGAGTAAGTCGATACGTTGTTTTCATTGTAAGCACACCTCCCGTTTTCTTCATTGTAAAAGAATCCCTAATAAAAACAAGTAAAAAGTGATAGGAGCGCAAGATTTTGAAAGCCAAAAGAATTATAATGAAGATAAGAAAAACACGAGAAAGAAGTGTAGAAATATGGCAAAAAAGATTTATTATGCGCAACAAGAATGGCAGAACGATCACTATTATCTTGGTGTGACAGACGCTGGACTAGCTTTTGTAGGTTCAGCCAATCAATCGATAGAAGAACTGAAAAACTGGTATCCTCAAGCACAATTAGAAGCTTCTGAAAAGAAAACTGCGCCTTATAAAGAAGCACTAATAAGTTATCTTAACCAACATTCGACAACGTTTGCTTGCCCCATAGACATCGAAGGAACGCCCTTTCAAAAAGAAGTTTGGCAGGCGTTGCAAGAAATACCTTATGGTGAGACAATAACCTATCAAGAAATTTCAGAAAAAATTGGGCGTCCACGTGCGGTTCGAGCAGTTGGCACAGCGATTGGGAAAAATCCTTTATTAATGGTCATTCCTTGCCATCGAGTCATCGGCAGCAAGGGACAATTAACCGGTTACCGTGGTGGTTTAGCAATGAAACAAGCATTATTAACATTTGAACAGTCTTAAAAGGAGGCGGCGATGAACAACTATCAATGGTATACAGAACAATGGGGAAAACCTACAAGAGAGGATGATTTGCTGTTTTTATTGTTGACGGTGGGTGTTTTTCAAGTTGGTTTAAGTTGGAAAGCAGCAGCAGGGAAAAAAGTAGCATTCATGAAAAATTTTTGCCAAATGAAGCCGGAAAAAGTTGCCGCGCTGTTGCCTGACGAAGTCGATCGAATAGTAGCTGATCCAGATATGATTCGCAATCGGCGCAAAATTGAAGCAACCATTAAAAATGCGCAAGCAATTTTAAAAGTACAAGAAGAATTTGGCAGTTTTGCCAATTATCTATGGCAATTTGTAAAAAACGTCCCCGTTTTATCTATTTATGAAGAAGCATACCAAGTCCCACGCACACAGCTTTTGTCAGATAACGTAGCAAAAGACTTAAAAAAAAGAGGATTTTCTTTTGTAGGTCCGATTGTCACCAATATGTTTCTGAAAGCTAGCGGGATTATCCAGGTGGAAATTTTAAATCCAGAATAAAGGAGTGTTAGGATGTTTGAAAATGAATCTCTTAGTTTTGAAGA